>Ga0335081_10009043_pt1 | contig 16001 bp, 8 predicted proteins | sample Lox_Sample_35_FD_206713 | JGI IMG/M metagenome (GOLD analysis project Ga0335081, IMG submission 206713) | Soil microbial communities from Loxahatchee National Wildlife Refuge, Florida, United States - Lox_Sample_3.5 | ecosystem: Environmental > Terrestrial > Soil > Wetlands | place: USA: Florida... | reverse complement strand
CAACGTTGTTGTCTTCGTGGATTTCGCTGATTCTATTATTGGGATCGACAACAGCCCAAACGCGAACATAATCCCCCGAATACACAAATCCTGGCTTGACAGACGCCGGTGCCTTCCACTTGAAGGAGAGTACCTGCGCACTCCGTGCTGCGATCGGACCTGCGGTCGAAAAAACGGTTCCTCCGGTAAGGCTCGTGATCAGGGTTCCGCCGGTTTGGGGATTTCCGATATAGAAGCTCACCTGGACAGCACTGTCTGTGGATACCAGGCTGTAGTTGTGAATCCTGATGAACGTTGTCACCGTATCGCCGGGAGACGGGTTGGAGGGATCACAGAAGATTTCCTTCGTCTGGTACAGTTTTTCGGGATCCTGAACGGCGAAGCCTTCCTGAGGCCAGTAGCGATACGGAAGAGCAAGCGCGGGATCTGGAGCGTGACCGTACTTTTGCTGCCACCACGTTTCCGTGGCACCAGGAGGTGCGAGAACCGGCTGCACAGCATAGTCCACTACCAGTGCGCCGGTGTTTCCCCAGTACGAGTAGGGAGTAACGACATATTGATCTTCTCCTATAGACTGATTGATGGACCCCAACTGTGCCGTCAGGCTCAGAGCATCGGTAACGGAAGACGTGTGCGACGTCAGACTGGAATGACTGTAATCTCCACTGACTCCAGCCTTCACGGAGGCTCCGAATCCGGCGAATTCTCCTCCGACTTCCACATCGGCTGAAACGTTGAGGTTGAAGCTTTCGGTTTCCGATGCACTGGAGCTCGTGAAATCCTGCGTGGCAAGGTTCCACGAGAAATTGCCGGTGCCCAACTCGAATCCGTCCGACAACGATCCCTTGATCTTCTGGGCGAGGTACGGGTTGCTTTGCAATGAATCGTACGTGAGATAGGAAAGGACATTGCCCACGACGTGATCGGGTATGAACGAGTACGCCGTCCAGCTTTCCGTGTCGAACCACTGTCCCTGGGGAGGACCCGGAACAGTCACGAGCACGTGGCCGCGGACCTGGCCGCTGTCGATCACCGGATATTCCCAGAGATCGTAATTGTTGATGATGGCGTAGATTTCGTCCTGTTGTTGCGCGCTCACGTTGACGGTCACGGTATTTTGGTACGACGAATTTTGGACTTTGCTGAAATCCTTTCCGTAATGCGTGTCCAGGCTGGCGCTGACTTTGACGCCCGGACCACTTACATCGCCGGAAAGCGAAGCGCCGACTCCCCACGAGGAAGTCACATTCGTCTCCATCATATCGGTGCTTGAGGTGGAGTGGTTGTAGGTTGTCGCAAAGTTGCCGGAGTTACCACCGCCGTTGAACACACTGCAGATATCGTACGAGGTATCGTTGAAGACGTCAAAATGAACCGGCGGTGCGTTCAGAATGACTAGGGGCTGCACGACGTTGGTCGCATAATAATGGGCAGGCTGGCCGAGGAGGATACCATTCCCGTCAAAATTGCCGAGGGCCAGGGAGTAATGTCGGATCGAGCCCGGATCATACGCGGTTGTGTCCGGGGCGTAGATGGACGTCGAGGCGACGTTCGTCAGGTCGAACGATGTATCAGCCGATGCAAGCACGGTTACATCAAAGGTTTGGAGATACCCGAGCGTGATGGAGGGGAACGTCGAGAGGACAATGGGACTATACACGTTTCGCAGGACGACGACTTCGTCCTTTCCATCCTCATTGACATCCCCCACTTGCAAGAAGGAATTCGAATACGTAAAGTCACCGGCAACATTCGAAGGGCCCGAGACGACGGTTGAGGTCGGATTGGTCGCGACGAGGCCGAACGGCCCCTGATTGACCTGAAAGACGAGGATCTCATTCCAGGCCCCGAGGATCAGTTCGTCTTTTCCCGTTCCATTCAGATCGCCGCACGCAAGGGCTGTGGCAGGCTGGATGGACGTGGAGAGGCTTTGTGTGGGGTACGAAGTATACTGGAACGGCACCGCAATGCTGTCCAGCCCCGTATCAGGATGTGCAATATAGATGAGTGCATTGTCGCTCAATGGTGGGTAGATACTCCCGGAAGACGTAATGGCGACGGCGATATCATCGCGGTACGAATCGCCGGTGAAGTTGCCTGCGACCAACGCAATCCGTGAGATGGTTCCGCTGAGAGCTGAGGCAGTAAGGTTGAGAGTTGAATTAGGACGCCACGATGAAACCGCGATGGAGCTGACACGTTCAGCGGCCGCAACCATGGTATTGGAGCCGTCGAGGTAATACATCTTGACATACACATCGGTTGCGTCCTTGAACCCCGCGAGCGCAATCTGTGCTCGCGAGTCCTGTTTGAATTCTCCCGTGGTGAGGGCGATGAGGCGAGTATACGACTGTGAAGTATCGACTAGCATATCGGCAATGGTTGAGACGAGTGTGAGATGTGAAGCCGCCGACGCGCTCCACGCATACACTGCAAGGTGGACCTTTGAATCGGTCGGGTCGACCCAAGCAAGCACGAGGTCCTGCTGCCCGTTTCCCGTGAAGTCAACCAGCTTTGCCGCAATTTCTCCATCATAGTCTGATGAATCGGCCATCACGGTCCCGACCAATTCCCCTGTCACGCCGCTTTCGGAGAAAGTAAAATCAGCTTTGTTCACGGGCATCGCCGACGCAAAGACCTGATGGTTCGCGGATTCCCACACAGAGACTGCTTCTGCGTATCCATCACCACTCATGTCCCCGGCAAGGACCGTCGAGTTCTTATTTCCTCCGACAGCCGGTTGCTGCGATCCATCGACAGCATCCGTCACCGAGTCTCCCGAGAGAGCCCCGTCTGAATTCAGCTGCTTCGACGCCGTGAGAAAATTCATCATCTGGTAACGATACGCATCATAGCTGCCGGAGCTTGCACCGTTCGGCGGCTGGCTCCAGAACAACAGCAGCTGGTCCGACTCCTGGATGTGACGATTCTGGGCGAGTGGTCCAAAACTGCTCCCGGTAGAAAATATCTTGTTCAGATGATACCCCGGCTTTGCGAGTGGGGTTCGAGAGTGTTCAGCATTCATCAGCTGCCCATGCGCCCACGGGCCGCACACCCCGCTGATGAGAATTGTCAGCAAAAGTCGTCGGGCATTCTTCATCGCTTCCTCCTCTTCATTGTTCTTCCTGTTGTGGTTTGCGAATCATTTTCTGGATTTGTGAGAGATTCTCTTTCAGAACATAATTCGTTGCCCCGGCTTTGCGGGCCGCCTCCTTGAGCAGCGTATCATCGTATTCCGTCACTATGATGATGTTGGCATCCGGGTGACTGCCTCTGATCAGCGTCGTGGCGGTAATTCCATTGACACGCTTCATTCCGATGTCCATGAGAACCCAGTCCGGTCGGAACTCTTCGTACGCCCGGAGAGCATCGTCGCCGTCTGCACATTCGAGAAAGCTTTCAACCGAATCTTCGAGTACGGACCGGATCACTTTCCGTATCTGCTCGTTGTCGTCGACAATCATGACTTTCACAGGGTCTTTATCCTTTTTTGTTGATCGCAATTAATATCACGAGGACGAAGACTTGAATAGGGAATCGGCTGTATTTCTATAGGGGAAAGACCCCATGGCAATTGCGGATTCAAGAGCGGATATCCGCAGTTCGGAAAAAGAAGACAAATGAGGGAAAAGCACAGGAAAGAAAGACAGAAGCAACAGAAAAGGTAAAGGTAGAGGAAAAATAAAGAGGAGCAGCAGCTATACTATCAAGACGCACTCTGATTGCCGGTCACTGAGAGCTCATAGCCAGTTGCCGTGGTAACAGCCAAAGGCTAAGAGCCAACCGCTTCCGGCTATAATATCTCTTTGTGTTCCAGCGCGAACTTGAGGAGAGCGTTGGTTCCGGTAATGCCGATTTTCTCGCAGATGTGAGATCGATGGTGGCCGACGGTCTTGGGGGAAACGAATAATTCCTTCGCAATTTCATTCGTGGACTTGCCTTGCGCAATCATCGAAAGGACCTTCCGTTCGGCGGGGGTCAGGTCGGTCAATCCTAGTCTCTTTTCAAGACCTTCGGATGCCGTTTTGTTCTTCTTCATCAAATGGTGTGACAGCGCCGGGCTGATATACGATTTTCCTTGCGCGACAGCACGGATACAATCGGCAATTTCGGACACAGCGCTTTCTTTCAGCACGTATCCCTGTGCACCCACCCTCATCGCGTTGTCGAATACCACCTGTTCATCGTGCATGCTCAAAATGACGACCCCTGTTTGGAGCTTTCCGTCAACGATGTGTCTGGCTACGTCGATACCGGATAATTTCGGCATATCGACGTCGAGGATCGCGACGTCCGGCGCGTGTTGGCGGACAAGTGCAAGTGCACGTTCCCCGTCCGATGCCTCGCCGACAATCTGCATACCTACATTCTCGAGCAATGTGTCGACGAGGCCTTTTCTGAAGAGAGGGTGGTCGTCCGCGATGACGATGCGAATATTCATTCTCGGGTAACCTCGAATGTCATCACGTGTGTTGTCCCCTTTCCGGGCATCGATGTGAGCTCGTGTGTACCACCCATCATCCGAACCCGCTCGGCGATTCCCGAGAGGCCGAAGCCCTTGTTCCCAGAGCCTTTCAACGATGAAACGTCGAACCCTTTCCCGTTGTCACGAATCTCAATACGCAGCAGTCCGTCGGCCTGAAAGACGTTACACCAGACTTCCGATGCATTTGCGTGCTTTACAATGTTGTTGGTGGTCTCCTGCACGATTCGGAAGATACTTACCTCCTGTTCTTTTGCGAAGAGTCCGTTGATCTCTCCAATCTCGCCGTGGAGTGTCATGCCGGAGGATTCAACGACCGAAGAGACCGTTGCGCGGACGGCATCCGTGAGGCCGAGCGAATCGAGCTGGTACGGCCGCAAGTTGTGGGCAATTGCCCGAACGTCTCTGATCGCCTGGGAAGCTGTTTGGGAAATTTCCCTGAGCTCCCGAGAAGCTTTGGACTCGGCCTCCACATTCTTGAGTCCAAGCTCCGCCCGGTTCTTCACCACAAGCAGGTCCTGACTGAGCCCGTCGTGAAGCTCTTTCGCAATTCGCGTGCGTTCCTGTTCCTGTGACTGAATCAGCCTGCGCGAGAATTCCCGTTGCCTGTTCGTTTCCTTCTTGAATGCACGTGTCCGGCGTACATAGATTACGGGACCTACGGAGAGAAATGCAAGGATGACAATGGAACGGAACCACCACGTCATCCAGTACGGTGGGAGGATCGTCACTGTAATCGACGTGCCCGATTCATTCCAAATCCCATCGTTATTCGAAGCTTTAACGCGAAATGTGTATGTGCCGGATTCGAGGTTGGTATAAGTTGCTTCCCGTCTTGTCCCTGCAGAAACCCAGTCTTTGTCGAATCCCGCCATCGTATACGCATAGAGGTTGTTCACGGGATCCGTGAACTCCAGAGCAGCAAAATCAAATGTTAAGACATTGTCACGATAATCCAGCGTCAATTTCTTCGCCAGAGGCGCACTGGTCTGAAGCCTGGTTTCGTATCGAGAAGGGGTAAGAGCCTTGTTGAACACCTTGATTTCTGTAAGAGCGACGGTCGGAACATTGGGATTGTCTTTGATACTGTCGGGGTTAAACACGTTGAACCCGCTGATGCCGCCAAAGTACATTTCACCATTCCGTGCGCGGAACGCTGCTCCCTGATTAAACTCATTGCTCTGCAAGCCATCATTCTCCGTAAAGTCTGTAATCTTACTGGCGGCAATTGAATAGCGGGTAATGCCCCGGTTGCTGCTAAACCAGAGGTTGCCCTTGTCGTCTGACAGGATGCCGTAAATGACGTTGTTGGGGAGTCCTTGTTGCACTGTCAGTTGCTCAAGGAGTTTGCCGTTCTTTATCCGTAATAATCCCTCGTTTGTTCCAACCCATAACGTACCGGACGAATCTTCGGTCATACAGAGTGCACTGTTCGCCGCGACAGACTGTTCAATCCCCACATTCTGAAAGTAACGCTGAAACGATTTCGTGCCAGGCTTGAGAAAGATGAGACCCGTCGTGTATCCACCGGCCCAAAGAGTGCCAGTCCGGTCTTCATAGAGCGCGTTGATCGGATGATTATCCGGATCTTTGACACGAATCAGTTGTCCAGTCCTGCGGTTGTACTTCGAAATGGCGCCTCCGTATTCTCCAATCCAGATTGTGCCCGAACGGTCCTGGAGAAGCGAGGAAACGACGGCATCCCCAAGGATGGCATCGCTTGGATAATTTCGCACCACCGGGTTGCTCCATGAGCGGCCAGAGGGAAAAGAAAGTTCTTCAACCGCTTGTCCGTTGGTACCGCCAAGGACAGTTGGAACCGAACTAAATTGATCGACGATGACCGTCCAAAAATGGCTCGCCTTCAGCGGAATTCGATCGCGGGGAGGACCGAAGTACCGAATGAAGTCTCCGGTCTTTCGGTCGAACCTGTTCAAACCATCTTGCGTCCCGACCCAGATTGCCCCGGTGCGATCCTGGGCAAAACCTCTCACACGCGGACTGCTCAGGCTGTTTGGGTTCTTTGGATTAGGGACAAAGAGGTCGAACTTTTTGGCCGTGGGAACGAATTTGTTCACTCCCTGATACGTGCCAATCCAAAGAATACCCGATCGATCTTTGCAGAGAGATAGCACGGTGTTTTCGCTGAGGCTCTGTGGATTGTTTGGGTCGTGTCGGTAGGTCGTTACACGTCTCGTCTTTGTATCGACAAACATCAGTCCGCCGTACGTGCCAACCCAAAATGTCCCATCTCCGTTGTACAGGGAATACTCAGACCCGCCGCCCCACGACAACCATTGAGCCAGGCGGTTCTGAATCGGGTCATACCGGTACATAGCCTCCCCGATGAACCAGATCGTGCCCGCGTTGTCTTCAAAGATGCAGTTGATGAGCTGATTCATTCCCGGAATTCTTGAGAACAATCCACCGCCGCGATACAACGCCACACCTTTGGAAGTACCGACCCAAAGTCTGCCTTTGCTATCCTTGAAGATTGAGGAAACAAGGTTCGAGTTCAGAGTCCGCACATCGTGTGGGTTTGAGAAGTAGTGTTCGAATGTGCCGTGTTGTTGATCCAACTCATCGAGTCCGTTTGCCGTCGCCACCCAGATCGCACCGCGCGGATCCTCATAAATACGATAGACGGTGTTGTCGCTGAGGCTGCCAGGGTCGGTGTCATCGTGGATAAACCGCCTGAACCGATTTGTCCCCGGATTGTAACAGTTCAGACCGCCTCCGGAAGTGCCAACCCAAATATTGCCTTTGCTATCGACAAAGAGCCGCAACGCAAAGTTGTATGAAATCGATGTCGAGTCGTGCGGATTGTGGCGGAAAACTTTGAAGTCGTATCCATCATACCGATCAAGCCCATCCTGAGTGCCGAACCAGAGAAAGCCCTGGTGGTCCTGCACAATGGCGCAGACGGATGACTGAGAAAGGCCTTGTTCAAGCGAGAGATGAGTGAACTGAATGTTCGGTTGCTGAGCGGAGACCTCTTCTACAATGAGGAGGCAAGAAATCAGAACTGCCCCGAAATAACGGAATATCGAGTCCTTGACGGACATTCCCATCGCAAAAGTGAGAAAAAAGGTAACAAATGCGGAGAAGAGTTACAAGCAGTTCGATAGCGAACCAGACTCTACTTGGAGACTGGGATTATCGAGATCGATGGCTGTCATCTGGAATTGTCATAATGCGAGCGATGACAGGCGTCTGGACAGAGGGTCGAGTCTTCGTTTTCATGCCTGCGTAGTCTTCCGAAGACCGAGGAAAGACTTTGTGAGCCCTCGGAAGGCTCGCCGTTGAGTCCAGCGCGCAGGAGGACGATGCGTGGTTCTCATGCTGTTCCCTGCGCAGAATGCGGGGAATGTAGATGGCTTCCGATTCAGCGGGTAAACACAGTGAAGATTGAAAGCTCCTTCAGCCCACTCGGGCGTTCCAGGAATCCTCCGAAACCGGGGCTTGTGCCCGTACTTTGCGCCATTTTGAATTCGGACAGGATTTCAAGGAAACTGGATGGGAAACTACAGAACAACGACCCTATAGCCGGGAATGCCATACGGTCTTCCCCTGTCGATTTTCGGGAATGAAAATCATGGTTCTGTTGTTAGATGGATACGGTTTTGAACGTTATCCTTCCCTTTGCCGAAAACCCGAATCGTCCCGTGCCCCAGGCTTTCAAGCTGTACGCGAATAATGCAGTTTCATCACTGAAATAAATCCGCATACCATGCAATCTGTGACGACAGAAGATCTCAGGACCGTCATCGCCCTCAGCGACCTTCCGGAAGAACATCTCCAGTGGATTCTGGATCATTCGGAGTACCACGAATATGAAGACGGTGCTCTGATGAAGAAAACGGGAGACGAAGCAGATGCCATGGTGATCATCCTCGAAGGGAGAATTGACTTCTATTTGAATGTAAACGGACAGCTCGTGTATTATTACTATTTTGCCAATGACGGGGTGACGGGCGGGATGAGCGGCCTGCTGCCGTATTCGAGAATGAAATCACACCCGGGCAATTCCTTCGCCGTGGGGAAACTCCGAATCCTCACGCTCCACAAGAAACACTTCCCCGAGCTTGAACGCATAAACCCCGACTTCATACAGCGCCTCATCGGGTATATGACGGAGCGTGCCCGGTCGTTCGCGACCACGCAAATGCAGCACGAAAAAGTGAGCGCACTCGGGAGGCTCTCCGCCGGCATTGCGCACGAATTGAACAATCCCGCCTCCGCGATCGACCGGATATCTTCTGAGTTGACGCATCGACTCCAGCTCAACTACGAGTTGACGCATCAGCTGCTGCGCCACAATATCAACACCGACCTTATCCATAACCTTGAAAGCCTCGTCGGCTCAAAGCACACGGCAAAATCGAACAAAGGTTCCGCCCTCCAGCGCATCGAAAACGAGGACACGATCACCCACTGGCTACAGGAGCACGGATATCCCCCCAACGCGCAAGCAGTCGAGACATTTGCCGAGGCCGGGTTTTCCGGTGAAGACTTCGACCGCATGAGCAAGACCGTCAGTCCTGAAGCGTTCGTGGACGTGCTCCTCTGGTTTGAAAACCTCCTCGCCTCGCAACGGGTCATCAAGGACCTGGCAGAGGCCTCAGCACACATATCGAAGCTGGTAGCCGCCATCAAGAGCCATGTGCAGATGGACCGGACGAACGAACTGCAGCAGACCAATATTCACGACGATATCGGGCACACACTGACACTCCTGGGCTACAAGCTACGGGACAAGAAGATCAAGGTGACGACAACATTCTGCGACAATCTCCCTTCTGTGTCGGCATATGTGGGAGAACTGAACCAGGTGTGGACCAACATCATCGACAACGCTATTTACGCACTTGGGGAAGAAGGGGCACTGACGATCGAAACGACGTGCGACGATAAGAATGTCAACGTCAGAATTATCGACAACGGCACGGGCATTCCGCCGGAGATCCTCTCACGCATATTCGATCCGTTCTTCACAACGAAGAAGGTCGGGGAAGGGACGGGGATCGGACTCGATCTCGTGAAGCGGATCATCAAGCATCATAACGGCGACATCAAAGTGAATTCCAAACCCGGAAGGACGGAATTCCTCGTTTGTATCCCGGTGAGCCAACACAAACCTTCATAACCCCATGAAACTTCCCTTTATTGTCGTTGTCGATGACGATGAGCACGTGCTGCGGGCGATTCAGCGTGATATCAGGAATGAGTTTCGTGATGACTATCGTGTCAGTGCCACCGAATCAGCCGGGGAGGCACTCGAGCTCATCAAAGAGCTGAAGCTGAAGAACGAAACCGTTGCCCTTTTCGTTTCGGACCAGCGAATGCCGGAGATGGAAGGAGTGGTGTTCCTGGAAAAGGCGAAAGCCATCTACCCGGAAGCAAAAATGATCCTGCTCACCGCGTATTCCGATATTGAAGCCGCAATCCGGGCGATCAACACCGTCAAACTCGATCACTATCTGCTCAAACCGTGGAATCCGCCCGAGGAAAAGCTCTATCCTGTTATGAACGATTTGTTAGACGAATGGCAGTCGCTGTACAAACCCGACCACGAGGGGACACGCATCATTGGCTTCCAGTGGTCACCGAAGTCCCATCGTCTCAAGGAATTTCTTTCGGGGAATCTGATTCCCTATGTGTGGATGGATGTTGAAAGCAACGCCGACACGGAAAAATATCTTGTGAGCGCCGGTGTCACGCGTGAAAGTCTGCCGTTGGTCGTGTTGAACGACGGCACGTGGATGGCGGATCCTGCACTGCCCGATCTGGCTCTTCGCATCGGGCTCCGGCAAACCGCAACCCAGGCGATGTATGACGTCGTCATTATAGGCGCCGGTCCGGCAGGATTGGCTGCCTCGGTCTATGGTTCGTGCGAAGGACTGAAGACATTGTTGATCGAGCGAAGCAATCCGGGGGGGCAGGCAGGAAGCAGTTCCCGCATCGAAAACTACCTCGGTTTTCCCACGGGCCTTTCCGGAGCCGAACTCACGCGGAGGGCAATGGCGCAAACCCTCCGTTTCGGGACCGAGATCCTCACTCCGAAGGAAGTGAAGAGGATCCGCCTTCAGGACGGCTATAAAATCCTTGAAATGTCGGATGGTTCCGAGGTACACGGCAAGACGATTGTGATAGCAACTGGTGTTGAATACATGAAGCTTCAAGTCCCCGGGCTTGACAACTTTACCGGAGCAGGCGTTTACTACGGATCGGCATCCGTCGAAGCGCACGCTTGCAAAGACCAGGTGGTGTATATTGTCGGTGGCGGGAATTCTGCGTGTCAGGCCGCAATGTATATCTCGAAGTTTGCGAAAGAAGTGAACATGCTAATCAGACGCGACACGATCAAGAGTCTTGCGGCGAATTATCTCGTTGAAAACATAAGCAAGACTCCGAATATTCGCGTGCTTCCCAACACCGAGGTTGCCTCGGTGGAGGGAAACGGCGTCCTGGAGAAGATCACACTGAAGAATTCGAAGACAGGTGAGGAAACAACGGTGCCCGCAAAAGCACTCTTTATTTATATCGGGGCAAGACCCGGCACATCGTGGCTGGACGATATTGTCCTCAAGGATGCAAAAGGATTCATTAAAACGGGAAGCGATCTGATGAAGGAAAAGTTGTTCGGGACATTCTGGAAACTGGAGCGGGAACCATTTATGCCTGAAACCAGCGTGCCCGGGATCTTTGCATCGGGAGACGTGCGGTCAACCGCCCTGGCCGGCATTTCATCGGCCGTCGGAGAAGGCTCCATGGCAATTCGGTTTGTCCGAAAGTATCTCGAAAGTGTCTGAAAGCGCCTTTTTCCCCCCCGCAGAGTGTGCCGTCGGACTGCTGTAATTAAATGCTTCATGGGCGCGGAAGGATATTCGGAAATTGAACAAGAGGGTGATGTTTGATGCCTGCATCTCGAAACGTCATTCTGAGATCGATGACATGCTTCTGAACGTGGGGACTCCTGTCCGCAAGGTTTAGCGTAGAGTCCATTTCGTAAACGGACGACAGGGGGGCCCGGAACGAATGGGTTATTGCGGAATGAACCCGGAGGACAACTGCATGGAAGATGAATTTTGGAAATGACAGATTCCCCGTCTGTCCGAAAGGTACGGCAGCGTCTAGAGACCCAGCAGCTTCTTGAACTTCACATTGCCGAGTTTGGCGATGATCGCATTGAGCGTTGATTTGAACTGGGCGTCGTCCTTTTCAAGAACCTTGATGTGTTTCTCGCTTAGCTCTGTGAGCGTCGCATCCACTTCCTGTCGGCGTTTGTCCAATTGTGACTTCAATTCTTCCTTCTGCTTTTCGCTTGTGGCCTTGAATTCTTCACCCTGTTTGTACAATTCGCTCTTGAACTCCTGTTTCTGCTTTTCCACGGAATTCTTGAGGTCCTGTACCGTCTTCTTCAATTCAGCAGTGTCTTTCTTTTCCTGCTCAAGAAAACGTCTGGTCTCTTCAAGGGTCGATTTCAACGCTGTGGATGCTTTTTCACCGGCGTCGACGCGTCCCGAGAGGCTTTTGGCAAGCTCTTCGAGTTTTTTCATCACATCTGATACACCGGTCTGAAAATCGTTGCGAAGAGCAGCTACCGTCTCACCGATTTTCGCTTCCAACTCCTGGAGGAGCGGTTGCACCCGCTGTTGAACCGTTCCATCGAGACTGGCGAGCCCTTCTTCCAGTTTCTTCGTGAGGAATTCCAGTTCCTGCTTCTGGTTGACGATGGGAGTCAAAACAGCATCAGCTTTTTCCGTGACGAGCTGAAGCTTCTTCAGGTAAGCAACAAGATCATCTTCGTGGCGGCTTAGCTCGTCTTTCTTGTGTTGCAGCGAGACCACAATCTTGTCCGCATCTTCCTGCATGGCCCGCAACGCCTTCAAAATATCCCGCGATTGACTCGCTTGCGATTCAATCTCTTGAGTTCTGTTCACGACGTCATCTGACTGCGTCAACTCGGTCATATTCATTCACCATTCACTTAGCCTCACATCTTCCGTTGAACGCTGCATATGTCCAACGGCACCTAACGTGCGGTGAAAATTCCTCGCACAGAACGTGATGTCTTTGAGAAGAAGGCAAAAAGCATACCGTCTTCCCCTCCGCGACAGTGTCGTCCCTCAAATTCTACAGAGATGATAAATCAATCACAAGGCAAAAAAAACCTTGTCGAGGTCTTTCTCAATGATGAGAACGAGGAAGATGTTGCAGGAATGAGAATTTGGAAGCCGTTTCCTTCATTGTTGCGAAATTCGCAAAGGTACAATGAGGAAAGACGAGCATTTTTGAGCTACGGAAAGGGTTGTTCGGAGAGTTTGTACTCGGACCGCTTTTCGAGAAAATAATTCAACGACCAGTCGTCAGGAAAGAAAATGACCGGCTGCTCGTTGACATCGGTCCCGTGTGCACTCCCCGTGGAAAGGGGAAGGGAATAGAGTTTGTCGAGATCGGAGGATGGATCCACCCACCGGATGTATTTCCAGTTGGCTGCTTCGAGACGGGTCGGCGCACCGTACTCGTTCTCGAGCCGGTACTGTACAACCTCGAATTGCAACTGTCCAACTGCCGTAAGAACAGGCGAGACGGAGCCCGAGCTCTTGAGTTGGAACAGCTGGACCACTCCTTCCTGCCGAAGCTGATTCAACCCATCGCGGAATCGTTTGAAGTTCGACGGGTTGGGGTTATGGAGAATGGAAAAGACCTCCGGCGGAAAACGGGGAATCTCATCGTACACGATCGCGGGATCTTCCGTCAGTGTATCGCCGATGCCGAATTCATCGTGACCCACAAGTCCGATGATGTCGCCGGGATAGCCTACATCGACCGTCTCGCGTTGCTGGCCGAAGAGTTTCGACGAGTTTGACAATCGCACTTTTCTTCCGGTGCGAGAATGGATTGCGGGCATGTCGCGCTCGAATTTTCCCGAGCAGACACGCAAAAAAGCAATCCTGTCCCTGTGGCGCGGATCCATGTTCGCCTGAATCTTAAAGATGAATCCGGAAAAGGCACCGTGATCCGGCGTGATAACGCCTGCGGAGCTCGTGCGCGGCCGCGGCTCGGTGGCGAGGCTCAGGAACCCATCCAGGAGAAGCTGGACGCCGAAATTGTTCTTCGCGCTGCCGAAATAGACCGGCGTTTGTTTTCCCGCCATCACTTCCTCCCGGTCGTACTCTTCTCCCGCACCCTCCAGCATCTCGATCTCTTCACGCACGTGGTGATACGTTCTCTCATCCAGCTGCCTGCGAACGAATTCATCATCCAATCCTGCCACGGATACAGGGGCCCGAAATGCCCCGCCGACTGTCCGTTCGAAGATGTGAACCTGGCGTTCCCGGCGATCGTAGACACCTCCGAATTGAATCCCATTCCCCAACGGCCAGTTCATGGGATAGGCCCCGATGCCGAGCACGTGCTCCAGCTCGTCAATGAGCTCCAGGGGCTCCCGCGTCGGGTGATCGAACTTGTTCATGAATGTGATGATCGGTATTCCCCGCTTGCGGCAGACTGCGAACAGCTTTCGCGTTTGTGCTTCGATCCCTTTTGCGGAGTCGATGACCATGATGACGGCATCGACCGCGGTGAGCACACGGTAAGTATCTTCCGAAAAATCCTGGTGGCCCGGCGTGTCGAGCAGGTTGATACGGTTACCGTTGTAGTCGAACTGGAGGACGGTGGAGCTGATCGAAATTCCACGCTGGCGCTCCAGCTCCATCCAATCCGAGCGGGACGCCCGCTGGTTTCTTCGCGCCGTCACCGACCCCGCCAGCTGAACGGCGCCGCCGTACAGAAGAAACTTCTCCGTCAACGTCGTCTTCCCGGCGTCCGGGTGGGAAATAATCGCGAATGTCCTTCGTGGTAAAACAGCGCTCATCTTCAAGGAAACCTTGTCATAAATGCGACGACGCCAAGTCACTGATCATTTGCTAGAACAGCGGCTTGGCGGTTCGAGTTCTTGTGTAAGATACGGAAATCAGTTCGCAGAAGCAAAAAGAGGGGTGTTTCGGCAATGTCCTAGTTTTGCATTTGAACACAGGACATTGCTGATATTTGGATCATACCCGGGCTTACGTTGGAACTGGGACATTGTCGCATTTCTGCCGCCACTTGGAGTTCCGGAATACTGCCGTTTCCAGGTTCATTCGCAGATTGGTCACTTGAAACGTGGACGAAAAGGTTTGTTCTGTACTACTTATCGCCGAATTCAATTTATGTTCAGAGCACATCTGCCACATTAAGGTGTTCTCGTCCACATCTCTTGCATCTTGTTCGAGTAACACGGAAATTGCATTCAACTCTCCGCGGCTCAGCGAATGACCGCACGAGAAATGCACCTCCCAACCTTGACCAAACAAGGGAGTCTCTAATGACAGCGCCGGCAATTGTTCCCATGACTTTGAGTGACATCTTTGATCGGCTCTTCAAGTTAATCGGCAAGACCTGGATTCGCAACCTCATTCTCGCTTCCATCATCCTGATCATTCCAGTCATAATGATGTCGGTTGGACTGGAATCTTTTTTCTCGAGTATCGCCACACTAGCGAAAGAGAATGAACCCGGAACTCCTCTGGCCCCTGAGCAATTCGTGATGATGTTCGGGAGTATGGCATGGTTCTTTATCGGCCTGGTCATTTTTATCCTCGCCACGTTGGCCACCACTCTGGGGGTCACGATCGTTGCGTGCGCCGAGACAACCGGCCAACCGATGACGTGGCAGGAAGCCTTCAAGAGGGTGTTCAGCATTCGGCTTGCGCGGATGTTCGGAGCGTATATCCTCCAGGGGCTCGTGTTCATGGGATTGTTTCTGCCTCCCTATATTTTGCTGATCATCGCGATTGTTACAAAGTCGCCGATGCTCGGACTCTTTGCAGGCTTTCTCCTTTTTGCGTGCATTCTTATTGTCATTTTTTTCTTCATTCGCTGGGCATTTGCAGTCCCGGCAATTGCGTGGGAAGACCATCGCGTCGTCGGCGGCCTTCGAAGGAGTTGGGCGCTGGTCAAGGACAATTGGTGGCGCGTATTTGGCATACTTGTGCTGATGGGAATCATGTTGAGTTTCGCGGTTTCGCTGATCATGACGCCTGTGTATGTAATCGCCATGTGGAAGTTTATTGCTGCATATTTTGAGACGATCTCGTCCGCAGGATCTCACGAGCTCGATCCCACGACACTCCTGGAAGGATTCCGTTCGTTCGGATTTGGTTTCGGTATCGTCAGCGGTCTCGGCTCCGTGCTGCAAATGCTGATCGCACCTCTGTACGTCGTTATCCTGTATTTCGATTTGCGCGCCCGCAAGGGCGAATTCAGCCAGGGGTCTTCCCCCGAGGTGCCGCCCGCGAAGTAACCGGAGATTCCGTGGATATTCAACCGCAAGCATCGAACGAAACGTCTTCGCACTCTTCCGGTCTTCTCCTGGACGGTTCGTGGGAACGGAGCGGGCGGAGTCCGAATATCGCCGCGCTGGTCGGCCTTATCGGCATCGGCGCAATCTTCTTCAACGCGGAATCAATCC
>Ga0335081_10009042_pt1 | contig 16001 bp, 14 predicted proteins | sample Lox_Sample_35_FD_206713 | JGI IMG/M metagenome (GOLD analysis project Ga0335081, IMG submission 206713) | Soil microbial communities from Loxahatchee National Wildlife Refuge, Florida, United States - Lox_Sample_3.5 | ecosystem: Environmental > Terrestrial > Soil > Wetlands | place: USA... | reverse complement strand
GAGGGATGAGAGATAGGCTGCCCCTCCCACCGTCTCCAATTCATTTTTTCTTCTCAGATGATCCGTCAGGGTAATCAGGTCAACCACTTCATTCCGCTCGTTGAGATCGAGAATGGCCGAGAAAATTCGTCGGTGCGCGTCGCGATAGAAATTATCCGGATGGATGATCTCGAGCGCTTTATTGAGCGACGCGTTATCGATCAGGATTGCACCCAGCACGGCCTGCTCGGCCTCGACGTTCTGAGGAGGGAGTTTGGTAAGCGCTTCAGCTTCAGAATTTTTACGAGACGGAAAATCGATCACGGACATGTTTTCCTCAACCGGTGAAGCGATTATAATTTCGAAACGAGAACGGGGATCCTACCGCTCTGTTGTTTTCCGGTACGACAATTGACCAGGACGGCCCTTTCGCCATTTAATAATAGAAACAGTTGTTTTGCTCCGATCCTCTTGGCTCGATAGACGGCCTCGGCGAGATCCATTTTTTCAATGTGCTGAATCACTCTATAGCCTTTTTCTCGGATGATCCGAGTCAACTTAAAAAGGCGAATCATGTCACGTTGCGTGTCCACTGCGAGGATATCGACCGCGGTTTCTGGACCCCCACCGACGGTCTTCTGCCAGGCCCATTGGAGCTGTTCCGCGTCAAATGCAAAGCCCGTCGATGGACAAGGAGCGCCGAACTTTCCAATCAGGGAGTCGTAACGTCCGCCACGGCCCAGGGGAACACCCATGTCCTTGGCAAACACCTCAAAAATTATACCGGTATAATAGTCAAATCCGCGAATCTCAGACAGATCAATCAGGAGATGGTCTTTCCAGCCAGATGAAATAAGGATGCGAAACACGTCCCGTAATCGGGTCAAAGCCTGCCGACAAGAAGAAAACGTACTTAGACTCCATGCCCGTTCGATCGCCTCTTCCTGTCCGAATAATGAAAGGACGGTTATTATCTGACGTGACTTATTTTCCGGCACGTTTCCTTGATTTAAGATTTGGACCAGTCGGGATCGGTCCTTTCGGATCATGGCCGCGTGAACCTGCTTCTGCAGATCGGCGGCCAGACCGATCCCGTTCATCAGCCCACGGAAAAACTCCACCTGGCCGATCGCGATTTTAAATTCCGTCAGGCCGATTTTCTGCAGCGCTTCGATGGCAACCGCGATCACTTCCGCATCCGCTTCAGGACCTTCCAATCCAATCAGCTCTCCCCCGATCTGAAAAAGCTCGCGCGCCCGACCGGCATGCTCTTCTTCGTGCCTAAAAACATTCGCGCGATAACACAGACGGAGCGGTTTGGGAACATCGGTCATCAACATCGCCGCGATCCGTGCAATCTGAGGTGTAACATCCGGACGGAGAAGCATAACGCGGCCGTTTCCGCGATCGACAAATTTATAACCTTTTTCGACCAGGTCTTCACCCATACCCACGGTAATGACGTCCAGATATTCAAAAATGGGCGGAATAACTTCCCGATAGCCCCAGGATAAAAAGACGGACAGAACCGTCTCCTCGATATGCCGTTTGTGAACGGCGGCTTCGGGAAGAAAGGTCGCCAGGCCCTTGGGCAGCATCGGGCGACTGCTGTTTTGAAATTTGGTCATGACTTAAACCGGGATGGAACCGCCTCCGATCAACCGGTTAAAGTTCAATCAGTTTGGCGGAAAGCACATGAGGAAGTTTCTTGAGTTTTCCAAGCAACTCTAAACCCACGGGCGCATCGATGCCTACGACGGAAATGGCCTTTCCTCCGGTATGCTCACGCCCCAATTGCATCCGTGAAATGTTGATTTGGTTGTCCCCCAACAAGCGGCCGATGTTTCCGATAACCCCGGGTTTGTCGTCGTTGATCATCAACAGCATATGCCCTTCCGGTACAACCTCCAGGGACAAACCATCGATCTCGACGATCCGGGGGTCTTTCCGATTGTAGAGTGTGCCGGACACGCTAGCTTTTTTTGAGCCGGCTTTAACCGTCAGCACGACCAGGCTGGTGAACTCGCCCGCCTCGGCGCTTTTGATTTCTTTTATCTCGATCCCTCGTTCTTTGGCTACAATCGGAGCGTTCACATAATTGACGGGCTCTTCCAGAATCGGGGTGAGTAGGCCTTTAAGAGCCGCCACGGTAATGGGGGCGGTTGTCAGTCCGGAGACATCCCCGCGATACTCGATCGTCAACTGTTCCAGACCGCCTTCATGGCTCTGTGCGAGAAACGCACCCAGATTCTCGGACAACGTCAGATAGGGTTGGATTTTCGGCAGGAGGTCGACCGGGACGGAGGGGATATTGGCCGCTCCGCGGATTACGCCGCGGATCAGATAATCGGCAATCTGTTCCGCTATCGCCAGGGCTACATTTTCCTGCGCCTCGGTTGTCGCCGCGCCGATATGCGGCGTGCAGATGACGTTCTCTAACGTTAGAAGGGGGTTCTTCAGATCAACCGGCTCTTGCTCAAACACATCCATCGCCGCGCCGGCGACCTTGCCCTTCACCAACGCATTGTACAGATCCTGCTCGTTCACGATGCCGCCCCGCGCACAATTGATGATCCGAACCCCATCCTTCATTTTGCCGATGGCGTCGGCATTGATCAGCGATTTGGTCTCGGCCGTCAACGGAACGTGCACCGAAATGATATCGGATCGACGGTACAGATCGTTCAAATCCACCAGTTCCACACCCATTTTCCTGGCATTTTCCTCGGAAAGGTACGGATCGTAGGCGATGACCTGCATCTGGGCGCCCTGGGCCAATTTGGTCACGTACGATCCGATCTGACCGATTCCGATGATTCCAAGCGTCTTGTTATAAAGTTCCATCCCCATGAACTTATTTTTTTCCCACTTGCCGGCCTTGATCGAAGCCGTAGCCTGCGGGATCATTCGAGCCGATGAAAAAAGCAACGCCATGGTATGTTCGGCCGTCGTCACGGTGTTGCCGCCGGGGGTGTTCATCACCACGATGCCGTGTTTAGTGGCGGCCGCAAGGTCAACATTATCGAGGCCGGAACCGGCGCGGCCGACGACCTTGAGGCGCTTTGCCGCCTCGATCAGTTTCTGGGTCACCTTGGTCGCGCTTCGCACCACCAATCCGTCGTAAACCGGAATCACGCTGAAGAGTTCGTCCGGCCCGAGCTTGGTCTTCACGTCCACGTCCAATCCCGACCGCCTCATAATGTCGACGCCCTTTTCAGAAAGGGCATCGCTGACCAGCACCTTCACTTTCTTTTCTCCTTCGGTTGACATGGATTCTATTTTTTCATCAAGAGCTCTTCGGCTGTCCGAACCCCCTCGCCCATTTTTACCGGATAGCCCAAACCCTTGATCACCATCTCGACCGCCGACACCGCAATAATCACGTCAAAGAGATCGGCATAACCCATATGGGCGATCCGGAAAATCTTCCCTTTGAGGTGATCCTGTCCTCCGGCCGCCGTGATCCCGTATTTCTCGCGCAAGGTTTTGTACACCGCCTGCCCGTCCACCCCCTCCGGCGCATTGACGGCCGTTAGAGCGTCGCTGGGCGACTGCTTGGGAAACAGGGTCAGGCCGGCCGCCAACATGGCCTGCCGCATCGCATGAGCCAACTGCTTATGACGCGCGAAAATGTTCGCTAGGCCTTCGGCCTTCAGTTGTTTGAGCACCTCATGCAGTCCGACAATCAAGGACACCGCGGCGGTGTATGCCGTCTGGTTTTTTGACTGACTCTCACGCTCTTTTTTCAGATTAAAATAAAATTTGCTGTTCTTCGCTTTTTCGCTCATCCGCCAGGCCTTTTCGCTGACGCTGACGAAGGCGAGACCGGGCGGTAGCATCAAGGCCTTCTGCGAACCCGTCGCCACCACATCCAGACCCCACGAATCGGTCTGCAGATCAAACACCCCCATCGCGCTAACGGCATCCACGACCAAGATCGTCTCCGCGAGCGGTTTGACGATTTGACCCAATGCCTTCACATCGTGCGCCACGCCGGTGGAAGATTCGCTGGCTTGGACATACACTGCCCTAATGGCAGGGTCTTTCTTCAAGGCCTGAGCCACCTGCTGTGGATCGACCGCATAGCCCCATTCGACCTTGATCTCTTCCACTTTGACCCCGTACACTTGACAGAGCTTCAACCAACGTTCGCCGAACTTCCCGCCGTTGATCACAATCGCCTTATCACCCGGCGACAAGAAATTGGACACGGCGCTTTCCATCCCTCCGGTGCCGGTTGAAACCAGAGTGATCACATCCTGTTGAGTCTGGAACAGCCATTTCAAATCCTCTCTTACGTGGCCCAACAGCTCGGCGAATTCAGGCGCACGGTGATGCAAAATAGGTTGGGCCATGGCCAGGAGTATCTCGGGAGGAACCGGCGTGGGGCCGGGAGCCAAAAGATAACGCTTTCGCATAACCGTCAATCTCCTCGGGATAAAGAATAATTGATGCTCCTGCAGGGCACAGATCTCTCTACCCGCACAGGAGCTTTCAGGGAGTTCCACAAGCCCGATTTTCGGACTCACAAAACCGTGGTTACGCTAACACAACCATCCCCTCTTGTCAAGTCACGAACAACCGTTGTTGAATTCACTTCCCCGATACAAAACCGGCTTATTTCTCCTCCGTACGTATTTGAATGGCATTTTTTTTAATCACAAAAATCCGTTCGTTGCGGTCGTTCCGGTTGATTGGGAAAAGGTAGAATCCGTCTTCCAGTGGACGAAGACCGTATGTGTATCCCGCAATTTCCTCGCCATCGGCGAAGCGCACGCGGACTTTTTTCCCGGCGGGCATCAAGAGCGATTCGGAGAGCGGCTCCGCATCAGGCGGACGGAGAAAAAAGATCGCTTTCAAAACGGAACAGTCGATGTCGTGAACGTCGGAGGCTGTTTGTAGTTTTAACCGTTTGGCGGCCGGGTCAAACCGTAAAAGTTCACCCTCCAGCGTCGCACCGGTCAGAAAACGCACCACCACCCGATTTGAAAGCTTCACGAACGCCCCTTGCAGTCGATGAAGTTGTATTATACAATATTGCCGCAACAGAAACATCAACAAGACTAGAGTTCGTCGAAACAACAGTGAGTGATCAGGAACAGCCAGTGAATCAATGGCGACTCGTCGAAGATGATCCGGGTGAAGCCGCCTGGAATATGGCGGTCGATGAAGCGATCGCGGAGTCCTGCCGACAGGGACTCTCTCCTCCCACGCTTCGTCTCTATCGCTGGGCGCGCCCGGCACTAACCATCGGTTATTTTCAAAAGGTCGACCGCGATATCGATGAGGCCGTTTGCCAGACGGAAAAGATAGCGGTTATCCGGCGGATGACCGGGGGAAGGGCGGTGCTGCACGGACACGACCTGACCTACTCCGTAGCTTCCCGGGCTTATGTTCCGGAGCTCCCAAACACCATCCGTGGAACATTCTTAGCCATTAGCCGCGGTCTGATTGAAGGGCTCCATCAATTGGGTCTGCATGCCGAACCCGTTCGATCCCCCGTCCGCAATATGGGCCGCTCGCCCATTTGTTTTATGTCCGCCTCCTGGTATGAAATCATCTGCAACGGCCGGAAAATCATCGGCAGTGCACAACGTCGATGGAAGGATGGGATGCTTCAGCAAGGCTCTCTGCTTCTCGATTTCGATCCGGTGTTTTACTATAAACTGTTTCGTTTTCCGGATCAGGCCCAGCGGGCCAGGATGATCGAAGAGGGTCGAAACCGCATCGGCGGACTTTATAATCTGCTTTCGACGCATGTTCATCCAAAAACCGTTGCAAACCGGATCGCAAGCGGATTCGAGAAAGCGCTGGCCATTCAACTTGAGCCGGCTGGTCTGACCGACCAGGAATTGGAACGGGCCCATCACCTCGCCGGAACAAGATATGCCGATCATGCATGGAACCGGCTTGGATAACCTCCCTGTTTCATTTGACAATCCATAAAAATCAGGTATCATTAAGTACTAGTATACCCCCCTGAAGACACCCGGCGGATAAAGTGAGTAAAATTCTTGACATCGGGTAATAGAGCATGTAGGATAGGGCATTTTCGAAATGGCCGACGGCTGATTTAAACTTTGAACATCAACTTCAGATGGCCCATAACGGAAAGGCGGGATATGATCCGGCTGCTTCCCAAACAATTCCTCTGGTTGCTTTGCTTGCTGATTCTCGTTTCCTGCAGCAGCCCTTACAATAATGAAAAGAAGGCACACCTGTCAACCAAGCCGTCATTCTCACCGACCGGGTTTGCACCCACAACTCCGGAAAGAACGGAGGCATCGGAGGTCACGCCGAAATCGCACGCCGGCCCGGCTAGAGTTGAATCAAAAAACAACCAGGCGGATGTCAATCGTTCTTCCCCTCCGATGGACCCATCCCCAGCGACCGAGACCACGACTCCCGGCACACAAGTCACAAACCCCGACACAAACTTGTCTCCAAATCAAACACCTTCCGTCGACGATTCTCGGGTAGCGGCACAACCGGAAACATCACAGAATGTCGCGTATGGCGAACCCGCGAACGATTCCTTGGACGGATCTTCAAGTGAAACGACGACCGAATCCGATGTCGAGGAAGCCACCTACGACGTGCCGATTGTGCGAAACGAAAGCGTAGAGGATTATATCGAATATTTCCAAACCGAAATCCGGGATAAGTTTAAATTGTGGCTGGAGCGTTCAGGACGGTACATCCCGGTCATGCGTCAAATTTTCAAGGAACAGGGTCTCCCGGAAGACCTGGTGTTTGTCGCCCTGATTGAAAGCGGTTTCAATCCCTATGCCTACTCCCGCTCACGGGCGGTCGGACCCTGGCAGTTCATTAAAGGAACCGGTCGACTGTACGGCCTCCGGATCGACAACTGGGTCGACGAGCGACGCGACCCGATCAAATCAACCCACGCGGCGGCCCGATATTTCAAAGATCTCTACGATCGGTTTGGATCCTGGCCTCTGGCTATGGCCGGTTACAACGCCGGGGAGAAAAAAATTCAACGGGCCTTAGTCAGAGCGAAGGCCGACGACTTCTGGGATTTGCGATCGACCCGATATATCCGTCGGGAAACGAAGGGGTATGTTCCGAAATTCATGGCCGCAACGATCATCGCAAAAAACCCTGAAAAGTACGGATTCACCTTGGACTATCATGAACCCCTCAAATTTGATACCGTTTCGGTACCCGGCTCGGCCGATCTTCGCGTCATGGCTCAAGCCGCGGGGATCAGTTATGAAGATCTCAAGGAGTTGAATCCCGAGTTGCGGACAGAACTGACGCCTCCGTACTTGGATCAATATCCCCTGAGGCTTCCGGTAGGCCTACAACAGACCTTTGGGGACGCTTACGCTCAAATCCCGGATGAACGCAAGATCATCGGAACGCACTACAACATCCGCAGGAACGACACACTGAGCATCATCGCCAAGCGATTCGGGACATCGGTTGCACTTCTCCGAGAAATTAATCATCTTGCTCCGGGACAATTGCTGCACCAGGGAGACCTTTTGTTCATCCCGAAACTCCGGGTTGTTCCCCGCGAGCCTGAATCCCGTCCGATGACCGCGATGAATCATCGTCGCTCCAAGATAAGGTCGGCTCCGAAGAGGCCTCCCATCGAGATGGCCTCCCTGGAGAAACAGGATCGGTCGCCTTCCGGCGACGACACAGGGAAAATTTTGTACCGCGTCAAGGATGGGGACACGCTTTGGGATATCTCGAAGAGTTTTAATGTCAGGATTCAGGATCTAAAGCGTTTCAACGGGTTGGGCAGACATAGTAAGATTCGACCCGGGGATCAGTTGGTTCTCGGATTCCAGTCCAAAGACCTATAACTCACCGTCTATTTCTTTTCCGTCGGTGTCGACGGCCCCTTCTGAGCCGGTTTCTGCTGAGGCGTTGGAACAACGGTTATTGGTTTGTTCGAGGGCGACATGATCACCGGATTCTTGGTTGGTTCCGGCTTGACTTCGGTAACACCCAGAGCGGTCAGGCGCCTCTGGGCCTCCGCCAGAAATAATGAATCCGAGAACTGCCGGGTAATTTCCTGATACCGTTTGATCGCCTCCTCCTTTTTGCCGAGGGTTTCATTTATACGGCCCAATTCGTAGTCGGCTTGGTCCTTGTTCAGAGCCCCCGTAAGATGACCGACCGACTCAAACGCCTTCTGGGCTTCCTCGAAATCATTTTTAGCCAGAAAGGCGTACCCCAATCGTTGATAAGCTAATCCCGCCCAAATATCGTTTTTCGGTTCTTTTTCAAGAAACGACCGATAGGCCGACACGGCCGAGTCAAAATCGTTAAGCTCCATATACGTATTGCCAATGTAAAGCTGTGCGATAAAAGCGGACGGGGTTCCCGGATAGTCTTGAATCGTTTTCTGATACTGCTCTATGGCTTTTTTGTAATTTTCCTCTTTCGATGCGGTCGTCGTCTTTTCACCCGCAGGAGGTTGCTGTCGGTAATATTCCGAGCCTTGAAACTCCAGGGCCAAGGCGTGCATCTCCTGCTGGTGTTGGTAATACCAAAAAACTCCGATACCCGCAGCAATGACCACCGCAACGACGAATATCGCCCAGACAAGTCCGGCATGCTTTCGAATTTGCTCGCCCAGCCAATCCACCGTGCCGATAAACTCATCCGGTTTTTTTAATTGCTGTTTTCTGCTCGCAACCCGAATCTTGTAGGCCATACTCCCTCTGCTTAATTTAAAAGCGGAGTAGTTATAGCCTAAATGAGCGGAAAAGTCAAAGGCCTTGTGTTGACACAAAAAGAGTCGCGGTATATGCTGATACCCTGACCGCAATGGACTTTCACTTTCATCAAGATGCGATTGAACGGCTTCACGCAAACGGACTATTCCGTTGCCTGCGGCGGGTGGAGCCGGATCCGCACGGTCATCCCGGGCGCGTGATGATCGAGGGCCGATCCGTCATCCTTCTTTCCTCGAACAACTATTTGGGTCTGGCCGACCACCCTCGTATCAAAGAGGCCGCAATCACCGCCATCCGACAGTATGGATTCGGAAGCGGGGCCTCCCGATTGATTTCTGGAAATGCCCCCCCCCATGAGGCCCTGGAAGAGCGGATCGCGCAGTTTAAACAAACGGAATCCGCACTGGTCTTCAGCACGGGCTATATGGCTAATCTGGGGGTCTTATCCTGCCTGATCCCTTCGCAAGGTCTTCTGATCGCGGACCGGTTATGCCATGCGAGCCTGATCGACGGCTGCCGCATGAGCGGTTGTCGCTTCCGCGTTTTCGAACACGGCGATCTGGATCAACTCGAGCGGATGTTGGCTAAAAGACCGGCGGATCAACCGACCCTTATTGTGACAGACGGCGTCTTCAGCATGGACGGCGATATCGCTCCGTTACCCAACCTCGTCGAACTGGCCGAACGCCACGGCGCCGCCGTGTTTGTCGACGACGCGCATGCCACGGGGGTGATCGGGAAAGAAGGCCGGGGAACTTTGGAGCATTTCGGTCTCAAACCCGGCAGGGTTTTCCAGATGGGAACGCTCGGCAAAGCCCTCGGCGGTTTCGGGGCTTATGTGGCCGGGAGCCGCGTCTTGATCGATTATCTCATCAATAAAGCCAAAACGTTCATCTACACAACCGCCCTCCCTCCCGCCGCAGCCGCGGCGGCGCTGGCCGCATTCGACCTGCTGAGGGAGGAACCCGAACGTCGAGAACGCCTCTGGCAAAATCGCGCCTACTATGCGGACGGATTGAAGTCCCTTGGTTTTGATCTTCTGAACAGCGAGACACCGATTATTCCGATCATGATCGGCGACGACCGATCGGCCATGACCGTGTCGCAGCGCCTTCTGGAGGCCGGGGTTTTCGCCCCGGCGATCCGCCCCCCCACCGTTCCCAAGGGAACCAGCCGTATCCGCACCACGATCATGGCTTCGCATACCCGTGAAGACCTCGACCGCGTGCTGGACTCGCTCGGCCGGATCGCCCGTTCACTGAGGATTCTTTAATCCATGCGGGACCGACGTGTGATTTTGATCACCGGCGCGAGCGGAGGTTTGGGGCGAGCGATGGCGCTGAGGTTTGGAATTTCCGGATGTCGAATCGTCATCCACTTTCATCAAAACAAGGAGGCTGCGACAAAGCTGGCCGGCGATCTGGAACGGCTCGGCTCGGAATCGATTGTGCATCAGGCCGACGTTCGATCCCTGGCCGAGATGGAATCGTTGATCGAAACGGCACGGACCCGATGGGGAGGCTTGGACCTGCTGGTGGCCAATGCGGCCGTCCGAAGAGACGGCCTGCTCCTTCGAACCGACGAAGAAGCGTGGGACTCCGTCCTAACAACCAATCTGACCGGCATCTGGAACAGCTTAAAAGCGGCCGGTGCGCTGTTCATTCGACAACAAAACGGGCACGTCATTGCGATCGGCTCGATCGCCGGCATCCACGGAAGAGCGGGACAGGCCAATTATGCCTCGGCAAAAGCTGGATTGATCGGACTCATCCGGTCCGCCGCCGCCGAATGGGGACCCTACAATATCCGCTTGAACGTCGTTCTTCCGGGTGTCCAATCCACAGCCATGACAACGGATCTATCGAAGCAACAGCGCGAAGAGCTGGCCGGACAGAATCTGTTGGGTCATTCCCCGCCGATCACCGACGTCGCCGAGTTCGTTTATTGTTTATCCAGGATGACCGGCGTATCCGGGCAAGTCTTTAATCTCGACAGCCGCATCTTCTAATGCCCTATGGGACCCCACAGGGAATATTTATAACCGGAACGGACACCGGCGTCGGCAAGACGATCGTGGCGGCCGTCTTGGCCGCGCGCTTCAAAAAAAGCGGATTCAATGTGGGAGTGATGAAACCCGTTCAGACGGGTTGCCTGTCTCGACGGGGAGAACGGATCGCTCCCGACGCCCTCTTTTTATTGCAAGCGGCCGGCGTCGATGACCCGATGGATTGGGTTTGTCCTTATCGATTTAAGACTCCGGCGGCGCCGTTGGTGGCGGCCGACCGTGAAAGAAGAACGATCGAATTGGACCAAATCGCGGAAGCGTATGCCCATCTTATATCCCGGCACCGGATCGTCGTGGTCGAAGGAATCGGCGGCTTGCTTACGCCCATCACGCCGACGGTCTCGGCCCTCGATCTGGCGCTTCTTTTAAAGTTGCCGCTGATCGTGGTCGCATCAACCCGGATTGGAACCCTGAATCATACCTTGCTGACCGTTCGGTGGGCTCAGCAGGCCGGGGCCACGGTCCTGGGTATAATCTTCAACCAACCCCAAGCGTCGGCTCGAAGCATCGCCGAAAAAACGAACCCGCAGGTCATTGCCAGGCTGTGTGCCGTTCCGGTTCTGGGAACGCTTCCATTCATGGCCGGAGTGAGCGTGGAGAAGGGACGTTTAGGCCGTGTGAGGGCTCTCGGTGACCACCTGAATAAAGGCCTCCACCACCTGGGGATCAAACTGAACCCCTGAATGACGACGCAGTTCATTGATCGCCACCTCGGTCGGGAGACCCTTGCGGTAGGGGCGGTTGGTCGTCATGGCATCAAAGGCGTCCAGAACGGCCACGATTCTCGACCCGATCGGAATCTGATGGCCCGACAACCCCGTCGGATATCCTTTTCCATCATATCGCTCCTGATGATGATAGACGATCGGAACCACCGGCGCCAGAAACTTCACCTCGCGGAGGATCTCCGCCCCTTTGGCGGGATGCGTTTTCATCTCCTCATACTCTTCCGGAGTAAGCTTGCCGGGCTTGGTCAGGATTGTTTCCTTCACCCCGATTTTCCCGATGTCATGCAACGCGGCCGCGTACTTCAGCCAGATCCGCTCCTCGGACGAGACGTTCAGGCGTTCCGCGATGGAGATCGCCAGATCGACCAATCGATCCCCATGGCCGCCGGTATAGACATCTTTCACCTCGATCGCCTGGGCTAGCGCGTTGACCGTCTCGAAATAAAAGTCCTCCAATTCACGGTTCTTCGCCTCGATCACCTCGAACAGCTTGGCATTCTCAATGGCGATGGCGGCTTGACCGCACAAGATGGACGCCAGCTCCAGGTCGCTTGGGTTGTACGAAGCATTGCCGGGTCTCTTACAAAGGATCAGGATGCCGGTGAGCCGGTCCTTCGAAACAAAGGGCACGATCACGACCGCCGCCAGCCCGGACCGGTGGAGAAGACTTTTCATGTCGTCCGTCAGGGAAGTCCCGTCCTCCAGAAGCAGGGGAATCTTCTTTTCCATCGCCCACGGGCCGAATGTTTCCCGGATTCGTTGAAAGGTTTCATTCGAAATTCCGTCCGGCAGAATAAAACAGGATTCCGGTTTGACGGCATAGGTCCGATCATCCACCAACATCACGGCCGCGGCGTCGGACCGGGTTTCTTTCGAGACAACGCGGACGAACGTTTCCAACAGCGACTTCAAATGCAGATCGGAGAGCAGCGTTTTGCCCACCTCAAAGAGCGGGACCAGTAATTTCAGACGCATGTTCTCACGAAGGAGCCGGTACTTTTCAAGGGCGTCCCGCACCGACTGGACCAATTCCTCCTCGGAAAAGGGTTTGATCACAAACCCCTGGGCACCGAGCTTCATCGCTTCAACGGCGTTGTCGATCGTGCCGTAGCCCGTCATGACCACCGAAACAATCTCTTTTTGAATCTCCTTAATGGTCCGGAGGAGCTTGAGTCCATCCATCCCCGGCATACTAATGTCGGTCAGCAGCAGGTCAAAGGGCTGCAGTCGGGCCAGCTCAACGGCCGCTTTGGCGCTGGCCGCGGTAAAGGTCTGATAGGACTCGTGCTTGAGGATTTCAGAACACAAGCGGCGGATGTGTTCCTCGTCATCGACGATCAGAATGCATTGGCTCATGCCTTGATCATCCTTTCCCGGCTGAAGCTTCCAAAATGAACTGCGGGTGAACCTTCAAAACTGGGAGCAACCCATGATTACCGATGGATGGGCCGGGAATCTTCCTGAAGGCGGACTCCGGCATAATAACAGCAATTAAAATCGTCCAGATCGTTGATAAAGGACCGCTCCACGCCGTCCCGAAAAGTAATCCGGACAAAACAAAATCCACCCGCCATGGTGGACGAGCGCTGTTCGGTCACCACGCCGATCCCCCACTGGGGATACCTGAGATGAATGACCTGGTCGCCTAATTTCAGGAAGAGCCTCCGCATTCAAGCCGTCCTTCTTGACGCCCGTGCGCGCATGGCTTTGTCGGACCGAAGCCGCCGGGCGAAAGTCGATGAAAGTATAGAGAACAGGTTATTCTTTGTCAAGGAGACCTCAAGGCCGGGTCCTGAACTTGAGATTTTTCGACGCCAGCATGAACGAAGCTTCGGCAAACAAACCGCTCCCGCAATAATGAATGTTTTCTCACAGATATGCACGATCTGGAAAATTCGGAAGGCGGCAAGATCTTTTATTCGTACCGAAGCGCCTCGATGGGGTCCAGCGAGGCGGCTCGGCGGGCGGGATACAGGCCGAAAAATACACCGATCGCGATCGAGAAGACAGAGGCCAGCATGATGGATCTCAGCGAAATGATGGTCGGCCAGTGAACGAATGTCGAGATGATCCGGGAACTGGCCACACCCAGAATCACGCCGAGGATCCCGCCGGCCAGCGACAGAACCACCGCCTCGACGAGGAACTGCAGAAGGATATCCCGGCTTCTCGCCCCGACCGCCATCCGGATGCCGATCTCCCGCGTCCGCTCGGTGACCGAAACCAGCATGATGTTCATGATCCCGATCCCTCCGACAATCAGGGAGACCGATGCGATGCTTCCCAGAAGCAGCGTCATAATTTGAGAAGAGGCCTCGGCGGCCGCCGCGATATCGGTCATATTCCGGACGGTGAAGTCGTCATCCTGTTTGGGCGGGATATGGTGCCGTTGATGGAGAAGCCGTTGAATTTCCTCCTCCGCCGCGACGGTTTCCTCCGGAGAATTGGCCGAAATCATAATGGCCTGCACGTAGGTCACACCCATGATGCGTTTTTGGAGAGTCGAAAGAGGGATGATCACGGTATCGTCCTGGTCCTGTCCCATCGCGGACTGGCCTTTGGGTGAAAGAAGCCCGACGACCCTGAACGGGACGTTTTGGATTCGGATGATCTGGCCGATCGGATCCTGCGAACCGAACAGGTTGGTCGCCACCGTCTTGCCGATCACCGCCGCCTTCGTCGCGCCGTCGTAATCCGATTGGGTAAAGGAGCCTCCCGAATCGAAGGACCAATCCCGCACCGCAAAATAGTCCGGCGTGCTTCCCGTAACACCCGTGGACCAGTTCTGGTTCGCGCTCACCACCTGGGCCACCGTTCGAAGCGACGGAGCCGCGAGACGGACCGAGGACAATTCCTTCTGGATTGCAAGCGCGTCGTCCTCCGTCAGGGTGGTCACCGATCCGGAACCGGCGTGAACCCCTCCCTGGGTCGTGCTGCCCGGGAAAACCATCAGCAGGTTGGAGCCGATGCTGGCGATCTGGCTCTCGATTTGCGCTTTGGCGCCCTGCCCGACCGCCACCATGGCGATCACGGCCGCCACCCCGATGATGATTCCCAGCATGGTCAGGACGGATCTCATGGTATTGCGGGCCAGGGCCCTGCCCGCAATCTTGAAAATCATCAGAAAATTCACGGGGACTCCTCCGCTTCCTTTGAAACATCCAAAAGCCCTTTGGACAAGACCTCCTTCGCATCGGCATGATGAGAGACGGACCGATCGGAGCGAATGGTTCCATCCCGAAATGTGATAACCCGCGCGGCATAGGTGGCGATGTCCGGCTCATGAGTCACCACCATAATCGTGATGCCATCGCGATTCAGCTCCTGAAAAAGGGCCATGATCTCGACCGAGGTCCGCGTGTCCAGGTTGCCGGTCGGCTCATCCGCCAGGATCAAGGGCGGCCGCATCACCAGCGCCCGCGCGATCGCGACCCGCTGCTGTTGGCCTCCCGAAAGCTGGTTCGGGTAATGGTACCGTCGGTCTCCCAAGCCGACCCGCTCCAACGCCTCGCCGGCTTTCGCGGCCCGCTCGCGACCCGAGAGGCCGTCGTAAAGGATCGGAAGCTCCACATTCTCGATCGCGGTCGTCCGGTGGAGGAGGTTAAACCCCTGAAAGACGAAGCCGACCTTGTGATTCCGGATCCGGGCCCGATCATTCGGTCCGAGTCCCCCGACATCCACACCGTCTAAAAGATACCGACCGCGGGTCGGCCGGTCCAAACATCCCAGGATGTGCATCATGGTGGATTTCCCCGATCCCGACGGCCCCATAATCGCGACAAACTCTCCATGAGGAATGGAAAGAGACACCCCTTTCAAAGCGGCCAACTCGATCTCGCCGGTTTGATAAATTTTCCAGAGGTCCTCGATCTGGATCAACGGCAGCGTCATCTTTTAAATCCCGCGATCCCCCCGTTAGAACCGCATAAACGGCGGTCTTCCCCCGCCTTGCGACGAACCGTTCTTTTGGATCTTTTCGACGATCGCTTCATCGCCCGGCTTCAACGGTCCCGAGACCACTTCGGTAAAGTTCCCGTCGTTCAATCCCAAAGCGACCGACACCGGAACCGGAGCGCCGTTCTGTAAGATCCAGATCTTGGCGGCATCGGCTTTGCCCGCCTTGGGCGAACTTTCCGCGCCCGGGGCTCTTTCGGGACTATAACGGAGCGCCGCGTTGGGAAGTTTAACGGCGTTGTCCCGATGGCCGACTTTGATCGTGATATTGGCCGTCATTCCCGGCTTGAGCTTCAGATCGGGGTTCTTGACCCGGATAATCGCATCATAGGTAACGACGTTCTGAACCACCAGCGGCTCGTTGTAGATGTCGTGGACCGTCCCATGAAACGGAGTCGTGGGATACGCGTCGACGGTGAACTCCGACTCCTGACCGAGCCGCACCTTCCCGATGTCGGCTTCATCGACGCTGGTGTCGACCTGCATCTCGGTCAGGTCTTGCGCAATGGTGAAAAGCGTGGGGGCCTGAAGCGAAGCGGCCACGGTCTGGCCCACGTCCAC
>Ga0335081_10009041_pt1 | contig 16002 bp, 10 predicted proteins | sample Lox_Sample_35_FD_206713 | JGI IMG/M metagenome (GOLD analysis project Ga0335081, IMG submission 206713) | Soil microbial communities from Loxahatchee National Wildlife Refuge, Florida, United States - Lox_Sample_3.5 | ecosystem: Environmental > Terrestrial > Soil > Wetlands | place: USA... | reverse complement strand
GCCAGGCAGTCGCGTGCGGGGGCGAGATCCGTTTCGTGGCGGCCATAGTGGACGCCAATACGGTTCAGCTCAACGTTCCGTTCACCGTACCGCCTGCCACGGGCGCTCCCGTTGCAGCCGCGATCACCTACGTTCCCGCGACCGAACTGCCCAGCGTCGGAGTGTTCGACTACTGGAGCCCCTCGACGGCCATGCAGCGGCTGCTGTGCGGGGCGGCCATCGACGAGATGGAAATCAATATCAACGGCGACTACCACGAGTTTCGTTTCAGCGGGCTCGCCCAGGATGTTGTCGACAGCAGCAACGTATCGGTTGGCGGCGCGGCGCAGCTTCAGAGTTTCCCCGCCGAGCCTGCCCTGGCCGCATTCGACTACTCGATCGTTCCGGGGAACCTGGGGCAAGCCTGGCTGGGCACTTCGCCCACGCAGTTCTTCACCATCACCACCGCATCCATCCTGCTGAAGAACAACCTGGACACGCGCGCCAACGAGTTCGGATCGAGCTATCCCAGGGCCATCGCGCCCGGGCAGCGCTCTGTCTCAGCGGCTTTCGAGCTTTTCAGTATGGACGACACCGCCACGACGGGACTGTATCAGGCGGCGCGCCAGCGATCGCCGGTCAGCGTGATGTTTCAGTTGGGCGAGACGCAAGGGCAGTTGATGGGCGTGTACCTGACGAGCGTCATCCCGGAGGTTCCCGAGTTCGACGACGGCCGGAACCGCTTGCAGTGGAAGTTCCGCTCGTCGCGGGCGCAGGGCACCGTGGACGACGAAATCACGGTGGCCTTCGGGTAAAGGATCGTGACGAAGTGAGCCTACAGCGCCGCGACCGTAAGGGAACGGTCAGGCCGTTCAGTTAGAGGACGAAGTAGATGACGTACGAGAGCGTTGCGGTGGTGGAATCGCAGGTGGCCAGCGGGGTGGCGTTCACGGTGGCCAAGATGTCGTTCGGCAGGCGGATGGAGCTGATGCGGAGGATCCGGGACCTGGCTCGCAAAATGGAGTTTCTCGAAGCGGGCCAGGAACCCGCACAAAAGATGGACGCCGCGCTGCTCCAGGCCGAAATCGACCGGCTGTATCTGGCGTGGGGCTTGCGGGCGGTCTCGGGACTGCAGTTGGATGGCGCCGAAGCCACGCCGGAGGCGCTGGCCGAAGCGGGGCCGGAGGACCTGTTCCGGGAGGCGCTGGCCGCGGTGCGGGCACAGACGGGGCTGAGCGAAGCCGAACGAAAAAACTGATCGTCGCCTTCCACTTTCAGTTCTCCAACCAGGCCGGTTGGAAGTGCGACGTTTGCCGGAGGTCCGGCCTGGAAAAAAAGCGCCGTTGCGGCTGGCTCAACCCGGAGCAAGACATCCGGGCGCCGCTGGTTTGGGCAAGGAAGCACGTCTCGCTCGACACGTGTCCCAAGTCCTATATCACGGCCGAGAGCCAGTCGCTGGCGGAGGAGTTTTTTGTGCGGAGGCGGCTGCGCGGCTTCGATTTTCGAGAGATGAGCGCTCGCGAGGTGGAGGCATTCGTGATTCTGGAAAACGAGTTGGAAGCGGAGTTCAACGATGTCCAAGGCAACAGACGATAGGCTTTTCGAAAGTTTCCGGGAGGCGTCCGGCGGGCAGGCGCCGGATCTGGATTCACTCGCCAGCGCCAGCGACACGCTGGCGTCCGCGATCAGCAGCGCCGTCCAGCAGGCCGGCGGGATGCGAGGCGGGATTGTCCCGGAAGCGTCCTCGAGCGCTGGAAGCGGTTCGACCGCGAGCACCGGCGGCAGCGGCGGGATCGTGCCCATCGCCACCACCGTGCTGGAGAGCGGGCTTGGACTAATCCCGCTGGTAACGGGGCTTCTGGGCCTATTCGGCGGCGGTTCCAGTGAACCGCCGCCGCTAGTGAAATACGCCATGCCGGACAAGCAGTACTTCGTGGGCGCGGATACCGGCGACGGGATCAGCGATGCCGGCTACGACCAGATGGGCTTGCCACGAACTTACAGCGCGACGCCCAGCAGCGCGCCTGCACAGGGCGCCAGCAGCAACCCGGCGCCAAGCGGACCTTCCGCCGCGCCGCAGATCAACGTCAACGTGCAGGCCATGGACGCGCGATCTTTTCTGGACTACAGCAATGAGATCGCCCAGGCAGTGCGGGACGCGATGTTGAATTCGAACGCGATCAACGACGTGGTGAGCAACCTTTGATATGACGACGTTTCCGAAACTCAAGACCAACGCGGTGGCGCAGTACCCCGCAACCAAAACGCAGCGGTATCAGAACCAGATCGTGCGGTTCGTGGACGGCACCGAGCAACGTTACCGCGACTCCGCCGGTCCATTGCATCGCTGGGCGATCAGCCTGGACCAACTGGACGAGGCCGAAATGACGGCCATGGAGCAGTTCCTCCAGGCCAACCAGGGGCAGTTCGCGAGTTTCGCGTTCACCGACCCGTGGGACGGCACGCAGTATGGCACGTGCAGCCTGTCGAGTGACGGAATGGATCTGAGCTCGCTCGGGGAGATGCTGGGGAAGACTTCGCTCACCGTGGTGGAGATCCGGGGATAGGCCATGCTGGTATACCCACAACTTTCCACCGGGGCTCTGAGCCAGTTCCCCGTGCAAAAGCGGCGCCGGCTGCGGACTGTGGTGAACACGGCGGCGGATGGCAGCTCCGTCAAGCTGGCCGACCCGAACGCGGAGGTCGCCGAATGGCAACTGCAATACGTGGGGCTGAGCGACAGTGAGCTGGCAGCGTTGCAGCAATTCTTCGCGGCTGCGGAGGGAACGCTCAACGGGTTCACGTTCCTGGACCCTACGGCCAATCTGCTGGCCTGGAGCGACGACTTGAGCAACGCAGTCTGGAACAAGGCGCCACTGCTTTCCGCGGCTGGCGGCATCACTGATCCGGCAGGCGGAACGAACGCATGGCATCTCATCAACTCCGGCGCGGGACCGCAGAGCATTTCGCAGACGCTAAACGTGCCGGGAGGATACGTTTTCAGTTACAGCGCCAGTGTCAGGTCGTCAGGGGGGGCGACCGTCACGGTGCTGGTCGGGACCGGCCGGGCCACTGGGGCGGTGGCCACCGGCTGGTCCCGAATTACGTTCACGGCTAGCGGCGACCCTACGGCCACGTCGATGCTGTTTGGCCTGGAACTTCCGGCCGGCGCCGCCATCGACGTTTACGGAATGCAAGCGGAGCCGCAGGCCTGCCCTTCCTTATATAAGCCGAGCACCACGGGAGGCGTTTACGAAAACGCGCGGCTGCGCGACGACGCTTTCTCTTTCACGACAACCGGCGTGAACTGCCATTCCGCCACGGTGAACATCATCCATGCAAGCCATCTCTGATCTGAAGGAACGGGCAGTCACCGATACGCCGCTGATCGTCTTCGACTGCGCTCTGCCGAACGGACAGACGGAACATTGGAGCACTCATGCGGTAGCCGTTGGCCCGACGAGCTATACCGCCCGCGTGCTGCAGCACAGCGCGTTCGACATTCAGACGGCGTCCGACCAGGGGATCGACGGCAGCCCGAAGATCTCGGTGGTGCTCGCCAACGCGGATTCCCACTTTTCGGAGATCGAGCGCGCCGGAGGATTCAAGGGCGCGCGGTTGACGGTCGGTTTCCTGTTCTACGATCTGCGGAACGGCGAGCCGCTGACCGATTCGACGGTCGTGTTTCAGGGGATCTGCAATCCGCCCGACCAGATGAAAGAAGCGACATTCCGGCTGACAGCTATAAATAGGATGAACCTGCAGCGCCTCATGCTGCCGGAGGTGCGCATCCAGCGCCGTTGCCCGTGGGATTTTCCAGCCACGACGGCGCAGCGGGCGGAAGCGGTGAACGGCGGCGCGAACGGCAAGTACTCGCGGTATTACCGCTGCGGCTATTCGGCGGATATTGCCGGCGGCACGGGGAATCTCAACGGGAGCCAGCCGTTCACCTCGTGCGGCTACACACGCAGCGATTGCCAGGCGCGCGGCATGTTCAACCGCTTCGGCGGGCAGGAATTCGTCCCGCCGTCAATCACGGTGCGGGGCTATGGAAAAGACTGGACCACTTCCAACCTCTCGGTGAACCAGGCGCGCTACAACGACTACGTCCCGATGATTTACGGCACGGGCTGGCACACGCCGACGGTAGTCTTTGCGCGCAACGACGGCAACCTGACACGGATGGAGGTGCTGCTGGGAATCGGCCCGATGCAGGGAGTGCTGAACGTGCTGGTGAACGACGTGGAGATCCCGCTCGGAGTTCCTGGAACAAACATGACCGGCACCGGCTGGTTCAACGTCGAGACGCTGGGGACGCGGGATGGTTGTCTCGACCCGAATTTCACGGACGGCAGCGGAAACCCGGCCGGCGATCCATACGGCAGCATGGCGTACCTTTCGGTGGTTGTGCCGAACCAGATCAACAGCGGCGCATCCCTTCCCAGCGTGAAGGTGCTGGTGCAGGGCTTGCTCGTACCCGTCTATGCGGCCGACGGCACTTACCTCAGCGACCAGTTCACGAACAATCCGGCGTGGATTCTGCTGGACGTGCTGCGGAGAAGCGGATGGGCGGCGGCGGAAATCGATATTGCCAGCTTCGCAGCGGCGGCCGGGTATTGCGACCAGCAGATCCAAACCATCGATCCGAACGGGAACCCGCTCACTCTGCCGCGCTTTCAGTGCAACCTCCTGTTGACCAGCCGGCGTAGCGCGGGTGACGTGGTGCGCGGAATCCGCAACGCCGCCCGGCTCTACCTTACGTACGGGCCGGGGGGCGTCCTGCAATTGCAGGTTGAAAATACAGCCGCCCTCGAACAGCCTTCACGACCGGCGGGGTCTAACGCTACCCAGGCGCTCAATGGCGGCTGGCCGAGCTACGAATTTGGCGACGGCACGAACGGGTTCTCGGGTATTCTGCGGCGGGCGACCGGCGAACCGAGTGTGACTCTGGTTTCGCGCGGCATCGCGGATACGCCGAATCGCATGTCGGTGGAGTTTCAGGATGCGCTCAACGGCTACCAGCAGGACAGCTACGAGATGGTCGATCCGGACGATATCGCGCTGGCCGGGCAGGAAGTCTCCTCGACTCTGACGGCGCTGGGGATTCCTCACTACGACCAGGCGGCGCGGATTCTGAAGTTCAATCTCGACAAATCCATTCGAGGGAATGTCTATCTCGAGTTTCAAACCAGCGTGAAAGGCTTCGGCATCCGGCCCGGGAATATTGTCACGGTCACGTATCTGAAGGAGGGCTTCAACCGCCAGCCGTTTCGCGTGCTGAAGATCTCGCCCGCGACCAATTATCGGACCGCCACGATTACAGCGCAGATCAACGACGATGCCTGGTACGCCGATTCGAACGGCCAGGTCACATCGGCCGCCGGAGCGTTGCAACAAAACAATTCGGGCGTGGGTTTGCCCAAACCGCTGATGGGCAGCGTGCTGGACACGAACGGCAACATTCAGTTTGGGGTGGAGGAGACGGCGATCCGCAACAGCGATGGCACGGTAGAGACGAGTGTGACAGTCAGCTTCATAGCGCCGGCCGTCGCCGCGGGCGCCGGACCGGGCGTTCCGCTGTTGAGCTTCGCCCCGACCATTGGAACCGGCGGGACGCTGAACGGCGGCCAGACGCTCTATTACGCCGTTTCGGCAAAGGACAGCGCGGGGCGCGAAGGTGGATTGTCGTTCCTGGTGAGGGCAACGGTTGTAAGCGATGGCAGCAGCGTGACGTTGAGCGGCCTGAGTTTTCAACCGGGCACCAGTGCGTTTGAAGTCTATCGCGGAACCACGCCGGCGCAGTTGTTCCGCATCGCTTCGGACCAGGCGGTGGCGAACCAATTTACGGATACGGGAACGGCGAACCAGTTGAGCGCGCCGCCCGACGCGAATTTCGATCACGCCAATTTCTACTGGCGGTCGGAATTGCAGCCGGAGATCGCGGTGACGACGCACTCGCCCACGTGGGTGGGCAACGAAACGCTCGAGATGCCCGTGAATGGCTACCGCGGGATGACGGCGCGGATCACGCGCGGCACCGGCGCCAGCCAGGAACGCAGCATCGCGGCGAACGACGCGACGAGTCTGACGGTCGCGCCGCCGTGGACCGTGGAGCCGGACGCCACCAGCTTCTTCGTGGTGGCCGAAGCCGGCTGGCATTTTGGCGCCCTCACCCAGAGCAGCCCGGTGCAGTTTACGATACCCAACCGCTCGGGCGAGGTGGTTGAGATCACGGGGCGGTCGGCGAATGTCAACAACGTGGAATGCGCGCCCGATGTCTCGACGGTGACGCGCTGGACGATTGGCGGCTCCGGCGCGGCGGACAGCCAGGCGCCGCCGCCGCCGTTCTTCGGGCTGGGGCCGGGATCGGCGGGCGGCACCGTAGAGTTGAGCGGCGTCTCTTTCCAGGCCCTGACCAATACCAATTCGATCTCCGCGGGTACGCTGACGCTGTACTACTGGAACGAACTGCAGGGCGCGCCTTTGACCCTGCTGGCAAGCGGCATCGGCGCGAGCGACCAGGCCCTGACTCTCACGACGGCAGGCCCGGCGCAGGCGGGCAGCGTGCTGCAGATCGAGCAGGAAATCCTTCGCGTGACGGCCGTGTCGAACGGCGGCTTGCTGTACTCGGTGACGCGCGGTGTGGACGGAACGGAGCCGGCCGGGCACGGGCCGAACCTGGCGGTTTATCACCTGGCCAGCATGACCGTGATCGCGCCGTTTCCGGCCGGTTTTTTCGGGAGCCCTTACTGCGGGAACTGGAGCTTCCCCATTCTGCTGCCTGACGTCCGCGTGGCGGGCGCGGAGCTGTTCGTGACTAACGAGATCGGCAACAGCCCGACGGCCGGTATCAATCTGACACACAACGACGATAACGGGCTAAGAACGCTTTCGGGCGGGCAGTACTCTATCCAGGTGGATGGATACCTGGCGGTGGACCCGTGCGTTGCGCCGCCCCTGGTGGTGGAGGCGGCGCATGCGGTGCGCGACGCGTACGCGGTGCTGGGAACGCCGGCCGACGCGCCGGTGACGTTGCACGTGAATCTGAACGGGACGCTATATTGCGCGCTGACGTTCGCGAGGGAAGCGATCGTTTCGAACAGCGTCAACGGCAACACGCTGCCGCCGCTGGCCGCTGGGGCGCAGTTGACCGTGGCGGTGACCGCGGTGGGTCAAACCAATCCGGGGGCGAACCTGACGGTTCTAATTCGACTGTAGTGGCGTTGACGCAGGAACGGCCGTGGCGCAGGCGGCGGTAAGAAGCGTCGGCATGAGTGCCGACGCGGCAGGCATGAGTGCCCAAACTGCGCCACGGGCGAGATTCAATCATGAGCGAACAACTTACCAAGCTGCGGCCGGACCGGGACCTGCAGTGTTATTTCGAGCGGCCGTCGGCCGTCGCGGCGCTGAGCCAGACGAGCGCCGACGGTTTCACCGTGTCGGGTTGCTGGCGGCAGCAGTTCGACTGGGCGGTGGTGGAATGGAACCGCGACAACGTCTTCGAGCACCCCATGCTGCGCAAGTTGCCGGATGGCGATTTGAGCGGAGTGAAGCTCAGCTACCAGGAAGTCCGCACCAACTGCATCGCCATGGACTCCTCGCTTTACCCCACGGTGGAATGGCCGTTTCTGCGGATTTGGGCGGAATCGCAGGGGGTGCAGCAGTTATATGATGTGCCGCTCAACGACGCGCGGCTCAACTACGCGACGCCGTCGGACGGCGCCTACGCACCTGCCACGGTGACGTTTGAACTGCAAGGCGTGCCGGCTGGATCGGACTACATCGAACTGGCGTGGCTGGATCAACATTTCAATTACCAACTGCTCGGCAACGACACGCTGACTAGCGCCGTGAGCGGCCTGGCGAACGCCATCAACAAATACGGCGACGGCACGGTTACGGCGAGTTCGACCGGCGCGCAGATCACGCTGACTTACAGCGCCACGGCAGGAGCGAACGCGAACCGCATCGGAGTTTACGGGATGGTGCACGGGGTGGGAACGGAATCGTGGTCGCCGGCGTGGGCAGCGTTCAGCGGCGGCACGTCGCCGCGACAGTGGCAGGTGAACCTCGATTTCAGCGCGCTGCAGGGCTACATCGACCCGGACCGCACCACGCTAGTGCCGGTGCCGACCTCGAACGTCCGAAAGATGCGCTGGACGTGGGCGGCCGATCTGCAGCCGGGGGATTTCGCGCGGAGCCAGTTCTCCGTCGTGATCACTAACTGGGCCGTGACCGGCACCAACCTGCTGTACCAGGTGGCGGGGCCTGGAAGTTGGCGGATCGAGGACGACTCGATAGAAGTCACGTACCAGCCTTCGAGCGCGTGGACCGTGGGCTGCGGCAATTTTTCGGGCGGTTCGATTCACTGGACCACGACGCCGCAATCGTCGGTGAGCTGTTCGTATACAGCGCCGACGGACCACACCCTGTACCTGGGAACGCGGATGGCGGATGGAGGCGGGCACGTTTCGATCCAGGTGGACGGGAACGCGCCGATTCCTCTGAGCCTGGTGCTTGCCGGCGAGGATGTGCTAATGCGCGTTTCGCTGGGGCAAATCGCGGGACAGGCGCAGCACACGGTCACGATCACGCACGACGGCGCGGCGGGGACCTATTTCTATTTCGATTTTCTGGAGATTGCGGTTCCGGCCAACGATCTGCCGGACTTCGCGGTGATCCCTACGACCACACTCGCAACCGATTGGGACACAGACCATTCCATCGTGCTGGCGCCGGAGCGGACGGCGTGGCTGATTCAGAAGCTGGGATTCCAGGGCCGGGCGAATCACTACGCCGGCGCGCTATGGTTCTACGAGCTGGTGAGACCCGGCCAGCAGTATGCTTCGGCGGCTACCACATTCGCGGGGAACCCGGAATTCGGCAAGACGACGACAGTGACGGTGGGTGGGACTGCGATGCAGCACGTGAATCTGATCGGCGATACGGCGGCGAGCGTGGCGCTGTGTTTCGCGTTGTTGATCAATGCGGGGTCGAATAGCGTGTGGGCGAGCGCAAACGGCGCCACGCTCACCATCACCGCGCGGACCATGGGAACGGCCGGCAACGGCCTCAGTATTTCCGCGACTACGGATAACGATCAGAACAACCCCACTCCATTTACGGCGCAGCCGGGAACGACGGCGCTGTCCGGCGGGATCGACGGCACCGGTGCCGATCCAAACGGAAACTACTGGCGGACGGACCTCGTGGTAGTGCCGCGGCTGAACCGGGCGGCGCGCGACTGGAGCCGCAGTTTTTTTGCGGCATTGAAGGGTTACGGGATCGACGTGGCGGCGTCATTCAGCATGGAGCTGCAGCACGGCGACGACAGCATGGCGGCCGGGATTGCACAGCGGTATCCAAACGGGGATCCCGCGTGGTTGACCACGCCTTCGCTGCAGACCAATTTCGGGCCGGCCAGCACGGCATTCTGGCAGCAGATTTACGCCGACATGGCGCAGGTGATGAACGAAGCGGGGGTGGTTCCGTATCTGCAGTTCGGCGAGGTCGAGTGGTGGTACTTTCCGGGACAGACCGCTACCGTGGTTACCGAACCGGGGCTTGCGCTCTATGACGCCTACACCACAGCGACGTTTCAATCGGCCTATGGAAGACCCATGGCGGTGATCGCCAGCCAGTACGCCGACCCGAGCACGTTGACCCAGGAATGCGCGTTTCTGCCGACTTTGATCGGCGCGTTTACGGCGGCGATCCGGGCCTTCGTGCGGCAGACCTACCCGAACGCGCGGTTCGAAGTGCTGTATCCGCCGGATGTGAACGATACCGCATTGAATAAGATCATCAACTTTCCCTTGAACGACTGGACGTCCGCGAACCTGAATTGTTTGAAGACGGAGAACTTCACGTACACGGGCGACCGGGACTTGAACAAGGCAGGGCAATCCATTCGGCTGCCGATGCAACTTGGGTTTCCGCCTTCGCAGAGCAGCCACCTGGTGGGGATCGGCGACTACACGACTCCTTGGCAGAAGGAACAGCGGATGGCGCTGGGAGCGCAGTTGGAGTCGGTGGTATTGTTTGCGCTGGACCAGTTCTGTCTGATCGGATACGCATTGCCGCTCAAGCAGAGCCCGCGGTGGGCGCGGTTCATGGGGAGCTAGAGGAGGCTTCCGGATTCAGTCAGGCGGCATCGCCCGCGCCACGTCAGCGGCGGTGGATCACGCCGGACTTCATCACGAAGGTTACTTGTTGGAGAGCGGCGATGTCGTTCAGCGGGTTGCCGGCGACGGCGATGATGTCGGCGAAGTAGCCGGTTTTGAGAGCACCGATGTGGCCCTGCCAGCCGAGGACCTTGGCGCCGTTCAGCGTACCAGCCTGGACGGCGGCCAGTGGGGTCATGCCGTACTGCACCATCAGAACGAACTCGCGGGCCTGCGTGCCGTGCGGGAACGGGCCGACATCGGAACCTATGGCAAAGGGGACGCCGGCGGCAACCTGCTTTTTGAATTCCTGGGCGTGGTAGTTCAGCATCTGGCGCTCGAGCGCGCCGGCGGCGGGCGTGGCGGCGTGGTCGGCGAAATATTCAAAGATGGTGAAGGTGGGGACGGCGAAGATCTGTTTTTCGCGCATCAGCCGCATGGTTTCGTCGCTGAGCTGGTTGGCGTGATCGATGCTGACTACGCCGGCGCGGGCGGCGTAGAGCGTTCCCGGTTCGCCGGTGGCGTGAACGGCCACGCGCCTGCCCACGCGCCCGGCTTCGCGGACGGCGGCGGCGAGTTCGTCTTCAGTGTATTGGTAGGGCGTGGAGAAGCGGCCGTCAGTGAAAGAATCCTTGCCGGTTTCGTAGATCTTGATGAAGTCGGCGCCTTCCTTGAATTGCTGGCGGATGACGCGAATCAACTCAAGGGCATTATTGGCATAGGTGGCGTTGGAGAGAACGTGCTGCTCGGGGTTGAAGTCGATGGCGTCTTCGTGGCCGCCGAGAATGTCGACGGCGTTGCCGCTGATGCGGAGGCGCGGACCGGGGAACAGGCCCTGGTCAATGGCGTTGCGGACCGCGGTGTCGGCGGAACCGGCGCCCTCGGTGCCCATGTCGCGCTCGGCGGTAAAGCCGGCCATGAGGTCGGCGCGCGCGGCCAGGACTGCGGTGAGGGTGCGCTGCGGCACAGATTCCTGCACGGTCTGGAGGTCTTCCGCGCCGGGATGCAGGAACAGGTGGATATGCGCGTCGACCAAGCCGGGGAGCAGCGTGCGGTCGCCGAGATCGATGGTGTCGGCGCCGGGCGGATGGGTCACCGAGGCGCCGACTTCGGCGATGCGCTCGCCCTGCACGAGGATCTCGGCGGGCGCGACGATGCGGCCGGTTTCAACGTCGAGCAGGCGGGCGGCGCGGAGAACGATGGGGCGAGCGCCGGGTTGAGGCTGAGCCAGGGCGAACGTCGAAAGAAGAAAGAACAGGCGGAAACGGTATTTCGGCATATTCGCGCGTCATCATAGCACTGCCGGCGCCGCAGTGGCCGCCGCTCCTACTCCTGCCGCAGCGCCACCAGCGGGTCGACACGGGTGGCTCGCCGCGCCGGCAGGTAACAGGCCAGCATGGAAGAGCAGGCAAGTGCAATCGCCGCACCGGCGAAGGCCAGCGGGTCCATGGGGCTAGTTTCGAAGAGCAGCTTGCCCATGAGCTGGCTGAGGCCGGCCGCCGCCAGCGTTCCGAGCGCGATGCCGGCGACCAGCAGGCGCGCGCCATCGCGCACGACAAGGCCCAGGGCGGCGCCAGGCGACGAGCCCAAGGCCATGCGCAAGCCGATCTCTCGCGTGCGCTGCGCCACGGATTGCGACATGGTGCCGTAGATCCCGACGGCGGCCAGCAGAAGGGCGGCCAGCGCGAAGCCCGCGAGCACACTCATCACGAAACGACGCTGGGTGGTAGAGCGGTCGACGAGCGTTTGCATGGGGTACACATCGTAGGCCGGCATTTCCGGGCTCAGCGCGCGCACCTTGGCGGCGAGCGTGCCTGCCAACGCGCCGGGATCCCCAGCGGTGCGAACCACCAGGACAGGCGCGAACAGGGGACTGTAGGAGTAAGGCATGTATACCTCGGGCCACGGGTCAATATCGAGGCCGAAATGACGGATATTGCCGACCACTCCGAGAATGGTGATCCACGGCAGCTTCTGCGGATCGCCGCCGAGCTTGATGCGCCTTCCCACAGGATTTTCGCCGGCGAAGAATTTACGCGCCAGCGCTTCATTGATCAACACAACGGGAGACGCCACGGGATCATCGTGTTCGTCGAACAGCCGTCCGGCCCGCAGGGGAATCCTCATCGTCGCGAAGTAGTCAGGTGTGACCACGCGGTATTCTACGTCGGGCCCCTGCTCCCCCGGAGTGGATTTGCCTTCGATAAACAGCGCGCTCCCGAGATTCATGCCCATCAGCGGGAGCCGGCTGGCCGCGGCCACGGAGCGGACACCCGGCACACTGAGGAGCTGGCGCCGCACGGCGCGGTAGATCTCGGTACGCTGCTCGCGCGTTTGCACGGCTTGCGGCACCTGCGTCCAGATGGTGACCAGGCTGCGAGCCTGGAAACCCGGGTCTACTGCCAGGAGGCGTTGAAAGCTGCGGACTAACAAGCCCGCGCCCACCAGCAGAACCAGGGCGACGGCAACCTGCGCCACCACCAAGGCCGAGCGCAAATGGTGATGGCCGGCGGTGAGGCCTCGGCCGGCTCCGCGCAAGGCGTTGCCGATATCGCCGCGCACGCTGCGCCAAGCCGGCGGGAGTCCGGCGAGGATGGCGCACGCCAGCACTGTGGCTGTGGCGAACAGCAGTGCACGCGCATCCAGTTGGATGACGCGGCCTTGTACCAGGCTCGAAGGCGCCGCAGCGACCAGGGCCTTCAGTCCGAGGTACGCCAGCGCCAGCCCGCCCAATCCGCCAACCACGGCCATCAGAAGACTTTCGGTCAACAACTGGCGCACCAGGCGGAGGCGCGAAGCCCCCAAAGCCATTCGGACCGAAACTTCGCGGTAACGCGCGACAGCCCTGGCCAACAGGAGGTTGGCTACATTGGCGCAGGCCATCAGCAGGACGAACCCGACGGCGCCCAGCAGCAACAGCATAGACAGCCGGAAACGGCCGGTCACCTGAGTACGCAGCGGCTGCGCATCCATGGCGAATCCGCGATTCGAATCGAGGTATTGTCCGGCGAGCGCCATGCCGATCCGGCGGATCTCATCATTGGCTTGGTCCGCGGTCACGCCCGGCGCGAGCCGCCCGATCACTTTGAGGCATCGCAGCGAGCGGACTGACCGCGTGAGGGCATTCACAGCGAGCGGGCAATATATGTCGATCTCGGTGGCGGTGCCCGCGAGCGGCTCGCCTGCGTAATGGAATCCCGCGGGCATGACGCCGATGACGGTGTAGGCGGAGCCATCCATCACCAGCCTCTGGCCGAGGATGCCGGGGCTGCCACCAAAGCGTCGCTGCCAGAAGGAATACGACAGCATTACTACATAGGAAGGAGCGTTCGCGCGGTCTTCGTCCTGCGTGAATGTGCGGCCGAGCGCCGCCTTCAAACCCAGTATGGGAAAGAAATCCGCCGAGATGAACAGGCACTGCAACTGCTCCGCCTCGCCGCGGCCGGTCATAATCAGGTTCCAGATGGGGTCGATTCCGGCGACTGAGGAGAAGGCGCGCGTGCGTTCGCGGATGTCGAAGAAGTCGGCCGGCGACGTCCACGGCTCGATCTCGGGCTGCTGCACGCGGCGCGTTTCGATGGCCATCAGACGGTCCGGCTGGGGGTACGGCAAGCTGCGCAGAGCGATCGCGTCCACCATGCTGAAGATGGCGGTGTTGCCGCCGATGCCGAACGCCAGGGTCAACGCGGCGATGGCGGCGAATCCGGGATTGCGGACGAATAGGCGCGCCGAATACCGCAGGTCGTGGGCCAGCCCGGTGAGCGGCCGCGGCGCGGGCCGGTGTTCCGCCGCGCAGACCTCGCCCGCGAGACTCTTCCAATCGCGGATCTGCGATTGGGCAAGCTGTTGCGCGTCGGCTTCGGAGGCGCCGGCCGCGAGCGCGTCGGCGTACGTTTGTTCCAGTTGCAGAGCCAGTTCGGCGACGATTTCGGCCTCGCGCGCCGGGCCCACCTGAAGCGGCGGCAAGTGCTCGCGGATGTGGCGGCGCCAATCAGGCATGGCTGAACCCCGTGAGGCTGTTGAGTGCGTTCACGAATTCCTGCCAGGTACGGCGGTGGATCACCAGGGCGCGGCGGCCGGCGGGGGTGAGCCGGTAGTAGCGCTTGCGCCTTTCGCCAGCCTTCTCCACCCATTTGCCTTCCACGAGCCGCTTGCGCTCGAGGCGGTAGAGCATGGGGTAGAGCGATGCGACGTGAAACTGGAGGCGGCTATCGGACTGCGATTCGATCATCTTGGCGAGCTCGTAGCCGTGGCGGGGGCGGCCTTCAAGCAGGGCCAGCAGGATCATCTCGGCGCTGCCTTTTTGGACGGCGCGAAGCTCGATATCAGCTAATGCCATATCTGGTGATTATACATATGGCGGCTGCTTATATCAAGTGGCGGCCGCTGGACCGATTGGCAATCGGTCCGCAGGTTTCCAACCTGCCCTACAGGCCTGGAAGGCCGTATATCCTGGAAGCTTGACCGGATGAAGCGCTACGTCATTCTCACCAACCGGAAACGGACCATCATCGCGCTGGTGCACACTGTGGTTTTCCTGGCGGTGGCGGCGTTCGGGGTGCTTGCGGTGGTTCGTCCCCTGCACACCGCCTCACCGGTCTCCGCCTGGACGCTGGCCGCGGTTTACACCATCGTCTCTTCGGTTCTGCTGGTGCTGGCCGGCGTCTCGGGCAACGGCATGGAGCGCTTGTATTTTGCATTTTGCGCGACCAGCGCCGTGTTCGGCCTGCTCCGGCAGGTCTTCGGGGATCAGCAGATGTACGTTGCGGTCTACATCCGGGTGGTGATGCTGGCTTGTGCCGTCTTCACCGGGCTCTCGATTCTGCGGGAGCACCGGCCGGCCGCGGAATGAAGGGAAATGCGCGGAGTCTCCTTCCCTGCGGACGCAAAAGCCGCCGCGACAGCAACCCTGCATTACGTCTACTGCCGCGGCACGACTGAGTAGCTTCTTTCCCAAAGTGCCATGGTGCCCAGCGGCTCTCCGGAAATGGCGATCTCCACGCGCCGGTTTTGCTCACGGCCGGCGGCGGAACTATTCGAAGCCAGGGGACGCGTACCACCAAGGCCACGCGCAGAGACCGCGGATGCCGGTGCGCCACCGCGAACCAGGGCACTACGAACCGCCTCTGCACGCAGGGATGAAATCCGGTCATCGGTGGACGGATTGCCGCTGGTATCGGTGTGGCCCTCGACTTCGACGTTGAGCCCTGGGTGGCTCGCCAGAATGGCGGCGATGCGGAAGAGGCTGCCATCTGTAGCCGGTTTGATTTCTGTGCCGCGGAAGCCGGCGTCGGTAACCGTAACTACCAGGCCTCGGGGTGTGTCACGGGTCGGCAACGCCGCGCTCAATTGTTGCATCAGGCTTCCCCGGAGGGCAGTGGTTTGCGGATCAGGCTGAAGCGGCGCCCCACGACGCTCAATCGCCGTAGCCGGCGGCGGGGGTGGTTGCGGGGGCGGGGTTGGCTGAACCCGCTCGGCTGCCGCTTGGGCCTCCGCGCGCTCCCGCGCGGCGCGTTCCCGATCCAACAGTTGTTTTTCTGAAGCGGCTTCCGCCAGCGATGTTTGTGCCCGTGCCTGCGCTTGCAGAAGCAGTTGGCTCGCCTGGGTGGCCTGTTCCTGCGCGTGAGTCAGACCGGCGTCGTGCTGCCGCTGTATGGCGATGATCCGCGCGTCTTCCGCCGTTTCCGCGGCCTCCCGCGCCGGCCCCACCACCGCACTCCGACTCCGCTTGCGCGCATTCAACTCCTGCGCCTGGCGCAGCAATTCACTGGCCCGGTTGAATACCTCGGGAGCATATCGGTCAGCTCCCGCGGATTTCGCAATCTGCACGGCATTCTGCGCCTGGTAAACCTCCACGGTG
>Ga0335081_10009040_pt1 | contig 16003 bp, 14 predicted proteins | sample Lox_Sample_35_FD_206713 | JGI IMG/M metagenome (GOLD analysis project Ga0335081, IMG submission 206713) | Soil microbial communities from Loxahatchee National Wildlife Refuge, Florida, United States - Lox_Sample_3.5 | ecosystem: Environmental > Terrestrial > Soil > Wetlands | place: USA... | reverse complement strand
CATGCGAGAGGCGGGCCAAGCGTGGTACTCCTCGCGCGATGCATTTGCCCTTCGGAGCTCGCGCATCCCGGCAGGAACAGACCCGCATCCTTCGCGGCGCGCTGCAGGCCGTCCGTCCCGATCGCCGCGCCGCGGCTTTCGATCTCGACTCGACGCTGCTGGTCAACAAAATCCGCCAAGCGCGCATCGTCCGCGAGTGGGGCGCCCGAAACGACCCGCGGCTCGCCACCTGCAAGCCCGAGTCCGTCGTCTCCTGGGACCTGCGCGAGACCACCACGCTCTGCGGGCTGTCGCCGGAAGAATCGGAAGAGATCTACCCCGCGCTGAAGGAGTTCTGGCGCGAGCGGTTCTTCACCAGCGAGTACTGCCGGGACGACACGCCCGTCAGCGGCGCGCGCGACTACCTGCGCGCGGTACTGCGGCAGCGCGGCGAGATCCTCTACATCACCGGCCGCCACGAGGAGATGGGCCCCGGCACGCTGGCCAGCTTCGCGCGCGCCGGCTTCCCCATGCCCGACGGCCGCGACGTGCAGCTGTGGCTCAAGCCGAAGCTGGCCGACGACGACGACGCGTGGAAGGAGATCTGCCACCGGCGCCTGGCCGAGATGCGGCAGCTGGCGTGCGCGTTCGACAACGAGCCGACGCACGTGAACGCCTACAAGCGGTCGTTCCCCGACGCCTTCGTGGTGCACCTCGACACCGACCACTCGCGCCGGCCGGTGCCGGTGCTCGACAGCATCCCATCGGTGCACGACTTCGTCATGGAGGAGCCGGATTTGCCGGCGACGGACGGAGCGCGAACGCGCGGAGCATTGGAGGACCCGCCCGCTTGAAGCCGCGCCGGCACGTGCTCGCGGTGGTCGATCTCGGCTCGAACGCCACCCGCCTGCAGATCGCGCAGGTGGACGCGCTCGGCCGCACGCACGTGCTCGCCGAGGATCGCGCCGCAGTGCGCCTGGGCGAGCAGGTGTTCCGCACCGGCCGGCTGTCGGCGGCGGCCATCGCGCGGACGGCGCTGGCGCTGGAGCGGTTTGCCAAGCTGGCGCAGCGCGCGGGCGCCGAAGAGGTGCGCGCGGTGGCGACCTCCGCGGTGCGCGAGGCGTCGAACCGCGCGGCATTGGTGCGCACGGTGAGGAACCACGCCGGGCTCAACCTCGAGGTGATCAGCGGCGCCGAGGAAGCGCGCCTGGTCTGCCTCGGCGTGCTGCAGGGCGAGCCGGAGTCGGAGCGGAACCTGTTGCTCGACATCGGCGGCGGCTCGACCGAGATCATCAGCGCGCGCGGCGAGGAGCCGGAGGCGGCGTTCTCGCTGCAGCTCGGCTCGGTGCGGCTGACCGAGTTCTTCGTCGAGAGCGACCCGATCTCGCGCAAGCAGGCGAAGCTGGTGGACGAGGCGGTGCAGGATTCGCTGGCGCAGGTCGATCCGCTCTTGATCGGACGGCACCAACGCGTCACCGGGGCGGCCGGCACGACCGGAGCAGTGGCGCAGCTGGCGCGCAAGCTGGCCGGGCGCGACCCGCTCTCGAGCGTGCCGGTGAGCTACGAGCAGGTGCGGCGCGTGCTCGACCGGCTGCGCGACAGCGACTCGAAGCAGCGGCGCAAGTGGGGCGTCGATCCGCAGCGCAACGACATCATCTACGCCGGCACCGCCATCTGCGAAGGCGTGATGAAGAAGCTCCGCATCCAGGAGCTGGCCATCACTTCGCGCGGCCTGCGTGACGGGCTGATGGCCGATCTCGTCCGCCGCATCGTGCGGCCGCGCGGCCGGCACCTGCACCAGGAGACGGTGGTGCTCGACGGCCTGCGCGCGTTCGGGCGGCGCTGCGGGTATCGCGAGGAGCACGCCGAGCAGGTGGCGCAGCTCAGCCTGTCGCTGTTCGATCAGCTGCGCGAACTCCACCGGCTGGGCGAGGAGGAGCGCGCGCTCCTGTTCGCGTCGGCGATGCTGCACGACGTGGGCGCGTTCGTCAGCTACAACCGTCATCACAAGCATACTTACTATCTTTTGTACCACGCCGACCTGCCCGGCTTCACCGACCGCGAGCGCGAGCTCATCGCCACCATCGCGCGCTACCACCGGCGGAGCGCGCCGAAGGATCGGCACGAGGAGTTCCAGCGGCTCACTCCTCAAGAAAGGGTGGTGGTGCGGCGGCTCGCCGCGCTGTTGCGCGTCGCCGACGGGCTCGACCGCGGGCACCGCCGCCACGTGCGCTCCATCACCGCCCGCCTGCGAGGCAAGTCGGTGCACATCGACGTCAACGCCGAGGAGGGGAGCGAGCTGGAAGTGTGGTCTGCGCGGCAGAAAGCGGACCTGCTCGAGGAAATCGCCGGCGGGCAGGTCCGCATCAGCCTGAGGCCCGAGGCCTGAGCCCAGGCGCTACTTCGCCTTGTTCGCGTTGGCCGCTTCGCGCGCCTGCTTCAGCTCGGCCTCGGCCTGGGTGAGCAGGTCCTTGGCCTTCGCGGCGTGGCCTTCCATGTCGAACTCGTTGGCCGTCTGCGCGGCCTCGATCTTCTTCAGCGCCTGCTGGCAGGCGTTGTGCGCCGCGGTGATGTTCGGGTGCTTGTCGCCGCCCTTGGCGAACGCCGGAGCCGCGAGCAGCAGTGCTGCAATGAGAGCGATGCGCATGTGTGAAACCCCCTTGCGCGCCTTCTACGCGCAATGGCGGCTTTGTCACATTGGGCCTTCGTCGGGGTGCTAACTTGCGGCCATGATCCGCGTGTACCTCGTGCGCCACGGCATCGCCCTCGCTCCGGCCGAGCGCGGTGAGCTCCCCGACGACGACCGCCCGCTCACCGCCAAGGGCCGCCGCCGCTTCCGCCGCGCCGCGCGCGCATTCGCCCGCCTCGGCGAGCCGCCCGACTTCATCTTCACCAGCCCGCTCATCCGCGCGGCGCAGACGGCCGAGATCCTCGCGGGCGCGCTGAAGGCCGCCGAGGTCGGCGTGCTCGAGGAGCTGCGCTCGGGCGCGCCGGTGGGGCCGCTGCTCGCCGAGGTCGCGCGGCGCGTGAAGGGCGATCAGTCGGTGGCGCTGGTCGGGCACGATCCGCAGATGTCGCAGCTGGTCGCGGCGCTCGGCGACGTGGCCAGGGCGGACCTGCCGCGCGTCAATTTCCGCAAGGGCGCCATCGTGCGCATCGACGTGGGCGAGCTGCCGTCGGGGCGGCCGAGCGAGCCGAAGTGGCACATGCGGCCCAAGAGCCGCACGCTCGCGAAGGGCGTGCCGCTCACTGCGGCGAAACGGACCAGGCCTGCCCGATAGGGTTGCCGTTCGCGTCGCGCTCGACGAACGTGAGCGTGCCGTCGAGGTTCTGCAGCACGGTGGCGAAGCCCCAGTGGCCGCCGGCCCCGCCCAGGCCCACCACGGTCGAGCGGCTGTTCCACGACGTCGTATCATGCTCGTAGTCGTGGTTGTGGGCGGTGAGCACGAGCGTGTACTTGTGTTGTTGAAGTATACTTAGTATATCGGCCGCTCCCGTCCGCGTCCCCTGCACCGGGTGATGCCTCGACACGATGGTGTACTTCGCGTGCGCGTCGGCGTCGGACAAGAGCGACGAGAGCCACGCCGACTGCGTCAAGTCCCACGCGTCGTCGGCGACCATCACGAAGCGCGCCAGCCCCTGCGAGGTGATCACGTCGGTGAAGTAGTACGGCTGCGGCCGCTGCAGCGCGGCCATGTACGCCGAGAAGTTCGCGTCGTGCGCGCCGCTGACGAAGCACGAGTACGGGTATTTGTTGCTGCCGCACTCGTGGTTGCCCATGGTCATCCACCACGTCGACGGGCCCGAGGCGATGCCGGTCATGTAGAAGCCCATCTGCTGCTGCGCCTCGGCGTCGCTCTGGTTGCAGACGTACATGTGGTCGCCGAGGTCGACGGTGAACTGCACCCGCAGCGCCTTCATCGCGGTGGCGATCTGCGCGATGGCCGCCTTCGGGTACTGGTCGGTCTGGTCGCACTGCGCGGGCCGGGTGTCGCCGGTGGTGGCGAACCAGAGGCGATCGACGGTGCCGCCGTCGGCCTGCACGTCTCCGGTGGGGACCTGGCCCGCATCGGGCGTGCCGGGCAGGGCGCCGATGCCGCCATCGAACGAGCCGCCGCACGGGTCGACGATGTCGCTCCCGGGCGGCGCGACGCAGGTATTGGGCACCTCCGGGTCGCACGCGACGATGGAACCCGAAACGCAGACCGCGAAGGGGCAAAGAAAGCGAAGGGCCGCGAAGGTCTTTGGGTTTGGGAAAAGAAATCTTCGCGGCCCTTCGCCACCTTCGTGCCTTCGCGGTTTGCGGTTCCGGATCCCGTCGCAGTTGTCGAGCATCATTCCAGCACTCTGACCGGCAAAATCACCATCGCCAATCCGGCAAATTGCAGCCGGCGCTGGATCTGGTACGCGGTCTCGTTGTGCAGCACGCGGTCCCACCACCGCTCGCGCTCGAAGATGAGCTTGCCGGCGAAGAAGATGCTGCGCTCGTACTCCCTGGCCACGTCGCTGGCCAGGCGCTCGCACTCGCTGATGGCCTCGGTGCCCATCGACATCTTCCAGTCGGCGGGGATGCCCATTCCCTGCGCCAGCTCGACGTACTTCTTCAGCGCTTCCTCGGTCTCCTCGCGCACCCGGTCGACCTCCTCGACGCCCTGGAACGTGGCGCTGTCGACCACGCCCACCGACATGAACACCACGTTGTGGAAGTAGCGGGGGAAGAGCTTCATCACCGTCAAGAGCGAGTGGATGCCGAGGCCGGAGAAGCCGCCCACCAGCATCACCGCGGTCGGCTTCTTCTTCTGCAGCGAGAGCTGCGTGCCGGCGCCGCCGGTCGGCAGCGCGGTGAGGATCTGGTCGAGCCGCTTCAGCCGCGCGAACACGCCGCTGTAGTGGTTCTTGATCGCCATGCACAAGGCCACCAGCGCGCCGGTGACCACCACCGTGAGCCACGCGCCCTCGGTGAACTTCTCCAGCACGTTCACAACCAGGATGCCCGCGCAGAGGACGAAGCCGATGACGTGGATGGGCAGGTGGTTGGCCCAGTCCTTGTGCTTGGCGCGCGTGTCCTTCATCAGCCAGTAGCGGATCATGCCCGCCTGGCTCAGGGAGAACGTGACGAAGACGTTGATCGAGTACATCACCACCAGCGCGTCGACCGAGCCGCGGGTGTAGACCAGCATGAAGAGCGACGTCGCGCCCATCAGGATGACGCCGTTCTGCATCGTCAGGCGATCGCTCAGCGCGCTGAACCGGTGCGGCAGCCACGAGTCGTGCGCCATGTTCGCCATGACCCGCGGGCCGTCGATGAAGCCGGCCTGCGCCGCGACGAACAGCAGCAGCGCTTCGGAGGCGAGCGTGATGACCACGAACGCGCCGCCGCCCGGCCAGCCGCCCGCGAGCTCTCCCGCGAGCACCGCGTTCATCGTCTTTCCCTCGACGGGGTGCACGCCCATCAAGAGGTAGCCGAGGATGATGCCGCCGGCGGTGAACGACAGGCTAACCGCCATGTACACCATGGTCCGCTTGGCGGTGGCCACGCGCGGCTCGCGCATGATCTGCAGGCCGTTCGAGACCGCCTCGATGCCGGTGTACGTGCCGGCGCCCAGCGAGTAGGCGCGCAGGAACAGCGCGGCGAGCGCGAAGAAGCCGAGCGTTTTCAGGTCCGTGTGCAGGCCGCCGGTCACCTCGCGCGCCACTTCGCCCGCCCGGCCGAGGTGGAAGAACACCGCGCCGACGATGATGACGATGTGCGTGACCACGAAGACGAGGAACACCGGCACCAGCGTGCGCACCGACTCCTTCACGCCGCGCAGGTTCATCACCGTCAGCAGAACGATGACGCCGACCTCGACCGGCAGCTTGAAGATGTGCCAGCTTGCGGGCAGGTTGGAGAACACCGCGTCGCCGCCCGAGGCGATCGAGGTGGTGATGGTCAGCATGTAGTCGACCAGCAGCGCGGAGCCCGACACGACGCCGGCGCGCGGCCCGAGCAGCCGCGTGGCCACCACGTATCCGCCGCCGCCGAACGGGAAGTGCTCGATGATCTTCGAGTACGCCGCGGCGATGATGATGACGGTGAAGCCGGTGAGCAGCGCGAGGAAGATCGCCAGGTACTGGTGCTGGCCGAGGTTCTTGAACGCCTCTTCCGGGCCGTAGGAGCTCGAGCTCAGCCCGTCGGCGCCAAGGCCCACCCAGGCGAGAAACGCCGCCAGCGACAGCGTGTGAAAAAGATGCGGGTCCTGGAAGTCCTTGGGCCCGCCCAGCAGGATGCGCTTGAACTTCTGCCAGCCGGTAGGCGGCGGCTGCGGAAGCTCATCTCCAGGCGGCGGCGGGGCGCTGCTCTGCGCCGGCTGCGGCGCGGGCTCTACCATGGGGTCGCGTAGCTATCACGGAACGGCGGGCTTCGCCCCCTTGACCAGACGGGCCAGGGCCCTTGCGAATAATCTGCAGTCGTTCAAGGCGTTTGCGACTTCATACCGCTCGATTCCGGCCGCCGTGGCCACCCCGCGCAGCAGGATGCGCTGCTCGTGCAGGGTCTCGATGTGATCGGAGACGAACGCCACCGGCACCACCAGCAGCTGCTTGACGCCCTGCGCCGCCAGCGCGGGCAGGTGATCGGCGGTGGCCGGCTCGAGCCACTTCACCGGGCCCACCTTGGACTGGTAGCTGAGCGACCACGGCTGCCCATTCGGCAGCCGCTCGAGCACGCCTTTGACGGTGGCGTGGATCTCGCGCTCGTACGGGTCGCCCTTCTTGATGATGCTCACCGGCACGCCGTGCGCGCTGAACAGCACGTGCACCTTCGCGGGCTCGTCGAAGCGCCGCAGGCCTTCGGTGACCGTCTGCGCCAGAGCGTCGAGGTACTCCGGGTCCTCGGGGTAGCGATCGACCTCGGCCACCGGCATCGAGCCGTTCACCGCCTTGCGCAGGTCGAAGAACGCCGACTCGGTGGTGGCCGAGCACCACTGCGGGTAGAGCGAGACGCCGACGAGCTTCTCCACGCCGTCGGCGCGCGCCTGCGCCACCGCCTCGCGGATGTACGGCGTCCAGGCGGAGAACGCGACGTAGCAGCGATAGCCCGGCCCGAGCTCGTCTTCGAGCCGCCGGCACTGCTTCTCGGTGAGCGGCAGGATCGGCGAGCGGCCGCCGATCTCGGAATAGAGCTGGCGCACGTGCGGCGCGCGCTTGCGGGCAACCCACTTCGCGAACCACCGCCGCGGCGCGCCCCGCAGCGGCAGGCGGATGAGGAACGGATCGGTGAACAGGTTCACCAGGTACGGCTCGACCGCGTCGAGCGAATCGGGGCCCCCCAGGTTGAGCAGGAGGACCCCGGTGTGCGGCTTCGATGGTCGCGGCCGGAGCGGAATCACCGCCGCGGTTCTAACAAGTTTTCCGGCTCAGCGCGGGGTGTTCTCGGGAGCGCGGCCCTGCGCGGCGGGCTGGCCGTTCATCACCTTGCGCGCCATGTCCTCGTGCTGCTGCAGCTTGGGCAGCGTCTCGGCCACGAAGCTCTTCAGCTGCTGGTTCTGGATGTTCGACTGGTTGTCCTTGAGCATCTGGATGGCGTCCTGGTGGCCCTGCACCATCATCTGCCCGAAGGTCTTGTCGAACTCGGCGCCCTTCATCTTCTTGAGCTGATCGACATTGGCGTGATCGGTCTTGTTCTGCTCCGTGATCTCCTGCGGCAGCGAGCTCTCGTCGGGCTTCACGATCCCGGTCACCTTCTTGTCGGCCTGCTCGTGATCCGTGCGGATCATCCGCGCCAGCTCCTTGCACTGCGCGCTCTGGCAGTCCTTCTCGCCCAGCTTGCCGACGTCGATCTCCATCTTGTTGATGTTGTGGATCTGCGTGGCGAGCTGCGCATCGGTCATGGTCGGGCTTGCAGCGGCGAGCATCATTGCGACGAGCATCATGTGGTTTCTCCTTGTTGGTCAGCGGGGAACCTCGGGGCCGGGCGAGAGCTGCGGGCCCGCGCCCTGCGTGGTGGTGACGTTGCCTGCGTCGAGCCCGGCCATGCCGTTGCCGAAGACGGCGATGCCTCCGCCGGTGTCGAGAGCGCCGGCATCGGCGAAGTTGCCGCTCGCCTGCGTGCCGCCGCCGTCGAGGGCGATGCCCGCGCCGCTACCGCCGTCGAGGGCGACGCCCGCGCCGATGCCGCCGTCGAGGGCGATACCCGCGCCGGTACCGCCGTCGAGCGCGACGCCGACGCCGGTTGTGCCCTGCTGGGCGGGGGTCTTGTTGAGCGTGGGGGGCGTGCCGCGCAGGCCGCTGCCGGAAGACGGGCCGGGCCGGGCGCCCGGGTTGGGCATGGGGTTCGGGGCGCTCGCGGCGGGCGCAGCCGGGGGCGCCGAGGCGGCGCGCGCGAGCCCGACGCCGGCGAGCGCAGCGACGGCCATGACGAAGAGCTCTCTCATCGCCCGGAAACCTGTGCAGCGGGCGCGGAGTCGCGCAACGCCTCGGGCGGGCGCGGCCCTGCCGCCGCTCAGCGGGGCGGCGTGTGGGCGTGCACCTGGCGAACCAGGGCTTTGACGCTCTCGACCGGCGTAGTGGGCAGGACGCCGTGGCCGAGGTTGAAGACATGGCCGGGACCGGCCGCATCGGCCTGCTCCAGCACGCGTGCCACGCGCTTCTCCAGCGCCTCCGGCGGCAGGAAGAGCGAGGCGGGGTCGAGGTTGCCCTGCAGCGCCACCGCCGGCCCCACGCGCCCGCGCGCGTCGTCGAGCGGCACGCGCCAGTCGACGCCCACCACGTCCGCCCCGGTGGCCGCCAGCTGGGCGAGCAGCTCGCCGGTCTCCACGCCGAAGACGATGACGGGCGTGTTGCCGTCGCGCTTGAGCCCCTGCACGACCTGCGCGACGTAAGGCGCGCCGAACTTGCGGTAGTCCTCGGGCCCGAGCGCGCCGGCCCACGAGTCGAAGATCTGCAGCGCCTGCGCGCCCGCGTCGAGCTGCGCCTGCAGATACCGGATGAGCGCGTCGCTGATTTTCGTGAGCAGCTCGTGCGCGAGCTGCTCGTCGGCGAAGAGCGTGGCCTTGGCTTTCTCGAAGCTGCGGCTGGTGCGGCCTTCGATCATGTACGCGGCGAGCGTCCATGGCGCGCCGCAGAAGCCGATCAGCGGCACGTTCAGACTCTTGCGGAGCAACCGGATGGTGTCGTTGACGTAGCGCAGCTCCTGTTCGGGATCGGGGATGTGCAGCCGCGCCAGATCCGCGTGCGTCCGGACCGGGTGGGGGAACTGCGGCCCGTGGTCGTCGCCGGTGCCGAAGTGGAGCTCCATGCCCATCGCTTCGGGCACGACGAGGATGTCGCTGAAGAGGATCGCCGCGTCGGTGCCGAGGATGTCCACCGGCTGCAGCGTCACTTCGCAGGCGAGGTCGGGCGTCTTGCAGAGCTGCAGGAAGGTGACCTTCTCGCGCACCGCGCGATATTCGGGCAGGAAGCGGCCGGCCTGCCGCATCAGCCAGATGGGGGTGCGATCGACGGGGCGCCGCAGGCAGGCATCGATGAACCGGTAGGACATGGCGCGCCCCTGTTATCACAGTTGCAACACTTGCAAGTGTTGCAACTCTTCGAAGACTTCCAACACTTGCAAGTGTTGGGTTGGGGGTGTCAGGACCTTCGCGCCACCTGCTGCAGCTCCAGCACCGCCTGGCCGCCCTTGAACACGCGCACCGCGCCGCTCGACTGCGACACCGAGATGGCCACCGCGTTGGTCTCGAGCGTGATCGCCGCCGCCGCCGCATGCCGCGCCCCGAGTCCCAGCGGCAGCTCCACCTTGCCCGCCGGCTGCAGGTAGCGGCCCGCGGCCAGCACCACGCCGTCCTCGCGGATGACGAACGCGCCGTCGAGCACTGCGAAGTTCTTCAGCGCCTCGCGGATGCTGGGGTCGAGCACGTTGCGCTCGGCCTCGGAGATGCCGCCGAAGGGGTTGATGGTCAGCTGCTTGCTCTTCTCCATCACCGCGGTGGAATCGCCGAGCACGAAGATGGTGCCGATGGGGTGGCCCTCGAAGCCTTCGTGGCCGATCGACATGGCCAGCGACACCAGCGCCTCCACCACCTGCGAGCTGAACTCGGCGCCGAGGCCCTGCGTGTCCAGCGACGCCTTCTCCTCGAAGCCGCGGCCGATCTGCAGCCGCACCACCGTGTCCGGCAGGCGCGAGCCGGTGCGGCCGGTCAGGCAGAGCACGTCCTCGCCGTCGCGGAGCGCGTTCGCGGTCACCGCCGCCACCAGCGCCACCTTCACCTTCTCGATGCGCGAGTAGTCGTACGGCGGGACGGTTACACAGGCGTACCCCTGCTTGCGAAGCTCGTGCGCGAGCTGCTCCTCGGAGACCGCGTAGATGATCTTCTTCTTCAGCGGCCGCCCCCGCAGATCGTCCTTCGACAGCGGCAGGTCGGTGACCATGAGCAGATGGTCGACCGCCGGCCGCGCGGCCAGTGTCAAGATGCTTCGCAGGAATTCCCGATCAAGCTTGCTGTCCGCCATGGAAATGCGCCTTGACTGGACCCTACCCGGTCCCTACTATTCCGCCTCTTTTTTGCCGGCCCCGAGCCGGGAAGAGCAGCCAAGATGGCACCGATGCGGGCAGCAGCGATGCGCGGGGGCAGTGTGAACCAGAAGGACCTGAAGCGCTTCAAGAAGATCCTCGAGGAGTCCAAGCGTAGCCTGCTGATGAGCGCGCGCAAGACGCTCACCGAGGAGGCCGCCTTCGACACCGACGACCTGCCGGACGAGATCGACCTGGCCTCGTCGGAATACACCCAGAGCATGGTCTTTCGCCTTCGCGACCGGGAGAAGTTCCTGCTCAAGAAGATCGACGACGCGCTCGGCCGCATCGAGGCGGGCACGTTCGGCATCTGCGAGATCTGCGAAGAGGAGATCTCGGTCAAGCGCCTGGAGGCCCGGCCGGTCACCACCATGTGCATCCGGTGCAAGGAAGAGCAGGAGAAGCAGGAAAAGTCATACGGCTGACGGGACGTCAGTGCACCGGCAGCGCGCAGCTCGCTTCAGTATATTCCGGAAGCAATTCCTGCATCGGCCTGTCGCCGCATGACGGGCAATCCGGGTCGCGGGCGTACTTCACCTCGCGGAACTTCTGCTCGAGCGCGTCGTAGAGCAGCAGGCGTCCGACCAGCGGCTCGCCCTTGCCCAGCACGAGCTTCACCGCCTCGACCGCCTGGACGAGCCCGATGATGCCCGGCAGCACGCCGAGCACGCCCGCTTCCTGGCACGACGGCGCCAGCTCCGGCGGGGGCGGCTCGGGAAACAGGCAACGATAGCAGGGCCGCCCGCCGCCCGGCACGAACGTGGTCGCCTGGCCGTCGAAGCGGAAGATCGAGCCGTGCACGTTCGGCTTGTTCAGCAGCACGCAGGCGTCGTTCACCAGGTAGCGGGTGCCGAAGTTGTCGGACCCGTCGACGATGACGTCGTACTGCGAGAAGAGCTCCATCGCGTTGTCGCGGTTGAGCCGCAGGCGGTGCTCGTCCACCGCCACGTCCGGATTGAGGCCCTGGATGGTCTTGCGGGCCGATTCGGTCTTCGGCATGCCGACGCGATCGGTGGCGTGCAGGATCTGGCGCTGCAGGTTCGACTCGTCCACCACGTCGTCGTCGACGATGCCCAGCCGCCCCACGCCGGCCGCCGCCAGGTAGAGCGCCGCCGGCGAGCCGAGCCCGCCCGCGCCGATGAGCAGCATCTTCGACTTGAGCAGCTTCGCCTGCCCGGCCTCGCCCACCTCGGGGATGAGCAGGTGGCGCGAATAGCGCGACCGCTGCGCCTCGGTCAGCCGCAGCGGCGTCTCCACCGGCAGCCCGGCGCTCTTCCACCCGTTGAAGCCGCCCGCCAGGTTGCGCACGCGGGTGTAGCCCATCTCGAGCAGGTTTCGCCCGGCGAACGCCGAACGCGAGCCGCTCTCACAATAGAGGACGATCTCGGTGCCCCGCTCGGGAACCGCCTGCTCGATGCGCAGCTCGAGGAAGCCGCGGGGAATCAGCCGGGCGCCCGGCAGGATGCCTGCATCGGTTTCGTGCCGCTCGCGCACGTCGATGAGCACCGGCCGCGGCGAAAGCCGCGAAAATTCCGCGGGCGTCACCTCCGGAACCTGCGCGCGCGCTTCCTTCAACAGCTCCGACTTCGTCTTCATCGTTGCCATTCTAACCGCCCTTGCACACTTTTCCGCCGGAGGGGGGATGCAGGAAGGGGAGCCGGGATTCCGGCAGGTTTCGATTCTGCGCCGCGCTTCGCCGCTGATGCTGGCGAGGCTGGGCGTGGCGGCGGTCACGTTCGCGATTCCGATGGTGCTGGCGCGCGTGCTCTTGCCGGCCTCGTACGGCACGTTCAAGCAGGCGTGGCTGCTTTCGAACACGCTCTACCTGGTGCTGCCGCTCGGGCTCACGCAGAGCCTCGTCTATTTCATCCCGCGCGAGCCGCGGAAGGAGCGCGCCTGGGTCACCCACACGGTGCTGCTGACGGCGGCGGTGGGCGCGGTCGCGGCCGCGCTGCTGCTCGGCCTGGGGCCCACCGTGGCGCGGCTGTTCCACAACGACGAGCTGCGGCTGGTGATGCCCAGCGTCGCCGCCTTCACCGCCTTCAAGCTGGCCGGCTCGGCCTTCGACCTCGCCTGGATGGCGCAGGGCCGCATCAAGGCCAGCGCGCTGGTGCGGGTGGCGTCGGAAGGTTTCTATACGTTGTGCCTGATCGCCGGCGCGCTCTTGACCCATTCGGTGGCGGGCGCGTTCGTGGGCGTGGTCATCGCCACCGGCGCGCGGATGGTGGGCTGCTGGATCGCGCTGCTCGGGCCGGGCCTGCACGTGAGCTGGCCGGACCTGCGGCGCCAGCTCTCGTACGCGCTGCCGTTCGGCGCGGCGTTCGCGCTGGTCATCCCGCAGCAGCAGTTCCACAGCTACCTGGTCTCGGCCAGCGTCACCGCCGCGGCGTTCGCGGTGTACAGCGTCGGCTGCTTCCAGCTGCCCATCGTCGACATGCTCTACACGCCGGTGAGCGAGATCCTGCAGCTCGGCATCGCCGAGCACGACGCGGCGGGCGACGGCGCCGGCGCGTTCCGGCTGTTCCGCGAGGCCGTGGCGCGGCTGTCGCTCGTCTTCGTTCCCGCGATGGTGCTGCTCTTCATCACCGCGCCGGTGGTGATCGAGTTCCTCTTCACCAGCCGCTATCTGGCCGCGACCCCCATCTTCCGGCTGGCGTTGATCTCGATCCCGATGAGCGCGCTGCCGCTCGACGGCGTGATGCGGGCGCGCGCGCAGAACAAGTTCATGTTCCGCGTGAGCGTGCTGAAGCTCGTCCTCACCGTTCCGCTCGCCTCGCTCGGGCTGCGGCTGTTCGGGCCCATCGGCGCGCTCGGCGGCTGGATCTGCGCCGAAGAGACCTGCCGGATGATCCTGCTCCGCCGCGCGGCACACCTGTTCGAGAGCGGCATGTTCCATGCGCTGCCGCGCGAGCTGTGGCTGCAGATCGCGGCCGCGCTGGTGGCGGCGCTGCCGGGCGCCATGGCGCTGCACTTCGCGCGCGGGCCGCTGCTGGTGCAGCTCGCGGTCTGCGGTCTCGCGTTCGGCGCCGCGTACCTCGCGGGCCTGTGGATGCTCGGCGCCCTTCCGGCGCGGAGCGTGGGGGAGACGGAATGCGCATCGCCTACGTCAACTACGGCAACCAGAGCGGCGTGACGCCCAGCGTGCGGCGCGAGCTTACGGCGCTGGGTCACGAGATCGTCCCGGTCGACCCCACCGGCGTGCTCGCGCTGCGCGATCCGCTGACGCGGCGGCCGCGGCCGACGCCGCGGGTGCTGATGTCGCTGGCGGTGAGCGCGGTGCGGCACGGCCCCCAGCTGATGCACCACCGCTGGAACACCGTGTTCGCCTTCGATCAGCACTCGCAGGAGTGCGGCGAGCTGCTCGAGCGCGCGCGGCCGGACGTGGTGCTGCAGAACGGCGCGCTCTTTTCGCCCGGGCGGCCGCCGCGCTTTCCGTACGTGCTCCTGCTCGACAACACCTGCCTGCTGGCCGAGCGGCAGCCGCCGGTTCCGGAAGCCGACATGGGGGCGCACATCCGCTTCGGACCGGCGTGGCTCGCGCGCGAGCGCGAGGCGTATCGCCGCGCGAGCGCGATCGCGACCTTCTCGGACGTCGTGAAGCAATCGCTCATCGACGACTACGGGGTCGAGCCCGGCAAGGTCTTCGTCACCGGCGCGGGCGCGAACGTGGTGCCGGAGGACGTGCGCGAGCGGTCCGAAGACGGCCAGACGCTCGTCTTCGTCGGCAAGGAGCGGTGGCGAGGGAAAGGCGGGCCGATCCTGCTCGAGGCCTTCCGCATGCTGCGGCGCGAGCGGCCCGGGCTGAAGTTGATCCTCGCGGGCCCGACCGAAAAACTCGACTTGCCCGAAGGCGCCACCAACCTCGGGCTCGTGCCGTTCGAGCAGGTGAAGCGGCTGCTCGCGCAGGCCACCGTCTTCGCGCTGCCGACGCTGCGCGAGCCGTTCGGCATCGCCTTCATCGACGCGATGCTCTCGCGCGTGCCGTGCGTGGGGACACAGGTGGGCGCGGTGCCGGAGATCGTCGGCGACGCGGGCATCTGCGTTCCGCCCGCGGACGCCGGCGCGCTGGCGCGGGCCATCGCGGCGCTCCTCGACGACCCGGCGCTGCGCGCGAAGCTCGGCGCGATGGGCCGCGAGCGCGTGCTTCAGAACGGCTGGCTGTGGCCCGCGGTCGGGCGCCGCCTCTCGGTCCTCCTGCGCAGCGCGGCGAACGCGAGCAGCGGCAGGACCAACCATGCCGACTGGCCGCCCGGGCTGGAGCACCCGCCGCCCTGACCCGCGGCCGGAGCGTTGCTCGTGGCCGCGCTGCCGGCGGACGACGTCGCAGGCGCTGCGGGCGGCGGCGCGTCCTTGCCGAGCGCGTGCAGGATGAGCCCGGCCAGCTCCGCCCGCGCCGCATCGAGCGCGGCGGGCGTCGTCGTAGCCTGGTACGTCTTCGGGTACACGCCCTGCGCGATGGCCTTCGCCTGCGCCGACATGCCGAGCTTCGCCGCCATGGCGAGAAGCTCGTAGTCCTCCATGCCGTCGCGGATCTGCTTGAGCCGCAGCGACTCGACCGGGATCTCGGTGCTGCCGCCGATCTTCGCCGGCGTGCCGGGGTAGAAGAGCGTGCCGTCGCCCGCGCCGCCGAACGCCTCCTGCGAGCTCCACGGATCGCCGAGGAAGTACGCCTCCGCCGTCTCGTAATAGAGCTCGCCCGACATGTCGTAGCTGAACGAGAGCCACTCCATGGCGCGGTTGCGGGTGGCGTCGGCGTCGATGGCCATGGTGGGCCAGCCGGTCTCACCGCTGCCGTCGTGGCCGCCGCCGACGCCGCTGCAGCCGAACGACATGCAGCTCTGGTACCACCAGGTCACCGCCGGGTAGTTGCCGCGCTGGTTGCCGGAGTACGAGTTGCCCGGCTTTCCATCGACCTGGTTGATCGCCGGCGCGTAGAGATCGATGCCGTCGGCGGCGTTCTTGGCGGCGTCGTCGACGGTGGTGGTCACCAGCGTCGGGATCGACGGCGACGCGGCGTGCGCGGCCGCATCGCGCGGGGCGATGTCCGGCCAGGCGCAGGTGAGCGGCGGCTCGTCGCAGACATAGTCGAACAGCGCGGGAGTCCAGCCCTTCTGCGCGAAGTGCGCGGCCCACGCACTGGTCACCGGAGCGATCGACGCGCCGTCGACGCTGACCGCGGTCAGCGTCGCGCCCTGCAGCCGCGTCGGCGCGGTGCCGTCGAGGAACGGGCCGGCGTATTGGTCGAAGTTGCTCCAGTCGGCGTTGCCCGACGCGTCGACGGTCGACGAGTAGTACGGCGTGGAGATCGACACATGGTTGTCGAGCGCCGCCTGCACGTAGCGCGCGCGCAGCGCCTGGTCGGCCGCGCCGCCGGTGCAGCCGGAGTCGCCGTGGCCGGCGCAGGGCGCGTTCCAGGCGAGGCCGAAGGCGGAGCGCAGCGTCGAGGTCGAGGGCACCGCGAAATCCCACACCGTG
>Ga0335081_10009037_pt1 | contig 16004 bp, 11 predicted proteins | sample Lox_Sample_35_FD_206713 | JGI IMG/M metagenome (GOLD analysis project Ga0335081, IMG submission 206713) | Soil microbial communities from Loxahatchee National Wildlife Refuge, Florida, United States - Lox_Sample_3.5 | ecosystem: Environmental > Terrestrial > Soil > Wetlands | place: USA... | reverse complement strand
CCGTCACCTGATGTCCGCGTTGGACGAAGGCGCGGGCGAGGCGTTCGGCATAGATGGTCAGGCCGGAGGTGTGAGGGCGATAATATGTGAGGACGGTCAGGATTTTCATGAAGCGCAGCGATTATACTCCAATGGATAAAATGCTTCATGAGCGCCGATACTTACCTTCCCTGCTAGGGATGGTACATTGAGAGGGCCCGTCCGCCAGTCCTTTGGTTGCATTTCTCAGCGTGATTTTTTCAATGCATTATTCTTCCACGCTATACTCCTACACCCAGAAACCAGAAGTCCCGCAAAATAACTTCCCCGCCTTGCGGACCATCCCAGGAGTTTGTATCCTTAAGAAAATCCGAAGCCGCGGAAGACAAATGAAATGTGAGAATGTCTGAAAGCAGCTCCGGATTTTCACGAAGCGCAGCGATTAACCCCCCCGAAATCCGGAAAACGAAGATTGCATCCGGTTGTTTTTGCGCAACTTTGTGAATTTTATGTGTTTATTAATGTGTAGTCGGAATTCAATTCTTTTTGGTCAAAGGAGAAAAATTATGCCAGCAAAGAAAGCAGCACCAGCTCCAAGGGCGCGATCCAGTTCAGGCGCCGAATGGGCGAAATGGGTTTACCTGATCGGCGTTGTCGTGGCAGGATTGGTTGGAGCATTTGCATCCTTCGCCGCACCGGTTCAGCCGTATCTGAATTGGCTCCTGCTTCTCGCCGGGATTCTAGCCGGGGTATTTTTCTTGGATTCGGGTGATGTCGTGAATTTCGGCATCCGCTTCCTCCTGTTAGGAGCGACCGCCAAAGCGCTCGATGCGGTCCCGGCTGTGGGTCCATACTTCTCAGGCTTTTTTGGAGGCGTGTTCAGCTTCCTCACGCCGGTCGGCCTCACTCTGCTTTTCATGTACTTCTGGAAGAAATATTTCGGAAGCATGATGTAGCCATTGAAGAACCGCCGAAATTTCGGCGGTTCGCTCTTTTAAGGCGGCTATGCAGCTGGAGACCGGGTGGAAACGTCGCCGCCTTTGCGCCAAGGCAGGCGGCGGAACAGAACCCACTCATGGCTGTGTGTCGACAGGGAATTCGCCTTGGCCGATCTCAGTCAGCCTCGGGTTGCGTTTCAGACCCCGCTTTAGCGTATCTCATATGGAAGAGGCCATCATGGCCCGTGCGGTCGCATGAAAATAGGCCCGACCGCTGACGTACGGGTTGGCAGCAGATCACCGGCGCCGGCTGAATACGGGAGCGGGACGGATGCTCATTTTTTAATGAAGGCCGCCAGGCAGGCAACAAATCATTGATAGGGCTTGTTCACGTCGTCAAGCTTCTGTTTCAACTCTTGGAGCAATTCCGCGGCGGTATCCGGCTTGGACAGATAAAGGTCGACGAGTTCTTCCGGATCTGATTTTATGTCAAATAGCTGCATGAAGCCGGCCTGGGCGGTCTGCGGATAACCAAAATAATAATGCAACTTATAGTTGTTTTTGATCAAGGCTATGGAAGCTTGAATGAGGGGATCGTATTTTGGATTGTTGCGGGCCTGAACCGTGTATAAGCTTCGATTTGGATCAGAACCGGCCGTTGCGAAGGGCGGTAAAACGGTCCCTTCTGCCCAGCTTGGGGATGCCTGGCCCGTCAGGTACGTCAGAGTAGGAAGCACGTCAATCGCATTTGTGGCCGTGTCGATGGTCATCCCAGTCTCCCGGCCCGGCTCAAAGATCATCAGGGGAATTCGAATGACAGGTTGGTAGAGCACCTCCAGGCCATGGCCCTCGATGCCGCGTTCGAACATCTCTCCATGATCGGAGGTCAAGATCACCCAGGTATTCTCGAGCACGCCGGAGGATTCAAGTTGATTGTAGAGCCTGCCGAACTCCCGGTCGCAATAGAGAATGAATTCATCATATTTCCTGCGTTCATCTGCCAGATCCTTGTGGTTCGCATTCGCAAAGATGCTGATCGGTTTGATCGGCGGTCGATATCCGTCGCCTTGAAATTTGTTGTAGAACTCTACAGGGGCTCGATAGGGCTCATGCGGCGGCATGAAATGAAAATAACCCAAAAAGGGTTTGGGAATGTGCGGAAGTCGCTTGCCAAGGCCGTCAATGGCGGTTTCCAATAGAAACGGATGAACCAGGTCATAGGTTGGAAACCCGCCCGGAAAGCGCGGCTTCAGGTCCTCGACATTCTTTTCCTGAAGATACTCATAAAGATGCGAAAGGTACAAGGAATAAGCGTATCCGTTCTCATTCACCTGCATGTTGCGGGCCCAACTTACCGAGAAGATATCGCTGTCATTTTTGAACAGTTCGGAGAGGAATAGATCGTAGGAGGGTTCCAGATAGTATCTTTCCCTGGGTATCAATTCATCAATATCCGTCCTGAACTGATTGAGCAGGGTGCTTACAATTCCATTGTGTGTGTAGGCGATTCGATAATACTTCTGGAACGCGCGAAAGAGATTCCGTTCCACAAAGGAACCCGTAACGGTTCCATTGAGGTTGATCGCCCGGTGCGTCCATGGCAGGACACCCGTCAGCAGCGATGCCGTTCCTGGACTGGTAAAGTTGCCGGAAGCAAAATGATTGCGATAAACGATGGCACGCTTGGCCAACTGGGCGATCGTAGGGGTTGTCTGGCGCTCGAATCCGTAAACGGGAATATCAAATGCGGAGAATGCATCAAAAACGACCACAAGTACATTCTTGGGATTATTTTGCACTGAGGCCGGGTGGGCCAGCATCTGCAGCAGATGCGGCACCGTCAACCCCAACGGCAGCGCACCGGCCATCCTAAGAAAATCGCGTCGACTAAACGGATGTTTCATTTTTCTCTCCGTTCATGCAAGGTTCCGGACCAGGACAATGATGAACCCCACCAGGTCAAAAAAGAGGTACAACATGCTTAAAGGGCCGACCCGTTCGATGAGATCCTTCATGAACGAAACAACCTTACTCGATCTGATGAATAAAATGACTGGCAACAAGATCGTCGGGACGACCACAACCAGGCTTCCTGCATACAGCGTGCGCAAGGGGTGGGCTGAGTGGGCTAAGCTCTTGAGCAGCCAGGCCGGCAGGGAAAAGTTCCAGATAAAAAACAACTGGGCGAGCATTGCCCAGGCGGCGGTTAACAGGAACAGCAGGCTCAGAAAAGCAATGCCTTTGTCAACGTTCCAGCCGGACGGTAGGATGAATCCCAAGCAGGCCACAACGCAGAACAGGAGGATGCACTCTACCAGGGCATATAACAGGCCATAGGAAGCCAGCCCGATCGCATCCCATGCATTGGTACGCTGTATAGCCCATGACATGTCCCTAAGGACGAGAAGCAAGGTCCAGAAGTGAACAGGGAAGGCACATATTAGAAAGAGCGACAACAGGCCCTGCTTCGAATAGCGTTTTAAGTTCATCTTCTTCCACATTTATCGATAAGGGTTGTACCGGCGATTATACCCCGGGCAATCAAAACAAATCGCGGTTGCCCTTTACCCAGTCGAACAGCCGTTGGATTCCCTGCTGCAAACCGATCTTGGGGCTCCAGCCCAATTCCCGCTTGGCCTTGCTGAAATCTGCATAGAAAACGCGCTGATCGCCTGGGCGCCAATCCGCGCGGGTGACCTCGATCTTCTTTCCCAATAATTTTTCCAGCAGCGGGCCAAACTCCGCCCAGACGGCCAGCACATTGCTCGTTCCGCCGCCCATGTTGTAGACCTGACCCTTGGCAATCTCTGTTCTTTCAATCGCCGCGTCATAGGCGTTGAGCAAATCATCCACATGCAGCACATCGCGCACCTGCTTGCCGTCGCCGTAGATCGTGATCGGGCGTCCCGTGAGGGCTGCGATCGTCAGCCATGCCAGCCAGCCTTGATCTTCGATCCCGAACTGGCGCGGTCCATAAATGCAGGATTGCCGGAAGACCACAGATCGCAAGCCATAAATACGGGCGTAATCGCGAACGTATTGATCACCTGCTCCTTTTGAGCAGCCATAAGGCGAATGAAAATCAAGCGGCTGTGATTCTGGACAGCCGTTGGCCAAGGTCGCATAGCGCCAGCGCGTCGCGTCCTCCACGACCTTCACGTCGTCCATGCCACCGTACACTTTGTTTGTGGAAGCGAAGATAAAAATCGGATTGCGCCCGGAAAGACGCGCGGCTTCCAGAGCATTGAATGTACCAATGGCATTGGATTCAAAGTCATCCCGTGGATTTGTCACCGAGGTCGTGACCGCCACCTGTCCTGCGAGGTGGACGATCACATCGGCTTGGCGAGCAGCTGCCGTTATCGAAGCGGCGTCGCGTACATCTGCGACGATCAAGCTGAACGACTTTTCGCCGCAGCTTTTCTTCAGCCAGTCGAGATTTTTCGACGCGCCGGCGCGGCTGAGATTGTCATAGATGGTCACATTCTCACCCCGTTTCGATACGCGATACACATAGTTCGAACCAATGAAGCCTGCTCCGCCGGTAATCAGGTAATTGCGAGTCATACTTGCTCCTTTTCGAGTTTCATTGCTGCAAATAATGCTTTTGACGCCGCGCAAACAGGCGAACCGTCAGCATCCCGAACAAGAATCCTCCGACATGTGCCCACCAGGCGATGCCGCTTCCACTGGTGCCCTGAAGTGAAAATAAGCCTGAGAACAATTGCAGGATGAACCAAAACATCAAGAAAATCACGGCGGGAATCTCAATGATCGTAAAAATGAAGATGATCGGAACGAGGCTGGCAATGCGAGCACGCGGGAATGAAATCAGATAAGCACCCAATACTCCAGCGATCGCGCCGCTCGCTCCAATGGAAGGAATCGGGCTGTTCTTTAATGCATAGGATTCAAGCAGTCCGGCCGCCGTGCCACTCAACAGGTAGAAGATGAGATAGCGGCTTTTGCCCATGCAGTCTTCAACGTTATCTCCAAAGATGAAGAGCACCCACATGTTGCTGAGGATATGAAACCATCCGCCATGCAGGAACATCGAGGTGAAGATTGTCACCCAATAGGTTTCCGGGTGCATCATCAATTTCACCGGCACGAGACCCCACGCGAGTGTCAATCGATTCAAGGCGGAAGGGCTGAGACTGAGTTCATAGAAAAAGACAATGAAGTTCAACGCGATCAGGAACCAGTTGATAACGGGGAAGCGGCGTGAACGCAGCGTGTCATAAAGCGGGATCATCTTTGCTGGCTTTTGTTCTGAATGCAATCAGCTGCCGATAAATTCCGGAAAGGGACTGTCCGTCGCGGATCAGTGCATAACCGCCCAGGATGATGGCAGTCAGATAGTTGAATAGGTGAGAGGTCAATGCCACGGCCAGGGAGGTCGATCGGTCACCGGAAAGCAAGGTCAAGGCTCCGCCAAGGGCGCCTTCATACGTTCCAACCGCACCGGGCGCGGACGGTACGGCATTGCCAGCCGCACCCGCGCCGAGTCCGAAAAATGCCCATACCCACTGCGCCTGTGGAAAGAAGGCATGCAGCGCCAAATAAAAGGTGGCGATCGACATGGCCCAATTTAACAATATCCAAAACATGAAGCGGGCGAAGAGCCAGCCATCGGTCAGGACGCCGAGGCCGGTGAGGAATGATTCGAGGATGCTGCCTCCGAAGCGCTGAATGGAGGGCCACCGCGCACTTAATCGATGAAACATATCCAGTGCCCATTGATCATTCTTTGCAAGGATGAATAGGAACAGCAATCCCAACACAACGAGGACACCGAGGGCGATGGCGATGCTATCCGCACCTTTTGCGCCAACTACAAATGGCAATGAACTGAGAAAGATCGCGGCGGTGATGGCCAGATCCATCGAGCGCTCGATGACAATGGTTGGCAGGATTTCAACGAACTTCATATCCGATTTCAGACTGAGCACGTAGGCGCGTCCCAATTCACCGAGACGGAACGGCAAAAAGGCGTTGAGCAAATAACCGATGTTCAGACTGTGGAAGACCTCCCAATAGGGTGCGCGCTCGCGAAGCAAGGTACGCCACACCACGGCACGCACATACAACCACGCGAACGCAAAGAAAAGCGCCACCGCCAGGATGCGATAGTCCGCCGAACGAATGGCGGCGACCATTTTGGGCAGGTCCACGAAAGAGAGAATGGCGGCGATCAGAATAATGCTGATCAGCACACCGGGCAGCCAACGTTTGATGTCTTTCATAGTTCTTGAAGTCGATTATTCCTCTTCCAGTTTAAGCACAGCCATGAACGCCTCTTGCGGGATCTCCACATTGCCGACCATCTTGAGGCGCTTCTTACCGCGCTTTTGTTTTTCCAGCAATTTCTTCTTGCGTGTGATGTCACCGCCATAACATTTTGCCAGTACATCCTTGCGCGTGGCCTTGACGTTTGCGCGACTGATGACCCGGCCGCCCGCCGCGGCTTGGATGGCAACATCGAATAATTGGCGCGGGATGATTTCCTTTAACTTCGTAATCATCCGCTGACCCTTGTAATATGCGTCCTTCTTGTGGACTATGGCTGCCAACGCATCCACCGGCTCGCCATTGACGAGGATTTCCAGCTTCTGCAATTCATCGCGGCGATATTCCAGAAATTGATAGTCAAGCGAAGCGTAACCTTTCGTGCGCGATTTCAATTCATCGAAGAAGTCCACGATAATTTCCGATAACGGAATTTCAAAATTGAGTTGAACCCGATGCGGAGCAGGATATTCCTGCGACTTGAAGACGCCGCGTCGCGTCGTGACCAAATCCATGATCGGACCATAATAATCAGTGGGCGTGATGATTTCAATGGTCATCCACGGCTCCCGGATCTCGACAATCTGCGATTCATCCTCCGGCAATTCGGCAGGCGAATCCACCGTGATAATTTCTTCGCTGACCTTCAACACTTCATATTCCACGGACGGCGCGGTAAATAACACATCGAGCAGATATTCGCGCTCGAGGCGCTCTTGAATGATTTCCATGTGGAACAATCCAAGAAAACCAGCGCGGAATCCAAAGCCAAGCGCCTGGGACGTCTCCGGCTGGAACGTCAACGACGCATCGTTGAGCTGTAGTTTATCGAGCGACTCGCGCAATTCGGGATAATCATCCGCTTCCACGGGATAGATGCCGGCGAAGACCATCGGCTTGGGATGGCGGTAACCCGGCAGAGGTTCCGCGGCGCGATGCGCGGCCAGCGTGATCGTATCGCCGACGCGACAATCGTGAACCGTCTTGAGCCCGGTTGCGATGTAACCGACCTCGCCTGCCGTCAGGCTTTGAGTGGGCTTCATATCCGGGGCAAAGATTCCGATCTCGACCGGTTTCAGATCGGCCTGCGTGGCAAACATGTGCAACGCGTCCGCCGGCTTGATCGAGCCCTCGACCACGCGAACGTAGGCGATGACACCTTTATACGAATCGTAATGGGAGTCAAAGATCAAGGCGCGCAGCGGCTTATCGGATTCATCCCTGGGCGGCGGCACACGTGCCACGATGGCTTCCAGCACTTGATCCACGTTCACCCCCTCTTTGGCAGAGATGCGAATCACCTCGTTTGCCTTGACACCGAGCAACGAAGCGATGTCTTCCGCGACTTCATCAGGGCGGGCGGAAACCAAATCAATCTTGTTGATGACGGGAATGATGATCAGGTCGGCCTCGAGCGCCTGATAAAGATTGGCGAGCGTTTGCGCCTCGATGCCTTGTGTGGCGTCCACCACCAGAAGCGCACCTTCACAGGCCTTCAGCGCGCGGCTGACTTCGTAACCGAAGTCCACATGCCCGGGCGTGTCGATCAAGTTGAGTTCATAGGCATTGCCGTCTTTGGCCGTGTAATTCATTCGCACGGCAGAAGCCTTGATGGTCACCCCCTTTTCGCGCTCTAAGTCCATCGAATCCAAGATCTGTTCGGTCGTGTCGCGGTCCGGAACCGTCCCGGTTAAATGCAGCAAGCGATCCGCCAGCGTGGACTTGCCGTGATCCACGTGCGCGATAATGCAGAAGTTGCGAATGTGCGCGGTCATAGAAGCGCCGAAAGTATAACCGATTTAAAGAGCAACGCGCCGTGCGGCACGTTGCTCTTTATGCGTTACATTCCAATTTGCGCCAGCAACTGGCGATAATCCTCGGCATTCGGTGGATTCATCAACAGGATTTGGTTGATGACCTCCACCGCCTCCCTTTTCTTGCCGGCCGTCAGCAGGGACTCGCCCAGCGCATCCAATTGTGAGACCGCTTCATCAGTGCGTCCAAGCCGGTGAAGTTGCTCGGCCAGCGTCCGGCGGAAGACAGGTTGATCCTCATGTTCTTTGATCAAGTCTTCCAGGAAGGGCAGGGCGTCATCTCCTTTGGCGTTGGAATCTAGATAGGACATGAAGCTCTCCAGCTCAGCCATGGCTTGCGTCGGCTGACCCAAGTGCATGTAGAGCTCGATCAGTTGCTTGCGCGAGCCCTGATCGTCCGGTCGCAGGGTACGAATCTGCTCGAAGACGCGCACGGCTTGTTTCCAGTCGAGCCGTTGCATGTCAATGTCCGCCATGCGTTGAAGGATATGAACGTTCCACTGGCGATCCGCATTGGCTTGCTGAACGAGGCGCAACGCGGTGGTATAGGTCTTGCGCGCCATATCCAATTCGGCCAGGCGATAATAGATCTCCGCCAGTTCCAGATATTCGTTGATGGCTTCGTCGATCTGACCGCGCGCCACCAGTTGATCGATGAGACGCGTGCGGGCCGATAGGTCCATCGGCGCAATCTGAATGACGCGGCGCAATAATTTGGTCGCCTGCGCCACTTCGCCGCGCACACTGTAGGCATGCGCCACCACCGAGAATTTGGCAATCGCATCCTGAGGGCGGCCGTCTTGAATCAACAGATCGCCCATCAAAGTGTGGAGCGGCAAATACGTGGGCGCATGTTGAAGTGCGTCGTAGGCTTCATCCATGGCGGAGCGCAGAGTGCCCATGCGGGCCAGTTGATGAACGCGGCTCATCGATTCGATCACCCCGCTGGATTGTGCCTGCAAGACAACTTCCGCCAGCGGAACCGGCGTGTCGGCGCCCTGTGTTTTGTGCAGCTGTTCGCGGGTTTTGTGGATCTGGTCGCGCCAGTCCGCGCGCATTAACATCTTGCTGACGTTTTCGCACAGCCGGCGGTTGACTGTTTCGTCGTTCTGATTCTGCTGGGATTCGATCAACGGCTCGTACAATTGACTGATGGCATCCGACTCCTCCGCGGACACTGTCGTCGAATCAGCCAGACGCAGCGCTTCCAGATATTCCGATGCGGCTTGTTTCACCTGCCCCTTTTTGAACAGGATGTCGCCGAGCAGCAAACGCGATCCAAGAGCATAGTCATGATGCTTGACCGAATGACTTAGATGTCGGACTGCGCTTTCCAGCCGTTCGTTCTTGACGCGTAAATATCCGAGATTGAAGTACAAAGCAGGATGCGTGAAGCCTGCCTCCAGCGCATGATCCAGTTCATCCGCCGCGAGACTGTCCTGGTTCTTAGTCTGTGCGTCGATGGCCTGACCCAGATGCAGTACGACTTTTGTTTGTTCGGCCTGTTGAAGGGACAGCTGCCCGGTTCCTTTCATGATGGCGGAAAGGCCGCGTCGCTCCTGCGCAGACGGATTCTCGTCTGAGTAATCGAAGAGCACTTCTGCCAGCTTGGTTAAGGCCTTTTGCCGCGCCTCCGCAACCGGGTCCATGCCGGAGGCCGTATGTTGCGCGGGTTGAGTTGCCTCCAACTGCTTAACCTTGGCCATGCTGATGGGTGCCGTCCCGCCCTTGGGTCTGATCGGTTTGGGCAGGAGTTGTCCCGATTTCAGCAGCGACTGCGCCTGTTTGGCCTCAGGACTTTGCGGCATCAATTGCAGGGACTTCGCCACGAATTCCTGGGCCTTCTCCGGCTTGCCGGCCCGCTGAAGGATGCTGGCAAGTGCGAGATATTCCGTGACCGCCTGCTGTGCATGTCCGAGCCGTTCGTGAACCATGGCCAAGCGTGAGTGTGCACCCAGATGATCGGGCTGGAGAGCAGTGATGCGTCCCCAGTTTTCAATCGCTTTATCCACCTCGCGTTGGTCGAAGAACTTTTCGGCGGCCTTGGTGAACGAATCCACGGCTGTGCTCAAATCCCCAAGGCGTTCGGAAATTTGGGCGGCCTTCTCGAAGGGTGCCGGATCGTCCGGTGCAAGCTGGGCCACCCGCTGATACATATGCAGGGCTTCGTCCAGTTCGCCGGATTGATATAGGGCCAGCCCCAGGCTGTTGAGTGCTTTCGGCTGGTCCGGGAATTCCTGCAGGGCTTTGCGATATGCGGCGGCGGCTTTTTTCCAATCCTGATCCCAGGCTGCGGAATGCCCCTCATTCATGGCTTTCTGAAAAACGTCATTTCGTCCGGGCATAGGATGATTATAACGGATTGCGGAATCTTTGACTTTGTGGCGACATTACAAGATGATAACCGAATTATGGATTTAGGAAAACACCTTCATCTCGCCCCAATTCGGACCGGAGCGGGCTTCCGTTAAGAGTGGGATATCCAGTGGATAGGCCGATCCCATCACGGCCTGCACGAGCCTGGCCGTTTTCTCCAACTCTTCCTTAGGAACTTCCAGCACCAATTCATCGTGCACCTGCAACAGCATTTGGGCGTGCAGGCCGGCATTTTTCAACGCGGCTGGAATATGCAGCATGGCAATTTTCATGATGTCCGCGGCCGTGCCCTGGATTGGCGCATTGATGGCTTCGCGCTCTTCACGGTTCTTCATGGCCATGTTGATCTTGCTTTGCAATGCCGGGAAATACCGGCGGCGTCCGAGCAGGGTTTCAACGTAGCCATCTTGGGCAGCCTGCTTGCGAATCCCATCGAGATATTTTTTGATGCCAGGAAATTGTGTGAAATAGGCCCTGACAAATTCGTCGGCTTCCGCGAGCGTCAGTTCCGTGGATCGCGTCAAGCCGAAGGCGGACATGCCGTAGATGAGCCCGAAGTTGATGGCCTTGGCATGGCGGCGCATTTCCTTCGTCACTTGTTCGAGCGGAATATTGTAGATCGCCGCAGCAGTGGTCGCATGAATATCCTGTCCGGCATGGAATGCATCCAGCATGGCTTGATCCTGCGCCATGTGTGCCACGATGCGAAGTTCGATTTGCGAATAATCCACGGAGAGGAGCCGATTGCCCTTCGCGGCAATGAACCCATTGCGGACACGGCGGCCTTCTTCTGTGCGAATGGGAATGTTTTGTAAATTCGGATTCGATGAAGACAACCGTCCGGTGACCGCGCCGGTCTGGCTGTATGAGGTGTGCACGCGGCCCGTCTTCGAGTCCACGGCGGCCGGCAACGCGTCGACGTACGTGGATTTGAGTTTGGATAATTCGCGATGTTCGATCACCCAATCCACCACCGGATGTTTGCCGCTCAGGGCGTCCAGCACATCACCCGAGGTGGAATAATGTCCGCTGGCGGTCTTGCGTCCGCGATCCGGCGGCTCAAGACGCAGACGATTGAATAACACATCGGAGAGCTGCTGCGTCGAGTTGATATTGAACGGCTTGCCGACGGATTCGTAGACTTGTTTTTCAATATCCGCCATACGGCCGGTCAATTCCTCGGATAATTTCTTGAAGAAGGGCAGGTCAATCAGAACGCCAGCCATTTCCATTTCAGCCAGTACCGGGATCAGCGGCATCTCGACTTCCGCCATCAACTTCTCAGCGTTCACGCGCTTGACTTCAGCCTGCAGGAGCGGAAGCAATCGTAGTGTGGTTTCTGCATCCGCGGCGGCATAAGGAGCAGCACCTTCAATTGCCACTTCTGCCATGCTGATTTGTTTCCGGCCTTTGCCAATCAGCTCCTCGATGTGAGTCATCTCATCGCCGAGACGCGCAAAAGCCAGATTCTTGAGGCCGAGGTTGCGCGAGGAAGGATCGACGACAAATTCGGCGATCATGGTGTCGAAGGTAATGGGCGAGACGATGAGTCCGTGACGCGCTAAGATGATGTAATCATATTTGGCGTTGTGGGCAACTTTGGGAATGTGGGGATCCGTCAGTGGAACCTGAAGGGCAGAGATGACCTGGCCCAGCGGAAGATTGGTTCCCGTCAAATGTCCAATGGGAATATAAAATCCTTCGCCTTCCTTGATGGCCAGTGAGATGCCGACGATGTCCGCTTGCGTTTCTTCGGTCGAGGTGGTTTCGGTATCAAATGCAATCACCGCTGCGGCCGAAAGCGCTTGGGCCAGTGCGTTGAGTTTTACAAGGGAGTCAATGATTTTGACATCGAGGGATGAAGGAGCCTGTCTTACAGACACAGGCGTCGATGCCGCTGTAAATAGAGATAGCTGTTGGGTGGCTGGTGCGGAGGAGGTGGAAGAAGCTTCCTTACCGGTCAGTCGCTCGAGGGTCTTGATCAGCGAACGGAATTCCAGTTCCTTAAAGAATTCTTCGACCTGGGCCGCATCAAATTCATGCGCCCTGGCCTCCTCGAGATTCAATTTGATGTCGAGGTCGGTGCGGATCTGGGCGAGGTCGCGGCTGAGATAGGCCGTATTCCTGGCAGCTTCCAGTTTGGTCTTCCAGCGATTTTCAACTTGATCCATATTCTTATAGATGGCATCCAGCGTCCCGAATTTTTCGAGCAGAGCAACGGCTGTCTTTTCGCCCACTCCCGCCACACCGGGGATGTTATCCGACTTGTCGCCGACGATCGCCTTGTAATCCACCACCTGATTCGGTCGAACGCCAAGTTTGCGGATGACATCTTCATCGGTAATGTAATTCTGGTCGTCGCCCGCGAGATAGACGGCGGTTCTCTTATTGACCAGCTGCAGGAGGTCGCGATCCCCCGTAATGATCTTAACGCCCAAGCCCTGTCCGGCGACGAGACGCGCCACGGAGCCCAACACATCGTCGGCTTCGTAACCTTCCATCTCAAGGCGGGGAATATTGAACGCGTCGACCAATTGACGAATGCGCTCGATCTGCGGGCGCAGGTCCTCGGGCATCTTGGCGCGTGTGGCTTTATATTCAGGGAAGAGTTTGTCGCGGAAGGTTTTGCCGGTATCGAAAGCCACCGCCAGGTATTCCGGTTTTTCCTGTTCAAGGATGCGCATGAGTTCACGGGCGAAGCCGTAAATTCCAGCCGTGGGTTCGCCCTTCGAGGTTTGCCAGCGCTGTGCGCTCGAACCGGCGGTCAAGGCAAAGTACATGCGATAGGCCAGCGCGTGGCCGTCAATCAAATATAGAGTTGGAGGCATAATGAATAATTCAAAATGCGAAGCCAGTGACTTCGCATTTTATTTGTGCGTTTTTTCAAGCCCCTGGCGCTGGCGGATTTGGAGAATGTAATCCTTGACGAGTTGGGGCGGATGCGGTTTCGTTCCGCCCATGATGAGATAGCCAGGTGCCCAAAAATCGCCGGAGGGATTTTCCTTCTTCAAGCGCGTGAACTCCGCGAACACCTTCTCTGAAGTCTGTTGACGCACGATACGCATCAAGTAACCCGGCGACGCAGCCGGCGGGACATTCACGACCCATTGCAGATATTCGGGGCGTACGGCCAGATATTCAAGCCGCCAGCCAAATGCCACGCAGATGTTCGGAAGCCATTCCGAAAGACGGTCGGCGATATCTCCGGTCAAATAATGAGCTGAGAATCGGGGTACCAGCAAGCAGGCATAGGTCAGATTGTAGACTCCCGCACTGACCGGTTCAAGGACAATGTGCTCCGCAACTTCATCCATGGAGTGCGGGCGGGTTTCGTCCAATTCACCATGTTGAGGCAGTGGAGTGAGCGGCCGCGGTCGGGACCGCGAGGGCGCCGTAACCTCCAATTCCTCCTCCGCTCTGGCCTGTGACGGAACGGTTTGATCCAAGTCGGCAGGTTGGCGGGCAACCAGCAAATCCTTCAGTGGGATGGGAGGTGATGACTCACGGCTGAAGATCGAACGACGAGTCTGATCCGGCTCAACAGCTACCTGCGGCTGGTCTGGACGTTGTGCTTCCGCGGGAGGAGATTTCGACGGTGGCGTGCGCTTCGGATCCGGCACGGGAACGTCCACAATGATTTCGGAGATGGGCGGAATCTCAATATCCTCGCCCTCCTCATCATCCAGGTCGCTGGTCACGACCTCTTCCGCTTTGTTCGCTTTCGGCCAACTGGGCTCTTCTTCCTTTGTTTCGTCTTGGCTCAGCGAAGTTACCAGTTGTCCCGCTTGGGAGCGGATCGTGCTGAAAGGTGTCTCAGCATCGAAGACCATGGCAAGCAAAACGCCTTCGGCCAGTTGAGTGGCATACAGCATATGTTCCGCCTTGGTGCTTTCGAGGCGAATAAAGCGCAGAAGGTCACTGCCTTTCCCTCCACTCCAGTTACGTGCCAACGCGCTGGAGATTTCATTCGCCGCGCTTTGGGATAACTGCCCGGCATACGCCCATAAAGCGGCGTTGCGGGTGATCAGTGCGGCCTGCGACGAGGTTTCTAGGCTCAGGCGCGTCAGGTGCTGTGCGGCTTTTGTGACGTCGCCCAACCAGGGAAGGTCCGTTTCTCCAAATGGAGTGGATGAGGCAGCTGAATTGGATGCCGGCAGTTCAAGCGAACGGTACAGATCTTTCGGCTCGAACGATTTTCGGACGAGGGTCCACGGGCGAATCGAATCAAGCAGAGGCGGAGTCTCGTTTTCCGCAAGGATGATCAGTTTAATTTCAGGTGAAACGGTGCGCAGCGAGCGGCCAATGTCTTCCACCCATTGGGCCGTCAAATTCAAGTCGAGGAAAGCAGCGCGGCAATTGGCTTCATCCGCCCGCACGACAGCCGAGGCCTTGTTGTTGACAACCGAAACGCCATAGTCTCCACTTTCTTCGAGAGCACGACGCAGGCTTTCCCCAAAACTCGGGCTGGGAGTTACAACAAGCAGATTGGTGGTCATCTCCATACAGTTTATCACGGCCTTTGCCCAATAGCAAGACAATCCGTCCGGGATTTACGGAATCACAAGTCCGGCCCAAAACCATTATATAATCAAACCGCCTATCCTTCCGCGATGGATCTCCTATGCCTATCCTTGTGACAAATGACGACGGCGTTCAAGCGCCCGGTTTGCTCGCCCTCGCGCAGGAAATGCGCAAACTCGGACGCGTGACGGTCTTCGCGCCCGACCACAACTGGTCTGCCTCGGGTCACGTCAAGACGATGGACCGGCCCTTGCGCGTGCATGAAACGACTCTGGCGGACGGTTCGGCCGCGTTCATGTCCGACGGTGCGCCTTCGGATTGCGTGGCGATGTCGCTGCTGGGGATGGTGGAAGAAGAGATCGAGCTCGTGGTTTCGGGCATCAATCCGAATGCCAACATCGGTCACGATGTGACCTATTCCGGCACGGTCACAGCCGCCATGGAGGCGGTCATCGGCGGTGTAAGAGGCATGGCGGTCTCGCTCAATTCTCCGCAGGGCTTCAAAGGTCCGCTCGATTATTCGACCGCGGCCGTCGTTGCCCGACGGGTTGCAGAGAAAGTGATGACGGACGGCTTGCCCACGGGCGTGGTGCTGAATGTCAACGTGCCGTATCTCAAGGAGAAAGAACTCAAAGGTTACATGATCACGCGTCAGGGATTGCGGGTTTATCGCGACGCGATAGATCAACGCGTCGATCCGCGCGGCAAACCTTATTATTGGATCGGCGGCGAAGCGCCCACTGCTGTGGATGAACCCGGCACCGACTTCGGCGCGATCACATCCGGTTATGTCTCCATCACGCCCTTGCAATTGGATTTGACGAATTACAAAGCTATGGATGTGTTGAAGAAGTGGAACTTCCAATAGGTCATGGATGACTGGGAGATAAGATGAATCAACTGAATCCATATCTGCCGGCAAAGACACGCTACGATTCAATGCTTTACAATCGCGTCGGCAGGAGCGGACTTAAGCTTCCAGCCATCTCGCTGGGTTGGTGGTACAACTTCGGCGGACTCGATGTGCTGGAAAACGGTCGCGCCATCGCACGCCGCGCTTTCGACTTGGGCATCACACATTTTGATC
>Ga0335081_10009035_pt1 | contig 16006 bp, 14 predicted proteins | sample Lox_Sample_35_FD_206713 | JGI IMG/M metagenome (GOLD analysis project Ga0335081, IMG submission 206713) | Soil microbial communities from Loxahatchee National Wildlife Refuge, Florida, United States - Lox_Sample_3.5 | ecosystem: Environmental > Terrestrial > Soil > Wetlands | place: USA... | reverse complement strand
TCCTCGATGAGCTGACGGCCAGCCAGGTCCCTGACCAGTACGGTGGCGGTTCCCCGGGCCAGGCTGAGCTGCCTGGTCAGTTCGGCCCGGGTAAGCCGGCCGCCACCGTCGTGGACCGCGCGCAGCAGCCGCGCGAGATTGTGCGCGCGCAACTCGGCACTCGTGGTCGCCGCGCCCTCATCCTTACGCACACTCCGATGGTGCCACGCCTGGTTCGCGCCCGGGTGCGCGGCGTGTCTCTCCGGGCTCAGTACTCTATCGCCGTCGCTCCGTACTCGACCGCAGTCGGATGGGGGGCGAGAGCGACGACGCCGGCCGGCGCGACCGTGATCGCGGCCAGGGCCACGCCCCCGGCGCCGCCCAGCAGTGACACGCTCGCCAGCACCCCGAATATCGTCCTGCGGATACGCCGCATGGAAACCTCCCGTATTTTCCGGTTTAGCGAACCCCATCCCCAGGCTGTCGTGTTACAAGATCAAAGGCAAGATGCCTCTTACCTGACGAGAAATGGCCTGACGGTGCCGCCCCGGCCGGCCGCACTGGGGCACCGGGCCGCCTGGCTACCAGTCCCAGTGGAAGCCGACGGCGGTCTTCTCGGCCAGGCGCAGATAGCGGTGGACGGCGAATTGGCTGTCCAGGGAGACCTTCTCCTGCTCGACGATGGGCCCGTCCATTCCGTCCCAGACCGCCCACACCACGTTGCTCGGCAGCTTGCCGGGGTGAAACTCGACGCGGATATCCAGGCCTTCGACGAAATACTGCACGACGCGGCGGAATTCGGGCGGGGGCGGCTCCGGGTAATGAAAGCTCACCGAATACTCCAGGGTGGCGGTCTCCCCTACCGCCAGCGGCTTGGCCAGCAGCATATCCACGACGAACAGTTCGGGCACGGGCTGGTAGACCTCGCCCGCGAGCCCGCTGAACCCCTGACCCGCCTCGATGGTCAGGGCATTGGTGTCGGCCCGGCAAGGCAGCCGGTCCACGCCGTCGACGATCGCCTCGATGAGCTGGATGACGCGGTGCCGCTGCGGCAGCCCGTCCGGGCCGAGATAGTGATGATCGTGCAGGGACAGCGTCTTGTACCGCGGGGTGCCGAGCGCGCTCGCCTTGTCCTCGCGGATCGCCCGCGGACCGGAGAGCACGCGGACGTGGACGGAGCCCTCCCACAGCTTGACCAACTGCTCCCGCTCGAACGTGCCGAACGCGAACGCGTCCATGAACAAGGTCAGCGTGGCCTTGCTGAGCAGCTTGCCCGACAGTGCCCGCGAGGCGGTGTCCTTCAGCTGCCTGGGCAGCACGTCGACGTCGCCCTGGCCCCTCGGGTGCTCCCACAGGTAGTGCGCGAGCACTTCGGCGACCGCGAGCTGGTTCACCTGCCCGAGCCTGCTGCGTTCGGCGTACTGCTCCCATTTGCGCCGGTGACGGCCCGGACGGAGCAGCAACTCGCGGATATAGGCCGCGGCGGCCTGCGCGCCAGTCGGCGTCGCTGATTCTCCTGGCGTTAGCTGGGGCACGGTCTCCTCGGTGCCTGTTTCGCGGAGTTTGCTGGCTGGGGCTGCTGGCTGGGGCTGCTGGCTGGGGCTGCTGGCTGGGGCTGCTGGCTGGGGCTGAGAATTAAGCGCGACATTTGCCAGCTATGGTATGCCTGTTCTCGCGGAGGGGGCGAGGTCAGCATGGTGGACAGATTAATTACCGGCTTCGGGCGGATGAGGGGAACATTCGCCCGGCGAGAAGGACCGCCATGACCATGCGGGAAGGTTTGCGGGGTGGGACGGCCGGCCGGCCGGTGCGCGACCGGGCGTACTTCCTTGACCTGCTCGGCGATAGCCACACTGGCCTGGGCCGCCACGAGGCGGCCATCGAGGCCTTCCGGGAGGCAGCCGAGGGCTTCCGGGCGCAGGGAGCCCAGTGCTCACACGCATTGTGCCTGTTCAAGATCGCGGACTGCTATCTGTCCCTGGATGAGCCCTGGCACGCCATCGGCTATCTGGAGGCGTGCCTGCCGTTGCTGCGTGACCTGGGACTGACCAGGCACGAGATGCTCGCGCGGAACCAGCTTGACGCGTGCCAGGCTGAGCTGGCCGGAGCCCATTTACTTGGGGAGGGACGGGCCGGCCCGCAGCCCCGGCAGGACGCAGCCGGCCCGCCCCAGAGACCCCGCTGGTTCCAGCCGCCCGGCCAGCAGAAACACTGTCGCCGCCCGACAAGGGTTAGACCCATTTCGCTCATCCGGCGTGTCTTGGATGACGAAAACATGTACTAGAAAGTATCCTGGCCAGGTGATTTTCTCCGAATTTGAGCACTGGCCTGTGGGGTGCCCCGAAGGCGGAGCGGCCAGCTCGTGACTGCTTTCCTGCGCCCGATCGCGGACCCGTTCGTGGCGGCGGCCCCTGCCGGCGTGCGGGTGCGCACCCGGCTGCGGGTGTCCGCGCAGGACGAGGCGGTTCTGCGGGCGGCCGGGCGGCCGGGCGGCACCTGGGGTCGCTGGCGGGCCGGGACCTGGCCGCGCGCTGCGGTGAGGGGCGGCTGAACGCGACGGGCCGGGCGGTCTCCCGGGTCGGCCGGAAGCGGGCCCTGACAGCGGCCTCGTCCTCCAGGTGGGCTGGCGCGATCACCCGGACCAGCGAGGACGCCTGGCGGCTGGCCGGCAGAACCTGCGCGCTCAGAGATCCAGCCCTGCAGGCCCGCATTAGCCGGATCGAGGCCCGGCTGGTGGTGCCGGCCGGCGCGAGGGCCGGCCGGACCGCGGGTACCCCACCCTCGCTGAGCGGCACGCCAAGACGCTCCGGCTACAAGCGCTCAAGGCCCGGCTGACCCGGGTGAAGCGGCGGCTGGAGGCGGGGGCGGTGTCGGTGGTCCGGGGCGGGAAGGCCCTGCTGCGTATAAGGAACAACCTGGCCGCCGCTGGGCTGACCGAGGCCCAGTGGCTGGGAGCAGTGGGAGTCGGCTCGGTTGTTCCTGACCGCCGACGGGGAGAAGGACAAGGCCTGGGGCAACGAGACGATCCGCTGGAACCCCGACCAGTGCTGGCTGGAGATCAAGCTCCCCGCCCCGCTCGCCCACCTGGCGAACCGGCCGCACGGCCGCCACCGGCTGTCCTGCCCGGTCCGGTTCTCTGATCGCGGGGACGAGGTCGCCGCTCAGGCGGCCACCGGCGCCATCCGCTACGACATCACCTGTGACCCGCGACGTGGCCGCTGGTACATCGACGCGAGCTGGAAGGCCGCCCTTGCACCCGCAGCACCGCTAGATGACCTGCGGCAGCACCCGGTGGTGGCCATCGACGTCAACCACGGCCACCTCGACGCCGCCGTCATCACGCCGAACGGCAACATTCTGGGCACCCCGGCCACCATCGGCCTGGACCTGGCCGGGCTCTCGTCCGCCGCCCGCGACGGGCACCTCCGCGCCGCCATCACCAGTCTCATCGCCACCGCGGGAGAACACGGCGCCTGCGCCATCGTCATCGAGGACCTGGACTTCGCTCAGGCCCGCGCCGAAGGACGCGAGCGGGCGGGCAGCCGACCCTCGCGCGGCAGGCGCGGCCGGGCCTACCGACGGATGGTCGCGGGCATCCCGACTGCGCGCTTGCGGGACAGGCTCACCCAGATGGCATCCAACGCTGGCCTGTCGGTTATCGTCGTTGATCCCGCTTACACATCCCGCTGGGGAGCCGAGCACTGGCTCGTCCCGCTGCGAGAGCATCACCCGGAGGCGACCGGTCACCATGCGGCAGCGCTGGTGATCGGGCGACGCGGGCTCGGGCACCGGGCCAGGTGCCGCGCGACAGGGAACCAGGCCGCTCCGGAGGAGGCGGCACGGCCAGCCCAGGCGCGAACCCGGACCAAACCGGCGACCGGGACCGCACCCAGGAAACCCGCCACCCCACCAGGCCCCCGGCAGCCACCCGGCGCCAAGACCGGACGGCCTCACCGGACCACGGCGGGCAACCAGGCAGCACACGACCGTTCGGGGCTGCCGGCTAGATGGGACTACCTGCTAGCTCAATAGGAACGGTAGATTCGTGTTATGCCCGGGACCGACGGAGAGCCGCGCTGGCTGAGCCCTGACGAGCAGCAGGCCTGGCGTGCCACCGTCCACCTGTCCCAGCTGCTCTTCCGCCAGCTCGACCGTGACCTGAACGCGCACGGGCTGAACCAGCACGACTACGAGATCCTGGTCGAGCTGTCCGAGGCGCCGGATCGGCGGCTGCGGATGACCGAGCTGGCCGACGCCACCAGCCAGTCACGGAGCCGTCTTTCCCACCAGATCTCGCGGATGGAGAGTCGCGGCCTGGTCCGGCGGGACGAGTGCGAGGGCGACAAGCGGGGCACGTTCGCGGTGCTGACCGCCGAAGGCATGAACGCCATCGAGCGGGTCGCCCCCGACCATGTGGAAAGCGTCCGGCGGCATTTCATCGACCGGCTGTCGCCACGCCAGCTCGAGGAGATCAGGGACGCCTTCGAGCCGATCGTCGAGTACCTGCGCAAGATCCGCGACCGCGACTAGAACAATACGCTCATGAGCCGGCCGGTCTCGGTGAAGCCGACCCGCCGGTACGCCGCGCGGGCCGGGGCGTTGAAGTCGTTGACGTACAGCGACACCAGCGGCGCGATCGAGCGGGCCGCCTCGACCACGACCGCGGCCATGCCCGGCGCGGCCAGGCCCTGGCCGCGGGACTGCGGCCGCACCCAGACGCCCTGCACCTGGCACACCTGCGGCGTGACCGCGCCGATCTCCGCCTTGAAGATCACCCGGCCGTCCTCGATCCGGGCGAACGCCCGGCCGCCGCGGATGAGCTGCTCGAGCCGGGCCCGGTAGGACGCGCCCCCGTCGCCGGTGGTCGGGGAGACGCCGACCTCTTCGGTGAACATGGCCACGCAGGCCGGCCACAGGATGTCGATCTCGTCCGGGCGGACCCGCCGGACCAGCGGATCGGGCGGCACCAGCGGCGGTCCCGGCGTGACCATGACCGGCTGTACCGGGCGGACTTCCCTGGCCGGTCCCCAGTGCGGCCGCAGCAGGCCCCAGAGGGCCTGGACTTCGGCAGCCGATCCGACCACGGACGAGCACCGGCGGCCGTGGCGCAGGGCCCGGTCCGCGAACGCCACCACGGCATCCGGGGTGGCGGCCACGGGGACCAGGTTGGCGCCTGAGTAGCAGAGGGACTCCAGCCGCCCGCCGGGTGCGTGCCCCCACATCTGGGCGCCGAGCCGGCTGGGCTCCAGGCCGAGCGCGCGGACACGGGAGCTGACGAAGACGTTCGTCACCGGGTCACGGTCGCAGATGGCAAGTACGGCACCGCGATCCCGCTCATCGAGCAGCCGCACCGAGGCGGACCACGGCGGCTTCACCCGCAACATATTCTCAGCCTACACGGGGCAATACCGCAGAAAATTCCCATTGCGGCCGTTCGGCGGGGCTGGCCGGTCCCGATCCTGCGCCCCCGGCCGCTCACCGCCGGTCAGGTTCCCAGCGTGGGGGCGGGTACGGCCGGACAGGTGACGTTGACCAGGCCCGCTGCCCGCGGCAGGGCTCCGGTGCCGAGGTAGGCGTTCAGGTAGCCCTGCACGCAGGAGTCCGGCGGCTGCTCCAGGGACTGCCCGTGGTTGCCGCCGCCCTCGACCACCACCATCCGCGCGGACGGCAGCAACTTGTGCGCGTCCTGCGCGCCCGCGTAGGGGGTGGCCGCGTCCAGCGTGCCCTGCAGCATCAAGATACCGGGCAGGCCGGCCCCTTTGATCTGCAGCGGCCTGGCCGGCCCCTTCACCGGCCAGAACGCGCACGCGGCGTTGAACCAGGCGTTGTCCCAGGCGATGAACGGGGCCTTGGCGTAGATCCGTTCGGCGTCCGAGGTCCAGAGTGACCAGTTGCGCGGCCAGTTCACGTCGGAGCACTCCACCGCGTTGTAGACGGCGAACTCGTTCTCGTTCTGCACGCCGATTGCCTGGTACTGGCTGATCATGCCGGCGGTCTGCCCGTCGTTCAGGTAGGACGACAGCGCCTGGGCCAGGCCCGGCCAGTAGTTGTCGAGGTAGCCGCCCGCCTGGAAGGTGTCGTCGAACTCGTCGGCCCCGATGCTGCCGTTGATGGGGTGGGCCAGCAACTGGTTGCGGGCCTTGTACCAGGCCGCCTGCACCTGACCGGCGGTACCGCCGAGGTTAAATACGCTGTCGTATTCCGCCACCCAGGCGAAGAACGCCTCCAATCTCCCCTGGAACGCATAATCCTGCTGCACATTGTCCGCGTACCACGCCCCGGTGGGGTCGACGGTGCTGTCCAGGACCATCCGGCGGACTCGGCCGGGGAAAAGAGTGGCGTAAACCTGGCCGATATAGGTGCCGTAAGAGAACGCGTAGTAGTTAATTTTCGATACGCCGAACGCCGCGCGGATAGCGTCCATATCGCGCGCCACGTCCTGGGTCGTCATATAAGGCAGCAGCCAGCCGAACTTTTTCTCGCAGTCGGAGGCATACGTTTTCGCCCGGTTGATGAGCGCCTGTTCGGCGGCAGCGCTAGCCGGAATGTAGTTCGGCCGCGCGCCGGAGAAGAAACCGGGATCACAGCTGAGCGCGGGCACCGAGGACCCGACGCCGCGCGGGTCGAAGCCCACGATGTCGTAATCGGCGGCCACGGCCCGGCTGAGGCCGTGGGCTACCTCAGACGGCCACGGCAGCCCGCTCACTCCGGGCCCGCCCGGGTTGAACAGCATGACTCCCTGCTGTTCGCTGGCCGGAACGGTGGCCGGGACCATGTCGAGGGCCAGGCTGATGTGCCTGCCGCCGGGATCGGCGTAGTTGAGCGGGACGCTCAGCATGGTGCAGTCCGGCACGCCCGCCTGTTCCAGCGCGCTGGAACAGCGATGCCACTGCAGCGTGCTGTGCGCCGGGATGATCGACCCGGCGGCCTGCGGCGCGCTGCCGTTTCCCGCGGGCCCGTTTCCGGCCGGCATGCTCCCGGCGGGCGTGCTCGGGCTTGAGGAGGTCGAGCCCGCGGAGCAGGCGCCGATCCCGAGCAGGGCGGTCACCGTGAGCGCGACCGTGACAGCCCAGCCCGTTCGGCCCCTTTGACCACCTCCAGCCCGGCGGCCGACCGCACGTGAGATCGACATGCCCCCCATCATGCCCGACACGATCCGGTGCCCGGGCCGCGCGTGAGCAGAGCCGCCGGCTTCCGGTCACTCGCTAGGACGCGGCGCGGTGACGCTCCTCGAGGGCCTTGCGGTACTCGGCGACGACTATCTCGGTCAGTTCCTCGACCGAGGTATCCCGGCTGTACTTGTCGAAGGTAATCTTGCCGCCCTGTAGCAGGTTCACCCGGTCGACCACCGGGAACACCTGGCCATAGTTGTGCGCGATGATAATGATCGACATGCCCTGCTCCTTGAGGTCGCGGACCAGGTCGAGGATCAACGCGCCTTCCTTGACGCCCATGGCGGCCAGCGGCTCGTCGAGCAGCATGATTTTCGCTTCGGAGAACACCGACCGAGCCACCGCGATGGCCTGCCGCTGGCCACCCGACAGGCTGGCGACCTTGAGGTCCACCGACTTCAGCGTCTTTATCCCCATGGAGTCCAGATGCTCCTGGGCCTCCTTGCGCATTTGCTTTTTGCGCAGCAGCGGCCAGCGCACCGGCTCGCGGTTCAGGAACATGTTTTCGTACACGGTGAGCTGGTTGACCAGCGCGAGGTCCTGGTAGACGATGTCGATGCCGAGCGAGCGGGCGTGCCTCACGGAGGTGAACGTGACCTCCTGGCCGTCGAGCAGGATCCGCCCGCTGGTGGGCGGCTGGAAGCCGCAGATGATCTTCAGCAGGGTGGACTTGCCCGCGCCGTTGTCGCCGACCAGAGCGAGCACCTCGCCGCGCTCAAGGTGCATGTTCACATCGACCAGCGCGGTGACGGCCCCGTACTTCTTGGAGATGTGCTCGACCCGGAGCACGTCGCCGTCCGCGCTCGGCGCGGGTGGGTCCTGGTGCTGCTGATCGGTCATGTCAGGCCCTTCCTCTCTCACGTAGCCGGGTCAGCTGCACGTTGGCGATCATGGCCAGCAGGATGGCGCCGCCGAAGATGATGGGCAGCGGGTTCGCACTGATCCCGATCACGCTGAAGCCGTTGGTCAGGATGGCGAGCAGGATCCCGCCGAGGAATGCACCGATGATCGTGCCGGAGCCGCCCAGCATCGCGGTGCCGCCGATGACGGCCGCCGCTACCGCGTAGAACATCGGCGTGAATCCGCCGGACGTCGGGTCGATGATGCTGATCTGGAACGCGATCTGGAGGCCGACGAACGCCCCGAGGAACCCGGTGAGCATGAAGTTCCCGTACTTGATCCGGGCGACACTGACGCCGGCCTCCCTGGCCCCGAGCAGGTTGCCGCCGGTGGCGACCGTGTGCAGGCCCCACCGGGTCCGGATGAGCAGGACGTGGAAGATGGCCGTCAGGATGACCGCCCAGGTGATCTCGGCCCACGCATACTGGCCGATCCAGTGAGCGATGCCGTGAACTTGTGGCGGGATGCTCTCCTGCTGCGCGTGGGACGTGGTGAGCACGATCCCGTTTATCACGAATGCGGTACCCAGGGTCGCGATGAAGGACGGCAGGCCCATCGTGACCGTGAGGAAGCCGTTGAACCAGCCGATCACCGGGCCGCAGAGCAGCGCGATCAGTATCGCGAGCAGGCCGGGGAAGTGGTAGTCGTTGATCAGGAAGAACATAATGAACGGCGCGAGCTGGTAGGTGAACCCGACCGAAAGGTCGATCTCGCCGCAGATCAGCAGCATCACCTCGCCGAGCGCGATGATGATGATCGGCGCCGCGAGCTGGGTCACGGTGATCTGGTTGGTGTGGGTGAAGAACGCGTGCCGCCCGACCGAGGAGATGAACCCGAAGTAGATGATCAGCAGGACGTCGACCACGAAGACGGTCGCCTCCCGCTGCCGGATGAGCAGCGCGCCGACATCCCGCAGGGCCCGCATGGCGCCCCGCGACGGCTGTTCCGGCGGCCCGCCGACGACCTCGGGCGCTTCCTGTACGGTTCCGCTCACGTGCGCCATCCCCTTCCGCTCGCTCAGCGGCGCGCCGGCGCCGTTCACTGGCCCGCGTATAGGCCCAGTATCCGACGCCGGCGCGTTTTTACCTAGAGGCCCCGTGCCGCGTCACACGCTGGTCGTCGCCAGCGGGTTCTGGATGGGGCCGGACCGCGGGACGAGGACGGGCGGCGGGGGTGCCGAGCCCTCGTACGAGGTCTTGGTGTTGAGGTACGGCCCCACGTTCGACTTCGTCACGAAGGTCAGGCCGGTGTCGGTGTTCGGCGGAGTAACCAGCCCGCCGGTCAGGTTGAACAGGTACAGGTACAGCGTCGGCAGGAAGCCCTGCAGGTAGGGGTTCTGGTCGATGGTGAAGTTGAGCTGGCCCGCGTTGATCGCGGTCAGCGTGCCCGGCGTGAGGTCGAATCCGCCGGCCGGGATCTTCCCGGCCAGGCCGACGCCGGCCAGCGACGGGCCTAGCTGCTCGGTCGAGCCCGCGTCCACCGCGAACGCGCCCTTGATCGTCGACGTGACGCCGCCCAGGTACGCCTTCTCGGCCGCTCCCTCCCCGGAGGTCAGCGCTCCGGTCGCGATCTCCTTCACGGTGTACCCGGCCGGCTTGAGGACCGACTCGGCGCCGTCGTAGCGGGGCTGGATGTTGCCAGTGCCCGGGGTGGCGATGAAGATGGCTACCAGACCCGGGGTCGGGACGAGGGACTTGATCCGGTTCCCCATCGCCACGCCGGAGTTGTAGAGCGCCTGGCCCACGTAGGCGAGCCGGTTGGTGCCGATGTTAGCCACGCCGTTGCTAACGACTCCGTCCGCGTTGTAGCTGATCACGGGGATGCCGGCGTCCATCGCGTTCTTGACCGGCGTTGTGAACGAGGTGGCGTTGATCACCGTGGTCGCGATGCCGTTGGCCTTGGCGGCGGTCGCGGTGTTCAGGTAGGACACCATCTCGGCGGCGGTCGAGGTCGTCGATCCGCCCCACTTCGGCGTCGGCAGGCCGAGCAGCTTGGCCGCGTCGGCCATCCCGTTCTGGGTCGGCACGAAGAACAGGTTAGTGGTGACATGGTTGACGAACCAGAACTGCCAGGCCGGGGTCGCGGGGAAGTTCCCGACCGTCGCCTTCGCGGCCGCCGACGACGACGCCCCTGACGTTGGGATGGCACTGCTGGTGCTGGACGAGGTGCAGGCCGCGATGAGCGCCGAGGCGGCGGCGGTGGCGCTGAACAGCCCGGCCCCCTCCAGCAGCCGACGGCGGGTGGGCCCGTCCTGCATGTTCAGGGTCTCAATCGCTTCGTCGACTACCGGGTCGATCTTTTTCTTCATCTAAGGACCTCCATGGAATTTTCCCTGGGACGGGATACTCTCCCGAGCCAAGCCCGTAGCGTGCGCGGCGAGTCCCGTCGACTTCGTCGCGAGAGAGATAACGCGAGGACACTCTTATTCCGACGTCTGCTCCGGCGGATCGCCCAGCGTGACCGCGCTGTGGTCATAATGCGACCGGTATTCAGCACAACTTTGCGAACCGCCGCTGACGCTAAGTCCGTTCATGATCACCTGTCAAGGCACCACGCAGGCTTGATAAACGAACGAGCCCGTTTCGATATCAGCCTCAGCACGGGCACATACGTGCCCGCCGGCCAAAACGAGGAATCGCTGCCATGAGCCTCGGTTTACCGCATCCCCCCTCGCGCCGTGGCCGGATGCACCGGTCCGGGTCACTCGCATAGCCGTGCCAGATCTTGCCTCACCGGTAACTCCACGCAACCACCATCTCGCCCACACCAGAGCGATAAATCCATCACAGACAGGAACATGTGCGACGATGTTAGCGCTAACAAGTCACTATACGGCAACGAACGCGAAACACCCTCGATACGCTCCCTGCTCACCGCGGGTCCCGGGCTCGGACCGCCGTGAGCTTCGGGTGCTCGCGGCTCGCCGCGCTCCAGGGCTTGCCGCGCTCCAGGGCTTGCCGCGCTCCAGGGCTTGCCGCGCTCCAGGGCTTGCCGCGCTCCAGGGCTTGCCGCGCTCCAGGGCTTGCCGCAGGCCAGGGCGGGATACGGAGCGGGAGCCAGGGCGGGGCGGGAACTGGGACTGACGGTGGGGCGGGCGAAAAATCCCAGCTGTTCCGACATGCGCGCCCGGAACCGAACACGCATTACAAACGTCTGACTTGGGACGGATGACGCAACCCGGGGCCGACCGCCCGTCCCCGGCGCCATCCGGTGAAATGGAGGGGAAGCTCTTATGCTTGCCAGACACCGCCAGTCGCTCATCCTGCAGGCCGTCAGGAGCGATGGCAGTGCACGTGTCAGCGACCTCACCCAGCGGCTGGGCGTCTCGGACATGACCATTCGCAGGGATCTCGAGGTACTCGCCAGAGACGGCCTGGTGGAGAAGGTACACGGTGGCGCGGTCCTGCCCGGGACGCCCGCCAGTCACGAGCCCGGCTTCGAGGCGAAGCTGGTGCTCGAGCGGCCGGAGAAGACCGCCATCGCCCGGGCCGCCGCGAGCCTGGTCACGCCGGGCACCGCTATCGCGGTGGCCGCGGGGACGACCACGTTCGCGCTGGCCCAGTGCCTGCTCGACGTGCCCGGGCTCACCATCGTGACAAACTCGCTGCAGGTGCCCAGCCTGTTCAACGGGGCCCGCGGCCTGGACGGCACGGCCGACTCGGTCGTGCTGACCGGCGGCGTGCGCACCCTCTCGGACGCGCTGGTCGGCCCGGTGGCCGACCTGACCATCCGGTCGCTCCACTTCGACCTGCTCTTCCTGGGCTGCTACGGCTTCGACGTGGAGGCCGGCCTGACCACTCCCAACCTGGCCGAAGCGGAGACCAACCGCGCGCTGATCCGGGTGGCGCGCCGCGTCGTCGTGCTGGCCGACCACACCAAGTGGGGCCTGGTCAGCCTGAGCTCGTTCGCCCGGCTCAGCGAGGTGGACGTGCTCATCACCGACGACATGCTGCCCGCCGACGCCCGGTCCCAGGTCGAGGACCAGGCGGGCGAGGTCATCTACGCGGACAGCATGCTGGCCAGCCCGATGACACGGCAGTCGGCCTGAGCCGGGCGGGTGCCGGAGCCCCGGGTGCGGGTCAGTAGGTCGTGACGACCGGCTGGCCTTCGGCACCATCGGCGATGGCGCCCTGCTCGGCCAGGCGCATGGCCTCCTCGATCAGCGTCTCCACGATGCGCGACTCGGGCACGGTAGCGATCACCTTGCCCCGGACGAAGATCTGGCCCTTGCCGTTACCCGAGGCGACGCCGAGGTCGGCCTCGCGGGCCTCGCCCGGGCCGTTGACCACGCAGCCCATGACCGCGACCCGCAGCGGGACCTCCATGCCCTCGAGCCCGGCGGTCACCTCCTCGGCCAGCTTGTACACGTCGACCTGGGCGCGGCCGCAGGACGGGCAGGACACGATCTCGAGGCGGCGCTGGCGCATGCCGAGCGACTCCAGGATCGAGATGCCGACCTTGACCTCCTCCACCGGCGGCGCGGACAGGGAGACCCTGATGGTGTCGCCGATACCCTCGGCCAGCAGCGCGCCGAAGGCGACCGCGGACTTGACCGTGCCCTGGAACGTGGGCCCAGCCTCGGTCACGCCAAGGTGCAGCGGGTAGTCGCACTGGCGGGCGAGCAGCCGGTAGGCGTTGATCATCACCACCGGGTCGTGGTGCTTCACCGAGATCTTGATGTCGCGGAAGCCGTGCTCCTCGAACAGCGAGCACTCCCACAGAGCCGACTCGACCAGCGCCTCGGGGGTGGCCTTGCCGTACTTGGCCAGCAGCCGCTTGTCCAGCGAGCCCGCGTTGACGCCGATCCTGATCGGGACCCCGGCGTCGCCGGCCGCGCGGGCGATCTCGGCCACCTTGTCGTCGAACTGCTTGATGTTGCCCGGGTTCACGCGGACCGCGGCGCAGCCCGCGTCGATCGCCGCGAACACGTACTTTGGCTGGAAATGAATGTCGGCGATGACCGGGATCTGCGACTTCTTCGCGATGGCGGGCAGCGCGTCGGCGTCGTCCTGGGACGGTACGGCGACCCGGACGATCTGGCACCCGGAGGCGGTCAGCTCGGCGATCTGCTGCAGCGTGGCGTTCACATTGGCGGTCAGCGTGGTCGTCATCGACTGCACCGACACTGGCGCTCCCCCGCCCACCGGCACCGTACCCACCATGATCTGGCGGGACGGCCTGCGCTCGGCGAGGGGCGCGGGTGGCACGGGCGGCATTCCCAGATCGATACTCATGACCCCCATCCGTTTCTGTAGGCAGACCCCGGATCTTCCACCCCGCCATTGAACCATCCCGGGGAGACCGGACGGGGCTCGACGCTGACGGGCGCGTCGGGTATCGCCCCGCCAGGAGCGTTAAGCAAAACCGGCTGCGAGTACAGGCCTTCTGGGCCCGCGCGAGCGGTCGGTGCAGGTCGCACGGGCAGCAACCGCAGCGGGTTCTTGCATAACGCGAACTCTTGCATAAGACACTGTTAACCTGCGATATTCACCGGGTTCACGATATCGGCCAGGACCAGCACGATGCTGAAGGCCATCACGACCATGAAGATGCTGAAGCTGACCGGCAGCAGCTTGGCCATGTCCACCAGGCCAGGGTCGGGCCGACCCCGCAGCCGGGCGAACCAGGCCCTGATCCGCTCAAAGATGATCGCCGCGACGTGCCCGCCGTCGAGCGGCAGCAGCGGGAGCATGTTGAAGACGCCGACGAAGATGTTCAGCGACGCGATCAGCAGCAGCACCAAGGAGACTTTGTACTGCCAGCCCACGTTGGCGGCCACGGCCTGGCCGGTGATTTCGGCCGCGCCGATCACGCTGGTCACCTGGCCGCCGGGCGTGCTGTCCCGCTCCTTGCCATTGAACAGCTTGGGTAGTGCGGCCGGCAGGGCGGCCACGGCCTGCGCCGAGCCGGCGATGACCTGGCCGAAGGCCGACCCCGCGTACTGGGCGGCGCGGATGGGGTTGGCCACCTGGAACACCACGGCCGGCGCGATGCCCAGGTAGGCGCCGCTGCGGCCGCTGACCTCGGCCAGCGTGGTGTGCAGGGTCAGCGTCTGGCCGTCACGCTTTACGGTGATGGTCGTGGGCGAGCCGGCCGGGGCGCGGCGGATCGCGTTGCCGAGCTGGGTCCAGTTGCTCACCGGCTGGCCGTCGAAGGCCGTCACCTGGTCACCAGGCCGGAGCCCGGCCAGCTTGGCCGGTGACGCCTTGTCCGACTTGGTGCAGGTGCCGTTGTTGAGCTGGGTGACGTTCGCGGCCACGCACGAGCTGACCGTGCCCAGTTGGGTGATATTGGCGTTCTCGATGCCGACGCCGAGCGCCAGGCCGAAGATCAGCACGAAGGCCAGCACGAAGTGCATGAACGAGCCCGCGCAGAGCACCACGATCCGCTGCCAGGCCGGCTGGCGACGGAACGACCGCGGCTCGTCCGCCGGGTCGTCCACGTCGTCGAGCGAATGCATCCCGATGATCTTGACGAACCCCATGACCGGCACCGCCTTGATGCCGTACTCGGTCTCACCCCGCCAGGTGGACCAGATGGTGGGCCCGACGCCGACGAAGTAGCGGGTGGCCTTCATGCCGAACTTCTTGGCCATGATGAAGTGGCCGGTCTCGTGCAGCATGATCGAGAAGAGCAGGGCGAACAGAAAGATGACCCAGCCGATCAGGTCCATCCGGTCGTCCCTTCTGTCAGCTCTCTAGGCGTTCAGTTCCCGCGCCCGCCGCCGGGCCCAGTCGTCCACGGCCAGCACGTCTGCCACCGTGGTGACGGCCGTGCGCGCGGCGTCATGCTCTGAGACTATCCGGGCCACGGTGTCAACAATCCGGGGGAAGCTGATCCTTCCCGCCTGGAAATCCGCCACGCACGCCTCGTTGGCCGCGTTGTACACAGCAGGCGCGGTGCCCCCAGCCTTGGCCGCCTCCCGGGCCAGCGCGACCGCGGGGAAGGCCGCGTCATCCAGCGGCTCGAACGTCCAGGTCGCAGCCGTCGACCAGTCGAGCCCAGGCGCGGCGTCGGGCACCCGGTCGGGCCAGGCCAGGCCGAGCGAGATCGGCAGGCGCATGTCCGGCGGGGACGCCTGGATGATCGTGGCGCCGTCGGAGAACTCCACCATCGAGTGCACGATGGACTGCGGGTGCACCACCACGTCGATCCGGTCCAGGCCGAAGCCGAACAGCAGATGGGCCTCGATCACCTCGAGGCCCTTGTTCACCAGCGTGGCGGAATTGATCGTGACCAGCGGGCCCATGTTCCAGGTGGGGTGCGCGAGTGCCTGCTGCGGCGTCACGCCCTCGAGCCGGTCCCGGCTCCAGCCGCGGAACGGCCCGCCGCTCGCGGTCAGCACTAGGCGGCGCACCTCACAGGCGCGCCCGGCCCGCAGGCACTGGGCGATGGTGGAGTGTTCGGAGTCGACCGGGACGATCTGCCCGGGCTTGGCCCGGCTGGTCACGAGCGGGCCGCCGACGATCAGCGATTCCTTGTTGGCCAGGGCCAGCACCCGCCCGGCGTCCAGCGCGGCCAGCGTGGCCGAGAGCCCGGCCGCCCCGGTCACGCCGTTGAGCACCACGTCGCACGGCCACGCCGCCAGCTCGGTGACGGCGTCCGGCCCGGAGAGCACCTGGGGCTGAGGGTGCATCTGAGGCTGGAGATGCGGATGGGGCTGAGAGGTTGGATAGGGCTGGGGGTGCGGGTGGGAGGGCATGGACGGGTGGGCGGGGCTGGGGGCCCGGTCCGTTCGGGACAAAAAGGAGCTGAGTGCGGTCTGCACCGCGGCGGCGGCGGCCGGGTCGGCCACGGCCACCGCTGCCACCCCGAACTCGGCCGCCTGCCGGGCCAGGAGCTCCGGGTTGCCGCCGCCCGCGGCCAGGGCCGCCACCCGGAACCGGCCGGGATTGCGCCGGATGATGTCGAGCGCCTGCGTGCCGATCGAGCCGGTCGAGCCGAGGATCACGACC
>Ga0335081_10009033_pt1 | contig 16006 bp, 13 predicted proteins | sample Lox_Sample_35_FD_206713 | JGI IMG/M metagenome (GOLD analysis project Ga0335081, IMG submission 206713) | Soil microbial communities from Loxahatchee National Wildlife Refuge, Florida, United States - Lox_Sample_3.5 | ecosystem: Environmental > Terrestrial > Soil > Wetlands | place: USA... | reverse complement strand
GGACGAGCTGGTGCGCGGGGTGGACATCGTGGGCACGCCGCTGGTTTCGCTGCAGAAGATCATGGCCACCGGCGACACCATGGAAGTTTTCAACGGCTACTGCGGGGCCGAGTCCGGCTCAGTACCCGTCGCTGCCGCGGCGCCGCCGATGCTGATTTCGGAGATGGAAGTGCAGAAGAAGCAGACGTCCACCGACCGGCCGCCGATCCTGCCGCCGCCGGCGCACGATCCGCAGGCGCAAGATCCGGCCAAGGCGAATAAATCATGAGCTTCCATCGAGAAATAAGAACAACACTGTGCATTTTCTGCGCCGGCTTGGTTTTCGGGACTCCGGCGATTGGCTTTGGGAAGAGTCCCGCGGCTGCTGTGGTTCCGCAAGCCGCGGGCCAAATCGCCGACGTCCCTGCCGGGGACGCGGATAAGACGCTGGCGGCGCTGCATGATGAATTGCAGCGCTCCAAGGACCGCCTGGCGCTGGTCGGCCAGGAACGGCCGTACTACATCGAATATCGCTTGCTCGATCTGGACGAGCGCATCATCAGTGCGGAATTCGGCGCGCTGGTGTCCACCAGCACCACGCGGAACCGCTTCATGAGCGTGGATGTGCGCGTGGGAAATTACAAGCTGGACAGCTCGAACTTTCTGGCCGCCGGGGGCTTCCGCGGATTCCTGGGCCACACGGGAACGGTGGGGATCGACCGCGATTACAACTCGCTGCGGCAGGATATCTGGCTGGCCACCGATCAGGCTTATAAGGAAGCGCTCGATGCTTATTCCAATAAGCAGGCCGCGCTGCGCACCCTGGCGAACGCGCCCACGGTGGACGATTTTGCACAGGAGCCGCCACTGGTAGCGGTCGACCCGCGGCTTGAGCCGGACTGGACTTCGCGAGACTGGGAGGCGGAGGCGAGGACGGTGTCCGCGGTCCTGAAAAATTATCCGGAACTGTACACCTCGCGCGTGACCTATCACTTGATCTACGCGACGAGCTATCTGGTCTCCACCGAGGGGACGCAGATCCGCGCGAGCCGCACCTTGGCGGCGATCGAGGCCAGCCTGGGCACGCAAGCCACCGACGGCATGCCGCTGCACAATTACTTGGCGATCTACGTCAACCGTGCGGGGGAGCTTCCCGCGGCGGCGGAGGTGCGGCAGCAACTGGACGCCAAGGGCAAGGAACTGGCTCTGCTGCGGCTGGCTCCGGCGGTCCAGGATTACGATGGTCCCATGCTGTTTGAGGCGCGCGCGGCCGGATCGCTGCTGGCACAAGCGCTGGCGCCTTCGTTGAATGGGGCGCGGCCGCCGCTGGCGTTGAACACGCGATTCGAGCAGATGATGCAGGCTCTGGGCGGGCGGAGCGAGTGGATGGGCCGTATGGGTCAGCGCGTTTTGCCGCTGACGGTGGAGCTGGATGACGACCCGACCGTGCAGCAGTTCCAAGGGCACGAGCTGATCGCTTCGTACAAGGTGGATCAGGAAGGCGTGCGCGCGCAGAAGGTGGCGCTGGTTCAAAACGGATTGCTGAAGGAGATGCTGATGTCGCGGCGGCCGGGGCCGGATGCTTACGAATCGAACGGCCACGGGCGTTCGACGTTTCTGGCCGTGCCGCGGCCGATGACCAGCAATCTCTTCTTCACCGCGAGCAACGGCGATTCGCCGGAGGAGTTGCGCAAGAAATTCCTGGACGCCTGCAAGCAAAACGGGCAGGCCTTCGGGCTGCTCGTGCGCGAGATGGATAACCCGGTGCTGGCCAGTTCCACGCAGGAGGAGCTATCCGATTCGCTCTCGACGCTGGCCTCGGGAGCGCCGAATGGCGACCGCATGCCGCTCTTGGTTTACCGCGTCAGCGTAAGCGATGGGCGCGAGGAGCTGGTGCGCGGGGCCATGATTTCGCAACTCACGGTGCGGAATTTCCGGGCGCTGCTGGGCATGGGCAACGACAATACGGTATTCGCCTATCAGCAGAGCCAGGACGCGGAGACGGCGGGAACCGCGCTGGGCACGTTCGGCACCGCCAACGGCGGAGTGCCGAGCGACGTCATCGCGCCATCGCTGTTGTTCGAGGAGGTCGAAGTCCGCGGGCCTCACGGGGAGCCGCGGCGCACGCCCATGATGCCGCCTCCATCGCTGCAATAAACGAACGCAGTCACTGGGGTAAGTCCAGCGCCGATGCGGGCGAGGCACGTTAGTTGCGCCGGACGCTGGCGCGTTCCGGCGCTCGTCGTATAATCACAAAAAGTTAAGAGTATCTTCAGGGGCGACCGATATCGCTACGTCCAACGCCACATCGGCGAAACAGATGGCTGCGCTCGGTTCGGTGGGCTCGGCCGTTGTTCTTTTATCGCTGAAGATTTTCCTCAGCCAATTGACCGGCAGCCTTGGCGTGCTCTCCGAGGCTCTGCACTCGAGCCTCGATCTGATCGCCGCGATCATCACTTATCTTTCGGTACGCGTGGCGGACCGGCCCGCCGACGCGGACCACACCTACGGCCACGGCAAAATCGAGAATTTTTCGGCGTTCCTGGAAACGGGCCTGCTGATCCTCACGGCCGCGTACATCATCTGGGAGGCGGTGCAAAGGCTGTTTTTCCGGCAGGTGACCATTCGGCCGAGCCTATTGGCCATGGCCATTCTCGGAATCGTGCTGGGAATCGATTTGCTGCGAGCGCGGGCGCTCGGGCGCGTGGCGCGCGAACAGGCGAGCGAAGCGCTCGAAGCGGATGCACTGCATTTTTCGACCGACGTGTGGAGCACGACGGCCGTGATTCTCGGCGTGGCCATGGTGTGGCTGGGCCAGCGCACGGGGCAGGAGTGGCTTCGCTATGCGGACCCTGTCGCGGCGCTGGGGGTGGCCGCCGTGGTGATCTGGGTGGCGGCGCGGCTCGGCCAGCGCACGGCTGACGCGCTTTTGGACAGGGCTCCGGCGGGCCTGCAGCAGCGCGTGGCGCGCGCCGTGGAGGAACTCGAAGGCGTGCTGCGCACCGAACGAGTGCGCGTGCGACGGGCGGGCAACCAGCATTTCGTGGACGTTACGGTGAGCATTCCGAGAACGGCAAGCTTCGAGCAGGTGCACGCGATCAGCGATGAGGTGGAGCGCCGGGTCGGCGAGATTATTCCCGCAGACGTGATGGTGCATATGGAGCCGCGAGCGCAGGCGGGCGAGCACGTGTTCGACGCGATCCGAGCGGCGGCGCAGCGGCGCGGCCTGGCGGTGCACGATTTGTCGGCGCACCAGCTCGACGGCCATCTTTTTATCGAGATGCATCTGGAGGTGGACGAGCATTTGAGCTTGCGGGAGGCGCACCGGCAGGCGAGCGATCTGGAGGAAGAGATTCGCGGGATGCCGTCGCTGGCGCGCACGGGCGGCGCCAAGGGTGCGGAGGTGAATATACATATCGAGCCGCTGGGTGCGCACATCGCCACAGTGGATCGCTCCGCGGGCAACTTGCAGGGGTTGGAGCAGGAAGTGGAGGGGTTCCTCAACGCATTGCGGCCCGAGTTCCCTGCGCTGAAGGATTGCCACGAGGTTCACGTGAAAAAGGTCGAGCGCAGGACGCAGCTCTCCTGCCATTGCGCCATGGACGGCAATTTGCCCATCACCGTGGTCCACGACATCACGGCGAAGCTGGAGGACCGTGTAAAAGAACGATTCCCGCAGATTTCGCGGGTGACCATTCATCCGGAACCTCCCGACGCCCGCGAGAATTAACGCCGCTGGGCGCTAGCCCGCATGGCGAGGTCGGCCCACTAGGCATTCGCGGGCAAGTTTGTTAGGCTAGTCGAATAGGGAAGGGCTGTATCCCGGCAAGGGAACGGCACCGGAGGGTGACATGAGTACCGCATTGGATGCGGGCAACGGGAAGATCACCGTGCCCGACATTGCCAGCCGCAAGAGCACCAATTCACAGAGTAATTCGGAAAAGAAAAAGATCGTTTGCCTGACGGCCTACGACTATCCGACGGCGCGCTTCGTCGACGAAGCGGGCGTGGACGTGGTGCTGGTGGGCGATTCGCTGGGCATGGTCGTGCTCGGCTACGAAAACACTCTGCCGCTCACGATGGAGGAGATGCTGCACCACACGCGCGCAGTGCGGCGCGGAGTGCGCAAAGCGCTGCTCGTCGCGGACATGCCGTATGGCAGTTTTCACGGGGATACCCGCGAAGCGGTGCGCAACGCGGTACGGTTCGTGAAGGAGGCGGGCGCGGAGGCGGTGAAGGTCGAGGGCGGAGAGCGCCGCATGGAGCTGATCGCGCAAATTGTCGAGGCGGAAATTCCGGTGATGGGCCATATCGGCTTGACGCCGCAATCCATGCACGCTTTTGGGGGCTTTCGCGTTCAGGGCAAATCCGTGGAGGCGGCGGAGCAACTTCTGCGGGACGCGCGGGCCGTGGAGGCGGCGGGCGCATTTTCGGTTGTGGTCGAATCGGTGCCGCGAGAGCTGGCCGCCCGGATCACCAGCGAGCTGCGCATTCCCACCATCGGGATTGGCGCGGGGCCGGAATGCGATGGGCAGATCCTGGTGCTGCACGATATGATCGGCCTGTCCGTGGGGCATACTCCGAAGTTCGCCCGGCGATACGCGAACGTGGGCGAGGCGATCCGCAATGCGGTGGGCGCCTATGCGAACGATGTCCGCGAGGGGCGCTTTCCCGCCGACGAAGAGTCCTACCATCTTTCAAGCGAAGTTCGCGAACGGCTGCTGGCCGTGCGGCGAAGCTGAGCGCAAAGGAAAATCGATGATGACACCGGAGGACGTCCGAACTCTGTACGCTTACGATGCCTGGGCGAATCGGCGAGTGCTGGACGCTTGCGCGGCGCTGACGCCCGAGCAGTTCACCAAGGATTTGGGGTCGAGCTTTCGTTCGGTGCGGGACACTCTGGCGCACATCATGGGCGCAGAGTGGCTGTGGCTGGAGCGCTTTCAGGGCCACACGGCCACGCTTCTAAGTGGAGATCAGTTTCCGGACCTCGCCAGTCTGCGAAGGCGCTGGGCCGAGGTGGAGCGCGACCTTCTAGCCTACCTGGACGCGCTCTCGGCCGGCGATCTTGAGCGGAGCTTCGATTATCGCGACCTGAAAGGCAATCCGCACACCTCGCTGCTGTGGCAGACGCTGCAGCACGTCGCCAATCACAGCACCTATCACCGCGGCCAGGTAACCACGCTGTTTCGCCAACTGGGCGTTAAACCCGTCGGCACAGACCTGATCGGTTTCTACCGGGAACGCGCGGCGCAGGCCGCGCATTAGGAAGATTCCGGCCGCAGCCGCGTGGAAGTCATACACACCGTTGAATGGATGAAGCAGGTCTGCCGGCGAGCGCGGGCCGAGGGCCGGCTGGTGGGCTTTGTTCCCACGATGGGCGCGCTGCATGCGGGCCATCTTTCGCTGATCGAGGCGGCGCGGCGGGATGCAAGCCCGGTGGCCGTTTCGATTTTCGTCAATCCCAAACAATTTGGGCCGAATGAGGACTATGCAAAATATCCTCGCGATCCGGAAAACGACCGGCGGCTCGTGGAGCAGGCAGGAGTGGATTATCTATTTGCTCCGGCCGTGGAAGAGATATATCCCGCCGGATTCCGTATTGCCGTGAATGTGGAAGGCCTCTCCGAGCGCCTGGAAGGCAAGACACGTCCGGGGCATTTTCGTGGCATCGCCACGGTTGTGCTGAAACTGCTGGAGATCGTTATGCCGCGGTTCGCCTATTTCGGGCGCAAGGACGCGCAGCAGGCGCGCATCGTGCGGCAGATGGTGTTGGACCTGGCGCTGGACAGCGAAATCGTGGTTTGCCCGATCGTGCGCGAGCCGGATGGGCTGGCGCTTTCGTCGCGCAATCGCTATCTCTCGCCCGCCGAGCGTAAGGCGGCAACGGTGCTGTACCGGGCGCTTTCCCTTGCGAGGCGAGCGATCGATGCAGGCGAGCGCGACACTTTGAGAATCGCCAACGCGGCGCGGCAGGAGCTGGCGGGCGAACCGCTGGCTTCGGTGGATTACGTGGAGATCGTGGACGCCGGCTCGTTCGAGCCGGTGGTGCGGCTTACGCCTTCGTGCCTGGTTCTTTTGGCAGTGCGCCTCGGCAGTACGCGCCTGATCGACAACATGCAGGTGGAGATGGATTCGCGCGGCGGAGCGATTTGCACGCTGTAAGGGTTACGACTTCGCAGCCATCAACCGCTTGACGGCTCCCAGGACTTCGGGCGAGTGGCCTTTGGACGGCGCCTTATCCCAAATCTTCGCGATGCGGCCGTCAGGCGCGATCAGGAACGTCGAGCGCACGATTCCCAGAAACGATTTTCCCAGGAACTGCTTCATGCGGCGCGCGCCGTAGGGTTCGATGGCCTGGAACTGCGGGTCGCTGAGCAGGTGGAAATTCAAATTATATTTGGCGGCGAACTTGGCCTGGGTCTCGACGCTATCGCCGCTGCAGCCGAGCACCACGGCGCCTAATTTATCGAGTTCGGGTTTGGCGTCACGAAACTCGGACGCTTCGTTGACTCAACCGGAAGTGAGGGCCTTGGGGAAGAAGTAGAGCACCACGGTTTTTCCGCGCAGGGCCGAAAGCGCGATCTCCTGGCCATCCTCCGCCGGGAGCCGAAAATCCGGAGCATTGTCGCCCACTTTGAGCATTTTGATCTTGCTCCTTGGCCTTTTCTTTGCTGCGTTAGCCCTAACGGGCATGGCTCACCCGAGCAGGCGCTTCAGCGTTTCATTGACGATCTGCGGATTAGCCTGGCCGCGAGAGGCTTTCATCACCTGCCCGACAAAAAACTTGAATACGCCTTCATTGCCGGCGCGATATTTGGCCACGTTGTCGGGATTTTTTTCCACCACTTCGCGGCACAGGCGCTCGATCTCGCCGGTGTCCTGAATTTGCGATAGGCCCTGCGCCGCAATGATCTCCTCCGCCGGTTTGCCCGTTTCAAACATGGCCGCGAAAACTTTCTTCCCCGAGGCCCCCGTTATGCTTCCTTTCTCGACTTGCGCCACGAGGCCGGCCAAGGCGGCGGGAGAGACGGGGCTCGATTCTACGGGCTGGCCGGAATCGTTGAGCCTGCGGAGAAGTTCGGTCTGAATCCAACTGGCCGCGGCTTTTGGCGGACCGCCGGCGCGGACGACCTCCTCGAAATAGTCGCCGAGTGCGCGGGTGGCGCTGAGGCCCGCGGCGTCGTAAGCGGAGAGGCCGTGCTCGTCCATGAAGCGGCGGCGGCGCGCGGCGGGCAATTCGGGCATCTCACGCTGGACTTCCGCGAGCCAGGCGTTGCTGACGTAAACGGGAAGCAGGTCGGGATCGGGGAAATAGCGGTAGTCGTGCGCGAACTCCTTGGACCGCATGGCTTCGCTGCGGCCTTCGGCGACGTTCCAGAGGCGCGTCTCCTGAATCACGCGGCCGCCCGATTCGATCAGGGCGATGTGCCGTTCGATTTCGTACTCCAGAGCGCGCTGGAGATAGCGGAAGGAGTTCAGATTTTTCACCTCGGCTTTGGTGCCGAAGCGGGTTTCGCCGCGCCGCCGCACGCTGACGTTGGCGTCGCAGCGCAGCGAGCCTTCCTCCATATTGCAATCGCTGACGGCGGCGTATTCGAGCACCTGCTTGAGCGCGCTGAGGTAAGCATAGGCCTCGGAGGGAGAGCGCAGGTCGGGCTCGGAAACGATTTCGGCGAGAGGCGTGCCGCCGCGGTTGTAGTCGATGTAGCTCTGGCGATCGGAATCGGGGAAGCCTTCGTGCAGGTTTTTGGCGGCGTCCTCCTCCAGATGGAGGCGCGTGATGCCGATCTTTTTCGCGGCGCCCTCATGCTCGATTTCCAGCCAGCCGTGCGTGGCGAGCGGCAGCTCGTACATGGAAATTTGGTAACCCTTGGGCAGGTCGGGATAGAAATAGTTTTTGCGCGCAAAGCGCGAAGTTTTCTGGATCTGCAGATTGAGCGCCAGCGAAGCGCGCAGGGCGAGCTCGAGGGCGCGTTTATTGAGCACGGGCAAGGAGCCGGGCAGGCCCAGACAAACCGGACAGGTGTTCGTATTGGGCGGATCGCCGAAGCGCGTGGAGCAGCCGCAGAAGATTTTGGTGGCGGTTTTGAGCTGCACATGGACTTCCAGCCCGATGACGGGCTCATAGCCGGCGATGACTTCCGGCGCTACTCGCGTTGCGGTGGATGCGGTTCGAGCCATGGCGAATCCGGCGATTATAACATCCCGGATTCGGGGAGTCTGAATCGGGGCGAGCGGCCGTGGATTTTCACTTGCCGACGACCCGTGTATCGGGAGTTACGGTTTCCTTGGCGGCTCGTATTTCGCGGCTGATTTCTTGTGGATTTGACTGAGTGGCGTTCTCTCCTTTTCGGATGAGCACCAGATTGGGGAAGAATGCGATTTCCACGACGTTCTGGTCGAGGTAGGTCGCCCTGTACGCTTCGAGCGGAAATTCCGCGTGATTCAATCCATCCGCTAGCGATTTGAAGAAAGCCATCGAACTCCGCGGATTCCCGATGCCTCCGCCGTAAGTAGGCCAGTAGGACGTCTGGATATCTTCGACGGCATAAATTCCATTGGGCCGTAATCTTGGGAACAACGCGTGAAACGCTTTGATGACGTGCTCGTTTACGTGGCTGCCGTCGTCGATGACGATATCAAACCCTCCGTACTCATCGGACAAACGACCGAGCGCTTCGACGTCGGTTTGATCGCACTGGCGAATATCAATGCGGTCCTCCCGAAACCTCGTCTTGTCCTCGATATCGATGCCCACGATCCGGCCTCTGCGGAAGAAGGCTTTCCACATGCGCAGAGATTCGGCTCCAGCAGCGGAGTCTTTGTAGCCACCCACGCCGATCTCCAGCAGATTCAACCTTCGGTGTTTCCATGGCCGGAAATATCTTTGGTAATGTTCCGTGTACCAGTGGCCGCCCCACTTGTCGGTGCCAAAAATCAATGCAAGCTGATTCAAGTCATTTCGGTACCACCAACCCGCGACAGATCTGGAGAGGCGTACAAATGGGCGATGAAGATTGGGCGGAAGGCTCCTCCTCATCAGGTCCTTAAGCCGAATGATTTTGTCGCGCGCGAGCATGGCGCAAGCCACCGATAACGTATCACAGCGGCTGCGCTCCTCGATGGACAGCGGGGTGGCGGCCCGCGGCATTCCGCCGAACGGCCCGCCACCGCCAACCTGGCTATTCGCCGCCGAGCCGGAAGCGCATGCCGATGTAGGCGGCGCGGCCGAGCGCGGGGAAGCCTAGAACGTCTTGGTAGTCCTGGTTGAAAAGATTGATAACGTGGCCGATCACGCTCGCATGCATAGATAGCGCATAGCTCGCGGCGATGTCCACGCGCATGTAACCCGGATCGCTGGTGAGGCCCAGCGGCGGGAAGAGAAAATCGCTGTCGGTTCGGCGGCCTACGAACGTAGCGGCGAAATTGCCATGAAAACGGCGAACGCCGCCATCGATCACGATGTTCCCCGAGTTGACCGGCCGGCGCAGCAGGCGATTGCCGGGAAGTTCGGCGGGATCGAAAGCGTTAGGAGAGACGAGCACGCGCGAATCGTCGTAGGTGTAGTTGGCGGCGAGGCTCAGGTTTTTTGCGAGCCGCCACTCGCCGGCCAGATGGCCGCCGCGGGCGCGAGCCAGATCGGTGTTGAAATACGTTCCAAAGCCGAAGGGGCAGGCGGCCGGAGGCGTGACCGGGCAAGGGCCTCCCGCGAAACAGTCTGTGAAACTGACGATGTTGCGAAACTGGTTGTAGAAGAAATCCCCAGCAATTGTGGCTCTATCGCCGCCGAGCCGCTGCTCGATGCCCGCGGAAGCCGTCCGGCTCTGCTCAGGAAGCAAATCCGCATTGCCTGGAAAACAAGGATCGCTTCCAAAAGATTGATCGAGGCTCGGTTCCTTGATGCCCTGGCTGTAATTCGCGCGCAGGCGCGTGGCGCCCCAGAAGTCCTGCGCACTGGGGCCGTTGCGCAGCGTGTATGCGGCTCCGGCGCGTGGGACACCGCGCGTGCCGAAATTCGTGTTGTCTTCTTCGCGAAAGCCGGCGTTGAGAGCGAGCCGCCCGGTGGCTTGCCAGCGCAGTTCGAAGAAGCCGGCCTGATTGTTGCGGCGGGCGTGAAGGCCGTCCAAATCCGCAAGGCCGGCGTTCTCCACTTCGTAGTAGTAGCCGAGCGTCGCGGAAAAGTGGCGCGCGATGTAGCTGGACTGGCCCTGGAAGCCGGCGCGGTTGAACTGATTGCGTGTGACGAACGGGAAATCGCAGAAGGCGGACGGGACGGCATTTGCGGAACGCGGGACGGCGCATTCGCCGAAGGGATCGGGCGAGAGGAAAAATGCGCTGAGTGGATTCGCGAACAGTTCGTGAAGATCGTTTTCGAAGCCAAACAGCCGGTGCTGCCAGTGCGGGCCGGTGGAGAAGTCCCAACTGAGGCCCGCGGACAAATCGCGCAAGTCAAACTGCTCATTGAGGGTCGGCGGAGTGAAAAGCGTCTGTCCGGGCTGGCCGGCATCGCTGCTATTGCTGCGCAGGGTGAGGCGCAGCGAATTCTGCCCGGCAAGGCGCATACCGAAATTTCCGGAGAAGGTGCGATCGAGAAAGAAATCGTTGGGGCCCTGGCCGTGGGTCTGGAAATAGCCGCCCGTGACCGAGTAGTCGAGGGGACCGGCGAGGCCGCTGAGTTCGGCCATGCCGCGGCCGGTGCCGAAGGAGCCGCCGTCGGATTCCGCGACCAGCAGCGGCGTGCGGGTCGAGCCTCGATGCGTGAAGATCGCAATCACTCCGGTCATCGCATCGGAGCCATCGAGAGCGCTGGCGGCGCCGTGGCTGACTTCGATCTTGTCGACGCCGTCTAAAGTCAATTGCGAGAAGGTGTTCATGGCGCCGCCCGGTTCGTTTAGCGGGACGCCATCGACGAGCACCTTAGTGTAAGTGGAATTGCCGCCGTCCAAGAAGATGGAAGTGATACCGCCGATGGCGCCGGTTTGGCCGAGCGTAACTCCGGGCAGCGATTGGAGCAGCGGAGCGATCTGCGTGAGTTGCCGGCTATCGATTTGATCGCGCGTCAGGATGGAAACCTGCTCGCTGGCGGCGCCAGCCTCGATGGGCTCGGCCGAGGCGCTGACGATGACGTTGGAGGAGAGCGGCTCAAGCGCGAGCTGAATGCGCAGCTCGAGATTGTGTTCGGCTGAGAGATTCAAATCCTGTTCGTAGCGTTTGAGGGACTCGTGCTTGATCGTCAATTGATAGCGGCCGGCGGGAACATCCAAGCGAAAGCGGCCGTCGGGCGAAGAGTTCGTTTCCTGCGAGTGATTGCCGGGAACGGAAGGGATCGGCTGTAGTTGGACAGTTGCGCCGCCGACCGGAGCGTCGCTGGGATCGGTGATAACTCCCGCGACGCTGGCCATGTTTGCGGTGTTCTGGGCGAAAGCTGGAACGGCGAAGCTGAAAACGAACAGCAGGACGGCAACGGCAAGTGCGGGTACGGCGGCAGAGCGCTGGAGCGTGAGTCGCATGGTTCCTCCTCTCCCGTCTCGCGCGGGAGGTGAAGGTTGTCCCGCGAAACGCTGAGGCGAATCGCAGGCTGCAAACTCCGCCGGTCTCCTGGCTTGGCGGCTTGGAGCGGGCGGCCTTCCCATCGGGTGGGCTAAGAAAACCCAGCCGGACAGTGGCTCGCACGCATAGAAGCGCCGCCTTACAGTCGCGCGGCGGCGACGGCATTGCACCGTCTTCCCGAACGCGGAGCTTGCGGGTGGATTGTGAAAGCGGCGTGGCGGCGCGAAAGAAAGCGCGACGCGAACCGCTGCGGCTAGAACCGTGCCGCGCCGTTCAAGGGCGCGGTTGCTCGGTTTTCTCCCTCCTTCCTTGAACGATCACACGCGGACGCCCGTCCGGTCCGAGCTCGACTTCGAGAGGAACCTCGAATACTTCTTCGAGAAGTTCGCGCTGATAAACGGCGGCCGGCGGGCCCACGCGAAGGCATTTGCCGCGGTGCAGCAAAACGATCTGGTCGGCGAATTCGGCGGCGAGACCCAAATCGTGAGTCACTTCGATCACCGTGTAGCGGTGCTCGTCGGCCAGGTGACGGAGGCGGCAGAGCAGATCGATCTGTGCGCGGATATCGAGATGCAAGGTGGGCTCGTCCAGCAGCAAGACCAAAGGCTGCTGCGCGAGCGCGCGCGCCAGCACGACGCGCTGCTTTTCTCCGCCGGAGATTTCGTGCATCCAGCGATCGCGCAGGTGCTCGGCGCCAACCTGCGCGAGAGCGCTTTCGGCGATGGCGAAGTCTTCGTCCTTCTCAAACCAAAGCGAGCGGCCGTGGGGATGGCGGCCCTGCAAAACGTAGTCGCCGGCGCGAATCGGGAAGATAAGCGGGCTCTCCTGCTGCACGAAGGCGATGCGCTGGGCGCGGGTGCGCGCGTCCAGGTGGCAGGTCTCGAAGCCGTCCAGTTCCACGCGTCCCGAAAGAGGAGCGATGGCGCCGGAGATCAGCCGCAGCAGCGTGGATTTTCCGCTGGCGTTGGGCCCGAGGATGGCCACGAATTCGCGCTCGCGGGCCTGAAATGTGGTGGCTTCCAGTGTAAACAGCGGCGCGGCCTGCTTGCGGGCCGAAAAGGAGTAGCTGGCCTGCTCGACGTTGAGCCGCACGCGGCGAGCTTGCTGCGCCGGGGAATCCGGGCGCGCTTCGGTAAAGCTGGCTGTTCCGTTCATGCCAGCCTCCGGCGCAGCAGATAAATGAAAACGGGCGCGCCGGCCATGGCGGTCATGGCGCCGACGGGAAGCTCGGTGGGCGCGATTACGGTGCGCGCCAACGTGTCCGCAACAACAATGGCGATGGCTCCGCCGATCGCCGAAGTGGGAATGAGCAAACGATAGTCGGAGCCGAAAAGCATGCGCATGACGTGCGGCACGAGCAGACCGACGTAGCCGATGGCGCCGCTGACGGAAACCGCCAGGCCGGTGAGGACGGATGCGGAAACGTACACGACCAGCTTGACGCGCGTCACGTCCACGCCCAGATGCATGGCCTCCCGCTCGCCGGCGAGCAGGACATTCAGGTCGGAGGCGGTGGTGAGAATCGCCCCTGCGGCGGCAAAGAAGCCGACCATCAAGACCCACAACAGGCCGTGCGGCAGCGAAATGGAGAGATCGCCCATCAGCCAGAAGGCGATGCCGCGCAGATCGCGGCTGGCCAGCGTGGTCATCAAGAACATGATCGTGGCCGAGAGGAAGGAGGCCGTGACGATGCCCGCCAGCAGAAGCATGCCGCTATCGAGCTGACCCTGGCGGCGGCCAAGAAAATAGACCGCGGCGATGGTCGCGGCGGCGCCGAGAAAAGCGGCGAGCGGCGTCATCAAGGGCAGCGCAGGAGCCACCAGCAGCGCCAAGATCGCGCCCAGCGCGGCCCCGCTCGAAACTCCCAGCACGTAAGGATCGGCCAGAGGATTTCGCAACAAAGCCTGAAAGCTGGCGCCGGCGACCGAGAGCGCGGCGCCGACGACGATGCCCAGCAAAATTCGCGGCAGTCGGATATCCACCATGATGAGGCGGAAATCGGTGGAGATCTTGTCAGGGTGACCGCTAGCGAGCCACCAGAGGTTCTGTCCCATATCGGCGAACGAAAAAGGAACGGCTCCCAGGCGCAACGCCAGAAGCACGATGGCAAAGAGCACGAAGGCCAGAAGCGCGCAACTCCACAGAACGCGTCGCAGCGTCAGAGGCTTCATGGCGTTCCGCCTGCGTTCGAGAACGCAAAGACCGGCTGGGAAATGCGCGCGAGCAAGAATTCCGGCCACAGCTCCGGGATATCGGTGGCGAACGCGGCCTTTGAAGCAAAGCGAGAGGGATAGAGCGCGGCCGCGAGTTGCTCGATTCCGTCGATCAGGCGCGGCGAGGGATGGCTGATCGCTTCCGACACGACGATGAACCGGCGATTGCGCACGGCATCCAGCTGCTGCCAGGCAGGGCGATCCTGCAATTCCGCCAGCTGGCGTTGCACCTGTTGCGGATCGTCGCTCGAAAAGATCACATACTTCGGTTGCAGGCGGATCACCTCTTCGATATTGATATTAGGCCAGGACTGCCGCGCATCGATAACGGAATGCGCGCCGGCGCGGCGCAGGGCGTCCTCCAGGAAGGTGTTACGGCCGACGGAGATCAGCGGATCGAGCCACACAACCATCATCACGGTTTCGGGCGGCAAGCCTCGGAGCCGGCGGTCGATCTGGCTCAGCCGCTGGCGCAGGTTCGCAACTAAGGAGCGGCCTGCGTCGCCCGCGTCGAGCAACTCGCCAAGCCGCTGCGTGGATGCGAGCAATTGGTCAACATTGCGCGGGTCCGTGCCATACAGGGGAATGCCCAACTGTTCGAGCGAATGCACCGAAGCTACGCGGTTGATCGAGCGCGATGCCACCACCAGATCGGGGTGCAGCGCCGCGATCACTTCGATATTGGGATCGACGGGGCCGCCGATATGCCTTTTCTGTTTGGCCTCGGGCGGATAATCGCAAAAGTCCGTATCGCCGACGATGCGGTCGCCGAGTCCGAGCGCGAAGAGAGTTTCGGTGACGCTGGGCGCCAGGGAAACAATGCGGCGAACCGGCTGCGGAATGCGCACCAAGCGGCCCGTTTCATCTTTTACCTGGCGGGATGCGGGTCCGGTTGTATGGTTTTGCGGCATGGCGTGAACGGATTCGGCGCGCGCAGCGGCAAGCAAACCGCCGATCGCGAGCGCAATCAAACATCGAATCAAAAAAGCGCGGGTGGGCGCAAGAGGGATTCTCCTGGCTGTGTCTTTAAGGAAGACTCGCCCGAGCACGAAAAGTGAAGCCTGAAGATCGATCCTCGCGTGGATCGAGAGGAACTTGTGAGCCGGGATTTTCAGTAAACGTGCCATGGGACTGCGGCGAGTGTCCAAGCTATATCAGGCGACAACAAAAAAGCCCCAGCGACGGGGCTCAAAGCCACACTCTCTCGCTCGAAGAGTGTGAGCCTGCAGCGGCCTGGGCGGGTGTCCTGACTTACGGCTTTGTCGGCCGATTACAGTGGCGGGACCGTGGCCGATTTTCACGGCCTTCCCCCTGCTCCCGGACTTGCAAGATGTCGCGAGTGAGTTTATGCGCCGCGGCGCGGAGTGTCAACTCGCTGTACTCGTCCACATGATTAGTGACACTTTTTGGATTTGGATTTGTGATGGCGCTGGAGGAACTCCAAGGGAGTGGCATAGCCGAGCGCTTGGTGCGGACGAAAGGTGTTGTAGGTGTGCTCCCAAGCCAGCAGCTGACGATTGACCTGCAGCAGATCCCAACATTGGGGGATGACCTGGTAAAACTCCTCGTGGTGCGTACGATGGGCGCGCTCGACATGGCCATTCAGCTTGGGCGAGCGTGGCGGGAGCACGAACAGAGGCAACTTTCGCATTTGGCAGGCCTGCTCGAATTCGGCGGCGAATTCGCTGCCGCCATCGACTTGCAGGGCGCGAATGGGGAAAGGCATGCGGCGCAGCAGAGCGTCCAGAAAGGTGCGGGCGCTGCGGGCATCCAGGCGCGAGTGAGCCTGCAGGACGTCCCAGCGGGAGACCAGATCGCGCGCCGAGAAGTGGTGCAAGACCACACCGCGTGCCGGACGGACCTGCTTGCTATCCAGGGCCACCAGATCGCCTGGCTGGCGCACCCGCCAAAAACGGGGCTTGCGCATGGCCCAAGGCCGGAGCCGCAGTTTGCGCCGCTGCCGGAGCAGCACAGCCGCGGGCGCAGGTTCCACCAGCACGCCCCGGCGCTTCAGTTCGCTCAGAATACGGCCGATCATGGAAGCCGACAGCGAAAGACCCTGTTTCAAAAGAAGCGCACGCAACTTGTCCTTGCCCCAGCGGAGAAACTGGCGGCGCAGCGCCAGGACTTTTTCGGCTTGCCGCGCCGACCAAGTGGGGCGGCGGAGCCGCTGCGGGCGATGCGAGCGCGCCTCCAGCGTGCTCAGCCGGTGCGGATCATAACGGCGCCACCAGCGGTAGAAACATTGCCGGCTGATGCCG
>Ga0335081_10009032_pt1 | contig 16007 bp, 15 predicted proteins | sample Lox_Sample_35_FD_206713 | JGI IMG/M metagenome (GOLD analysis project Ga0335081, IMG submission 206713) | Soil microbial communities from Loxahatchee National Wildlife Refuge, Florida, United States - Lox_Sample_3.5 | ecosystem: Environmental > Terrestrial > Soil > Wetlands | place: USA... | reverse complement strand
GAGCTCGGTGACTTGGGCTTGCAGCGCCTCCACCTGCCCGCGTAGCTCCGCGGCCTCTTCGCGTACTGCGCCGGCGTCCTTGCGCGCCTGCTCGCGATCGGCCTCAGATTGCAGGAGTCGCTCCCCCTGCCGGTGAAGTTCCTCTCCGGCCTGTTTCCGCTGTTCCTCATGAACTTGCTCCGCGGCCTTTGCTTCAGCCTCGACCGTGGCCAGTTCGTTTTCACGCGCTCGATCTCGCCTCGCAGCTGCTCCACCCTCTCCTCCTGGCGCTCTCGCTCGCTGCCCACCGCGGCGGAGAGCCGCGCAACCTCGGCCGCGTGCTGCGCGCCGGAGGCCTCCCTGGCCTTCGAGAGCATAAGAAACCGGGGGAAGATGGCCGGGGGACTACGCCGCGGCGGCGCATATAGCTCGTTCGCCGCAGCGAAGGTCGGGTACCACTTCCGGAAGGTGGCGGGTAGCTCGCCGTTGATGACCCTCGTCCGGGTCTGCAGCAGGAGATGGGCCCCTGCGTGCGTCCACTGCATCTGCTGCTTCTTGGTGAACCGCTTCCCGAGCAGGGAGTTCACAAGTGACTCGATGAACGCCGTCGAGATGACCTTCCCCTCGCGCCAGAGCTGGCCGTAGTTCGGGATCATCCAGGCATTTCGCTCGATGTAGACCTTGAACTCCGCGAGCGCCTTCTGGAGGGCTTGGAACTTCGGGTGGGTCTCCTCGAAATTCCAGATGAGATCCTGGGCATCGTCCCAGCGATCGAGGGCGGCGACCACCTTCCCGTGCCACAGGTACCACTTCATCCGCTCCAGGGCGTGGTCGATGTCCCCGCCGATCTGTTCGTCGAGTTGGATGAGCCCTTTGGCGAATTGCCGGAGCACCGTGATCCGCATCGTGACGTGGAACCAGCCGAGGATGTGCTTTGCCCGCGGGCTCAGGTAGACCTGCAAGCGCTGCAGCTCCTTCTCGCCGTCGGACATGAAGAACACCTGCTGGTTCATCTGCAGGCCCTGCGAGCGGAGCACCTCGTAGACGCGTAGACGCGCCGCTTCGGCTTCTGGTCATACGACTGCACGAACCCGAAGCACTTCGCCGGCCGGTCGGTGGGGACGGACTTTCCGACGATGACCTCGAAATTGGTCTTCTTGCTGTCCCAGTCACGGAGATACCCGCCATCGATCCCGGCGGTGATCGGACCCTCAGACGGCGGAAGCCTCTGCCAGTCCCAGGGGCCGCCGTCGATGAAGGAGCAACGCTCCTCGCCGAGTTCTTTCTCGCAGCGCTTGGCGATCTGGTGGGTGTGGTTCCGCACCGTGGCGGCGTTGAGCTTCTCATCGACGGGCAGGAAATCCTGGAGGGCCTTGACCGTCATCCCGTAGGAGGCGAGGGACGCCCAGCGCGTCTCCATGTAGACAATGACGCAGGCGTGGGCTCTCGATGGAGATGTTCCCGAAGAGCGTCCGGAACACGATGGTGTGGTGGCCCTTGCTGCCGAGCCGCTTGCCGCACTCGCACCTTGCACGAGCCTCGACGAACGCCGCGACCTGTCGGCCGACGAGGTGTCTCTGGGTCTCCCGGAGGATCTCCTTCGATTCCGCCAGGGTCAGCCCGACCTGCTCGACGCGCTCGTACCCCTTGTCCAGGGTGGCAACGTCGACGACGTCGATTTCCTGGCCGTCCTCGGCCAACGTCACAAGCCGCAGCTTGAGCCTCATCGGGTCCTCCTCGCGAACGTGCCAGGGCCTCGACGAGAAGCCCACAGTGATGGAGTGTACGGCCATGCAGGATCTCGAAGGGTGCCCGGCCACGCCAACGGGGCAAATCTACCAGCTTAAGGTCACCCTCCTCGAGGTCGTGCCTCGGATCTGGCGAAGGTTCCAGGTCGCGGGCAGCACGAAGCTCTCCGACCTGCATCGGACGCTGCAGGTCGTCATGGGCTGGGAATGCCCACCTGCATTGCTTCGAAATCAACAGCATCGAGTACGGTACTGGGCCCGGCAGCTGTCACAGGGACCCGGCACTCGAGCACATCGTCGCGCCGCGTCTGGACATCCGCCGAAGTCAGGTGCGGCGCCCCTGGAACGATGTCCCCACTGTGTTCTTCTACGAGTACGACTTCGGTGACGGCTGGGGGCACGAGCTCCGGGTTGAGAAGGTGTCGAAGCCCAACCCACGGCTGCGCTATCCGCGGTGCCTTGCCGGTGCGCGAGCGGCGCCGCCTGAGGACTGCGGGGGACCGCTTGGCTACCGAACCCTGTGCGAAGAGATGGACGCCAATCGTTTTGAGCGGCGGGCTGGCCTCCTATGCGACGACCGCGTTGGCGACGTAGAGGAGCCAGCCCCACTCTTCGACCCTGGCCGGTTCGACCTTGAGGAGGTCAACGCGGACCTGGGCGTAGCCCCGCGGCGACGCGAGCGCAGCCCTGCGGAGTTACCCGATGGCGTCGGCCGCGAGCTGGTCCTCCAGGTCCGGAAGGTATGCGCTCTCGTTCGAGCGGCACTCGTCACCGACGACGCCGCATACCCTCGCCGACGCCCAGCATGCGTACATCAGCGCGGGGCTGAGCATGCTCGCGGCCTCGGCATTCCGAAGGCCGTCGAATCGTCCCTTGCTGAAGCCGCCTGGGCCGAGATCCGCAGCCCCGAAGTAGGCACATTTCGCGAATTGCACGAACTTGGGGGCCGCCTTTCCCAGCACATCGAGCGACTCGGTCGACATCGTTCGCGCCGACGGAAGAAGGCCTGACCCTGTCTGCCCCCGGTTTTTTATGCTCTCGTGTAGACGGGGGGTCGAGTAGCAATGGAACAAGAAACCGGGTTTCCGACGCCCCGCCCGGGGCGCGCGGCGGGCCGCCTGGTCAGGCACTCGCTGCGCCAACGTTCAGGATCTCGTCGGGATCATTCGGATCGCGCAAGGGCCGAAGCTCTCCCCTGAGCACCGCCTCCGGAACCGTGAAGTGATAGCGGCCGAGCATGTTGATGTGAGCGTGCACCAAGGGTGATAGGCGCTCCAGGGCTTCCTCGAGAACCTGCACGCCGCCAGCGCGCAGCTGCCGGAGCGCGGCGTCCATGTAGCGCGTGTTCCAGAGGGCGATCGCGTTGAGCACCAGGCCGAGGGCGCCGAGCTGGTCTTCCTGGCCCTGCCGGTAGGGCTGCCGCAGCTCGCCCCGCTTGCCGTGGAAGACGACGCGGCCGAGGCCGTGGCGCCCCTCGATGCGGTTCAGCTGGATGAGGATCCCGCGGCGGTAGTTCTCGTCGTCGATGAACGCTTAGGCGCTCTTGCTTGGACAGCTTCTCGCGCTTGCAGCGTCTCTCTACCTTGTCGACGAGGGCGAGCTGCTCGACGACATAGGCGCACTCGGCGGGAAAATTCTCCACCTGCTCGACCACCTTGCGACGTCCGTGGGCCAGGCAGTTTCCCTCATCTGCCGCGTGCCCCTTGGGCCGGTTATGGTCAAGGCCATCACACATGTGGCCCGGCTTTTCCAGGCCAGCTGCGCGCTGGTCCAGCAATGCCGCGAAGTTCTCGCCAGCGTGCTTTCTGCCGGTGCGAAACAGCACGATACGCCCGTCGTCCGTCAGCGATACGAGGGCGGTGGTGAATATCCCTGTGCGGTCGGGATTCTCGAGCGTCCCGAGTGCGAGCTGCTTGGCCCGTCGCCTTCCCATGATCGAAAGCAGGCAGTTGGACGTGTCGTCGCTGTGGAAGAAATCGGCTTGCGCAGCGAGGCGACACATCTCATTGAAGACAGGCTCCAGGTCTTTCGCCGATGCGTTGAGATACTGCCACTGGGTGGAGCACGGGATGGGCGTCCCGAGCGCCTCTTGCAGCCGCTCGAGGCGAAATCTAGGCATCCCACTCCCATAGTGGATAAGGGGCATGATGCTGATCGCGCTCTCGTGGTACTTGGGGCCCTGCCACCCCGCGGGCAGATCGGCGGTGTAGACGTGACCACAACCGCCGCACCGGCTCTGTTGCAACTCGGCGCACCGCGCCCAGAGCGGTGCGCGGCCAAAGATGCGCAACAAGTCCGCGAATCCCAGGTCATTGAGCGTGCCATGGCACTTCGGGCAAGGGCGTCCTGGCTGGAGAGCCTCCTTCAGCGCCACAGGAAAGCGCTCAGCGTTCACATAGGCCGAGGTCGGGATACGATCATGTCCTGGCCTCTTCTTCTGGTCTGCCTGCTCGATATTTGCTTCCCCAGCGTTCGTCGGCGAGCTTTCCTCCACAGGAGCGGCCTTGCCTTGGGGACTCCCTAACCGGTACCGCGCCTCCCGCCGACTCTACTCTGACCGGCCCGCCGCGATTGGATGAATCCTCCAGGTCTTCCGACCGCACACGGTTCGCCGTCCCGAACGCGTGGCACCGGAGCTCCGCCCATGCTCGAGCGTGAGGCGCCGGGGAGGACACTCGCGGCCGAGGTCCGAGGGCCCGCTGCATATTCAGGTGCTGCCGCTCCGCCGAGTCGTTGCCTGGGACGCTGACGCCGCTTACCCGAGGGGGCGCGAGGACCGCGATCTTGAAGGGGACCCGCTGCGCGATCCGGCGCAGTGCCGCAGGCTGCCAGGGCTTCATGCAGATCATGGGATCATGGCGCCCTCGAACCCCTTCCGTAGCCGCCGCGCGACATGTACCACTCCCGAGCTATCGACGTCCTCGGGGTCGAGACGGTGCGAAGGCTACCGAGATGAAGCGTGTGAGACGGGGTACATCCTGCGGCACCTTGTTACATCACTTCGGGGGTAGCGCCGTTCGCACGTCGTCGTTCGGGCTGCCCAGCACCGACCCCAGCTTCGTACAGCGGCACATGTCACAGCCGCGGGTTTTGTCTGGGGAGCACTCCACGCCGCCTAAGCAGTGGATGTGTCCCTGCACTCGGGGCAGATCGAGTTGCTCTTGGGGGCATGAACACATCCGACGAGCAATAGGGTGGCCACGAGCAGGAGCGTCCGCATGAACGTACTGCAGCAGCGACCACACTTGCTCGGGGGTAGAGCAGCGAAGTCCGCCAGATCTTGCTCCGCTGCTATCGAAGCCCAGTACGGATGCTCAAAGTGAGCAGATGCCGCTCATTGGAAATAATGACCCGGTCAAGCCACCCCCGGCTTGTGCTCCCGATCATCTACTCGGCGAACGGGTCCGCCGCCTACGGCACGCTTTGGCGCCAAACGCGATCTGGGGAGCGACCCTTTGTATGACTCGCACTCATCGGATCACTCGGAGGAGAATGCGACAAATGGGCTCCACAAGAGGGTCGCCACCACCGGTCGCCCATCTCGTCCGCGTGTTTGGGACCCGGCATCACCCGATGTCCAGCCACGCTGGGACGGGTTCGTTCAGCTCGACCTGCCTGCCGCGTTCGAACTCCGCGACTTTCCTAAACGGCCTTCCGAGATCGCTATTATCGAAGATGAGAACGTGCGGAAGCTCGTTGATGGCGCGCCGCAGGTTCTCGAGCGTTCTCGGGTACCGGACAATCAACTTGTCGCCTGGGACGTCGTGGCCACCCTGCATGACGCGCATCGCGACGCGCTCGTCACTCAGCTCGGGCGACTCGAGACCGATGAAGCACAGCACCACGGTGTAGCCGAGGGCGCTCGTTCTCCGTAGGAACTCGAGCTTGTCTCCTACGAGATCCGAGAAGACCGTCTCGAACACGAAGCTCTCGCGCTGCTCGACGAGCGCCTCGCGAAGGCTCTTTGCGACCCTTGCCGCCTCGTAGGCATCGATCCCCAACTCGTGCGCGAGATCGTCGGCGTTCACGAAGCGAAGACCCGCGCGCGCGACGTGAGCGCCGTAGAAGGTCGTCTTGCCCGCTCCGTTCGGGCCGGCGAGCGCGACGATGATCGGTCTCGCGTCAAAGGAGGACGTCACCGGCGTCGGGAGGGCCGAAAATTCCGGTTCACAAACCGCCCAACCGTGCGCGTGCCATCCTCGTCGATCTTCACGAGGAGGCCGGGATGATCCGGAGCAGATTCGAAACGAGGGTAGGGTCCTGAGGAGAGAAACGACTTCACGCGCCCCCGGCCAGCGGCGGTGTCCACGTCCGCGAGGCACGCGGAGAGCGGGACGGCCTCACCGCGCTGCTTCAGACGGAGGACCTCCTCGATTCGCAGTACCGGCTCGATGGCGCGACCGAGCTTGGCCCAGTGCTCGATCTGGCCAGCGATCGACCGCTCAGTCGCCTCGCCGACTATCCTCGCGTCCAACACGAGCTTCTCGGAGAGTTTCACGGGCTGGCCCATGGCAAGAAGGTAGCATTTTGCTACCTGTGGGCAAACCCATCCCGTTCGGGGGCGGCTCTCAGCTTCGTGCGGGGCCTGTCGCTGCCGACAACTTCGCGTAAAGCTGTCCCCGAGTATCCCGATCGGTCCCCTCCGAATGGCAACACGGTGGCAACGGGCGCCCTGCGGCAACTTCGTGGCTGACATCCGCTAAGTAGCTGCAAAGACAGGGGCCCGTTTCGGGTCGGGGTGCAAGTGGTCGCAGGTTCAAATCCAGTCGCCCCGACTGCCGACGCAGCTAAGCCACCGAATTCGCTAATAAAGGCGGATGCCGGGGGTTGTTTTTTTGCAGACGAGTCACCTGGGAGACGCGTCGGAGCGCGGTACTGGACGCCCCACCGCCTCGGCGAGCAGAAGAAAGATCTCCGGCAGACCGAAACCGGGCTCGGCCACGGGTCGTACCTTGCCTTGCCGCGTCTGGAGAGGACCATCGCCCCATCGTTGTACGTGGGGTGGCTTTTTGACCTCGACGCGAACGGCGGCTCGTTCGAGAGGCAGGTGTCGCTCGGTGCCCGGCTGATCCACGACAAGAGGAGGAACCTGCTTTTCCGGGTCGAGCAAGAGAGTCAGTCGCCGCCCCCGTAGCTCGTCGGGCCACGAGATACGTTCCCTGTGGTAGGTCAACCTCGCCGGTTTTCGGATGGGCCTTGAGGGTGCGCTCAACGCGGAACGCGTCATCGATCCGGGCGCTGGACACCTGACGCTTCGAGATCTGGTCGGCGAGCACCTGGCGGGGGGCTGCTCAGCCGACGATGATGACGGTCCCGGTACAGGGTCTCCACGAAGGCATCGAGCAGCTGTTGCAAGTGCTCTTTATTAGCTCACGTTCCAGTTGCGGCAAACGACCAGTTCTTCAGGTGCTTCAGGGCGCAGCAGCGCAAGAGCCGGTCGGGAGCGATGGCGGGTCGCCCCCTGTTCCTCGAGTTTGCGGAACGCTGCGCTTGCGCCTCGATGACTACGTCGACCAGGCCGCGGTCGTCGAGAAGAGAGTCGATGGGCTCGAGTCCCCCCCCCCGAGGAGATCGTCTTTGATGAGAGCGGCTTCGTGAGCGAACGCAACGTAGAAGAGCGAAGCCTGGTGCGATCGCTGCACGGAGGGAAATTCGACGACGACGAACCGCCGAGCGGGCGCGCCCTCCATCGCCTCTGCGAGCGCACCGTGGCGTGCCACTCGGTTAGCATGATGGGCTCGAGACCTCACCCTGGATGCGTTGCGCGAGGGACGCCTCATGGCGGCGGATGCTCTTGGCGATCAAAGCCCGCAGGTCGCGCTCACGGAGCACGATGTTGATACAGCCACCGACGGGCGAACCCGATCAGCCGTTGGCGATCACCCGCCCCCGACAGCTCATGGCGCACCAAGCGCACGAGCGCGCTGCGCCGGCCTCGGTAAGCTCAGGGAAGCCGAGCGTTGTGCGCGCGAGCTCCTGACGCTGGAAGAGCGTCCGGGGTCGTCGGTACATCACGCGCAGCGATGCCAGGTCCGGCGTTGTCAGCTCGAACTGCGCACCAAGATGCCTCCAAAGTGCCGGCGGCACGGCGCCGACACCGTCGAGCAGTCGGCCGCTCATCTTCAGGAAGCCCATCTGCAGCGCGAGCCCGAGCTTGAGCTCTGGTCGGCGTCGTTCATCGATGACCCGCCGCTCAGCCTCGAAAAATGTAAAGAACGCCTCGATGTTCGAACGCAGTCGGATTGCGCGGCAGACGGCGTTGCCCCAAGAACGTCGCGTGCCAGTCCTTCATCTCTCGCCCTCCAGCGAGGGCACGATAGCCGACTCCGATCCGCGAACAGCAACACCTTGTTCTTACGACGAAAAGCCGGGGCGAGCGCTGCAAATGCTCGGAATCCTAACGCCACTTTTGGCACCGAAAGCAAGGGAACCCCATGACGAACCGCCTGCTACCCGGTCCGGTCACCCCGGATGGTCGCCCCCTGACGGCGCTAGCCTTTCGGGGTCTCGCTGACGTCCCGCCCGAGCTCGAGTGGTTCGCGAACCTCCGCAACCCGGCCACCCGTCGCGCCTACCGGAACGCCCTCGATGACTTCATGCGGTTCACCGGCATCGCGAAGCCCGAGGAGTTCCGCATCGTGACCCGCGCCCACGTCATCGCCTGGCGAGACGACCTCACACGCCGGGGCCTTTCCGGCATGACGCAGCGCCACCGCCTGGCGGCGCTCTCCTCGCTCTTTCAGTACCTGTGCGAGTCGAACGCTGTCACACACAATCCGGTGAAGGGCGTGAAGCGGCCCCCCATCGAGAGCTACGAGGGCAAGACCCCCGCTCTCGGCGATCACCAGGCGCGCGGGCTCCTCGATGCACCGGATACCGCATCGCTCAAGGGCAAACGCGACCGCGCCCTCATCGCCACCCTGCTCTACCACGCGCTCCGCCGCGAGGAGCTGTGCCGCCTCAAGGTGAAGGACGCGCGGCACGAGCGGCGCGGCGTCGCGCACCTTTTGGTCTCCGGCAAGGGAGACAAGACGCGTTACATCCCCTTGCACCCGGCGGCGAGCACCCTCATCGCGGAGTACCTTGAGGCGGCGGGGCACGCTGCCGACCAGGCTGGTCCCCTCTTCCGACCGCTTCATCGAAACCGCGCTCTCGGTGAGGCGCGAGGCATGACGCCCGATGCGGTCTACAAGATCGTCCGCGGATACTCGGAAGCCCTAAACTTTCCGATCGGCGTGCACGCGCTCCGCGCGACGGCGGCCACGAACGCGCTCGACCACCAGGCCGACATCGCGAAGGTGCAGGAGTGGCTCGGCCATGCGAACATTGCCACGACCCGCATCTACGACCACCGCAGGACGAGGCCGGAGGACAGCCCGACCTTCAAGGTGGCGTACTGAGGCCCCGCTCGGCGCGCCAGGAAGGGAACCAAACGTAACCTTGCGGTCCCCGCATGCCGTAGCGCGTAGCCTCGGCCTGTTCGAGACCGTTTGCCTTCACCCGGTTGCCTCGGGGACCCCTAAGTGGGGCGCGCGCCGCTTCACTTTAGGAGGATCCTGCCCCGATCTCTGTGGCCCGGCAACCCCCTAACGTCCGAGCGCCGTCACAGCTGAACGGGGTAGCTTAGCTTCGGAGTAGTCTTCGCACGTCCGGCGCTCGGACCCCTCCGGGACGTTCAGCCTCGACATGGGCATGCGCCTGCCGATCGCCCCAGCCCTCGTCCAGCTGTAAGCGTGGGCAAAATCGCGCACCCCGTTCCGTTCCTCGGGTCCTGCTGCACCCTGCCGCTGACCGCTCCGGGCGCGCGGCGGTCTTGCGGTACCAGCGCACCGACGATGAAGAGACTCCCGTGTTTAGGGCGACGGCTGGTCCATGGGGCGCCGGGCTCCACCACCTGTACCTTCGCGGTGTCCCCCAAGCCTCGCAGCGCGGCCGGTCGTCCATGAGGCGGGCGATCTACATTGGGCTTCCGCGGCGCCACCTCCCGGTGCAGACCGATGGCGAGGCTGTGGTGAAGTCGATCAAGAAGCCAGAGAAGAAGGGCGACTGACCTAAGGAGCACCCGCCGTGCCTGTCAACATCCCCCACGCTCTGCCGGCCAAGAGGACGCTCGAATCGGAAAACGTGTTCGTGATGTCCGAGACGCGGGCGTGCCACCAGGACATTCGCCCGCTCCGGATCGCCATCGTCAACCTGATGCCGACGAAGATCGCGACGGAGACGCAGCTCCTGCGGTTGCTGGGGAACACGCCACTGCAGGTCCAGATCACGCTCCTACGGATGGACTCGCACGAGTCGAAGAACACGGCCCGCGAGCACCTCGAGAGCTTCTATGCGACCTTTAACCATGTGTGCGACCAGAAGTTCGACGGTCTGGTTGTAACCGGCGCCCCGGTTGAGCTGTTGCCGTTCGAAGAGGTCGACTACTGGTCGGAGCTGCGTGAGGTGATGGACTGGAGCGTCGCTCACGTCTTCTCGACGCTCCACGTTTGTTGGGGCGCGCAGGCGGGCCTGTACCACCACTTCGGCATCCAGAAGTACCCGCTGGAGCGAAAGATGTTCGGTGTGTTCCAGCACCGCGTCCTCGAGCCCCACTCCGAGATACTGAGGGGATTCGACGATGAATTCCCCGCGCCGCACTCGCGGCACACGGAAGTCCGGGAGGCTGATGTGCAAGCGGCGAAGGGGCTGAAGGTCCTCGCCGGGTCCGACGAGGCAGGCGTATATTTAGCGGCCACCGTCGACGGACGGCAGGTCTTCGTGACGGGCCACCCAGAGTACGACCGGGACACGCTCAAATTCGAGTACGATCGAGATGTCGCGAAGGGGCTCAAGATCTCCGTCCCCCGCAACTACTTTCCGGGAGACGACCCCATCCGGCCGCCGATGATGACGTGGCGGTCGCACGCGTTTCTCTTGTACGCGAATTGGCTAAACTACTGTGTGTACCAGCGGACACCATTCGAACTGCAAGCCATCCCTGAGGAGCGGCAGGTGGTCGACGACTAAACTCGAGGTCCCCTTGCTTTCACGCGGCAAGCACTGACGCGAGCACGCGGGTTGACCCGAGCTGGTAACCTTACCGTAACGTTTTACACGGCGGTGCCGCTACCCCTGCTTGGCTGTCGAATCCAAGACTATCTCGATCGGGCGATGAGGTCGCGCAGCCGCGTGAAGTCGATCGGCTTCTCGACCACAGGGTTCCCGAAGCGAGCCAGGAACGCGCACGCCTCTTCGCCGAACGCGCCGCCGGTCATCAGGAGGAACCGCTTCGTCTGCTCGGGAGCGCTGTGGCTGAGCCGCTCGTAGAAGGTCATCCCATTCAGGTCCGGCATCATCAGGTCGCACAGAATGACATCGAACCGTTCGCTCCCCTCCGCGAGCCGCTCGAGCCACTCGCGCGCCGACTGGCTCACGATGATCTCGTGCTCGCGCGAGAGGGCGCGCCGGATGGCTGCCGTAACCGCAATGTCGTCGTCGATGACGAGTACCCGCCGGCGCTTGACCGGGCGCACCGCCGCGACCGCCTTAACTGTGACCGGCAGCGCGCCGCACGTGGGCAGCACAACGCGGAAGGTGCTTCCATGCCCCGGTGTGCTCTCCACCTCGAGACGGCCGCCCAGTGACGTCACGATACGATGGCTGATCGATAGGCCGAGGCCGGTACCGGTTCCAATTGGCTTGGTAGTGAAGAACGGGTCGAAGACTCGCGGCAGCACGTGCGGAGCGATACCGCACCCGGAGTCGCGGATTTCTACAATGACCTCACCGCCCGCGAGGCGCGTGGCGACCTTGATCTGGTTCATCTCGGCGGCTCCGTCGGGGATGGCGTGGATGGCGTTCATGAGGAGGTTCAGGAAGACCTGGCCGAGCCGGGCTGCGTTTCCCCGCACCGCTGGCGCGCCGCCGTACTGGATCACCAGCTTCGCGCGGTGGCTGAGTTCGTGCCGCACCATCGCGAGCGCTTCATCGAGCGCGCTCTCGATGTCGACCTGCCCGAGCGTCTCCTCGTCGGCGCGCGACAGCAGGCGCAGGTCGCGCACGATCGTGCGCATGCGCTCCGCCCCAGCGCGCGCGTCGCGCAGCGTGGTGACCACGTCGTCCCAGCCCGCCCCGGGCGGGACGGCGTGGTCAGAGAGCGAGCCAAGCACAAAGTCCAGGTTCGCGAGGACGTAGCAGAGCGGGTTGTTGATCTCGTGCGCAACGCCGGCCGCGAGCGTACCAATGGACGCGAGCCGGTCGCTCGCCTGCAGGCTCTGCTCCAGGTGTTTCCTCTCGCTCACATCGGCCAGCGATCCCACCACCCGCCGAACGGCACCGGCCGCGTCGCGTGAGATGACCTTCGCGCGTGAGAGGACCCACTTCCACTCCCCGCTTGCGGTCCGAAGGCGGTACTCCCGCTCGAACGTGTCCCCTTCGAGGGCGCGAAGCAGGCAACGGCGATCATTCCGGTGCACGTGCCGGAGGAATGAGCGCATCGTGGCGATCCCTGCCGGCGCAATCCCCACCAACGGTTCGAAGTACGGGCTGAGATACAGTGCGTCACTCGCGGCATCCCAGTCCCAGAATACCTCGCCCACAGAGTCGAGCACGAGATGGAGACGCTCCTCGCTGGCTGCGACGGCGCGCTCTGCTTGTTTGCGCGCCGTGATGTCATGCATCGTCCCCACGAGGCCCTCGACGGTGCCGCGCTCGTCGCGCAGCACGCCCTTCGTGAAGAGGACATCGCGCTCGGCACCCTCCGGCGATCGCACCTGCGTCTCGTAGACCTGTGGCTCGCCGGACCTCATCAGCGCGACGTCGGCCTCGTTGTAGACGTGGGCGAGGTGGGGCGGGGCCACGTCCTCCACGGCGTGCCCGACGATATGCTCGCGGGGCCGCCCAAGGTACGCCTCGAACGCCTTGTTGCAGCCCTTGTACACGCCGTTCGCGTCCTTGAAGAAGATCGGAGTGGGGATGGAGTCGAGCACCTGCGCGAGGCGACGCTCGCCCGCCGCGCACTCCTGGGAACGGAGACGCGGCACGACGAGCACGGCTACCCCTTGGCCCTCGCCAGCTGGGCCGATCGACAGATCGACCTCGAGGTGCGCACCGCCGCGCGCCTCGACGAACACGCCCATGAGTCTCGCGCGCGCGCCCTCGGTGGCAGCCCGTATCGCCGCCGCCAAGCGTTCTTGCGCGCCGCCAATCGCGCGGGGCGCAGGACCGCCGAGGGCCTCGCTCGCCGTCCGACCGAAGAAGCGCTCGGCCAGTTCGGGCCACGCCAGCACCACGGCCTCCCGGTCGACGCGAAACAGAGCGCCGCCCACGAACTCGAGCAGTTCCTTCAGTTGCGATCGCTCCGCGCAACCGGTCATGGTCTCATGTCCCTGACGCTCATCCCGTCCGCACAGAGCACGTATAAGCAACCCGCGAGCCGCAACCCGAGACAGCGAGAATCGCCCACCGTGGTGGGTCCGCACCACCCCAGGTCCAGCACACATCTGGGATCGCGTCGGCAACGTTTGAGGCTGGGCTCTCTCATCTTCCCGCAGCGCATGACGATACTCGGTCGCGCCGTGAAGGCGCGCGTCCCCCGGAGAAGTTCGCCCACGCCTCACCGGCCAGCGCTCCCGACCATTCAGGCGAGACGCGCCACATCGCAGCTTCCTTTTTCGCAAACGCATGCTCGATCGCGAGTGGGCCAGACACGCTACGAGCAGCCTGCGCGTGTCCTCCGGTGCCTCGCGATGCTCGACCCGGTGCCGACAGGCCTGGCGTCGCAGCAGGTGTCTCGTCCGCGGACATGTCGCCTCGCGGATCTTCCACGCGCGCTGGAGGAGAGCAACCTTCGCTCCGCCCTGCGCTCGGTGTACCGTCGCGACGGCAGGGGCCAGCGCGAGTACGCGATCCTGGTGGTGGGTGCCACGTACGGGCCTCGTGTGGGCAACGTCGTCGCCCTGCGGCTCGACGACATCCACTGGCGCGAGGGCTCGATGACTGTCGGCGTTGCGCTCGCCACTATCTCCAGCGCGCACGCCCGCGCTGCGAGCGCCGCGAGGTCGAAAGCCACCTTGGCGTAGATGAAGGTTCTGGCGCTGCTGGCATGGCCGCGGCACTCGACGACGGTGCCGCGTGGCGAAGCCATACCGAACGTGTGGGCCGCCACGCGCTGGAGCAACAATGCACGCTGGCCCGAGCCATCGGCAGGCGCACCAGCCCGTACACCTGACGCGTGGTCATCGGGAGGAACGGCTTCTGGAGCGCTGTGAGTCCGCGCTACGAGTGGTGGGCGTGGCTCTTCGATCGACCTCATCGACAGCAACGTGGCCACGGACCTGGACCTGGACCTCGAGGAGAAGCGCAAGGCGACCGAGGCCAACCCGCCCCCACTCAAGCCGACGCGCGGGCCCTGGCGCCATCCGGAAGTTCTGGAGTTTCTGGCCCGTCTGTAGCGGTGTCGATTGCCGAACGCCTGCTGCGAATCCGAACATCATGCCGAGTCCTCGGCCAACCAAGGTCCTTGTTTCCGCAGCCTGGCGGCCCCACTTCGGATTACGTCATGCTCCAGACTCCATAGCCATGGGCCCGCCACCCGGGGTCGCCCACATTCGTCGCCCCCGTTCCGTGAGCAGTGGCGCAAGTGTCGGGCACCTTGCTATGAGCGTCGCTTCCAGCTCTCACTCCGAGGCCTAGATCATGTGCTTGTGCGGCGAGAAAAGTGCCGTCATCGCGGGACAGCTCTTTGGCTGCTGACCGAGCGCTGGGACAGCGAAGGGCGATGCGACTCGACACGGATTCAGGATCGCTGGGTTGGGGGGCGCCAGCACTCGCGGACCACGCGCTTCCGTTCACCGCGTGCTTGTTGCGGACGTTCGCAACGACCCACACGACCAGAGACGCCCCGCGTCGTAGAACTTCAATCCAGAGTTCGAGAACCAAGGGTACGCCCCGGCGAAGTCGCCAGCCACAAGCGTGGACGCTCGGAACACGAAGTATCGGATGCCATATCGCTCGCAAAGCTCTCTCGAGCGCCCCTGCTTGGCGATTCGCTCCAGCGCAGCCGTGCTGTCGGCGACGGACTTCGGCACGCGAGACAGGTAGCCCGACACCATTGGGATCTCGTGGATCGTCTGGTAGTACAGGGCCGCCGTAGGCCCCATCGCTGCGCCGACGTCGATGAGCCCGCCGCTCTTGGGCGCGTCTCGCAGGGCTGCGACGAAGCCCGGTACTTGCGGGGACGTTCGAGGGATCGGCGCGGGCAGGTATTCCACGACCAGCAGCGCGGCGAGGCCCACTCCGACGGCGATTGCTCCAAGGGAAGCGCCTCGCCTGAGCATGCATCTTAGCCCCTGCCCGGCGAGGATCCCAAGCCCGAGGGAAACCATTACCGCCATGCGGACCGGGCAACCCGACAGGCGCAGCGGCGGGAGCACGTGGGCAAGGGCAGCGTAGGGCATCGGGATTTGCGACATGCGCCCTGCGACCTGCAGGCGAGGTCCGAATGACAGCAGGGCGAATACACTGGTAATGGCAGCCCAGGGTAACCACGCTCTCGCATCGGCTGGACGTCGCCATAGAGCAATACCAGCGAGGGCGAGGACGCTGATGCCTTGGTCCACGCTGGATTCATGGATGTTTCCGGGGAGTCGCGACCAGAATGACGCGGTCAGACGCGCGAAGCGCCAGTGCCCTCCTGGCACAACTGGTGAAAGCAGATCCATCGAGAACTCCAAAGGATCGTGGGCACCGATGAGTGTTTCGTGGCGCGATAGGGCAAGCACTCCCCATACCAGCGGGACGACGAAGACGCAGCTTGCGGCGGCGAAAATCGCGAGCGTCTGCAGGTGATGCCGATGCGCCAGCGCAGTCCAGGCCCGCCTGGGCGCGAACCTCACAACGAGCAAAATAGCTCCCGACAACACGCAGTAGAGAAGGTAATAGTAATCGCACAGTGCAACGAGCCCAAGGGCGAATGCTGCGCCGAGTCCCTTCAGGGATGATGGGCGCTCAAGCAATTCCCAGAAAGACAGGAGAAAGAGCGGGATCCATTCCAGCGAGACGAGGTTTAGGTGGCCCTCCGCGTGCGCGAAATGATAGTTGCAGAACGTGAACACGAATCCTGCGACGAAGCTTGCCAGCGCGTCGCCCGTGATGCGGTACGCGAGCGTGCAGGCCGTCACTCCGCCGGCAACGAACGAAAAGACGACGATCGCGTTGACCGCCCGGACCATCCCTACGAAGGGGACCAGGGGTATTGCGATGAACCCGTTGAACGGGTTGAGTGTGTGGGCGACAAGC
>Ga0335081_10009031_pt1 | contig 16007 bp, 10 predicted proteins | sample Lox_Sample_35_FD_206713 | JGI IMG/M metagenome (GOLD analysis project Ga0335081, IMG submission 206713) | Soil microbial communities from Loxahatchee National Wildlife Refuge, Florida, United States - Lox_Sample_3.5 | ecosystem: Environmental > Terrestrial > Soil > Wetlands | place: USA... | reverse complement strand
GCGCGCGGATCGTAGTCCTTCTTCCTGCCGACGTCCCCGTCGACCTTCAGCACGCCGTCGTACTTGGTGAACATGAAGCCAGCCACCGGCCGGGTGAAGGCGTACTGGGTATCGGTGTCCACGTTCATCTTGACGACGCCGTAGGAGATCGCCTCGCGGATCTCTTCGAGCGCTGATCCCGAGCCGCCGTGGAAAACCAGGTCGAACGGCTTTTCCCGGCCGTATTTCGCGCCGACCGCGTCCTGGATCTCCTTCAGCACGGCGGGGCGGAGCTTCACGTGGCCGGGCTTGTAAACGCCGTGCACATTCCCGAAGGTCGCCGCCAGTATGTACCGGCCCCGGTCGCCCAATCCCAGGGCGTCGGCGGTGGCCAGCGCGTCTTCGGGCGTGGTGTAGAGCTTTTCGTTGATTTCGCCGACGACCCCGTCTTCCTCGCCCCCGACGACCCCGATCTCCGCTTCCATGATGATGTGCGCGCTGGCGCAGAGCTTCAGCAGATCAGCGGCGATCTCCAGGTTCTCCGGGATCGGGACTGCCGAGCCGTCCCACATGTGCGACTGAAACAGCGGCTCCTGGCCGCGGGCGACCCGCTCGGCAGAGATCTGGGCCAGGGGCCGCATGTAAGCCTCGAGCTTGTTTTTCGGGCAGTGGTCGGTGTGCAGAGCGATGTTGACCGAGTACCTGGCCGCGACGGTGCGGGCGAACTCGGCAAGTGCCGATGCGCCGACCACCATGTCCTTGACTGGGCCGGAGAGGTACTCGGCGCCGCCCGTGGAGATCTGCACGATGCCGTCACTGTCGGCCTCCGCGAAGCCGCGCATGGCAGCGTTCAGCGTCTGGGTGGATGTGACATTGATCGCCGGGTAGGCGAAGCCGCGCTCTTTCGCGCGGTCGAGCATCTGGGCGTAGATCTCCGGAGTCGCGATAGGCATAACGGCCGCTCCCTCTCATGGTGTCAGTCCCAGTATCCCGAAGTCAGGGCACCTGCCGAAACCCGCGGCGCAAGTTTCCTTGCACTGCCTGGCCGAGTTCGCCGCAATGACGGCCCGGTGCCGGGCGCAGGTCTAGTGTCGAGCATATGGGACTACATGGCGCCGATCCCGCCGGGCGCCGGCGCTACGTGGCTGCTGGGATGGTAATCACGCTGGTCATCGTGCTGCTGGCGGTCGGGGCGCTGGCTACGCGGCTGCTGGTCGGCGGCTGACCGGGTGCCCGGCGAGCGCGCCGTCAGCTCGGTGCCGTCAGCTCGGTGCCGTCAGCTAGCTCAGCCCGGGACGTCAGCTCAGCCCGAGGTCAGCCAGCTCGAACACGGCCCGGTAAGGCAAGCCCCGCCCGGTGACCCTGGCCCGGGCTCCGCGCTCCACCAGGACCGCGACGCCCGCCACCTCGGCGCCAGCCTCGGCCAGCGCATCCACCGCAGTAAGGACCGAGCTGCCCGTCGTCGAGGTGTCCTCAACCGCCAGCACGCGCCGGCCGGCCACCTCGGGCCCCTCGATCCTGCGATGCAGGCCGTGCTGCTTCTCGGCCTTGCGGACCACGAATGCGTCCAGCACGCGGCCCTGAGCCGCGGCCGCGTGCATCATCGCGGTCGCGACCGGGTCGGCGCCGAGCGTCAGGCCGCCGACGGCGTCAAACGACATGTCGGCGGTGGCCTCGAGCATCACCCGGCCGGCCAGCGGGGCGGCTTTGCCCGCCAGCAGTACTCGCCGAAGGTCGATGTACCAGGATGCGCGCTGCCCGGAGGACAGTGCCACGTCACCGTGCACGATGGCCTTCTCCCGGATTACGGCTAGCAGATCTCCTCGGTCCGACACGGCAGCCGAGCCTACCTTCCCGGCAGTTCCGGCAGCCCGGCAGCCCGTCCTGCGCAGCGCGCAGCATGTCACGTCCGCCCGGGCACCGGATCATCACGCGTCTGCGCGGATCAGCGCGGCGCCGGCCTGACGGGCTATGGCGGAAATGCCGGAAAGGGCTGCTGAGTCCGGGCCTGACGGCTGCGCCCGTGATCAGCATTGTGCACGCCGGCACGTGCATGAGCTGGTAACGTCTCGCGTCAAGGAAAGGATGGTGTTTGCGTGGACCGTTGCGCGCTGTTCGTTGACGCAGGCTATGTGCTTGCTGACGGCGCCATGGCCGTCCACGGTAGCCGCCGGCGGGAATCCGTCGTCTGGGATTATCCGGGCATGCTCAGGCTTTTCGCGAACCTGGCCCGCGACCGCACCGGCCTGCCTGTGCTGCGGTGCTACTGGTATGAGGCGACGCCAGGCGGCGACCGCACCTCACAGCATGACGCGCTTGCTGACCTGCCGGGACTCAAGCTGAGGCTGGGAAAGATCCGACCGGGCCGGCGGGAAGGTGTCGAGACCAGTATTCACCGGGATCTCACCACGCTGGCCCGGAACACGGCCATCACCGACGCGGTGATCGTCTGTGCTGAGGAGGATCTTGCCCAGGTTGTAGCTGAGGTTCAGGACCTGGGGATCCGCGTGCTGCTGATGCACATCGCCGCGGACGGCGGCCGGGCCATTTCGGCTGCGCTCCGGCAGGAGTGCGACGACGTCATGGAAGTCTCCGCCGCGCACCTGCGGCCGTTCGCCGGCTCGATCGCCAGTGCCGAGGGCGAGCTGGACGGCACGCGCGAGACGGGCGGTTCCGGCGTCACCACTGCCTCGCAGCCGGCAATCGGGCCCTCCCAGCCCGGCCCGCCGGGCGGTCGGCCGGACCACAGCGCGCAAGGTCTGGGGCTGACAGAAGCGGACCGCGGTGGCCAGGACCGCCGCATTGGCGATCAGCGTCATCCGCAGGACCAGGCACCAGCTCTGCCTGGTGCCGCGGCGGGAGGGAATGCGCAGCGGCCATCGGCCGGGGGCGGCGAGGTTCGGGGCGAGGCGCCGGCGGGCCGCGCGGACAGCCCGGCGCTGAACGGGCAGTGGCTGTACCAGCCGCCAGAGGTGCTCGGGCCCGCGGTGCCAGCGCAGTCACATAACGGGCCGCCTGCCAGCATCCCGCCGGGCGCCGCACCGCGCAGCGCCCCACCGCAGAACAGCCTGCCGCGGAACGACGCGTCGCGGCTTCCGGCGCCGCCCAGCGAGGCCAGGCCGGCCTACCCCGGTCACGGATATCCAGTGCCCGCACAGGGGCCCGGTGCCCGGCCGGGGCCCGCCGCGGCGCACGCGCCGGCTGGCCCGTCGGTCTCGATATCCCTGACCGCGGCCATCCAGGCGGCTCATGCGGAGGGCTATGGCTTCGGCGACGCCGTGGCCGCGGACGCCCCCGCACTCTGGCTTGAGGCTGTGCTGGCCCGCAAGCCGCGGATGCCCTCAGACCTGGAGGCCAGGCTGCTGCAGGGTTCTGCGCTGCCCATCGACTCGCTCCTGCACGATGAGGTCCGGCATGCCCTGCGGCGGGGCTTCTGGGATGCACTGGAGCGCACCCGCCGATAGGGGTCACAAAGCCGTTACTCCCGCGTCGTTGGCGTTGTAGGCACTCCCCGGCTGGGTAGCTTACCTAACGTGGCGGTGCTCAGTCGTGAAGAATTCGACGCTATCGAATTTGATGCCGCGTTCAGTGGTGATCATCGTCCGGCGGCGGAGCGGATGACGAAGCTCGCGATGACGGGCACCGAGACAGACTCGATGCCGCGGGCAGAGGCATTCCTGCGCGCCGGCGAGCAGTGGCTGCTCGCCGATGATCCTGCCGCCGCGGCCGAGAGCTTCCGGATGGCGATAGCCGACGCCGGTCCCGCCTACGTCGATCCGCGGGTGCCGCTCGCCAGAGCGCTCTTCCAGCTCGGCGAGCCGGGCGAGGCGCGAGCCCTGATCGCGACGCTGAAAGCGGAGGGCCGTACCGATCCGCGGGCATGCGACCTCATCGCCGAGCTCCTGGTGGAGTACGCAGACCCGCAGGGCGCGCTGGAATGGGCGACCGCCGGAGTCGAGCTGTGCCTGCGTTACGCCGAGCGGGAGGGGGCGCCGGCGCCGGGACGCGAGCCGCGGCCGGACCGGCGCCTGGCCTCCGTGCCCGCGCACCGACAGGGCAGCGACGACGAGACTGAACTGCGCCTGCTGCTGACCCTCCGCTATCGCATCCGCAACGATCTCGGCCTGCCGGAGGACAGCTACGACGAGATGCTGGACGAAACCTGATGCTGGCCGCCGGCTGCGCGTACCGTCAGTGCGTCCGCTGCCTCGTCGAGGTCGACCAGCACGTCATCGCCCTCGCTGATCTCGCCGGACAGCAGGCCGCGGGCTAGCTGATCGCCGATCGCGGACTGAATGAGCCTGCGCAGCGGTCGCGCGCCGTACACCGGGTCGAATCCGGTCAGTGCCAGCCATTCCCGGCCGGGCGGGCTGACCTGGAGCGTCAGCCGGCGGTCGGTCAGCCGCCGGGCCAGCCGGGCGACCTGCAGATCGACGATCCGGGTGAGTTCCTCGGTGCTGAGCCCGTCGAACAGGATTACGTCATCAAGCCGGTTGAGGAACTCGGGCTTGAAGGTGTTCCGCACGAGGGCCATGACGGCCTCCCGCTTGGCGGCCTCGTCCAGATTCGGATCGGCGATGAACTGGGAACCCAGGTTGGATGTGAGGATCAGGATGGTGTTCCGGAAGTCGACGGTACGGCCCTGGCCGTCGGTCAGCCGCCCGTCATCGAGGACCTGCAGCAAGATGTCGAAGACTTCCGGATGCGCCTTCTCCACCTCGTCGAGCAGGACGACGCAGTACGGCCGGCGGCGGACCACCTCGGTAAGCTGACCGCCCTCCTCGTACCCGATATAGCCGGGGGGAGCACCGACCAGCCGGGCAACGGAGTGCCGCTCGGAGTACTCGCTCATGTCGATGCGGACCATCGCCCGCTCGTCGTCGAACAGGAACTCCGCGAGTGCCTTGGCCAGCTCGGTCTTGCCGACACCGGTGGGCCCGAGGAACAGAAATGATCCCGACGGCCGGTCCGGGTCGGCGATGCCTGCGCGCGACCGGCGCACCGCGTCCGACACCGCCTGGACTGCCCTCGACTGCCCGACCAGGCGCTGGCCGAGTTCGGATTCCATCCGGAGCAGCTTGCCCGTCTCGCCCTCGAGCAGCCGCCCCGCGGGGATGCCGGTCCACGCGGAGACCACGTCCGCGACATCGTCGGGACCCACCTCCTCCTTCACCATGGGCCTGCCGCCGCAGACCTGAGCCGCTGCGCCCGCCTGGCCGGCGGCTCGCGCGGTGCCGTCACTCGCTGCCGCCGCCTCGATCGCGCGCTCCAGTGCGGGGATCTCCCCGTACATCAGCCGGGATGCGGCCTCAAAGTCCGCGTCCCGCTGGGCCCGCTCCGCCTGGCCCCTGAGGTCGTCAAGCTCCTTCTTCAGCTCGCCGACCTTGTTCAGGCTTGCCTTTTCCTTGTCCCAGCGCGCAACCAGTGCCGTCAGCTGCTCCTGCCGGTCGGCCAGGTCAGCCCGGAGCCGGTCAAGGCGCTCCCGGCTTGCCGCATCGGCCTCCCGCGCGAGTGCCAGCTCCTCCATCTTCATCCGGTCGACGGACCGCTGCAGCTCGTCGATCTCGACCGGGCGCGAGTCAATCTCCATGCGCAGCCGTGATGCTGCCTCGTCCACCAGGTCGATCGCCTTGTCGGGCAAGAACCGTGCGGTGATATACCGGTCGGCCAATGAGGCGGCGGCCACCAGCGCCGCATCGGAGATCTGCACCTGGTGATGAGCCTCGTAGCGGCCCTTGAGCCCGCGCAGGATCGCGATGGTGTCCTCGACAGACGGCTCGCCGATGAAGACCTGCTGGAACCGGCGTTCCAGCGCCGGGTCCTTCTCGATCCGCTCGCGGTACTCATCCAGGGTGGTCGCGCCCACCATGCGCAGCTCGCCCCTGGCAAGCATGGGCTTGAGCATGTTGCCCGCATCCATGGCGCCCTCTGCGGCACCGGCTCCGACCACGGTGTGCAGCTCGTCGATGAACGTGATGATCTGGCCCTCGCTCTGCTTGATCTCGCCAAGCACCGCCTTGAGGCGCTCCTCGAATTCGCCCCGGTACTTGGCGCCCGCCACCATCGCGCCCAGATCCAGCGCCACGACGCGCTTGCCGCGCAGTGATTCAGGGACATCTCCGGCTACGATCCGCTGCGCCAGGCCTTCGACGACCGCAGTCTTCCCGACGCCGGGATCGCCGATCAGCACGGGGTTATTCTTGGTGCGGCGGGAGAGGACCTGGATCACCCGGCGGATTTCCGCGTCCCGGCCTATGACCGGGTCGAGCTTGCCCTCGCGGGCACTGCGGGTCAGGTCGATGCCGTATTTCTCCAGGGCCTGATATGTGCCTTCCGGGTCCGGGGACGTGACCCGGCTCCGGCCGCGGACGTGCTCGAAGGCGCTCAGCAGCTGATCTGGTCCCGCGCCTGCCTCGCGCAGCACGGTGGCAGCCTGCCCGCCGTCGGCCGCGAGGCCCACGAGCAGATGCTCGGTGGACACGTACTCGTCCGACATCTCCTTGGCGCGCTTATCGGCATTGGCCAGCGCGGCGAGCAGCGGGCGCGAGGTCTCCGGCGCGCCGACCGTTGCGCCGGCCGCCCTTGGCAGCCGGGCTAGCTGCTCATCGGCGTTCTTCAGCACGGCACCGGGATCGGCGCCGACCGCGCGCAGCAGCGGCGCCGCAGTCCCGCCGTCCTGCTCGATCAGGGCGGCCAGCAGATGCAGCCCGTCGACAGCCGGATTGCCTGCCGCAGCGGCCCGCTTGACCGCGTCGGACAGAGCCTCGTGGCTCTTTCGGGTCAGCTTGTCAGTCAAGTTAGTGGATTCCCTTGCTTCAGTTGTCTCGCGCTGTTCTCAGTTGTCCGGGCTTTGCCCAGTCATTCGCGCCGCGCCCGGGTATCTCCCGCCGACTGGCCGGCCAGGGCTCCTACCAGCGGGCAGCGGGGCTCAGTCCGAATCGGTCGCCGCCGAGACCTCGCCGGGAGCCGCCCGGCTGGCGGCGCCCGCAGGCCCGGCTGACTCGGCCGGGCTGATCGCGGCGGGCGGCAGGCCGCCGGCCGCGGCGCCGGAGCTTCGTACGGGCACCAGGGCCGCGCCGTCGCCGCGGCGCCTGAGCAGCCTCGCGAGCCTGGCCGCCACCGCTCGGGTGGATTCAAGCTCGGCTCGCAACTGGCTGATCTCGGCATGCATTTCGGCCAGCAGCAAGCGGCTGCGCTGGTCAGCGCTCTCCAGCGCGAGAATCCGCTTGATCCCGGACAGGTTGATGCCCTCTTCCTGGGACAGCCGCTGTACTTCCCGCAGGATCAGGATGTCGCGCAGCGAGTAACGGCGGCCGCGGCCAGCGGTCCTGCCGGGCGAGACGAGACCGAGCCGGTCATATGCCCGCAGCGTCTGCGGGTGCAGTCCGGATAGCTGGGCAGCAACGGAGATCACGTACACCGGGGTGTCGTCCGAAAGCTCAAACTCACTGGTCATGTCATCTCCTCTCGCTTGCTACCCGTTCCCTGCCACAGTCAGCTCGCCTTGGCCTTCCGCAGCAGCTCGTCCCGCGGGTCAGGCCCGGCTGTTGCCTCGCGGAAGGTCTCGAGGGCTTCGCGCGCCCGGCCGTTGACGTCCCTGGGCACCTGGACATTCACGGTGACCAGCAGGTCGCCGTAGGTGCCGTCGGACCGACGAACCCCCTTGCCGCGGACACGGAAGGTCCGGCCGTTCGGCGTGCCAGCGGGGATGCGGACGCTCACCGGCATGCCGCGATGCGACGGCACCTTGACCTCAGCGCCGAGTGCCGCCTCAGGGAAGGTGACCGGGACTGTCACCGTCAGGTTGTGCCCTGACCTGCCGAACACTGGATGCGGCGACACGTGCACGCGCACGTACAGGTCGCCGGCCGGCCCGCCGCGCTCGCCGGGCGCGCCCTTTCCCTTGAGCTTGATCCGCTGCCCGTCGGCGACTCCGGCCGGGATGCGCGCCTGGATGGTGCGGGTGCTCATCGCCCGGCCGCTGCCAGAGCAGACAGGACAGGGGTCGTCGACGACCAGGCCCCGGCCCCGGCATTCCCGGCAGGGCTCGGAGAACGCGAAATTGCCGAGGTTTCTGCTTGCCTGGCCGGTGCCCTCGCAGGATGGGCACACCCTCGGGACGGTGCCCGCCTTCGCGCCGGTGCCCCGGCACGCCTGGCACGGCGCCTCCCCGGCCAGCCGCAGCGACACGGTGGTGCCGTCAATCGCATCACCGAAATTCAGCGATGCCTCAGTCTCCACATCGGCGCCGCGGCGGGGACGCTGCTGCGTGTGGGTACGGCTCCCGAAGACGCCGCCCAGCAGGTCGCCGAGCCGGCCCCCGGCAGTGCCGCCGCTGCTGCCGGCCCCGCCGAAGAGATCGCCGAGGTCGAAGCCATATCCGCCGCTGGCCGACCCCGGCATGCGCGCGCCCCCGCCGAACAGCGAGCGGGCCTCGTCATACTCCTTGCGCCGCTTCTCATCGGACAGCACGTTGTACGCCTCAGAGATCTCCTTGAAGCGCTCTTCCGAGGCCGAGTCGCCCTTATTCGCATCCGGATGGTACTTGCGAGCCAGCTTGCGGTACGACTTCTTGATGTCGTCAGAACTCGCGTCCTTGGAGACGGCGAGAACCTTGTAGTAGTCCTTCTCGAGGAAGTCCTTGGTGCTCAACGAGCCTCTTCTCGTCCCGTCTTAGTCGTCAGAGCCGCGGGCCGCGGTGCCGCCAGGGTCGCCGGTCCCGGCCCCGCCTGACGCGCCTGAGGCCGTATCCGCCGCCGGCGGCGGCCCGGCCTCGGCGGCGGCCTGGCTGCCCGCGGCCTGGCTGCCCGCGGGCTCTTCGGGCTCGGCGACCGCCACCCTGGCCGGACGCAGGATCCGCTCGCTCACTGTGTAGCCGGGCTGGAAGATGGTCACACAGGTCGGTTCGGTGACCTCAGGCGAATAGGAATGCATCAGGGCCTCGTGCAGGGTCGGGTCGAACGGATCGCCGGCCTCCCCATATGGCGTCAGACCGAGCTTGGCGGTCGCCGCCCCGAGCGACTCGGCAACCTGCTTGAATCCGCCGACAAGCTCACCGTGCTCCCTGGCCCGGCCGATATCATCGAGCACCGGCAGCAGCTGGCCGAGCACGCTGGCAAGGGCCTGCTCCCTGACTGCCTGCCGGTCCCGCTCGACCCGCTTGCGGTAGTTCGCGTACTCTGCCTGAACTCGCTGCAGATCCGCGGTGCGCTCGGCGAGCATCGCCGCGGCATCGCCGCCCGGGCCGCGCCCGCCGTTCGTGTCCGTCGCGTCGGCGATTCCGGCCGCCGCGCCTGGGACCGGGCTCGCCGCCTGGCCGCCGGGGAAAGCACTGCCGGGGAAGGGACCGCCGAGATTGACCCCGGCGGTGTCCCCGGCCGAGCCACCGGGCCGGGATGTGGCACGCTGTTCTTTCCCGGCCTGGACATGGCTGCCCTGAACTTCGCTCGGCTGGCTCTGGCCCGTGCCGCCCTGATCGCGCACCCGTCCCGTCACCGGGTCGATGCGCCGGCGGTCACGGATGACCGGGCCCTGGCTCTCGTCGTCGTCAGAAGACCTCATCAGGCGGCGCCGCCCTCCGAATCGGCCGGCTTGTCCTCGTCGACGATCTCAGCCTCGACGACCTCGTCGTCGTGACCGGCGTCCTCGTGGCCGCCTGCCTGTCCAGCCTGAGCGCCGGCTGCCTGCTGCGACTGCGCGTAGATCGCCGTGCCCATCTTCTGGCTGACCTGGGCAGCGTGCTCGGTTGCCGTCCGGATCGCCTCGGTGTCGGTACCCTCGAGGGCCTTCTTCAGGTCAGCGACGGCCGACTCGACCTCAGACTTGACGTCGTCCGGCACCTTCTCCGAGTTCTCCGACAGGAACTTCTCTGTGCTGTAGGCCAGGGTCTCACCGCGGTTGCGGACCTCTGCCTCCTCCCGGCGCTTGCGGTCCTCGTCGGCGTACTTCTCCGCGTCGGCCATCATCCGCTCGATGTCGTCCTTGCCCAGCGCCGAGCCGCCCGAGATGGTGACGGACTGCTGCTTGCCGGTGCCCAGGTCCTTGGCCGAGACGTTGACGATGCCGTTCGCGTCGATGTCGAAAGTGACCTCGATCTGCGGAATCCCGCGCGGCGCCGGCGCGAGGCCCGCCAGCTCGAACATGCCGAGCTTCTTGTTGTACGCCGCGATCTCGCGCTCGCCCTGGAACACCTGGATCTGCACGGACGGCTGATTGTCGTCGGCCGTGGTGAAGATCTCCGAGCGCTTGGTCGGAATCGTGGTGTTGCGCTCGATGAGCTTGGTGAAGATCCCGCCCTTGGTCTCGATGCCGAGCGACAGCGGCGTCACGTCCAGCAGCAGGACGTCCTTGACCTCGCCCCGCAGCACGCCGGCCTGCAGGCTGGCGCCGACCGCCACGACCTCGTCCGGGTTGACGCCCTTGTTGGGCTCCTTGCCGCCAGTGAGGTCCTTGACCAGCTCGACAACCGCGGGCATCCGGGTGGAACCGCCGACGAGCACCACGTGGTGGATCTCGCTGAGCTTGACGCCGGCGTCCTTGATGACCTGCTGGAAAGGCGTCTTGCAGCGGTCGAGCAGGTCAGCCGTCATCTTCTGGAACTCAGCGCGGCTGATCTTGGTGTCCAGGTGCAGCGGTCCCTGCTCGGAGTGGGTGATATAGGGCAGGTTGATCTGCGACTCGGTCGAGCTGGATAGCTCGATCTTGGTCTTCTCGGCGGTCTCGCGCAGCCGCTGCAGCGCCATCTTGTCCCTGGACAGGTCGATGCCGTAGCTGTTCTTGAAGTCCTGCACCAGCCAGTCGACGATGCGCTGGTCCCAGTCGTCGCCGCCGAGGTGGTTGTCGCCGCTGGTCGCCTTGACCTCCACGACGCCCTCGCCGACCTCGAGCAGCGAGACGTCGAACGTGCCGCCGCCCAGGTCGAAGACCAGGATCGTGGCCTCGTTGTCCTTCTCGAGGTGGTAAGCGAGCGCGGCCGAAGTCGGTTCGTTGATGATCCGCAGCACATTCAGGCCGGCGATCTGGCCGGCTTCCTTGGTGGCCTGGCGCTGGGCGTCGCTGAAGTACGCCGGCACGGTGATGACCGCGTCGGTGATGGTCTCGCCGAGGTAGGATTCCGCGTCCCGCTTCAGCTTCTGCAGGACGAAGGCGCTGATCTGCTGGGCCGTGAACTTCTTGCCGTCGATGGAGATCGTCCAGTTCGTGCCCATCTGGCGCTTGACGGAGCGGACGGTCCGGTCAACGTTGGTCACTGCCTGCCGCTTGGCGACTTCGCCGACGAGTACCTCGCCGTTCTTCGCGAAGGCAACCACAGACGGCGTCGTGCGCGAGCCTTCCGCGTTTGCGATGACCGAGGGCTCGCCGCCCTCGAGAACGGCGACGACGGAGTTGGTCGTCCCCAGGTCGATGCCTACCGCACGTGCCATGAGTTAGTCCTTGGGTGTGAGCGAGTTTGCCTGAAGCTTGAGTCTTCCAAGCGCAAGTTTGGCATGCGGACGGACTCATGTCAAGAGACTTGAGTCGAAGCGGCTCAAGGCTAGCCCGCAGCTCACGGGTCAGCTGCCCGGAACCGGCAGGGCGCCCGCAACGACGCGGCCAGCACCGCCGCCGCCAGCGCCCGGCTATCGGGTGGCCGGAGTCGGGTCGGCCGCTGCCCGTCTCAGCGCGATCCGATCCGGCGCGCCGGACAAGACCCCGCCGGCCGGGTCATCGTCCCCGTCGCGGCGCACCACGTCCGCGGCCGGATGCAGCACATCCCTGACCACGAGCCCGCACAGCAGCAGGACCGCGAGGAATCTGGCTAGCACTGCCGCGAAATAGAGGCCCTGGCTGATGCCGCCGGCGCTCGCAGTCCCCGTGACGATGGTGATCAGGTAGGCCCAGATGGCGAGGAAGTAGCCGATCTCGGTCGCCTGCCAGAGCAGGTAGGCGGTCAGCCGCGGCCGGGCCAGGACCGCCAGCGGCGCCAGCCAGATCACGTACTGCGGCGACCAGACCTTGTTGACGAGCAGGAATGCCGCGACGGTCAGGAAGAACAGCTGCGGCACGCGGGGCCGGCGCGGCGCCGCGAGGGCCAGGACGCCGATCGCCGTGCAGCTGGCGGCGAACAGCAGCAGCGAGATGGCGTTGAGCGTGTTAACCGACACGCTGCCGACGCCCGGCCAGTGCTCGGTATCGAAGAAGTACCAGATGGACCCCCAGTCGGCTGCCCGGCCATTGTTGAACCGGTAGAACTCCGACCAGCCGTGCGGCGCCGCTATGGCGATCGGCAAGTTGACCGCGAGCCAGGCGAGGGCCGCAGAGCCTGCCGCCGGCCAGAACGCCCGGAGCCGGCCGGCCCGCAGGCAGAGCAGGAAAAGCGGGCCGAAAAGGAACACCGGGTAGAACTTGGTAGCCACCGCCAGACCCAGCAGCACGCCAGCCAGGGCGTGCCGCCGGGCGGCCCACGCCGCCATGCCCAGCGCGGTCAGGCTCATCGCGATCACGTCCCAGTTGATGAACGCCGCGAGGATCACCGCGGGCGACAGCGCAACCAGCAGGGCTGTCCATCTCCGGGAGCGCCCGGCCAGGCAGGCGGTTGCCAGGACTGCCGCCAGGGCGAACACGGCGAGCGCAACCGTGGTCACGTCGAAGAACTCGCGGCCGCGGATAAGCGGATCGCTGATTGGCCGGACGACCCAGGCAGCAGCCTGCATAGCCGCGCCGATGAGCACCGGGTACTCCACCGGATGGCCCAGATAAGGGACTTTGCCCGCCGAGAGCCCCTCGGTGAAGTAGAGCGGGTAGATGTCGGTATAGCAGTGCGACTGGTACTGCCCGATGTTAGTGTTCCAGGCTCCGGCGCGGCAGGCTTCCTTGCTGAGGAAGGCCAGTGCGCTGCCTGCCAGGCTGGCTGTAACCAGCGCTGTCGTCGAACCCGCCGCCATTGCCACCCGGCGACGCGCCGCCGCCACCGGCCGGGCGCTGGCGGCGCGAGCCCCGCGCCGCGCCGCGTCATGCTCCGTCATCACTGTCAGCCTCTGGAATCCGCTGGGGGCTCCCGATGGTCAGTGCCCGTGGTCAGGCTAGCGGTCCAGGGCCTGCCAGGAGCGGTATGGTTCCCGCGATGCCGCCAGGGTCCAGTTTCCGCTGAGCGAGCTGTGCCGCCCGCAGACCTGCGACCTGGGACGGCATGTCGCGGTGCGGCGAGAGAAATGCAACAACTTCAGATCATCGGCTGCGGACCGGACCGCGTTACGCTGGCACCGGCACAGCGCCGTCCAGGCGCAGCCTGGCCTGACGCCGCACCGGGAGGACCTGTGGCCCTGCGCATCGTGATCGGACTCGTCCTGACTGTGCTCGCATTCGCGATCGCCGGTCGGCGGGTGTGGTGGCTCTACCGGCTCGCAATGTCCGGCCAGCCGGCTCCGGAGCGGATCGAGGCGGTCCGCCAGCATCCTGGCGGAGATGCCGAAACCCAGGTCACCGAGGTATTCGGCCAGCGCAAGCTGCTCAAGTGGACGGTTCCGGGCGTCGCGCATTTCCTGACGTTCTGGGGCTTCCTCATCCTGATCCTGACGATCATCGAGGCCTACGGCGACCTGTTCAGCAAGAAGTTCGCGATCCCGCTGATCGGAACCTGGGCGTGGGTCGGCTTCCTGGAGGATCTCTTCGCGGTCGCCGTCCTGGTCGGCATCGCCACCTTCGCGGTGATCCGGCTGCGCACTGACCCGAAGCGCGAGGGCCGAAAATCCCGCTTCTTCGGGTCGCACACAGGCGCGGCATGGCTCGTCTTGCTGATGATCTTTCTTGTTGTCGCGACCCTGCTGCTGTACCGCGGCGCGCAGATCAACACCGGCGACTTCCCGTACCCCCAGGGCGCGTTCGCCTCGCAGATCGTCGGCCACTGGCTGCACCCGCTGGGCACGACCGCCAACAGCGCGATCGAGACGGCCGGAATCCTTGCCCAGCTCGCGGTCATCCTCGGCTTCCTGGTGTTCGTCACCTACTCCAAGCACCTGCACATCTTCGTGGCGCCGCTGAACGTGCTGTTCTCCCGCCGTCCGGACGGCCTGCGCGGCCTGCAGCCGATGCGCTCGGGCGGCAAGGTGCTCGACTTCGAGGAAGCCGACCCCGACACTGACGTCTTCGGGCTGGGCAAGGTCGAGGACCTCAGCTGGAAGGGCATGCTCGACCTGGCCACCTGCACCGAGTGCGGCCGCTGCCAGTCGCAGTGCCCCGCCTGGGCCACGGGCAAGCCGCTGTCCCCGAAGATGGTCATCCTGGACCTGCGCGAGCACGCCTTCGCCAAGGCGCCGTACCTGCTGGCCGGATCCGACGAGGCCAGGGAGCAGCTGCCGGAATCAGTCAGGGCAGAGGCGCGAAGGCCGCTGGTGGGCGACTCGGCGGCCGGCGGCGTGATCGACCCCGACGTGCTGTGGTCCTGCACCAACTGCGGGGCGTGCGTCGAGGAGTGCCCGGTGGACATCGAGCACATCGACCACATCACCGGGATGCGCCGGCACCAGGTGCTGATCGAGTCCGCGTTCCCCGCCGAAGCGTCCACGATGCTGAAGAACCTGGAGAACAAGGGCGACCCGTGGGGCATGGGCGAGTCGAGGCGGACCGAGTGGATCAGCGAGCTCGACTTCGATGTGCCAGTGGCGGACGGCCCGATCGGCGACGACGTGGAATACCTGTTCTGGGTGGGCTGCGCGGGCGCGCTGGAGGACCGGGCGAAGAAGACCACCAAGGCCATCGCCCGGCTGCTGCACGCCGCCGGCGTCAGCTTCGCGGTGCTCGGGCCGGCCGAGTCCTGCACCGGCGACCCGGCCAGGCGGATGGGCAACGAGTTCGTGTTCAGCATGCTGGCGCAGCAGAACGTCGAGACGCTGAACGAGGCGGGCGCGCGCAAGATCGTCGCCAGCTGCCCGCACTGCTTCAACACGATCGCCAACGAGTACCCGCAGCTCGGCGGGAAATACGAGGTGATCCATCACACCCAGCTGCTGGCCCAGCTGGTCGCCGACGGCAGGCTCACCCCGGTGACGCCGATCGACGAGAAGATCACCTATCACGACCCGTGCTTCCTCGGCCGGCACAACCGGATATTCACCGCGCCGCGGGAGATCATGGAGAACGTGCCGGGCGTGCGGGCGCAGGAGATGCACCGGTGCAAGGAACGCGGCTTCTGCTGCGGCGCGGGCGGCGCCCGGATGTGGATGGAAGAGCGGATCGGCAAGCGGATCAACGTCGAGCGAATCGACGAGGCGCTGAGCACCGACCCGGATACGGTCTCCACCGGATGCCCGTTCTGCCTCGTCATGCTCGGCGATGCGATCAGCGCGAAGAAGGGCTCAGGCGAGGCGAAGGAAACGCTCGAAGTAGTCGACGTGGCCCAGCTGCTTGCCCGGTCAGTAGCGCAGCCGGCGGTGACCGCCCCCGGTCCGGAGGCATCTGGGCAGGCCGGAGGCGGGCAGGCCGGACGCGGCAAGGCCGGCCCGGCTCCGGCGTGAGGCCGCCGGTGCCGCCTGGCCTCGCGCACCTTACCGGGTAGGGCGCGCCCGGGATGGATTCACGGCGGGCTGAGTCGTTCAGTGACGGGGTCTTCGCGGTAGCCATCACGGTCCTCGTCTTCAACCTGCTGTCGGTTCACCAGCCAGGCAGCTACAAGGCGCTGCTGGCGGCCTGGCCGCAGTACGCGGCCTACGTCGTCAGCTTCCTGACCATCGGGATCATGTGGCTGAACCATCACACGATGCTGTCGCATGTGTCCACAGTCGACCGGGTCATGCTAGTCCTCAACACCTTCCTGCTGATGGGCGTGGTCGCGGTGCCGTTCCCGACCGCGCTGGTGGCCGAAGGCCTGGCACCGGCGGCTCCGGCGGGAGCCGCGCGGGTGGCCGCCGTGACCTACGGGCTGGTCCTGACCGCGACCTCGATCGCCTTCTGCGGCATGTGGCTGTACGTGTCCGCTCATCGGCAGTCGCTGGCAGCCAGGCCGATCCCGGTACCGCGGCAGGCGACGCTGCGGTTCAGCGCGGGCCTGATCG
>Ga0335081_10009030_pt1 | contig 16009 bp, 14 predicted proteins | sample Lox_Sample_35_FD_206713 | JGI IMG/M metagenome (GOLD analysis project Ga0335081, IMG submission 206713) | Soil microbial communities from Loxahatchee National Wildlife Refuge, Florida, United States - Lox_Sample_3.5 | ecosystem: Environmental > Terrestrial > Soil > Wetlands | place: USA... | reverse complement strand
AATACTGTAAAATGAAAGACTTGGCAAAAGGCGGTCGCTGCTGGACGGACGATTCGGAACACTACAACTCGTCCGCAACGTAAGCCGGGATCCGCGCTCTCCCGATGGCGATCGCCCGCGTCGCGCTTCCAGTGAGCGTCGACCGGCTCTTCGATTACTGGCTTCCCGCCGGACTGGATGTTCGCGCCGGCTCGGTGCTGCGCGTCAGGCTCGGACGACGTCGGCTCCTCGGCGTCGCGCTGGAAGTCGGCCAGGAGAGCGAGATCGCTCCGGAGCGCCTCGCACCGATCGACGAGGTGGTGACGCAAATCCCGGCGCTGCCGACGGACCTGTGCGCGCTGGCGCGCTTCGTGGCCGAGTATTACCAGCAGCCGCTCGGACAGTGTTTCGCGCAGATGCTGCCCCCGTTGATGGCGAGGCGTCGGGCCGGCAAGGTCGCCGGACACTGCAAGGAGGCTGCGGGCGCGGAGCCGGGAGATGCAGCGGATGCGACCTCCGTCCACGCGCTGCTCAACACCGAGCAGCAGGCGGCGCGCGACGCCGTGCTCGAGGCGACCGACCGATTCGCACCGTGGCTGGTTCAAGGTGTGACGGGCAGCGGCAAAACGGAGGTCTACTTCGCGGTGGCGCAGCGGATCATCGCCTCAGGGCGACAGGCGCTGTTGCTCGTGCCCGAAATCAATCTGACGCCTCAGCTGCAGCAACGCATCGCCCGGGGGCTCCCCGGCGCGCGAGCCACCGTGCTGCACAGCGCTCTGTCGGATGGCGAACGGCAGGAGGGCTGGGTGGCGGCGGCGCGCGGCGAAGTCGATCTCGTCGTGGGCACGCGGCTCGCCGTGTTCGCCCCGCTGCCGCGGCTGGGGCTGATCGTCGTCGACGAGGAGCACGACGTGTCGTTCAAGCAACAGGACGGCGTGCGCTATCACGCGCGCGACGTCGCCGTGTATCGCGCGCGGCTGCGTGCCGTGCCGATCCTGCTGGGTAGCGCTACGCCTGCCCTGGAGACCTACGCCGCGGCGGTCCGCGGGCGTTATCGCGCCCTGCACCTCAAGCGCCGCGCAGGCACCCAAAGCGCGCTGCCGGAGGTCCGCCTGATCCCGAACCGTGCGGCCGACAGCCGCGAGGGACTGGGCGCGCCGCTGCGCGCCGAAATCGCGGAGCGCCTGCGGCGACGCGAGCAGAGCCTGATCTTCATCAATCGTCGCGGCTTCGCCCCGTCGCTCCTGTGCTCGGCGTGCGGCTGGAAGGCCGAATGTGCGCGCTGCGCGGCGCGGCTGGTCGTGCATCGCGCGGAGAGCGAAATCCGGTGCCATCACTGCGGGCACGCCCGGCGCATCCCCGCCGCATGCCCCAACTGCGGAAACCAGGATCTCGTGCCGCTCGGCTTCGGCACCCAGCGCCTCGAGCGGGCGCTGGCGGAAGCCTTTCCGCAGGCGAGCATCCTGCGCATCGACCGCGACAGCACGCGGCGCAAGGATGCCTTCGCGACGATGCGCCGGGCGATCCTCGCCGGCGAGGTCGACATCCTGGTCGGGACCCAGATGCTGGCCAAGGGACACGACTTCCCGCAGCTCACTCTGGTGGGCGTGCTCGGCGCCGACAACGCGCTCTACAGCGCCGACTTTCGCGCCACCGAGCGGTTGTTCGCGCTGCTCGAGCAGGTCGCGGGACGCGCCGGACGCGGCGCCGCTCCGGGCACGGTGATGGTGCAGACGGACTTCCCCGATCATCCCGTGTACGCCGCTCTCACCGGGCACGACTACGACCGGCTGGCGAAGGCTCTGCTGCGCGAGCGCGAGACCCTCGGCCTGCCGCCCTTCTCGCATCTCGCACTGCTCTCGGCAGAGGCGCACAAGCGCGCTCCGGTCGAGCTCTTTCTTCACCGCGCGTTCGAGCACGGGCAGGCCATCGTCGCCGCGCGAGCCCTGCGCTGCGAGGTCTATCCGCCCATTGCGGCGCTGCTCCCCAGGCGGGCGGGACTGGAACGCGCACAGCTGCTCGTCCAGAGCCGGCGACGCGCGCCCCTGCGCGAGTTTCTGCCGCTGTGGCGAACGGAGCTCGAGCGCGTCGGCCCGCGCCGTGTGCGCTGGAGAATCGATGTCGATCCGCTGAGCTTCGCCTAGGGCGTCGCCTCGGTCCGACAGGCTATAATTCGCGACTTTTGCTGCCACGGGCGCGAATCTTCGCTGCTTCGCCTTGATCGATCCGCGCAGCCATCTCGCCGACCTTCTGGCCGCGGCGCTGGACCGCGTGCTTCCCGGCGAAGCGCCTCGCGCGCCTTCGCTGGTGCGCCCGAAGCAGCCCGAGCACGGCGACTATTCGACCAATGTCGCGCTGCAGCTCGCCAAGGAGCGCCGGCGCAACCCGCGCGAGCTTGCCACTGCCGTCGTCGCCGCGCTTGGGACTTCGCCGCTGATCGACCGCGTGGAGATCGCCGGCGCCGGCTTCATCAACGTGTACCTGACTCCGGAAGCGCGAAGCGCCGTGGTCGCGCGGGTGCTTCACGAAGGTGAACGCTACGGCCGCTCGCCCACCCTTGCCGGCACCCGCGTGATGGTCGAATTCGTGTCGGCGAACCCCACCGGCCCCCTGCACGTCGGCCACGGTCGCGGCGCGGCGGTGGGCGACGCGATCGCGTCGCTGCTCGAATGGCAGGGCGCCTCGGTCCATCGCGAGTTCTACTACAACGACGCCGGTGCCCAGATCGCGAACCTAGCCCTGTCGGTACAGGCGAGGGTGCGCCAGACCTACGATCCGGCGGCGCCGTTTCCCGACGACGGCTATCGCGGCGAGTACATCCGCGACATCGCCGCCGCTTATTGCGCCGCGCATCCGGACGATCGCTCGGCCGCCGACCTCGAAGCGATCCGCCGCTTCGCGGTCGGCGAGCTCCGGCGAGAGCAGGATGCCGACCTCGCGGCGTTCGGCGTGCGCTTCGATCACTATTACCTCGAGTCGTCGCTGTACACCGACGGCCGCGTGCAGGCGATCGTCGATCGCCTCGTCGCCGGCGGCAAGACCTATGAGCAGGACGGCGCGCTTTGGCTCAAGACCACGCAGTACGGTGACGACAAGGATCGGGTGATGCGCCGCTCGGACGGCAGCTACACCTATTTCGTTCCCGACATCGCCTACCACGTCACCAAGTGGGAGAGAGGCTTCCGCCGCGTAGTCAACGAGCAGGGCGCCGATCACCACAGCACGGTGGTGCGCGTGCGCGCCGGGCTGCAGGCGCTGGAAATGGGCATTCCCGAAGGCTATCCGGACTATGTCCTGCACCAGATGGTCACGGTGATGAAATCCGGAGAGGAGATGAAGATCAGCAAGCGCGCCGGCGACTATGTCACCGTCCGCGACTTGATCGACGAGGCCGGACGGGACGCGGTGCGGTTCTTCTTCCTGCTGCGCAAGGCCGACTCGCAGCTCGTGTTCGACCTCGACCTCGCGCGCGCGCAGAGCGAGGAGAACCCCGTGTATTACGTGCAATATGCGCACGCCCGCATCTGCAGCGTGCTCGACAAGGCGGGCATCGCCCACGCGGCGGCACCGGCCTGGCTCAAGGATGCCGACCTGACCGCGCTGACGAGCGACTACGAGCAGGCCCTGCTGCGCCGGCTCGCCGACTTTCCCGACGAGATCGCGGTCGCCGCACGCGAATTGTCGCCGCATCTGGTCACGTTCTACCTGAGGGAATTGGCGGCGCAATTTCACAGCTACTATAATGCCGAGCAATTTCTCGTCGACGATCCGCGGGTGAGGCAGGCGCGACTGGCGCTGGCGGTCGCCACGGGCCAGGTGCTGCGCAACGGTCTGGCCACGCTCGGCGTGAGCGCGCCGCGGAAGATGTGAATAGGAATCCGTGAACCGCAGACCCAGCCGTTTACGCGCCATGCCGCGATCGAAAGCCGGAGGCCGCGGCGGCACGCTGCTCGGCATCTTCATCGGGCTCGTGCTCGGGCTCGCGATCGCCGCGGCCGTCGCCTATTTCCTCGGCCGCAGCGGTCTTACCACGCCGATATCGCCCGGGACCGGCACGAAGGAGCCCGCCCGCGGTGTGCGGCCGGAGCTCGGTGCGGCCAGTCCGGCGGCGGAAAAGCCTCGCTTCGACTTCTACAAGATCCTTCCGGGCGGCGAAGAGCCGAAGGCTGCGCCGGACAGGCGCGCCGTGGACAAGGCCGTGGAGCGTCCGGGCGAGAAGCTTGCCGAGCCGAGCCCGGCGCCGGAGCCCGCGACGGTCCGGCCGAATGATCGCTTCTGGCTGCAGGCTGGCGCTTTCTCCAACGCGGCCGATGCCGAGGACCTGAAGGCAAGGCTCGCGCTGTCGGGATGGGAGGCCGCGGTCCAGCCGGTCGCAATGTCCGACAAGACACAGCGCTATCGCGTTCGCCTCGGGCCGTACGACAACACCGACGAGCTCAATCGCGTGAAGAAGGAGCTCGGCAGCCACGGCTTCGACGTCGCCGTGGTCAAGAATCCGTGAGGCGCAAGTTGAACTTTGCCGGCGGGCGGCCAGCCCAATCCGGACACGATGCCAGAGGAGCCACCCTAATGAAGCGATTGTTGGTCTGTCTGCTCGCCGCAACCGCGTGTCTGGCGGTCGGCGCCGCCGGCGCCGTCGACCTCGTCGAAGGCAAGAACTACGTGCGGCTCAAGAACCCGCAGCCTGTGGAGAGCGGCAAGAAGATCGAGGTGATCGAGTTCTTCTCCTACGGCTGTCCCCATTGCAACGATCTCGAGCCCATCCTCGACGCCTGGCTCGCCAAGCTGCCGCCGGACGTGGAATTCCGGCGCGTCCCGGTGGTCTTCCAGCAGCGCTGGGAACCGCTTGCCAAGATCTATTACACGCTCGATGCCATGGGCGTGGAAGCCAAGCTGTCGCCGGAGGTGTTCAAGGCGATCCACAGCGCGGGCCTGCCGCTCTACCAGGACAAGGCCTTCTTCGACTGGGCCGCCGCGCACGGCCTCGATCGCGCCAAGGTCCAGGACGTCTACAACTCGTTCGCCGTCAACAGCAAGTTCAACCGCGCGAAGGTCCTCGCTCAGGATTACAACATCCAGTCGGTGCCCACGGTCGTCGTCGACGGCAAGTACGTGACGTCTTCCGATCGCGTCGGCACCCACGCCGCGCTCCCGCCGGTCATCGATGCCTTGATCGCCAAGGCCCGCGCCGAGCGCGGCAAGGCGTGACGGGAATCCGGAGTCTGTCGGCCGGCTGATCGCAGCATCGGCGCCGGTGAAGGTCTTCATTACCGGCGCCTCATCGGGGATCGGCGCCGCGATCGCTCGCGAATACGCGCGGCGAGGCGCGCAGATCGGGCTGTTCGCCCGCCGTGCCGAGGCGCTGACCGAGCTGGCCGCTGCGCTGGGCACCGCATCCACCGTCTATCCCGGCGATGTCCGGGATCGTCAGGCGCTGGCCGCGGCGGCGGCGGACTTCATCGCGCGCTTTGGCGTTCCCGACGTGGTGATCGCCAATGCCGGCATCTCGCACGGAACGCTCTCCGACCACGAAGAGGACAACGCGACCTTCGAGGCGATCATGGCCACCAACGTGCTGGGCGTGCTCTACACGTTCCAGCCGTTTCTTTCGGCGATGCGCAAGGCGCACGCGGGCACGCTGGTCGGCATCGCCAGCATCGCCGGCTTCCGGGGACTCCCCGGAGCGGGTGCCTACAGCGCCTCGAAGGCCGCGGCCATACGCTACCTCGAGAGCCTGCGCGTGGAGCTACGGGGCTCCGGCGTGGCCGTGGTCACGGTTTGTCCGGGTTACGTCGCCACGCCGATGACCGCGCGCAACCCGTATCGCATGCCTTTCCTGCTTCCGGCGGGCAAGGCGGCGCGGTTGATCGTGGGCGCCATCGCGCGCCGCAAGCCTTTCTACGTGCTGCCCTGGCCGATGGGCTGGCTGGGACGCCTGTTCTCGGCGCTGCCGCGACCGCTCTACGATCGCCTGTTCGCGCGCGCGAAGCGCAAGCCCCGCGCCAGCGGCTAGGGCGCGACCCGCTTCGCGCTTGCGGCGACGTTCAGAGCGCGGCGCGAATGCCGACCGTAACCGCCTGATAGTTGCCGTCGTGCTTGCTCGCCGTCGCGTTGACGCTGACGAACCCGGTGACCCTGCTCACGCCCACGCTGCCGAGCTCCGCGGCCGCGCCGACATCGAACAGAACGTAGTCGCTGTCGGGCTTGGGCGCCGGAAAGCCGAAGCTCACGCCGCCGGTGGAGACCAGTCCGGCGCGAACCGTCCGATCGTCGCTGTTGTAGTCCTTCTCCCACGTCACGCGGGCGTAGGGCCGGACCATGCCGATGCTGCCCACGGCCTGCCAGCCCAGGCTGGAGATCAACGCGTCGCGCTTCTGGTGTCCGAAGGACATCGCGGTGCTGCTCGTCCCCGTCTCGGACCACGCGTAGACCTTCGCCTCTTCGTAGGTGAGCCGGGCGAACGGTCCGTGGCTCCAACCCGCGTAGTTGAACCACCAGCCGCCGAACGCGCGCGCCATGACGTGCGTGCCGCGCGTGCTGCCGCTCTCGGTGCGGCCTCCCGCGCCGAGCGGGATGTTGCGATGGATATCGCGGAAGTCGAGATCTCCGGCGCCGACGCTGGCGCCGACGTACCACGGACCGTCGGCGTAGGTGGTGTATCCCGTCAGCGTCGGCTCGTTGAGCTTGAAACCGCCGCCGTTGTCGCCGAGCGATGCCTTGTCCTCGGTGTAGCCGAAGGCCACACCCGCGAGCCAGCGGTCCGTGAGCTTCGCGTCGCCGCCGAGGACCACGGTGTTCGACTGGCTGTCGCCGCCGCCGAAGTCGTTGCTGCGATCGTAGTTGCCGAAGTCGTAGATCGCGTACGCCTGGAACTTGCCTTGCGCGCGCGCGGCGCCGATTTCCGACATCATGCGCTCGTCCAGCGCCCGGAATGTCGCCTGCTCGACCTGCAGCGGCGTCTCGGCGAGCAGTGCGATCTTCTGCGGCGCTTCGATCACGGAGGCGGCGTAATCGGCGAGGATCTGATGCCCGGCCGTCGTGGGATGCACGCTGTCGGCGAACAGAAACGTCTGCGCAGCGTTGGGCGCGACCAGCGTCGCCGAGGTGCAGAGCAGCGAGGTCGGGACCGTGCAGGCAGGCGTCGTGACGTTGGTGAGGCCGAACGCCGCCGGATTGGCGATCGCTTCGTTGAGCAGGAGGAAATCGTTGAGACGGATGACGTCGACGTGCAGCGCGTCGAGCCCGGCGGAAAGCGTACTGTTGAAGAAGCTCGACAGCTGGGTGATGCTCGCCGACTGGCCCGAGCCCACGCCGAAAGGCGTCTTGCCGACGTCGGGCAGGTTCCAGACGATGATGTAGCGAGCGCCGGCCGCGTTGAGACGGGCGACCTGCTGCACGACTTGCGTGGCCGCGGTCGCCAGGTTCGCCTGGACGTCTGCCGCCGTGGCCAACCCCGCGCTCGCCAGGCCCAGTTGGAAGAACAGGTCATTCCCGCCCGCCCCTACCGAGTACAGCGCGCCCGGATTGAGGGGACCTTTGGCGAGCAGGTTCGACACCTGCGTCGCGACCGGCGTGGCAGTGCCCGTCGGTGGCGTCGCCGGGACGCCGGGCAAATCGGTGACCCGCGCGCCGCCCTCCGCATAATCGGTGCCGCCCTGGTTCGCCGGCGTCACGATGAATCCATAGCGCTGACCGATGACTTCCGCCCAGATCGGCCCTGGATTGGTCGTGAACTTGCCGGTGCCCGGCGGCAGCAGCGGCTTGAAGGAGCCGGCGTCGGACAGGCTGTCGCCGAAGAAGAACACGCCGCTGAACTGAGCGGCGGCGTCGTGATGATTGAGGCCGAGAACCGCGAACAGCGCCGCCGCCAGCGCCGTTTTCTTCATTCTGCGCATGATCCTTCTCCCCGTTCGAGCGAATTCGTTCGCGGCATTGTACGACAACAAGACCCGGCTCCCTGGCCGGCGCAGAAAGGGATCGCGGTGCCAAGTGGCGCGCTTCGGCTGCCGAAATGCGACACGGGGCGACGACAGCGCCGAAGGACTATCCGAGACGCGACGTCTGCCGACGCCGCGTTGTTCTTCAGTTCGACAGCAACGCGAGCCGGTTGCCATCCACGATCTTGACGCGGTCGCCCTTCTTGAAGACCGGCTTCGCGCTCTCCGTGATCGAGCGCTTCGAGCCGTCGTCGAGCTTCACGGATACGACCCAGTAGCTCTTCTTTCTGGCGTTCTTCTCGACCTGATTCCCGGCGTACGCGCCGGCGCCGGCGCCGATGATCGTCGCTGCCGTGTTGCCTCGGCCGGAGCCGATCTGGTGACCCAGCACGCCGCCGACGATGCCGCCGGCCACGAGTCCCACACCGGAACCCTCACCCTTCTTCTCGACGTATTGAACGGACGTTACGACGCCGCAGGTCGTGCAGGCGCTCGGGGCAGGCGCCGCCGGCGTCCCCGGCAGGGGCTGCGCCGTGGCCGCAGTGGCGAAAAGCAAGGCCGAGATCAACAGTAGTCGCATCGCATGCCTCCGCGGGATTCGCCCTCCGGCGACTATACCGCTTAGTGGGCGTCGGCGCGCTGCCGGGCGTAGCCGCCGGGCGCTGGCTCGATCGCCCGCAGCCGGCTCTTCCCGCGTCCCTTGCCGATCTCGCGGGCGGCGACCTGCGCGCCGGCATAAGGCCGCAACCAGCCGATCCAGTCCGTCCACCAGGAGCCTTCGTGCTGCTTCGCGCGTTCGAGCCACGCTTCGGGCGTCTTGGGCAGCCTGTCGCTGGTCCAGTAGCCGTATTTCTTCGCCGCCGGCGGGTTGATCATGCCGGCGATGTGGCCGGATCCCGAAAGCACGAAGCGCCGCTCGCCGGCGAGCAGCTGGGCTCCGGCGTACGTCGTCTTCCACGGCGCGATGTGGTCCTCCATCGCCGAGACGAAATACGAGGGGGTGGTGACGCGGGTCACGTCGATGGCGACGCCGGCGAGCGTGATGCCGCCCGGCTCGCGGAGCTTGTTGCCCATGTACATGTTGCGCAGATAGAAGCTGTGCATCTTCGCCGGCATCCTTGTGGAGTCCTGGTTCCAGTGCAGCAGGTCGAAGGGGAACGGATCGCGCCCAAGCAGATAGTTGTTGATGACGAACGACCAGATCAGGTCGTTGCTCCTGAGCATGTTGAACGTGTTAGCCATCTCGGAACCTTCGAGATAGCCGCGCTCGTTCATCTTGCGCTCGAGCGAGCTCACCTGGTCCTCGTCGATGAAGACTTCCAGCTCGCCGGCGCCGGCGAAGTCGATGAGCGCGGTCATGAACGTCGCGGACGCGATCCGCTGGTCGTTCTTCGCCGCGAGATAGGCCAGCGTGGCGGCGAGCAGCGTGCCACCGAGGCAGTAGCCGAGCACGTTGCAGCTCTTCTCCCCGGTGGCTTTCTCGACGGCGTCGAGCGCGGCGATCGGTCCTTCCAGCAGGTAGTCCTCGAAGTCTTTGCCCGCGTGGCGCTCGTCGGGGTTGACCCAGGAGATCACGAACACCGTCAGGCCCTGCTCCACGCACCATTTGACGAAGGAGTTCTTTTCGCGCAGGTCGAGGATGTAGTACTTGTTGATCCATGGCGGGATGACGAGCAGCGGCGGCTTCGCGACCTTCGGCGTCGCCGGCTGGTACTGGATCAGCTGCATAAGGTCGTTCTGGAACACGACCTGGCCCGGCGTCGTGGCGATGTTCACGCCGAGCTCGAACGCCTTGCTGTCGGTCATCGAGATCCTGAGCTGGCCGTTGCCCCGCTCGATGTCGTCGAGCAGGTTGTTGAGGCCCTTCACCAGGTTCTGTCCGCCGGAGGCGATGGTCTCGCGGAAGACCTCCGGGTTGGTGAGCGCGAAGTTCGACGGCGCCAGCGCGTCGATGTACTGGCGGGTGAAGAAGTCGACCTTCTTGCGCGTGTGCTCCTCGAGGCCCTCGACGCTGGCCACGGCGTCGTGCAGCCACCGGGCAGTGATGAGGTACGACTGCTTGACGTAGTCGAAAAGGAAATGCTGCTGCCAGTCCTCGTGGCGGAAGCGCTTGTCCCCCGAGTCTGGCTCGGCGACCGGCGTCGCCGGCTGTCCGAGGAGCTTCAGCAGCGACGATTGCCACAGCGCCGAATACTCCCAGAGGAGGTTGAGCTGCGCCTCGGCCAGGCGATACGGGTTGGATAGCATCTTCGCGGCCAGCTCAAGAAACGCCTGAGTAAGGCCGAATTCGTCGCTCGCGAGCGCATGCCCGGCAGCGGCCTGCCGGGCGGCGAATTCGCCGAGCAGCTTGGCGCTCTTGTCTGCCGCTGCGGCGAACGATTGAGCCAGCGCAACCGGATCGTATTGCGGTTGCGGCGGATTGGCCTTGGCTGTGTCGACGCTGCCCATGTTGCCGTTCTCCCCGATCCCCCGTGCTGACGCTTCGCTCCTAAGCGCGTCTAAAGTGAAATATGCCGGCGAGCGCGTCGCGTTCCAAGTGCCCGGCGTGCCATAGATGATTAAGGTGGGCGATGGCTTCCCCCATCGCGAAGAGCTGTTGCTGCGCATCCAGCGGACGGCGGAACAGCAGCGGGAGGATATCCCTGGCGGTGACCGGCGCTTGGTCCGCGGCGGCTTCCACCTCGGCGAGACGGGCAGCGTGATGCGCGCGCAGCGCCTCGACTCGCGGACGAATGCCGACGAAGGGCAGGCCATGAGATGGAAGCACCAGCGTGTGGGCCGGCAAGCGCTCGAACCGCTCCAGCGAGGCGAGGAACAGGCGCAACGGATCGCCGTCGGGATCGCTCGGCCAAACGCTCACGTTGGTGCTGATCTTGGGCAACAGCATGTCGCCGGAGATGAGAACACCGAGTTCGGCGCAATACAGCGCCGCGTGCTCGGGAGAGTGCCCGTGACCGGGCAACACGCGCCAGCGATGCTCGCCGATGTCGATTTCGTCGTCGGCGAGCAGCCGCTCGTGGCGAAGCGGCAGCTCCGGGACGTGGCGCCGGTAGCCGTTGCCTCGGGCCGCGAGCGCCTCGAGATCGGAATCTTCGAGCCCGTGGCTGCGAAAGAGCGCACAGGTCGCCTCGGTGCCGTAGCCGGCGCGCTCCTCGGCCACCGCGTGCGCGGTCAGGTATTCCGCTTCGGCCATGGCCACCGGGCATGCCCAGCGGCCCGCGAGCCAGGCGGCGTTGCCGGCGTGGTCGGGATGGTAATGGGTCGCGATGACGCGATGCAGGGGGCGACCGTGGAGCGTCGTGCGGAAATGCTTCTCCCAGAGCGCCCGCGTGGCCGCGTTCCCCAAGCCCGTGTCGATCTGCACCCAGCCGTCGCGATCTTGGCACGGCCACAGGTTGACGTGGTCGAGCGCGAACGGCAGCGGCATCTTCAGCCACCAGACCCCGCGGACGACCTCCTGCGCGCTGCCCGAGGCCGGTGCGGCGGACCAGGGATAGGAGAGGGAATGAACTGCGGCGGGAAGCGAAGCGTTCATCGGCCTTCTGCCAGGGCCGGGCTCGGACGCTGCGACGGCAGCATGTTGCGACGCGGCATCCTCATCGAATCGCCTCGGCGTGTCAAGCCAGCCGGCGCTCGGGCGCGCTCTGGGTCGCGAACGGGTGCAACGGGTCTCGCGCTCCGAGCCGCGACCGACGCTTGTGGTATCGTCGGCCGATCGTCCTCGCCTGACTCGCATGCCGTCCCGGTCCGATCCGGCAACCTATACGATCTCCGACCTCGCTCGCGAGTTCGCTCTGACCACCCGCGCGATCCGGTTTTATGAGGACGAGGGGCTGATTGCCCCACGACGAAGCGGGCGGAGCCGGATTTACGGGGAGCGCGAGCGGGTGCGCATCAAGCTGGTCCTTCGCGGCAAGCGGCTGGGACTGTCGCTTTCCGAGATCCGGGAGTTGCTCGACCTGTACGAGACCGCGCAGAGCGAACGGCCGCAGCTCGCCAAATTCCTGCAGGTGCTGGCCGAGCGCCGGGCCCGGCTCAAGCAGCAGCAGGAGGACATCGCCATCGTGCTCGCCGAAATCGATGCCTTGGAGCGGCAGTGTCGCAAGCGGCTGCGCCAGGTCGGCAACGGGCCCGGGGAGCACACCGCGTCATCGCGGTGACGGATGCGTCGCTAGTTGACGTTTACGTAAACGTCAAATAAACTGTCCGGTTTCCGGACATGCTTTCGACCTCGATGCCGCCGCGCGGCCAGGACTCCGAAGCGACGGACTTCGCGCCGGTCGATCCCGACTATGAGGAACGGGTGCGCGCGAGCTTTGCCCGCCAGGGTGCCATGCGTTTGCTGGGAGCGCGTCTGCTCGCGCTCAGTCCCGGCTTTTGCGCGATCGAGCTGCCTTGTCGCGAGGATCTCACGCAGCAGCACGGCTACATCCATGCCGGCATCGTCAGCGCGATCGCCGATTCCGCCGGCGGATACGCCGGATTCACGCTGTTTCCCGGCGATGCGAGCGTGCTGACAGTCGAATACAAGCTCAATCTGCTTGCCCCGGCGGCGGGCGAGCGGCTGGTCGCCGAGGGCCGAGTCGTCAAGCCGGGACGGACGCTCGCCGTAACCCGGGGCGAGGTCTACGCCGAGGCCGGCGGCAGACGCACGCTGTGCGCGCTCATGCAGCAGACGCTGATCGTGCTTGCGGGCAAGCCGGACGCCTGAGGGAGAATGCCACCATGCCAGCGTTTCCGAGCCTCGATTTCCGCCTCGGCGAGACCGTCGACATGCTGCGCGACGCGGTGCGGGCGTTCGCCGCGGCCGAGGTCGCCCCACGCGCGGCTGAGATCGACCGCAGCAACCAGTTCCCGATGGACCTGTGGCGCAAGATGGGAGCCCTCGGACTCCTCGGGATCACCGTCGAGGAGACCTACGGCGGCAGCGGCATGGGCTACCTCGCGCACATCGTGGCCATGGAGGAGATCAGTCGAGCTTCCGGCTCGGTGGGATTGTCCTACGGTGCGCACTCGAATCTCTGCGTCAACCAGATCCGGCGCAACGGCAGCGAGGCGCAGAAGCGCCGGTACCTGCCGCGTCTCATCTCCGGCGAGCACGTAGGCGCCCTCGCGATGAGCGAAACGGGCTCAGGATCCGACGTCGTGTCGATGCGGCTGCGCGCCGACCTCAAGGACCGTCACTACGTGCTCAACGGCAGCAAGATGTGGATCACCAACGGGCCCGACGCGAACACGCTGGTCGTCTACGCCAAGACCGACGTCGCGGCCGGGCCCCGCGGCATCACCGCCTTCATCGTGGAGAAGGGCATGAAAGGCTTCTCCACGGCGCAGAAGCTGGACAAGCTCGGCATGCGCGGCTCCAATACCTGCGAGCTCGTGTTCGAGGATTGCGCGGTTCCGGCGGAGAACGTACTCTCCGCGGAAGGGCAGGGCGTCAACGTACTCATGAGCGGGCTCGACTACGAGCGCGCCGTGCTCGCGGGCGGCCCGCTCGGGATCATGGCGGCATGCCTGGATGTCGTGCTGCCCTACGTGCACGAGCGGCAGCAGTTCGGGCAGCCGATCGGCGAGTTCCAGCTGATGCAGGGGAAGCTCGCCGACATGTACACGACGCTCAACGCCTGCCGCGCGTACGTCTATGCGGTCGGAAGCGCGTGCGATCGAGGCGAGACGACGCGCAAGGATGCCGCGGGCGCCATCCTCTACGCCGCCGAAAAGGCGACATGGATGGCCGGCGAGGCGATCCAGGCGCTGGGTGGCAACGGCTACAGCAACGAGTTTCCGACGGGCCGGCTGTGGCGCGACGCCAAGCTCTACGAGATCGGCGCGGGGACTTCGGAGATCAGGCGCATGCTGATCGGGCGCGAGCTCTTCAACGAGTCCAAATAGGGAGACAAACGCATGGCGCTGGAGATGCGTGAGACCTGCGAGCGCTGCAGCTGGCCGCTCGCGCCGGAGGACGATTCGGCGTACATCTGCAGCTACGAGTGCACGTTCTGCGCCACCTGTGCCAACGCTCTCAACGGCACGTGCCCGAATTGCGGCGGCGAGCTGGTCCGTCGGCCCCGGCGTCCGCGCCAGGCGGCGACGCCCGGCGCCGGGTAGGCGCACTTCCATCTGAAGCGAGACAACACCGGAGACAACACCGATATGCACAACGATCCCGTCGTCATCGTCGGCGCAGCCCGCACCCCCATGGGTGGCCTGCAAGGCGATTTTGCGGCGCTTGCGGCGAGCGACCTCGGCGCGGTGGCCATTCGGGCGGCGGTGACCCGTGCCGGCATCGAGCCCCCGGCCGTCGACCAGGTCATCATGGGCTGCGTGCTTCCCGCCGGTCAGGGCCAGGCGCCGGCGCGGCAGGCCGCGCTGAAGGCTGGCCTGCCGCTCTCCACTCCGTGCACCACGGTGAACAAGATGTGCGGCTCGGCGATGGAAGCGGCGATGCTGGCGCACGATCGGCTGCTCGCCGGCAGCGCGGAGATCATCGTCGCCGGCGGCATGGAGAGCATGACCAACGCGCCGTATCTGCTGCCCAAGGCGCGCGGCGGCATGCGTATGGGCCACGGCACGGTCTACGACCACATGTTTCTCGACGGACTGGAAGACGCCTACGACAAGGGCAAGCTCATGGGAGCCTTCGCCGAGACCTGCGCCGAGAAATACGGCTTCAGCCGCGAGGCGCAGGACGAGTTCGCGCTGCGCTCGCTCAACCGCGCCCGCGCCGCGAACGAGGATGGCACCTTCGCCTGGGAGATCGCGCCGGTCGTCGTTCCGGGGCGCAAGGGCGACGTGGTCATCGAGCGCGACGAGCAGCCCGCCAAGGCCAACCCGGACAAGATCCCCACCCTCAAGCCGGCCTTCCGCAAGGACGGAACGGTGACCGCCGCCAACTCGAGCTCGATCTCGGACGGAGCCGCCGCGCTGGTGCTGATGCCGCGCTCGGCCGCCGAACGGCGCGGACTGAAGCCGCTGGCCGTCATCCTCGATCACGCCACTCATGCGCAGGAACCCGGCTGGTTCACCACCGCACCGGTGGGCGCGATGCGGAAGCTCTTCGCCAAGCTGGGGTGGAAGCCTGCGGACGTCGATCGCTACGAGATCAACGAAGCGTTCGCCGTGGTCACGATGGCGGCGATGAAGGAATTCGGGCTTCCCGCCGAGAAGGTGAACGTGCACGGCGGGGCGTGCGCGCTCGGGCATCCCATTGGCGCCTCCGGGGCGCGCATCGTGGTGACGCTGCTCGGGGCGCTGCGCAAGGCCGGGGGCAAGCGCGGCGTGGCGAGCCTGTGCATCGGCGGCGGAGAGGCGACTGCCATGGCGATCGAGCGCCTCTAGAATCGCGATGTCGAGGGTCGTGTCCGAGTCGCCCGCGGTGCCGCTGTCCGGCTCGGCGAGTCACGATGGAGCGGCGAGCGCTGCCCCGCGGCGTCCTCCGCCGCTCCCGGTCGTCGTCGGCTGTCCGCGCTCCGGCACCTCGCTGCTGGCCGTGATGCTCGACAGTCATCCGGACCTGGCCGTGCCCCCGGAAACCGCGTTCGTCGGCCTCGTGGCCCGTCTCTCGGGGACACCCGCGGCCGTCCGGCAGAGCTTCCTCGATATCGTCACCGCGGACCGGATCGCTGTGTCCAACTGGTCCGACTTCGGCCTCGACAAGGACTCGCTGCGGCGGCGGCTCGAGACGATCGAACCCTTTACGGTTTCCGAAGGTCTGCGGGCCTTTTACGCCATGTACGCCGAGGGCGAAGGCAAGCCGCGCTATGGCGAAAAGACGCCCGATTACGTGTTCCTCATGCCGGAAATCGCGGCCCTCCTCCCGGAGGCGCACTTCCTCCACGTGATCCGCGATCCGGGCGACACGGCACTGTCGTGGCGCAAGACCTGGTTCGCGCCCAGCCAGGATTTGCGCGTGCTTGGCGCACAATGGCGAAGGCGCGTCGATGCGGGAAGACGAGGCTCGACCCTGGTACGGCGCTACCTCGAGATCCGCTTCGAGGATCTGATTCGGCGTACGGAAGAAACACTCAAGCGCGTGTGTGCGTTCGTGTCGCTTCCCTGGGATCCGGCGATGCTCGATTACGGTACGCGCGGTG
>Ga0335081_10009029_pt1 | contig 16010 bp, 15 predicted proteins | sample Lox_Sample_35_FD_206713 | JGI IMG/M metagenome (GOLD analysis project Ga0335081, IMG submission 206713) | Soil microbial communities from Loxahatchee National Wildlife Refuge, Florida, United States - Lox_Sample_3.5 | ecosystem: Environmental > Terrestrial > Soil > Wetlands | place: USA... | reverse complement strand
ATCGGAACGGCCCGGAGAGGCCGCGGCGGCGCGCGCGGCCCTTGCCGCGTCGGCGGTCGCTGGCAGGGGCTCGCCGGCCGACGCAGCGGCGGGCGCGGTGCCTGCGGCTCCTGCCGCGACGGCGCGCGGGACCACGTCCACCAGATTGCCGGTCTGGATTTCGTTCCAGGTGTGCACGATGCGCTGGATGACGGAAATGTTCGGCCCGATGGCGAGCAGCCAGAGCGCGGGCGCCATGCGATTGCCGAGCGCGCCGAGAATCAGCAGCACGATGCGCTCCGGGCGCTCCCAGAATCCGGCCTTGCAGCTGGGGATCAGCGATTCGGCGCGCGCGCGGGCGTAACTGACCATGACGGAGCCGGCCATGGCCACCCCGACGAGGATGGCGTAGAAGAATCGGTTGACGCGCGCGTAATACACCAGCAGGCCGAGGTAGAGCACCAGGTCGGAATAGCGGTCGATGACCGAATCGAAGAAGCCGCCGAACGTGGTGACGCGGCCCTGGGCGCGGGCCACCCGGCCGTCGGTCATGTCGAAGACGCCGGCCAGAATCATCACGGCCCCCGCGGCGGGGAAACGGCCCGCGGCGAAGAGAACGGCGGCCCAGACGTTGACCATCAGGCCGGTGAAGGTGAGGACGTTGGGATGGACGCCGGTGGCCGCGAGGCCGTCTACGATCTTGTAGAGCAGCCAGTGGCCGGCCTTGCCGATTTTTTCCGTAATCATGAGCGGCGGAGTCCCGAGACGTTTCCCTGTTCGAGCCGGTTCCTACTCCGAATCCTCGTGAATGGTCACCAGTTTCAGGATTTCCAATTCCTTTTTTCCCGCGGGCGTGACGACCAGAACCGTGTCGCCGGCGGTCTTGCCCATGAGCGCGCGGCCAATGGGCGAGGTGGTGGAGATCCAGCCTTTGGACGCGTCCGCCTCTTCGGTGGTCACCAGTTTGTACTCGGTCTTCACGGACTTATCCACGTCCATGACCATGACGCGGGAGCCGTAGGCGGCCTTGTTCCGCGGCAGGTTGTCGAGATTCATCATGGCCACGTTGGAGAGTCGCTGCTGGAGCTGTCCCATGCGAGCGGTAACGTACGACTGGCGCTCTTTGGCGTACTTGAATTCGGCGTTTTCGGAGAGATCGCCATGGGCGCGGGCCTTCATGAGCTCCTTGGGGAGCTCGTGGTTGAGCTCGTGCTCGAGGCGGTGAAGTTCTTCTTCGAGTTTCTTGCGGATTCTCTGTTCGATGTCGCCCATAGCCAACCCAGCCTCGTCCCAGCGGGCGTGGCGCGTCCCGGTTTTCGATTGCGCCATGGCCTCCAGGGCACATGGCGGAGCCACGTACCATGCGGTACGTGGCGGAGAGGGGGGGATTCGAACCCCCGGTACACGTTTTAGCGCGTACAACGGTTTAGCAAACCGCCGCCTTAAGCCTCTCGGCCACCTCTCCGTTGTGTACTCAAATAGCCTACCACAGCCCCACGGCGAATAAGGCCGGCGACAGAGACGAGGTGGGCCCGCGGGCTCACGCGGGAGGATCATCGGCGGTGGCCGGGCGGTTCTCGCGTGTGGCGCGCAGCACGCCGGATTCGTCGAGGTAAAAGCTGCGGAAGCCGTAGCGCTGCGGCTGGGCGAGAAGGACGTAATGCCGGATACGTCCCTGCTCCTCGCTGGAGGAGTAGGAGAGGTTGTAGCCTTCGCGGCGGGCGGCCTGCGCGGCGGGCCATTCCTTTTCGCCCAGGGCGTCGAGCGAGGCGGGATATTCGCCGCCGGTGGCGTCCGCATAGGCGGCGAGCTGGCGGCCGATCTCGTAAAGCGAGGCGGCGGCCTGCGTTTCCGCCTGCTTGCGGCTGGCGGCCTGCCGGTCGGGAACGATGTAGAGCAGAAAGGCCCAAACCGAGCCGATGAGAGCGGCGAAGGCCAGCAGGATGAGCAGCCGGCGCGTGAGCGACATCGGTTTTTCATCCGAGGGCGACGCCCGCGGAGTCAAGTCCGCGCCGCAGTGCGGACAGAGTTCGCTCGCCGAGTTGATTTCGTGCTCGCATTCGGGGCAGGTGAACATAAGAACCGAGAAATCGATCCCGAAGCCCCGGGACGAACTAGGAAACCCGGCAGTCCGGAACGCCGAAGGGCAGCGCTAGGATTCCGGCGCGTGGCCGGACACGATCATTCCCATCGAGAGTTGTTTGCCTCCGGCCAGCGTCACGCGAAAGGTGAGCAGCCAGCAATCCGAATCGTCCTGATAGTGGAGCGCGGGGGTGGCGGCGGAATCGTCGCCGGGCCAGAGGCTCCACACGCTGGGATGCTTGGTGCCCGTGGTTTTCGTGCTGAGTTTGATGGCCTCGTCGCGGGTGACAGTGGCGGGGTCAGAATCCGCGGAGATGGGCGAGAGGAGCGCAAAGTCGCGCTGCGGGGCCACGCCCTGGTGATTTCCGTCCACGGGAGACCAGGCATAGCGGAGAGTGTAAAGGCCGGCCTTCACCTGCTGGTTGCGGAAGTCGCGGGTATCGGCGGCCACGCGCATGACGCCGAGAAAAGTTCCCTGGGCAATCTGGCCGAAGGTGACCCCGAGATCGGTGGCGGGAGTGGCGGCGAGGGGCACTTGCTTGCGCAGCCACACGTCGCAGAGCACGCCGCCGGCGCCTTTTATTTCAATGCCGTTCGTGACCACCGCGTCGCGGAGGGCGGCGGGGAGTTCCGCGGGAGGCGCGCCGGCGCCGCTGGCCAGGCTGAAGGTGTCTGCGGCAAACGCGGCACAGGAGAGGAGAAGAGAAAGAAAGAAGAACAGGCAGACAGACGCCCCGTCGAGCCGGAGCGAAGAAAAGCGGCGCCGAGGCGCCGCACTCCACAGGGTGATCACGCCGCAAAATGGCCGACGAACGCGCCCCGCCGGCCGGAATCGTTCCAGGTCTCGCCCAGATGATCGCCCTGGTAGCTGCCTTCGAGGGTGACCGCGGGCATGGCATGGGTGAGGTGCGCGGCCAGCGGCGGATAGAAGACTTCTTCGTTGTGGCAGATGACGTCGCTGCCGTTGATGGGCCGCGTGGAGATCTTGACGGTATTGGCCACAACGCTGACCACGCCATGCTGCGGGCCCATCTCGAACCGGATAGGACTGGTCTCGACGGCGACCACGTTGGCGAGGAGGCTGCCGGCCTGAGCCTGCGCGAATTTGATGAGGGCGGAGCGCTGCGCGGCGGTGGCGCGGGAATCCACGATCATGACGGCGCGGGCGGGAAGGGGATTGGAATATGGGCTGCCCAGAGTGGCGCTGGCGCGGACGACGGCAATGACGCTGAGGCCGCCGAGTTGCGTGCCTTCCCACTGGCCCGCGGTTACATGCCAGGCGAGCACGGCCTCGTCTCCGGTCAGGCCCACTTCACCATTGGCGAAGCAGGGGCCGGTGTAGACGTCGGCGGTGCGGAATTCGGCGTAGTCGCCCGAGATTCTGGACGTGCTGGTGTCCGTGGGAGTGGCGGCCGCCGCGGGAAGCGAGAAAACGAGCGCGGAAGCAATGAGAACGAGAGCGGCTTTCATGGCGTTGCCTCCCATGGTGGAGTTAGATGACATTTTGCTACCAATCGGTGCTTGCGGCAATGCGTGCGAAACGGACAGGTGCGCACCGCGGCCGGCTTCGCGCCTTTACTCCATGCGGCAGCAGGAGCGGCTGCCGCGGCAGGGTTCGAGCCCGGCGATTTTGCCGTCGGGGCCGATCAGGGACTGTGTGATGGCGCACCAGAAGGGGCCGGCGCGCTGCGCTTCGTGCGATTCGGGCGTGTCGTGGTCCGGCGTGTCGTAGAACATGGTCTTGGCGCGGAGGCAGCAGCAGACTTCGCGCTTGGCGATGAGCATCGGAAGCAGTGCCATGGCTATGCCCTCCCCGCAGCGAGAATGGCGCGTTTGACGGCGACGCGGGCGAGCTGGACTTTGTACTTGTTGCCGCTGAGCGGATGCGCGTTGTGAACCGCGGTCTCGCCCGCCTTCGCAGCCGTTTCTTCATTCAATGCCTTCCCGGCCAGCGCGCGCTCCGCTTCCGGAGAGCGCCAGGGAATGGGAGCCACGTGCCCCAGGACGATGCGTGCCTCGCGGACCGTGCCGCCATCCACCCGCAGCGCGACGGATGCCGTGGCCAGCGGCCAGTCGAGCGCCTGTTTCTCGCGGACCTCGTAGACAGCCGTCTTCCAGTTCGCGGCGCTCTCGGGGATCACGATGGCGGTGACGATTTCGTTTGGTGCCAGCGTGTACTCGCGTTCGTGCTCGTGGCGAGGCGCGCGGTACAACTTCGCCAGCTCGGCCTTCCGTGTTCCTTTCCCTCCGGCGATTTCCAGTTCCGCCCCTAGCGCGATGAGAACAGGCGCCAGGCTCGAAGGATTCACAAAATACGCCGGACCCTCGTTGCCGAGGATGGCGTGATAGCGGTTGTCGCCGCCCGGTACCAGCGGGCGGCCCTTGGCATCGCGCGCGAGCAGGCCGAAGCCGTTGCGGAAATACCAGCAGCGCGGGCGCTGGAGCAAATCGCCGCCGACGGTACCCATGTTGCGAATCTGCATGCTGGGCACGCCTGCGGCAGCGGCGACGAGGCCGGGAAAATCCTTCTGCATGCCGGAGTCGTCCGCCAGTTCCTGGAGCGTAACGGTCGAGCCGATGCGGGCGCCGCCGGCATTGTGCGTGATTCCGCCGAATTCCTTCACGCCGCGGATGTCCACCAGGCGCTTCGGCGCGACGACGTAATTTTTCATGAGGCTGAGAATGTCGGTGCCTCCGGCGAGGACGGCAGATTGCTCGAAGCTCGAGGAGAGATGGCCGAGCGCTTCTTTCTGCGTAGTGGGGCGAGCGTAGGCGAAGGCTTCCATGTCACGCCCTCCTGGCCGACGGCGCGGTTTCGAGCGCCGCCAGCACTTTTGCCGGCGTAATGGGGATGGTGGGGACGCGAACGCCGATGGCATTGGCCACCGCGTTGGAAATCGCCGCGCCCGGCGAGACCACAGGCGGCTCGCCGAGCCCGATGACGCCGCGGTCGTCGTATCCGGGACCGGTCATCATGTGCACGCGGAATTTGCCGATGTCGGGCAGGCCGGCCAGCTTGTAAAACTCCATGTCGGGATTCAGGCAGCGGCCGGTCTGCTCGTCCATGAGCTTTTCTTCGAAGAGGGCGTAGGTGACGCCCATGATCAGCGCGCCAAACACCTGGCTCTCTGCCGTCTTCCTGTTGAGCACCAGGCCGCAATCCTGCACGGCAACGATTTCCTCGATGCGGACGATACCCGTCTCCGTGTCCACGGTGACTTCCGCCATCTGCGCGCCGCCGACGCCGCTGGAAATGAGGTCGAGCGAGCGCTGACCGGCGGCGGAGATGGGCGTAGCGCCCAGCTTGGCGCAGGCCTGATTCCAGGTGATGGCGCGGCCGGGGTCGGCGGCCACGCGCACTTCGCCCTCCGCGGCTTCGAGTTCCTCGGGCTTGGCGTCGAGATGGGGAGCGACCTTGGCGAACAATTCATTCAGCGCGTTGGTGGCGGCGTGGCGCGTGGAGGAGCTGACGCCGCCGACCGTGGTGGAACCGCCCGAAGCGCCGGAGGGCGGGAAATGGCTGTCGCCGATGTTTACGGTGATCGCGGAAATCGGCAGGCCGAAGGTTTCTCCGGCGACGAGGGCGATGATGGTGCGAGTTCCCGTGCCGAGATCCTGGCTGCCGATGGAGATATCCACGGAGCCGTCGGGATGAATCGTGCAATTGGCATTGCTCTGGTGACCGCCACCGCCCCAGGTGTGGATGGAGAGGCCCAGACCGCGCTGGACGGGCCCGGGATCTTTGGTCCCGCGCGGGCGCCATTTTTTCTTCCAATCAATCATCTCGGCGGCTTTCAGAAGTTCCTCGCGATACTCCCTGGCGCGCGGGCCGGTGTGCTCCAGGTTTTTCAGGAAAAAGTCGAGCGGATCCATGGGAATGGCGGCGGCGAGGTCGTCGAGAGCGCCCATGGTGATGACGCAGCTCTGCGGATGATTGGGAGCGCGCCAGGCGCGGCCCGGGCCGATATTGGTGAGCACGGCGGTGTGCCGGGTGCGCCGGTTGGGAGCGCGCATCACGTAGGGTACCGGAGGATTTCCGCCGGCATGCGGACCGGAGGTGCCCCAGGATTCCGACTCCCAGGCCAGGAGAGTGCCGTCCTTGTTCGCGGCGGCTTTCACGTGGGCGTGGATGGAGGGACGCGCGCCGGCTTCGATCAGTTCCTGGTCGCGCTCGAGCATCATTTTGACGGGGCGGCCGGCTTTCTTGGAGAGCTGGGCGCAGGCCGGCCCCCAGGGGTCGGCGCCGAACTTGCTGCCGAATCCTCCGCCCATGTACTGGGTAATGGACTCGACATCGGCCGCGGGAACGGAGAGGGCTTTGCTCATTTCTCCGGCGATTCCGGTGACGTTCTGTGTGGAGGCCCACATGGTGAGCTTGTCGCCGTCCCATTCGGTGACCTGGCCGTGGGCTTCCATGCAGCAGTGGGTGATGACCCCGGCGCCGTAGGTTCCTTCAATGGTGACCTCGGCGGATTTCATGGCCGCGTCGGGATCGCCTTCCTTCACCTCCGAGCCGGCCTCGATGTGGCCCGCGCCCGCTTTTTCCGGAGTGACGTCGCCGACCAGATGGGGCAGCACTTCGTACTGGATTTTGACGGCGCGTGCGGCGTCGCGGGCCTGCTCTTCGGTATCGGCGGCAACAGCGACGATTTCCTGTCCGGCCCAGAGAACTTCCTTGCCGGGCTCAAACATGATGAGGACGGCGCGGACGCCGGGCATTCGCTCGGCCGCGGCGGTGTCAATGCTCTTCACCTTGGCGTGGGCGTGCGGCGAGAACACCATTTTTCCGTGGAGCATGCCGGGGCGGCTGATGTCGTAGGAATATTTCGCGCGGCCGGAGGATTTGGCCGGGCCGTCCACGCGGTTGAAGGATTTTCCGATGAGGAAGCGCTTGTCTGCCGGTGGCCAGTGATAGTCCGCCATTACGCCCTCCCCGCGCGGATGCGCTTGGCGGCATCGAGAGCGGCCTCGCGGATGCCCATATAGGTTCCGCAGCGGCACAGGTTGCCGCCGAGGCCGGTGGTGACCTCTTCATAGCTGGGGTCGGGATGCTGCTTCAGGAACGCGGTGGCGGCCATGACGAATCCGGGAGTGCAGAAGCCGCACTGCTGGGCATCGTGCTGGACGAATGCCTGGGAGACGGGAGAAAGCTCGCCGTCGGTGGCGAGGCCTTCGATGGTGGTGATCTCGTGGGGCTGCGCGGCAATGGCCAGAACGCTGCAGGAGTAGACGGCTTTTCCGTCGAGCATGACGGTGCAGGCGCCGCAGGTGCCGCGGTCGCAGACCTTTTTGGCGCCGGTGATGTCCAGATGGTCCCGCAGGGCGTCGAGAAGAGTGACGCGCGGTTCGACCTGAAGCGAATGGGATTTGCCGTTGATGCGCAGGGTGATGGGGACGGGGCCGGGGCCGGCGGCGCTGGAATCCGCGGCCGCCGTGGCGGTGTCCAGCAGCCCTTCTGTGACCATGACACCCGCGGAGACGGCCACGCCGGCGCCTTTCAGAAAGGCGCGGCGGGAGAATCCCTTCGATTCGGCAGTTTCCGCGGGCTCGGAACATTCGGGCGGAGATGCGCCGCCGGGCGGGCGGCGATCCTCGCGGTTGTCACTCATGTGCGCCTCCAGGTATGGATCGAAGCGGGTGGACGGGAAGGGAAAAGGAACCCTGCAGAAAAACGAATCATGGCGCCCCTCAGCGGAAGGCTCATCCTACTCCACTCATTCAGGAGCCGCAATCGCCGGCGATGGTTCCCGGCCATAGTCCCGCGGCGATCCCGTTCCGTGCGACGCATGGGGAGGCAGGAGCGTTTCGCGGCGCGCCGGGCGGCTCAGAGGTTGTCCCGAAAGAACTGCGTGACGCGCGTCCAAAGCTGGATTTCCGCGGGAGCGTCGTGAATTCCGTGCCCGCGGCCGGGATAGATGGCGAATTCGGCGTAATGGCCTGCGGCGAGGAGCGCCTCCTGCAGCTCGAGAGAATTGGCGAAGTGCACGTTGTCGTCGCCGGTGGCGTGGGCCACCAGCAGTTTGCCGCGCAAGCCTTCTGCGTGGGAGACGGGAGAGGAATCGCGGTAGCCCTCCGCGTTCTCGGACGGCAAGCCCATGTAGCGCTCGGTGTATATGGTGTCGTATTGGCGCCAGTCGGTGACGGGAGCGCCGGCGAAACCGGCTTTGAACACGTTCGGCGCGCGGAGCATGGCCATGCAGGTCATGAAGCCGCCGTAGCTCCAGCCGGTGATGCCGATGCGCGCCGCGTCCACGTAGGGCAGCGAACGGAGATAGGAGACACCGGCGAGCTGATCTGCGAGCTCCGTTCTTCCCATGTGGAGATGGATGGGAGTCTCGAAGGCGTGGCCGCGGTTCAGGCTGCCGCGATTGTCGAGGATAAAGACGAGGTAGCCCTTCTGGGCCATCATCTGCAGCCACAAGGCCCGCGTGCCGCCCCAGGAGTCGATCACCGATTGCACGCCCGGCCCGCCGTAAACGTAGACGAGCACGGGATATTTTTTCGAGGGTGAGAAGTCGCCGGGCAAAATCGTTTCGGTAAAGAGCTTCGAGCCGTCCGCTGCGCTCAGCTCGGAAAAGCGCGGCGGGGTGAGCCCGTACTCGGCGAGGGCGGGGACGCGGTTTTCGTTGAGCATGGCGGCCTGCGTACCGTCAGAGCGGAGGACGGACTGCCGCGGCGGCTGGAGCGCGGAGGAAAACGTGTCCAGGAAGTCCGCGGCGCCCGGGGCCATGAGAATGGAGTGCGTTCCCGGCTCGCGTGTGATCTGCCGCGGCTGGCCGCCGGAGAGCGCGACGCGGTAGAGCTGGCGCTCCAGGGAAGTCTGTTCGGTGGAGAGGAAGTAGACGGCGCCGGCGGTTTGGTCCACGCCGGCGATGGCGGTGACCACCCAATTGCCGCGGGTGAGCTGGCGCATCACCTTTCCGTCCGCGGCGTAGAGATAGATGTGGCGGAAACCATCGCGTTCGCTGGTCCACAGAAATTCCTTTCCGCCGTCGAGAAAAATCGGATTGCCCCCCACGTTCACCCAATCGCGGTCTTTTTCCTCCAGCAGGGTGCGGGTGCTGCCGGAGGCGCGGTCGGCTTCCAGCAGATCGAGTTCGTTCTGGGCGCGGTTGAGGCGCTGGATGGCGAGGCGTTTCGAATCGGGGAACCAGGCGACGCGCGGGAGATAGACGTTCCGGCCGCTGCCGGTATCCATCCAGCGCGTTTCGCCGCCGGAGAGGGTGACGACGCCGGCGCGCACGACCGGGTTGGCGCCGCCGGCCTGGGGGTAGGATTCCCAATCCACGGGCGCGCCGAGCTTCAGATAATCGACGAGCGGGTAGCGCGTGACTTTACTTTCGTCCATCTCCAGGAACGCGACGGCGCTCGAATCGGGCGCCCACCAGCAGGCGGTGAGCAGATCGAGCTCTTCCGGATAGACCCAATCGAGTTCGCCCTCGCGGAGCAGGACGGTGCCGCCGTGAGTGAGCTGTTTTTCGGTGCCCGCGGCGAGATCGACGGCCCACACGTTGTGGCCGCGCAGGTAGCTCACCCAGTGTCCATCGGGAGAGAACTTCACGTCGCTCACGTCTTCGTCGCTCGCCAGCACGCGGCGCGATTTTTCCGCGTGCAGGTCGAAGAGATAGAGATTGCCGCCGGAAACGAACAGGATGGCGTCGCCGCGCGGGGACCAGAAATACGGAGGGGCGGGATGGCGGCCGAGGCCGGTCGCATTGCTCACGCGCTGCGGGCCGCCTGCCTTCATTTCCTCGAGCTGGGAGGTCGAGACCAGCACGCGCGTCTCGCCGGAGGCGGCGTTCCAGGCGGCGAGCTCGGTGCCCTGCGGCCCGAGGCGGAAGAAACTGAGCAGCGAGCCGTCGGGGCTCCAGGCCGGAGCGCCGAGCTGCGTTCCCTGCAGGGCGCCCGAGCCGAAGATGGCCTCCACGGTGAGATCTTTGTGCGCGGTCTGTGCCGGCAGCGGAGAGACTGCGAAGGCCAACGACCCGATGATCAGTGCGATTCGAATGCCACGCCATACGCGAAACGACATGCACTCTCCTCCTTCCACCCGCGGCATTGTAGACCGAGTGCGAGCGGCGGCGGAGGAGATTGGAGTGATGAGCGCGGCCGTCGCCAGGATGGAGGGAAGGCTGGAAGGAGCTCCCGCGCTACTCGGGGCGGTAATATTTTTCGCCCGCGCAGGAGCGGCAGAGGCTGCGGCCGTTGACCACGACTTCGCGCTTGAAATTGACGCCCTCGCCGCACTGCGCGCAGACCACGCGCGGCCCCTTGAAGCCGGGCAGATCTTCCGGACGCACTTCCACGGAGCACCAGCTCGTCTCGAACAATTCTTCATCGGGCAGCAGGGCGTAGGCCTTCTGCTGGCCGGCGTCCTTGTCCATCTCCGGAAACATTTCGCGGGCCCGCTGCTTGGACGATTCCTTTGCGGCGACGCGGACGCCGCGGCCGGAGTTCAAATCCACGAAGGTTGCCGCCACTTTTCCCCAGTCGAAGAATTTCAGGCTGCGTTTTCCCAGGCGGCAATTGGCCACCAGAGCCACGGCGTCTGTGACGCAGCGGTCGATTTCGACGTAGGTGACCAGCCGCTTGCGCTCCTTGACGGGGTCCTGGATGCCCAGCTCGCGCATGCCGAGCATGGCGAGGCGGACGCCAAGCACCTGTCCGGCGCACAGATGGCCGTGGGCCACTTCCGCCAGCTTCAGATATTCTTCCAGCGTTTTCACGTCAGGAGCTCCCGGCCACCGCGCCGGCCTGGGGCGCGGGGATGGGCGACGCGCGGCGGCGCCGTGCGGCATAGAACGCGGCGAGGGCCAGCGCGAGCGAGAGGGCGAGGAGTGTGCCATCGCGAAGCAGTGTGCGGCCGCTGATGGGTTCACCCAGGCCGAAACATCCGCAACTGATCTGTCCTTCGCCGCCGGCCGGCTGGTAGGCGTGGACCATGGCGGAGAAGAAGACGGCCATCAAGACGGTGGCCGTGGTGGTGGTGATGCGCTGCCAGAAGCCGGCAATCAACGCGAGACCCAGCGCCAGTTCGAACCAGGGAAGGACGTGCGCCGCGGCAACCGCCATCCATTCGGGCATGAGCTTGTAGGCGTCAATGGACATGGCGAACAGCAGGAAGGAAGTGCGCAGCTTGGTGTAGGCGGCATAGCTGAAGACCACGCCCAGCAGCACGCGGCCCGCCGTGTACACCCACCAACCCGCTGCATACCGGCGCATGGTCACTGTTTGAGCTGCTCGTCGAGGTAACGGCGGAGAAGGGAATAGGAGACGTTGCCGGGGAGCACGTCGGTACGCCCGTGGACGGTGACGTAGATCGTGGGGGTGGAGCGAACGCCCTTGGAATCGCCGAGGCTGCGGTCGCTGTTCACGAAGGAGTCCGCTTTTCCCCCCTGCACCAATTCGCGGACGCGCTTCATCTCCCGCGGCGAAAGGACGGAGGCGACCACGGCGTCGACGTTTCCGGTACGCGTCCACTCCGCCTGCTTGTCGTAGAGCGCCGCGTCCACCTCCTGGAACCTGCCGATGCGCGCGGCCGCGGTCTCGTAGAGCGCCGCCTCGCGGGAGTGTTCGTGGCCGGGCACGCCGATGAGCGGAAAATCCCGATGGATGAGGTAGACCTTGCCGGTGGCCACATAATCATCGAGCATCGGACGGATGTCGCTCAGATAGAACATGCGGCAGACCGGACAGGAGTAATCGCTGAAGACTTCCATGACGATGGGAGCGTCGCGCGAGCCCAGTGTCTTTTCGGGCGGGCCCGGCTCCGTCTCAGCCGCAGGTTTGGCGCGGGTGCGTGCCTGCCTGGCCGTAGCGCCGGCGATGCCTACCGCCATCCCGAGTGCGGCTGCGACAGCCAGAGATCTTCTCCACAAATGCATGCGCTGTATCCTCCGGGAATTGTGTCCTGCGGGCTGCTCCAAGGCAGTTTATTTTACTCCCAAACGCGTTCCGCCGAGGTGACGAGCAGTGCACGGGTTCGAGTCCAGCCCCCAGACGGTGCCCGATGAAAGAACCCGGCATGCGACCGGCATCTTGTGGATTGGTTGCGGGAAAGGGGGCGGATGGATGCCCCGGGGCGGAGGGAGGAAGCCACGAGGGAACGGTTAACTGTTGCATGTAAAAGGGTTAGTGTAGATTGATTCCGTTCGATTCTCATACTTGACAACGATACACTCAACATGCATAATAGGCTTCGGTTTCGCTGAATTGCGTCCCCGGGCTTCGATCCCGGGACAGAACGTTTGGAGGAAGCAGCCAATGAGCAAGATTATCGGGATAGACCTGGGCACCACCAACTCGGTTGTGGCCGTGATGCAGGGTGGGGAGCCCGTGGTCATTCCCAACCAAGAGGGTGGACGGACGACGCCATCGGTCGTGGCCATTACGAAGGCCGGGGAACGTCTGGTGGGCCAGGTGGCGAAGCGGCAGGCGGTGACCAACCCGGAAAACACGGTGTATTCGATCAAGCGGTTCATGGGCCGGCGCGCGGCGGAAGTGGCGGATGAGCAGAAGCGCGTGCCCTACAAAGTGATCGGCGGGCAGGACAACCACGCGCGGGTGGAAATTTCCGGCAAGCCGTACAGCCCGGAGCAGATCTCCGCGATGATTTTGGGGAAACTGAAGGCCGCGGCCGAAGATTTTCTGGGCGAGAAGGTGAGCAAGGCGGTGATCACGGTTCCCGCGTATTTCAACGACAGCCAGCGGCAGGCCACCAAGCAGGCGGGCGAGATTGCAGGGATGGAAGTGGTGCGGATCATCAACGAGCCGACGGCGGCGGCGCTGGCCTATGGGCTGGATAAAAAGAAGGACGAGACCATCGCGGTGTTCGACCTGGGCGGCGGGACATTCGACATTTCCATCCTGGAAGTGGGGGAAGGCGTGGTGGAAGTGAAGGCCACGAACGGGGACACGCACCTGGGCGGGGACGACATCGACATCAAGGTGATGGACTACCTGATCGCGGAGTTCAAGCGCGAGCAGGGCGTGGACCTGAGCAAGGACCGCATGGCCATCCAGCGGCTGAAGGAAGCGGCGGAGAAGGCGAAGATCGAACTGTCGCAGATGATGGAGACGGAAGTGAACCTGCCCTTCGTGACGGCGGACGCCTCCGGGCCGAAGCACCTGCTGATCAAGCTGACGCGGGCGAAGCTGGAACAACTGATGGAAGACATCCTGCAGCGCACGATTGCTCCGGTGAAGCAGGCCATGACGGACGCGGGGGTAACGCCGGACAAGATCGACGAAGTCGTGCTGGTGGGCGGGGCCACGCGGACGCCACGGGTGCAGCAGATCGTGAAGGACCTGTTCGGCGGCAAGGAGCCGCATAAGGGCGTGAACCCGGACGAAGTGGTGGCGGTGGGCGCGGCCATCCAGGGCGGCGTGCTGGGCGGCGAGGTGAAGGACATCCTGCTGCTGGACGTGACGCCGCTGTCGCTGGGCGTGGAAACGCTGGGCGGGGTGATGACCACCATGATCACGCGCAACACCACGATTCCGACGCGGAAGACGGAGACGTACTCCACGGCCGGGGACAACCAGACGGAGGTGGAAATCCACGTCCTGCAGGGCGAACGGCCCATGGCTCGCGACAACCGCACGCTGGGCAAGTTCAAGCTGCTGGGCATTCCGCCGGCGCCGCGGGGAATTCCGCAGATCGAGGTGACCTTTGACATCGACGCCAATGGAATCCTGAACGTGGCGGCGAAGGACAAGGCCACCAACAAGGAGCAGAAAATCACCATTACCGCGTCCACAGGCCTTTCCAAGGACGAAGCGGAGAAGATGCGGCGTGAAGCGGAAGCCCACGCCGAAGAGGACAAGAAGAGCCTGAATGAGATCGAAGCCCGCAACCGGGCCGACAATCTCGTGTACCAGACCGAGAAGCTGATCCACGAGAACCGGGAGAAGCTCGCCGAGGCCGACCTCCACGCCACCGAGCAGGCCATTGAAGAAACCAAGAAGGCCATTGCCGAAGGCGGCGCGGAGCGCATCAACGCCGCAGTGGAAAGCCTGACGCATGCCTCCCACCGCCTGGCCGAGGCCATGTACAAGGCCAGCGGCGCCGCGGGAACACCGGGGGCTCAGGGCACGCCGGGTGCGGGAGCCGAGAGCAGCGGCGCGGGTGAAAAGAAGGAAGACGTGATCGACGCCGAATACGTGGACGTGGATGAATCGAAGCGTCCGAACTGACACTCGAACGGGGGACCCGCCGCGCGGGAGGAGCCTAATTTGAGCGCTGCCGAAGGAGTGCGGCGGATCACCCCGCCCCAGGCGGTACAGAAACTCAAAGACAACTTGTACGTCGTGCACGTGGGGCTCTCCGAACCGCCGGGGGCGGACTGGAAGCGCCTGTTCTACGAGGCGCAGGGACAGGTGGCGGGCGAGTTCATTCCGCGGTCGGTGGAAATCACGGGAGCGACGCTGCGGTTTCGCGCCTCGAACGAGACGGTGGCGGAACGGATCGCCACGGTGGACCGCTGGCTGGAGCGCGCCAACCAGAAAGAAGCGTCGATGGGGCTGCGGACCGAGGAGCAGCGGCAGCGGCGCCTGGAGCTGGGACGGGAGCACCAGGAACTGACGGAAGTGAACGCGCGCTGGGCAAAGTTGTAGCGTCGCCGGGGGGCCCGGCCTCCGGGCAATGAAATCGAACCATGGCTACGACCACAAAAGCCGATTATTACGAACTTCTGGGCGTGCGCCGTAAGGCCACGGCGAAGGAAATCCGGCAGGCCTACCGGAAGCTGGCGCGGAAGTATCACCCCGATCTGAATCCGGGGGACAAATCGGCGGAAGAAAAATTCAAACAGATACAAGAAGCCTACGACGTGCTTTCCGATTCGAAGAAGCGCGGGATTTACGACCAGTACGGATTTTATGCGGACAACATGCCGCCGCCGGGAGCGGGCGGTCCGGGGGGCTACGCTCCGGGGCCGGGAGGCTTCCCGGTGGACTTTGGCGGATTTGAATCGGCGGGCGGCCCGGGCGCCGGCGGGAGCTTCCGCGACATCTTCAGCCAGTTTTTCACGGGCATGGGAGGGGCCGGGGCGCACCCGCAGGCGGTGGAGGTTCCGGCCGACCTGGAATACCAGATCGATATCGACTTCTGGAAAGCGATCCGCGGGACGGTGGAGAAGATCAGCTACACGCGGCTCGAAACGTGTCACACCTGCCGTGGGAGCGGAAAGGGGGCTGGCACGGAACAGACCTGCACGGCCTGCGGAGGGACGGGACGGCGCGCGCAATCCACCATGGGGATGCGCTTCAACGTGACCTGCCCGCGGTGCGGCGGGAGCGGGCGGCTGGGCAGCGCGTGCCCGACGTGCAACGGAGAGGGCCGCGTGCGCCGGACGGAGACGATTGACGTGCGCATTCCCGCGGGAGTGGACACGGGCTCGCGGGTGCGCGTGCCGGGGCGCGGAAACGTTCCGCTGCCCGGCTCGGCGCCGGGCGACCTGTACATCCTGACGCGGGTGGCGCCGCACCCCTACTTCTCGCGGCGGGGCGACGACATTTATACGAGCGTTCCGGTGACCGTGGGGGAAGCGGCGCTGGGTGCGAAGATCGAAGTGCCGACGATCGACGGGCGGGCGCTGCTGCGGATTCCTCCGGGCACGGCCAGCGGGCAGAAATTCCGGCTGCGGGAGAAGGGCGTGGCGCCGGTGCGCGATCCGCGGCACCGCGGCGACCAGTACGTGGAGGTGCAGATCGTTCCGCCGAGCGCCGTGGACGAACGCGCGCGGCAGATGCTGAAGGACCTGGGCCGCTTCTATGACCAGGACCCGCGGAAAGAGATTTTCGAGAAGGCGGCGAAGTAGGTGCCATGGCGGCACGTACGAAAAAACGCGGTTCGGTGGGCTACATGATCAGCTCGGTGGCGGAACTGTACAAAGTGCATCCGCAGACGCTGCGGCTGTACGAGCGCCACGGGCTGATCAAGCCTTCAC
>Ga0335081_10009028_pt1 | contig 16011 bp, 9 predicted proteins | sample Lox_Sample_35_FD_206713 | JGI IMG/M metagenome (GOLD analysis project Ga0335081, IMG submission 206713) | Soil microbial communities from Loxahatchee National Wildlife Refuge, Florida, United States - Lox_Sample_3.5 | ecosystem: Environmental > Terrestrial > Soil > Wetlands | place: USA: Florida... | reverse complement strand
CCAAGGAAATGGATGTCATCCGCCGCGAAATGGACATGGGCCAGGACGATCCCGGCCGGCGCGCCAGCCGCCGTCTCTTCGAAGTCGCTTACACCAAAAGTCCGTATCGGTTCACCATCATCGGCTACCCGGACATTTTTAATGAACTCAAGCCCGATGACATTCACGGTTATTACCGGGAAAAATACGCGCCGAACAACGTTTTCTACGTCGTCGCCGGCGATGTGAAAAACGGGGAGGTCGTCACGCAAATCAAAACCGCTTACGAAAAGACGAAAGCGAAACCGCTGCCGCCGATGGTTTTGCCGACGGAGCCGAAGCAAACCGCGTCCCGCGAGATCGTTGAAGAAGCCCCCATTGAACTCGGCCATTTTCATTTCGCGTGGCACATACCCGAAATCCGCCATCCGGATGTGCCCGTGCTGGATGTCCTGGCCGTGTTGCTGGGCAGCGGCCGCAGTTCGCGCCTGTACCAGCAAGTCCGCGAAAAGCAAGGCCTGGTGCATCATGTGGACGCGTGGACTTACAGTCCGGGGAATCCTGGTTTGTTTGGTATGAGTGCCATCGCTGACGCGGACAAGTTCGAGGCCGCGCGCGCCGCCATGCTGGCCGAAATCGAAAAAATCAAATCGCTGTCGGTTTCCGCCCATGAAATACAGAAGGCGGTGAAACAGTTTGTCGCAGCTACCCTGTCCGCACGCAAAACGATGGAAGGCCAGGCGCAAAATCTCGGCGGCAACTGGCTCGCGGCAAACGATTTGAATTTCTCCGAGCGTTATCTCGCCGCCGTCAAACGCGTTTCACACACCGATGTCCAACGCGTCGCCCGGGAATATCTGACGGTGGAAAACCGGACGCTTTACGCTCTGCTGCCCGAAGGTGGCTGCGGCGCCCTCGCCGCAAAAAGTGATGGCGACGAGGCGTCGCCGTCACATCCAATCCAGAAAATCGAGTTGCCGAACGGCCTGCGCTTGCTCGTGAAGGAAAACCATCGCCTGCCGTTCGTTGAATTCCGCGCCGTGTTCCAGGGCGGCGTCCTGGCGGAAACCACGGAAAACAACGGCATAACCCTGTTGCTCGCTAAAATGTTGCTCAAGGGCACGAAGACACGTAGCGCCGAAAAAATCGCGACGGAAATTGAGTCCGTCGGCGGCAGCATCGACAGCTACGGCGGCAATAATAGTTTCGGCGTGAATGCAGAGGTATTAAGCGGCGATTTCGCCATCGGCATGGATTTGCTCGCCGACGTTTTGCTGAACCCGACTTTTCCCGCCAGTGAACTGGAACGCGAACGTGAAGTGCAAATTGCCGACATCCACGCGCGCAAGGACGACCTGCTCAAAAGCGCCAGCCTGGCCATGCGGCGGACGTTGTTTGGCAACGCCGGTTACGGTCTCGACTCGCTAGGCTCGGAGGGAACCGTCCAAAAAAGTTCTCCCGCCGATTTGAAATCGTTCCATCAAAAACTCGCCGCGCCGAACAATTGCGTGCTGGCAATTTACGGCGACGTGAGAACGGCGGATGTGAAAGCCGCAGTTGAAAAGGCGTTTACGAATTGGAAGAGGGAAGGCGGGGCGAGCGTCCTCGCGAGCCGGCTCGTCAGTAGCCTCGCCCCACCAACCTTGCCAAATCGGGTGACGGAAACCCGCGACAAAAAGCAGGCGGTGCTCGTTATCGGATTTCCCGGGACGACGATGCACGACGACGACCGATACGCGCTGGAGCTGATTCAGGAATCGTGCAGCGACCTCGGTTCGCGGCTGTTCCTGCGCATCCGGGAGCAGCTCGGCCTGGCGTATTACGTCGGCGCACAGAATTTTGCCGGACTTGTGCCCGGCTATTTCGCGTTTTACACCGGCACCGAACCGTCCAAGGCCGGGCAGGTCGAAACGGAATTGCTTAAAGAAGCCGAATTACTGCGCACCGACGGTCTGTCGGCCGAGGAACTCAAACGCGGCAAGGCCAAAATCATCGGCCAGAAAAAAATCGCGCGGCAGGAACTGGGTCACCTGGCCTCCACCACCGCGCTCGACGAACTTTACGGCCTCGGTTACCAGCGCGCGGAACTCGATGACGCGAAATATGAGGCCGTCACGCTCGAACAAATCAAGGCGGTTGCGCAGAAATATCTCAAGCCCGACGCGCTCGTGGTCGCGGTCGTGAAACCGGACCAACCCTGATTAGGCGGGGGCATGCAGTCAGGGTAGCCGCGGAGGTGACGAGGCGGACTGGGGCTTTGCAACTTGACTGAATTCCGCCTCCTCACGTCGGCGGCTACGCGTTCGTGCTCAATTTGTACGCCAGCCCCGCACCTGCAATCAGCGAAATAATGCCGACCCGGCTGAACAATATCAGCAGGAACACGCCTTTGAACGTGCCTTCCTCCTCATCCTCGAATTTTTTCATCTTGGCGGAATCCATCCCGAATTTGGCCAGATACTGTTCCTTGGTTTGCTTCCCGCTGGCGAGGTCCTGAAAATCGGGAAGCTCTTTTTCACGGAATTCCTTGATCTGGTCATCCGTCACGGAGGCTGGCTTGATCGCATCGCCTTCGTCGGCATTTTGCTTGGCCAGATACATCCGGATTTCCCCATCGGAACCGGTCGGGATGGCCTTAACCACCTGTTTGGCATCGGCGACGCTCTCGGTGTATCCGGCGTCCTCGAAGGCATGGACCAGTTTGTGCCACCGTTCCAGCGCCACGAGGTATTGCGCTCCGACGACGCCCAGCACCACCAGGATGGCCGTGATGCCGCCCAACTCCTTGCTGCCTTCGCCGCGCCCGAGAAAATCCGCGCTCCAACCGGCCAGCGCGCCGACCCCGATGGCCAACAACCCGATGCGCAACCCGCTGACTTTAAAAATCACGTAATAGATCATTGCGCCGACCAACGCGCCCAGAAACCCGCCGAGCAGGCCGAGGGCGAAACTTGGTTTCTTGCCCGGTTTGGCCTGCGCGCCGGCGGCCGCTTGTTGGGCAAAGCCGGTCATCGGTCGCGCCAACGGCGCCGGCGTGGCGAGCGGACTGATGGGTGGGGGCGCGGCACTTGGAAGAGCCGCGGGGGAACCGCCAATGCGCACTCTCAACGGTTCGGGCGTCGGCGGTGGTGGCGGCGGAGGGGGCGGCGACATCGGCGCAGGAATTTGATGAACGATCGTTTCGCGCAGAATGGCATTCACCTTGGCCGTTCCGTCGGCGCCGCAAATCGGGCAGGTGACGGTGAACGGCATCCGACCATTGACGGGTTCCACGTCGAACTTGTACTTCTGACCGCAATCGCACTGGACTTTGACTTCCATCATAGCCGCCGGAGATTGTGGGCATTATCAACACGATGATTTGTAAATTCAAGTCTTTCTTATTTGCGCACAACACTCGGTTTAAGTGCTACGTCCGACGAGCCTTACGTCCGGGGGGAAGTGATGCCCTGCTGAATTGTGCTCTGTTGACATAGGATTTGGGTAAAAACTGAGGGACTGGTTGAGGGGAAAGCCGTGGGGCGGATTTGGAGCGCCGTCCTCCGGCCAGTTTTGCGGTATTTCGTTATCGCGCCGGGTCGGAGACCGGCGCTCCGATTCACGCCTTCGCCATCAGTTGGCGCAACACGAAAGGCAAAATGCCGCCATGCTGGTAGTAGTCAATTTCAATGGGCGTATCAATACGGCAACGCACGGGCACGTTCTCAATGTTGCCATCCCGGCGGGTAATTTTCAGGGTCAGGTCCTGTTGCGGTCTGAGATGCGCGCCGAGGCCGACGATGTCGTAAGTCTCCGTGCCGTCGAGTTTCAAGCTCTGCGCAGTGGTGCCTTCCTTGAATTGCAGCGGCAAGACACCCATGCCAACCAGATTGCTGCGATGGATGCGCTCAAAACTTTGCGCGACCACGGCTTTTACGCCGAGCAGGTTCGTGCCTTTGGCGGCCCAATCGCGCGACGAACCGGTGCCGTACTCCTGGCCGGAAATGACCACCAGCGGAATGCCGGCCTGCTGATATTTCATCGCCGCGTCGTAAATGGACGTTGTGGCGGCGGCGCCTTCGCCGCCGGATTGCGACGAGGCGTCGCAACCACCGTAAAATCTGGTCACGCCACCTTCGACGCCGGGCACCATCAGGTTTTTGATGCGCACGTTGGCGAACGTGCCGCGTGTCATCACGCGGTCGTTGCCACGACGCGAGCCGTAGCTGTTGAAATCGCCCGGCTCGACGCCGTTTTCGATGAGATATTTTCCCGCAGGCGACGTTTTTTTGATGGAACCGGCCGGCGAAATGTGGTCGGTCGTGACGCTGTCGCCGAATATCGCCAGCGCGCGCGCGTCTTTGATTTCGGCGACACCGCCCGGCCGCATCGAAAAATTTTCAAAAAACGGCGGTTCCTGAATGTACGTTGATTTCCGGTCCCAGTCATAGACGTTGCCGGTGCTGGACGGGATTTCGTTCCACTTCGGATTTTGCGCGGCGAAATCCTGGTATAGTTTGCGGAAAACCGCCGGCTGCAATGCGGTCTGCATGAGGTCGCGGATTTCCCGCAGGCTGGGCCAGATGTCTTTCAACAGGACCGGTTTGCCATCCTTGCCGGTGCCGAGCGGTTCGCGGTCGAGGTCAATATCCACCCGGCCCGCGAGCGCAAAAGCGACGACGAGCGGCGGCGACATGAGGAAATTCGCCTTAATGCTTTGATGCACGCGCGCCTCGAAATTGCGATTGCCGGAAAGCACCGACGCGGCGATCAGATTGTGTTTGTGGATCGCGTCCTCAATGGGTGCGGCCAGCGGGCCGGAATTGCCGATGCACGTCGTGCATCCGTAGCCGACAAGGTTGAAACCGAGCTGGTCGAGATACGGCTGCAAACCGGTCCGGTCCAGGTAATCGCTGACCACGCGTGAGCCGGGGGCGAGTGACGCTTTGACGGCCGGATTAACACCGAGGCCACGTTCGACTGCCTTTTTCGCGAGCAACCCCGCGGCGAGCATGACGCTGGGGTTCGACGTGTTCGTGCAACTCGTGATCGCCGCAATCAATACCGAGCCGTGTCGAATCTGAGTTGTAGCGTCGCTCTGTGAGCGTCGCTCTTCGCCGTTGCCTCGTCGGTCATGGACCGACGCTACAGGAACCTCGGCTTTGGTCTTGCCGAATTCCTCCGGCCGCATGCCAAAACCGTTTTCCGTGACCGGCTTGCTGAATGTACTCACAAAACTTTCCTTCAGCTTCGTCAATTCAATCCGGTCCTGCGGACGTTTCGGCCCGGCGACGCTCGGCAGCACGGTGCCGAGACTCAGTTCGAGCTCCTGCGAATAGGCGATGTCGCCTTTCCGGGGAATGCCGAACAAGCCCTGCGCCCGGTAGTAATTTTCGTAAACGCGGCAATGCTCGTCGCTACGGCCGGTGGCGCGGAGGTAATTCACACACTCGGCGTCAATCGGGAAGAAGCCCATCGTCGCGCCGTATTCGGGCGCCATGTTCGCAATCGTCGCGCGGTCCACCACCGGTAGCGCGGCTGCGCCCGGCCCGAAAAATTCCACGAACTTGCCGACCACCTTGGCCTTGCGCAGCATCTGCGTGACGGTGAGCGCGAGGTCGGTGGCAGTGACACCTTCGCGCAACGCGCCGGTCAGATGCACGCCCACGACGTCCGGCGTGAGAAAATAAACCGGCTGACCGAGCATCCCCGCCTCCGCTTCGATGCCGCCGACGCCCCAGCCGACAATGCCGAGGCCGTTGATCATCGTCGTGTGCGAATCGGTGCCGACCAGAGTGTCGGGATAGTAGAGTAGCTGCGACGTCCTCGTCGCAGAATTCCCAGATGGCGACGAGGCGTCGCCGCCACAGAGCACGCCTTTGGCGAGATACTCCAGATTGACTTGATGGACGATACCGATGCCGGGCGGGACGACTTTGAACGTGTCGAATGCCTGCATGCCCCATTTCAAAAACTGGTAACGCTCGCGGTTGCGTTGGAATTCGATCTCCAGATTCTTCTTCAACGCGTCGGCCGAACCCGCGAAATCCACCTGCACCGAGTGATCCACCACCAAATCCACCGGCACCAGCGGTTCGATGATTTTGGGGTTCTTGCCCACGCGGGCGACAGCGGAACGCATCGCCGCCAAATCCACGAGCAGCGGCACACCGGTGAAATCCTGCAACACAATCCGCGCGACAATGAAGGGTATTTCCGCCGTCCGCGTTTCCGTCGGCTGCCAGTTGGCCAGCTCGCGAACGTTTTGTTCGGTCACTTTTTTGCCGTCACAATTGCGCAGCACGGATTCCAGGACGAGGCGGATGGAAACTGGCAACCGGGAAACCGGGCCGACGGCGGATTTTTCCAATTGCGGCAACGAATAAAACCGGCCCTGCCGGCCATTTCCGAGATCAAAATTCCTAAGTGTGTCAAATGAATCGTGTGCGTCGCTCATATTCATCGTTCGAGCCGAATTAGTCGGCCGCAAAGTGAGCAACATTGGACGTTATACATCGGATCGTCAAGCACGGGGTGACCTGGAGATGTCCCGACTTGCCGGCGGCGGGAGTTACCGGAGGCACAATAATTTTTGCTTGGATTCAGGTCGCAAATCGCGCAACATGCTGCTCCCAGAATAGATGCCTACACTGAAAAAGAGCAGGAATGACGAGCGTCTGATGCCGGTGCAGTCGGGCACGGCGCGTGCGGATTCCCCCGGTCGGGCGCTGAAAAAGTCCTTTTGGCGCGAGAAACTGGATAATTTCCCCAAGAAATTCGATGGTCACTTTTGGACTGCGTTTCTACCCCTGGCCAATCACCAGAAGCGTCCGCTCAACGCCAGCACCGGGCCACTGGCCCTATTCAACAAGGTCCGCAATTACCGGAGCGCAGAGCAGGTGCGCGCGACGGGATTATATCCATACTTCCGCACCATTTCCTCGATGCAGGACAGCGAGGTCCTGATCAATGGTCGCAAAGTTTTGATGCTCGGCTCGAACAGCTATCTCGGGCTGACGAACCATCCGAAGATCATCGAAGCTTCCCGGGCAGCCGTCCTCAAGTACGGCACGGGTTGCGCCGGCTCGCGTTTTCTCAATGGCACGCTGGACATTCACCTCGAACTGGAGCGCCGGCTCGCCCAACTGGTCCACAAGGAGGCGGCATTGCTTTACAGCACGGGCTTCCAGGTCAACCTGGGCGTCATCAGTGCGCTGGTCGGCAAAGGCGAATACGTGCTGGCTGACAAAAGCGACCATGCCAGCATCGTTGACGGTTGTCAGCTTTGCTACGGCCAGTTCGTGCGGTTTGCCCACAATGACATGACGGGGCTGGAAAGCCAGCTCCGGAAAATTGACCCGGCGACCGGCAAGCTCGTTGTCGTGGACGGCGTGTTCAGCATGGAAGGAGACATCGTCCATCTGCCGGAAGTGTGCCGTCTGGCCAAGGAATATGGGGCGGTGGTGATGGTGGACGATGCCCATTCGATCGGGGTGTTGGGCGAGAAGGGCGCTGGGACGGCGAGTCATTTTGGTTTGACCGATCAAGTGCATTTGATCATGGGAACGTTCAGCAAATCACTGGCGAGCCTGGGCGGGTTTATTGCGTCAGACGCGCTAACGATTGACTATCTCAAGCACCACTCGCGGGCGCTTATTTTCAGTTGCAGTATGAGCCCCGCCAACGCCGCGGCCGTCATGGCGGCACTGGACATCATGCTCTCGGAGCCGGACCGTATCAGCCGGCTCTGGCGCAACACCGAGCGTATGAAGCAAGGGTTGCTCTCTTTGGGCTATGACCTGGGCGCTTCGGAAACGCCGATTCTGCCGGTGTATTGCCGCGGTCTGTTGAAGGCCTTCAAGGTGTGCAAACGGCTGGAGGAGGAAGGCGTGTTCGTCAATCCGGTGGTGCCGCCAGCGGTGCAACCCGGCCACGAACTGATCCGCATCAGCCTGATGGCGACGCATTCGGACAGCCAGATTGATTTTGCGCTGGACAAGCTCGGCAAAGTTGGCCGGGAGCTGGGGGTGCTATGAACGTCCTTGAACCGTTGCCTGTCATCAGGTCACGGTCACGGGTGAAGCGTTTTCCGCCAGCGGGCCGATGAAGGTACTGCTCACAGGCGCCAGCGGGTTTGTCGGCAGCCATATTCTGGACAGCCTCCGCGCCCGCGGGATTGACACAGCGGTGCTGCTGCGTTCCACCAGCAACCGGCGTTTCATCGAAGCCCATCTGCCACGACTCACCATCTGCACCGGATCCATCAGTGACCGGCAGAGCCTGGACGCAGCGATGCGCGAGGTGACCCACGTCATTCATTGCGCCGGTTGCGTCAGGGCGTCGCGTCTCCCGGAGTTTTACGAGATCAACCACACCGGCACCCGCAACGTCGTGGAAGCGATCAACCAACGATCGGGGCAAATCCAGCGGCTCGTTCACATTTCCAGCCTGGCGGTGGGGGGACCGGCCACTCCCGACCGGCCGGCCCGCGAAGACGACCCGCCGCATCCGGTTTCGGAATACGGCAAGAGCAAGTTCGCCGGCGAGCAGGAAGCGCGGCAGTGCAAATCCGAATTTGTGATCCTGCGGCCGCCGGCGGTGTACGGCCCGCGCGACGAAGCGTTTCTGCCTTTTTTCAAGGCCACCAAAGCGCATCTCCAACTCCGCGTGGGGAGCCGCCCACTCGCGCTGAGTCTGGTGTTCGTCCGGGACCTCGCGGAAGCGACGGTGGCGTGTTTGACACCCGCCGCCGCGGTAGGGAAGACGTTCTACGTCGCTTCGCCTGAAATCACGAATGCGCACGCCATGGCGGGTGAGATGGCTTCGCAGATGGGGACTTGGACCGTGAAAGTTCCGTTACCGGGCGTGGCACTGTGGCCGGTCTGCCTGGTCCAGGACGCGATTTCGCGACTGACGGGCAAGTCGAGCGTTCTGGGCCGGCAGAAGTATGTCGAACTGACCGCGCCCGGCTGGGTATGTGATCCCACCCGCCTACAACAGGAACTGGGTATCGTGTGCGCAACCAGACTCCAAACGGGCTTCGCCGAAACTCTGGCGTGGTATCGGCAGCGCGGATGGTTATGAACGAGCACCGGGGGGCGCCAGCAGGGAATAAGGAACCGCCTCAGCGGGCTTTTACCAATCACCGTTCCCCACTCTTTGCCCACTATGTTTTCGTTGATTACGCGACGCAGGGTTACATCGTGCTGGTTGGACTCATCATCCTTTTCGGCCACAGCGCGCGGGTACCGTCCTGGCCGATGATATTGCTGGCACACGGCGCCGGCCTGGTCCTGATTCATTCCCTTATTCAATTCCACGCCCGGCATCCCGCCAACCCGCTGTTCGACTTCTTCCGCTGCTGCTATCCGATTTTGGGTTACGGCGTGTTTTATTCCGAAACCGGCCAGCTCAATCAAATGCTCTACACCGGTTATCTTGATCCGCATTTTCTTCGATTGGAGCAGTGGTTGTTCGGCTGGCAGCCGGGTCTGGAGTTGATGAACCGGTTTCCTTCCCGCTGGTTGAGCGAAGTTCTTTTCGCCTCGTACTTTTCGTATTACCTGATGATTGGCGGTGTCGGCCTCGCCCTGCTGCTGCGCAACCGCCGCCAGTTCGCGCATTTCGTTTCGGTCGTTTCGTTCGTGTTTTACGTTTGTTACCTCATTTACATTTTTACACCCGTGGTCGGCCCGCGTATTCTATGCCGCGGCGTCATCACCACGCCGCTGCCCCCGGATGTGGTGCCGTCAAGCCCGGTTGTCACTCCGGATTCGGTGGCGGGCGGTATCTTTTTCCGCATCATGGATTGGATCTACGCTCATTTCGAGACCCCCGGGGCGGCTTTCCCCAGCAGCCACGTCGCCATCGCCGCGTGCACGGTTTATTTCTCATTCCGCTACTTGCGGCCGATCCGCTGGGTGCATCTGGTGATTGTGGTGCTGCTCTGTGTCGCTACGATCTATGGGCGATACCATTACGTGGTGGACGTGGTGGCGGGGGGACTGACCGCCGGCTTGCTCATTCCGTTCGGGAACCGCCTCTTCTTCAAGTTTCATCCGGCCGCTTCGCGCTGACCGGGAGAGCCTTCGCGTTCGGACAGGGGATTTCCAATTTGTCACTCAAGGCACGTCCCGCTCGTAAAGCCGGTAAGTCTTGTACACCCGGCCGCCGAAGGTTTCGAGCAATCGGCACATCATCACGTTGTCTTCCAGAATCCACGAGGCTTCCGCGTCCTTAAAGCCGACCTGGAACCCCGTCTTGAAACCCTCGGTGAGCATCACGGCTTCGAGACCGCGGTTTCGATAATTCTCCGTCACGCCCAGCGTAATGACGCGGCAGCGGGGCGGACATTTTCGGCCGAGCAAGTAGGGCAGGAAACCGAGCAGTTTCGGCGTGCACAGGCGCCCGCGCAGCGGCTGGAGGGCGGAGTTGTAGTCCGGCAGCGCCAGCATAAATCCGACCGGTCCCGTCGGCGCTTCCACCACCCAGATCAAGCCTTCAACCAGCAGCGGCTTCAATCGGTTCGCCATGAAATCAACTTCCGCGTCCGTCATCGGCACAAAACCCCAGTTCGCCTGCCAGGCGGCGTTATAGACCGCCTTGATCTTGGCCAGGTCGCGCGTGAGCGTGGCTTTGCGGACCGGGATGAACGTCAACTCCGGATGCCGCCGGCGGGTTTGTTGCGCGATGCGCGCCAACCGGTGAAGCGGGCACTTGTCGAAGTCCATGTAAAACGCCAGCAAATCCTTGGCCTTGTGAAACCCCGCCGCCGTCACGAGGTCCACATAGTAACGCGGGTTGTAAGTCATCATGAACACCGGCGCCGAATCGAACCCGTCCACGAGCAAGCCGCATTCATCGTTCGTTGTTGGATTCATCGGTCCGAGCAGACGCCGCATGCCTTGTTGCCGTGCCCAGGCGAACACGGTGTCGAACAACTGTCGGCTCGTTTCCGCGTTGTTCTCGCACTCGAAAAAGCCGAAGAACACCGCGTTGTCATTCTGTGTTTGATTATGGCTGCGGTCGAGGATGCCGGCGATTCGGCCCACGTCCTGCCCATCTCGCGCCGCCACCCACAAGGCCATCTCCGCGTGCTGGAACAGCGGGTTGGCATCGGTGAACACCTTCTTCAGGTCCATCAGCAACGGCGCCACCCAGTGCGGATCAGTGCGGTAAATGGCGTAACTTACCTTCAGGAAACGGAGCACATCGGACGCCTTGCGCGTGAGGTGAACGATTTTAACCTCGCTGCTCATCGGGGAGTTCGTCGGTGATTTAATTCCTTCAAGCGGCCCCGAAAATGAAGGTGCAGCGCGAACGTGTCAAGCGAAGCGCGGTCCAGGTAACGTCCTGATTTGAAGTTTGGAGTCCCGCGTTTACGCGGCTCTGGACCGCCTGAAGGCGGAACTCCAAACGAATTTCAAGCTCCACCGCGGTTGGGGTTCAAGCTGTAGCTGGATTTTCAGGGCAGGCTGGAGCCTGAACTCCAACCGGGTTATTTGCCCGCCGGTTCGAGGTGGAGCAAATCCATGATCCGGCGTTCCAGCCGGGGGAGGTCGAGCGGTTTGGTGAAAAAATCCTCGGCGTGCATGGACGCGGTGCGCTTGGTTACGTCACCGGACAAAGCGCTCATGAAGATGACGGGGATTTTTTTAGTGGCGGGCTGGCGGCGCAGGATTTCGCAGACGGACAGCCCGTCGAGGTCGGGCAGCAAAATATCGAGCAGGATCAGGTCCGGTTTGAACTGTCGCGCCTGGCTCAACGCCTGAATGCCGTCATAGGCCACGAGAAATTCGCAGCCCAAACCGGCCAGACGGAATTTCACCAGTTCGATGAAGTCGGCCTCGTCATCCACGACCAGAATACGCGGAACCATGCCACCGAATCTAGCTGGTTCCGAGCCAGTTACAATGACAGCCCGGTTAAAGCCCGGTGACGAAACGGCGACGAAGATCAATGCGGCTGGGGCGGCGGGCCGGCTTTTGCGAACGGCATTTCATCGTCCGAATGAACGCGATTTCCCGCGGGGTCCACGAGGGTGGCGGTGATGAGCACCAGCAATTCCTTGTCGCTGGTTTTGGAATTGTCACTCATCTCATCGCCGTCAACGTAATCTTTTTCCGGCAGGCCGCTGAGAATGACCGTCTGGTTGTCCCACACATTCACGGTTGTCACGACTTGCCGGACGCGGAGCTCGGGTAAAGCTTTCGGCACGTCAATTTTTTTACCGGCTCGGTCATAGGCCGTCGCAGTATCTATTGGTTGGTCGTAGCCCAAGAATTCTGTCAACGACGGGATGAGCGTCAGATTGACGGTATAACCGTCGGACAAAACGTAAGGAACAACGTCCAAAACCGGCCCGGTTTCTATTTGTGCGACTTGCGGGGAAATTGAATTGGTGGCAACCACCGTCCCGTCTTGGTTTGTCCATGAATCCTGAAACACGAAATTGGTCACGACGCTCATAAGTTGCGTCGCTCGCATCTGAGTGTGCCGGCCGCTGAGAGTGACGGCCTCCGGCTCGGCGAGAACCTCGAACCCGGCTTTCGCCTCCAACGATTTCCAGAACGTCCGCATCTGTGGATCGCTCAAAATTCCTGTTGCCTGGCTGGCCGAACCGTTCGTGCCGGGAAGCGAAAAGACAAAACCCTGCTTGGGCACTTCCACAAACCGGGCCTTGATGTGAATTTGTGGCCTCGGGTCATTGAGCACTTGAACGGCCCGCTCAATCGTGTCCAAATCGGATTCCGTCGCTTTAACAAACAACAAACCAAGTCTGTCGTTGTAAAAAGCAGACTTGCCCGGAGGCGACTCGAAATTCACACCGAAGTTGCTGAAAACCGCTTTGGCCATTTTCGAAACGGCTGCCGCGGAATTTGTGATTTCGTCAATGCGTTCACCCGTTTTTCCCATCTGCTTCAGACCGGAAATGAAAGTTGTCTGGTCCACCTTGAACGTCCGCATGAAAAGCATCACGGCGTCGGACACACCTTCTGAGAAGACAATACCGTCGCCTTGTATGGAAAAGTTGATGGGCCGACTCGCCCCGCTGGTCACGGCTTTCAGGGCGTTCAGCAATGACACGTTTTCCATGGCCGGAAAGAGTTTGATGGTGATGGGCTTGGCATCGGCCTGGATCGGTTCTCTTTGCCCGGGTGGCAGACCGGTGAGCGGATCAATGTTAGCTGTCAGAGGCGAATTGGAGCCGGAAGCAATGGTGAGGTGAATGCCCTCTTGCTCGATGGCTTTACCCAAATGCCGCACCACTTGCTCCAAAGTTAATCCGTCAAACGGACCGAACCGGTTGAGATGGATTGCGTTCAGCTTGGCCAGGATTTCCTTCGGACCGGGCTGGGTTAGAACTATTCCCGCTCGCCAATCCGCTTTTGCTACCTGAACCAGATTCAGGTAATAATGCGCCGCGCCATCGTCAGGATTCAAAGCCAGAGCCGCATTTAATTTCACTTCCGCTTCGTCGAACTTGCCCATTTCATAAAGCAACTTACCGTCTCTGACTAAATCGCGCGCCGACGACATATTGTCAGGAATCGTCGCTCGCGCTCGCTCAGCGAATCCAGCTGGATTTCCGGCCGTGCTTTGCGTCGGGCTGCCGCTATCCGGGACGAACACTGCATTGTTTGATCGGATAACGATGGCTTGCAATCGTTCCTGGAAATGCGCGGGCGGCGCATTGGTGACGATGTGGAGGCCGAGAACCATAACCAGATTGTCGGGCGAACCGTCCGGGTTGTCCGCGCGCAAGACAATGCCGCCATAATTTTCCGCCGACGCCGTCCCGTGGATTTGATAACGATTCGTCCCGACCAATGTCTGGTCGCCGCCGGTCGGATCGCCGGTGATTTGGGTCCGGAACGCCAGGTCAATCCCACCCGGAATCACCATCGGGCGGCAATCCAATTCCACGCCATTGGCTCGAGATTCCATCCCATTGGTTTGGGTGCCGATAAACATTTCCGCCGCCATGCCATGCGCGGTTTGTATCCGGGGCCTCAGAAACGGTTTCAGGTTCAGCGAGGCAATCCGGTTATTGAACTCATCGAATTTGTCCGGCGCCACCGACCACCAAGCAGCGCCTCCTTGGTAGCCATTGTAAGCGTGCAAATCCCGGACCAGATTTTCAAATTCCGCCGATGGCATCTGAAAGAAACGCGCTTCGATCAGGATGCTTTGCCGGTGAATCGGCGAATCTTGCAGGGGCAGTTGAGCTTTCCCGTCGACCCGGTTCAATTGCTCGATGACGTGACGAAAGACTTCCAATTGCTCGGGCGTGTTCTGCATGGTCATCTCCCCGGTTTTGGTGTTAAAGGCGATGTGATGCGGCGGATTGCAGTCCACACCTTCACCCTGCAGAATATCCAGCAGCACGTCGGTATAATCGTTGGTGCCGGTTGGAACGGTCCAATCCGCTCGTGATTTTACGTTTCGGATGAAAACGTCGGGGTCCACCTTCACCGTCAGCGTTGTTTCCTCTGAAGCATCGCTGGTTGAAAGCGAATCGGGCGCCGCCGACGGTGCTTGCCCCATCGGCAAAGCCACCGCGCTGAAAACCAGAATTCCGCCGAGAGATAAAAGCGTCAAGCCGGCTTTGCGCGGCGCTGTGAAATTGACAAGCCGTTCGATGCGTTTCCTCAATGCGCTGCGCGATTCCATGATGCCAACGAGGCCCAGGCTCATCAGCGGGCGGCTGAACGCGAGTTTCGCCACGGCCAGCAGTGCCGGCGCGTAACTTTCCGCCTCGCCGCTCAACGCCAGCATCACCGCGTCGTCTACCGCTTCCTCGCGCAAACGCCGGATACGCGCATTGGCCACCCAGAGCAGGGGATGCCACCAGTAAACAATCTGGAACAATGCCTGCGCGCAGTTCACCCAGACATCCTTGCGCCGAAGATGAAACGCTTCGTGCAACAAGACTGCGCGCAATTGGGCGGCGGAAAGTTGTTCCGCCAGAATGCGCGGCAAAAGGATGACCGGCCGAAACAATCCGCACACCGCCGGCGACATCTGGCCCTCAACCAATTTCAATCGTAGCGGTGCACGCAAGCCGGCTTGGACTCGGATTTCATCCAGCAGCCCGGTGAGATTCACGGATGCCGATGCGCAACTGACTTTCCGCGAAATCTGCCACCAACGCATCGCCAGCCAGAGCAATAAACCGACGCTCACGAAACCGCTCCCGAGCAAAAGCCAGCCCTGGGCGTTCAATTTTGGCGGCAAGGGCGCTGGCGCCGGCAGGTTTGGCTGGACATAATCGGTTGGCTCGGTGGTGTCGTAAGTGACGACGTATTTTGTGACCGGCGAGATCCGGCCCGTGGCTTGGGATGGAAACAGCCACCAGGCCGGGCTGGTCGGCAATGCCAGCGTCGGCGGGAGACAAAGTTTTACCAGCACCACCAGCCAGAGCGCATAACGGATGGAAGCGCGGATGCTGCGTCGGCACATAAAATCAAACGCCAGCAACGCGATCATCAACAGGCTGGATTGCCAAAGCACGGGCCAGGCGAACCCCGAAAACTTTCCGCCCCACAGATTGAGAGATTCGATGAATGAGTTCATACGCGCCTCCGGAGCTATCGGTTATTTCTTTGCCGTTTTTTTCTTCGCCTTGATGAGCAATTCCAATTCGTTCAACTCCTCCGCATCCAGTTGGTTGCTTTCGAGCAGGCATTGCACCATCGGGGTGAGCGCGCCGTTGAACGCGTGCTTGAGCGTGTAAAACAACTCGCCGCGCTGGGCCTGCGCGCGCGTCACGGCGGAATGATAAATTGTCAGCTTGCCCTCTTTTTTGGCCCGGAGCACGCCCTTGGCCACCATGCGGTCCATCAGCGTGCGGACCGTGGAATACGTCCAGCCGGTCGGCTGAAACAATTTTTCCTGGATGGCGGGCGCGGTGCAGGGTTCGTTTTCCCAAACGGCCTTGATAACGGACCATTCGGCTTTGGTCAACTCGACTGCTGGCTTGGACATGCGGCGATATTCTCTACAATTGTAGATACTGTCAAGCCTTTTATTTACAAATGTAGAGTTTCGTCA
>Ga0335081_10009027_pt1 | contig 16011 bp, 26 predicted proteins | sample Lox_Sample_35_FD_206713 | JGI IMG/M metagenome (GOLD analysis project Ga0335081, IMG submission 206713) | Soil microbial communities from Loxahatchee National Wildlife Refuge, Florida, United States - Lox_Sample_3.5 | ecosystem: Environmental > Terrestrial > Soil > Wetlands | place: USA... | reverse complement strand
GGGAATCATTGGGAAAAAGCTGGGGATGACTCAGGTCTTTCTCGAAGACGGCTCCATCATCCCCGTGACCGTGGTTGAGACCGGGCCTTGCTCAGTGATCCAGAAAAAAACGAAAGAGAACGACGGCTATGACGCCCTTCAACTCGGTTTCTTCCCAAAGAACAGCAAGAGGGTGAGCAAGCCCCTTACCGGGCACTTCAAGAAAGCGGGAGCAGGAGCGTTCTATACCCTTAAAGAATTCCGTGTGACGGATTTCGGAGGGTATGAGGTCGGGCAGGAAGTGAAGGTGAACCTTTTTAGGCCCGGAGATGTGGTGGATGTCACCGGCCTTAGCAAGGGCAAAGGGTTTGCAGGGGTGGTCAAGCGCCACGGTTTTCACGGTTCCCCCGGCTCTCATGGAACTCATGAATATTTTCGGCATGGAGGGTCCGTTGGCTCAAACACCTATCCGCACCATACCTTTAGAGGACTAAGGATGCCAGGGCATCTTGGGAATCGGAGGGTGACCTTGCAAGACATCAAAGTCGTAGATGTCAAAGAGGACCAGAACCTTCTCCTTCTCAAGGGGGGCATTCCGGGAGGCCCAAGAGGGTGGGTCCTCATTCGAAGCGCGACGAAGTCGGAATCGACTCGTACTGAGAAGAAGGGTTCTGCGGCCCCATCGGCTTAAGAAAGGGAAAGGAATGGCGACGTTAGCCGTCTATGACATTGGAAATCAAAAAGTGAGTGATATCGAGCTGGACGACCGGATTTTCAATGCCAAGATTAATCCGACGCTCTTCTACGATGTCATTCGAAGGGATCTCGCTTCCCAAAGAAGAGGGACGGCTGCCACAAAGAACAGAACCCTGGTTCGAGGGGGCGGAGCAAAACCTTGGAGACAGAAAGGAACGGGAAGAGCTCGCGCAGGGTCCCGTAGGTCTCCCCTGTGGAGAGGGGGAGGAACGATCTTCGGCCCTATGCCAAGGAGTTATTCCTTCTCTCTTCCCAGAAAAGTGAAGAGAGCAGCCCTCAAAGCGGCTCTGAGCCTGAAGCGTCAGGAGGGGAAGCTGATTTTACTGAGCGATTTTCCGCTTGAAAGGTTCAAAACCCGTCAGGTTCTTGAGGTACTGAAAAGATTTCAAGTGGAGGATGCCCTGATTGTCACGGATGAAAGGAACGTTCGTTTAGAAAGGTCCGCCCGAAATATCCCCGGGATTGAGACGCTCCGTTATGAAGGGTTGAATGTCTACGATATCCTGAACCATGAACACCTGATTTTACTCCGTCCGACGGTTGAGAAGATTGAAGGGGTGCTCGCATCATGAAGGAAGCGCAGAAAATCATCCAACGGCCTATGATCACTGAAAAAAGCACCCGGCAGAAAGAGGAAGGCCGTCAGTACGTTTTCGAGGTTCATCGGAACGCGAACAAGATCGAGATTCAATCAGCCGTTGAGCGCCTTTTCAAAGTGAAAGTTCTCCAGGTGAGAACCTCCAACGTGTTGGGGAAGGTGAAACGCTTGGGAAGAAAGTATGGCAAGAGGCCCGATTGGAAAAAGGCGATTGTCACCCTGAGGGAAGGCGACAGGATCGATTTCTTCGAAGGAGCCTAATTTGGAAATTTCAAATCTCAAGCACCAAATTCCAAATAAGCACCAATGTTCAAAGGTCAAAATTTCCAAAGGGAAAGATTTTGAATTTGGATATTGGGATTTGGAAATTATTTGGGATTTGAGATTTGGATATTGGGATTTATAGGAGTTAAAAGATGGCCATTAGGAAATTCAGACCTACCTCTCCTGGAAAGCGGTTTCAGACCATCTCCGAGTTTGAGGAAATCACCTCTGTGACGCCGGAGAGGAGTCTTCTGCGTCCTTTAAAAAGGACGGGGGGAAGGAACTGTTATGGAAGAATCACCTCCTGGCATCGGGGGGGAGGCCACAAAAGAAAGTATCGAGTGATTGATTTCAGGCGGGACAAAAGAGAAATCCCGGCCAAAGTGGCCTCGATCGAATACGATCCCAATCGATCTGCCCGGATTGCCTTGCTTCAATATAATGACGGCGAAAAGCGATATATCCTCGCCCCTTCTCAACTCCATGTGGGTCAGCAGGTGATCGCCAGCCCGACGGCGGACATTAAAGCCGGCAATGCTCTGCCCCTTCGGAATATCCCGACAGGGACGTTGATTCACAATATCGAATTGAAAGTGGGGAAGGGAGGTCAGATTATCCGGAGCGCGGGAGCCTCCGGCCAATTAATGGCAAAGGAGGGAAAGTATGCTCATGTCAAACTTCCCTCGGGCGAAGTCCGGCTGATCCTCCAAGATTGTTATGCCACCATTGGCCAGGTGAGCAACCTCGAACATGAAAATATCTCCTTGGGAAAAGCGGGAAGAAATCGTTGGTTGGGGTGGAGGCCCACGGTCCGCGGGGTGGCGATGAATCCCATTGACCATCCCTTAGGCGGAGGCGAAGGGAAGAGTTCGGGCGGCAGGCACCCGTGTACGCCGTGGGGAGTGCCTGAGAAGAAGACTCGAAAGAATAAAGCGACCGATAAATATATTTTGAAGAGGAGAGACTGATGGCCCGTTCGATCAAAAAGGGGCCTTTTGCGGATTCCCATTTGATGAAAAAGGTGGAGGAGGCCCGAAGGACGAAGGAAGGGAAAGTGATCAAAACCTGGTCGAGGCGATCCACCATTGTCCCTGAAATGGTGGGGCTAACCTTTGCCGTCCATAACGGGAAAAAGTTTATCCCGGTCTTCGTAACGGAGGAAATGGTCGGACACAAGTTAGGGGAATTCTCTCCGACTCGGACCTTCCACGGACATTCCGGAGACCGAAAAACCAAAATGAAAGGGAAGACTCCTCCTCCATAGCAGGTGAACGGCGATATGGAAGTAAAAGCAAAACTAAAATTTGTTCGGGTAGCGCCAAGAAAAGCGCAACTGGTGGCCGACCTGATTCGGGGCAAAGGATCAGAGGAAGCCTTGAATATTCTGACTTTTACAAAGAAGGCAGCCGCGAGAATCGTCATCAAATTACTAAAATCGGCCATTGCCAATGCAACGCAGAAGAAAAATGTCGACGTCGATCGTCTTTACGTCAAGAAGATTACTGTGGATCAGGGGCCGACCATGAAGCGTTACCAGTCCAGGGCATTGGGCCGTGCCACCACGATCCGTAAGAGAACAAGCCACATTGACATCGTCTTGGACGAAAAGCAAAACGACCGTCATCCGCCGAAGCCTTAGCGCAGGACGGATAAGGGAGGACAAACCTTGGGACAGAAAGTACATCCAACGAGTTTTCGATTGGGGCTGATCAAGTCCTGGGATTCCCGATGGTATGCGGAAAAAGATTATCCTCAACTGCTCATCGAAGATATTCGAATTCGTGACCATCTGAAGAAGAAACTCCACCATGCCGGCGTCTCTAAGATCGAGATCGAACGGGCCGCCAGCAAGGCCAAGAAGGCCAAGGTCACCATTTACACCGCCCGGCCTGGTATCATTATCGGGAAGAAGGGAGCAGAAGTGGAGAACCTGAAGAAGGAACTCCAAAAGATGACCGAAAAAGAGATTTTTATCAATATTCAAGAGGTCAAGAGAGCAGAGATCGATGCCCAGCTCGTAGCTGAAAATGTGGCCCTCCAGCTGGAAAGGCGGGTTGGATTCCGGAGGGCGATGAAGAAGGCCGTGACGTCCGCACTCAAATTGGGGGCGAAGGGGATTAAGATTGCTTGTGGCGGCAGGCTGGGCGGGGCGGAGATGGCTCGTAGAGAATGGTACCGAGAGGGCCGGGTCCCTCTTCACACCCTCAGGGCGGATATCGATTTCGGTCTCGCCGAGGCGAAAACCACTTACGGGATTATTGGTGTAAAGGTTTGGATCTTCAAGGGAGAGGTTTTCCCGACAAGAGAAGGTGAGGAGCGCGCAGCGTAATGTCAAATGACCAAGTTCAAAGTTCAAATAGAATCTAAAGTTCAAAGGAAAGACCGTTTGACATTTAAACCATTTGACATTCCTTTGGCATTTGGATTTTGGAATTTGGCAATTTGTTTAAGGTGATTCAATTATGTTGATGCCAAAGAAAACAAAATACCGGAAGCAGCAAAAAGGGAAAAGGCGAGGGGTGGCCTCCCGCGGAAACAGTCTCAACTTTGGCGACTTTGGTCTCCAGGCCGTAGAATGTGGGTGGCTGACGTCCCGTCAGATTGAAGCGGCGCGAATTGCCATGACCCGATTTATCAAGCGTACCGGCCGGATCTGGATTCGTATCTTTCCGGACAAGCCGATTACCAAGAAACCCGCAGAAACCCGGATGGGAAAAGGAAAGGGCCCCCCCGAAGACTGGGTGGCCGTCATCCGGCCCGGCCGGATTCTTTATGAGATGGAAGGGGTCCCTGAAGAAAGGGCCAGAGAGGCATTCCTGCTGGCCTCTCATAAATTGCCGCTTCATACAAAGTTCATCATGAGGGGGGGGCACCTATGAAGGCAAAAAACCTTCGCCAACTGAGCGAAGGGGAGTTACTCGTGAAAGAGAAGGAACTGGGCGAGGAACTCTTCAACCTTCGCTTTCAGCATGCCACCGGACAGTTGGACAATGTCATGCGGATCCCTCAGGTCAAACGGGATATCGCCCGGTTGAAGACGATTCTCAAGGAGAAGACTCTGAACAAGGGAAAATAGATATCTTCACCCTCTCCCTCGACGGGAGAGGGTCGGGGTGAGGGTGAGAGCAATTTGATTCCCCCTCCCCTTCATCCCCTCCCGCCAGGGGAGGGGAATAATTTAGGACCCATCCCGAAGGGATGGGCAATTTTCGGAGGGAATTTTTGAATATGCCGACGAGAGAGAGAGGCAAGCGAAAAACGTTAACGGGCGTGGTGTCAAGTGACAAGATGGATAAGACGGTTGTGGTCTTGGTCAATCGTCTCGTCCTTCACCCGATCTATAAGAAGTATATCCGGAAGAGAACGAAGGTAAAAGCCCACGACGAAAAGAATGAATGTCATGTCGGAGATAAAGTGCTATTGATCGAGACCCGCCCGTTGAGCAAAGAAAAAAGGTGGCGTGTCAAGGAGGTCCTTGAGCGGGCCGCTTAAGTACAGATGGAAAGTCGAATGTGGAAGGTAGAGGGTGGAAGGTGGTTTCTACTCTCGAGGGAGAGTGGATCATGATTCAGATGCGGAGTATTCTCGAAGTCGCCGACAATTCCGGAGCCAAGAGATTAGGGTGTATTAAAGTCCTCGGCGGCACCCGTCGGAAGTATGCCACCTTGGGTGACATCATCGTTGTTTCCGTCAAGGATGCCCTTCCCAATTCCAAGATTAAAAAGGGGGACGTCGCTCGTGCCGTCATTGTACGGACGAGGAAAGAGGTGAAGCGTCCCGACGGTTCCTACATCAAATTTGATGACAACTCCGCTGTCCTGATCAATCCCCAAGGGGACCCTGTAGGAACTCGAATTTTCGGTCCGGTTGCCCGGGAACTTCGGGCAAAACGGTTTATGAAGATCATCTCTTTGGCCCCAGAGGTCCTCTAGAGGCATTGGATCAAACCTGCCTCATGGGCAAGCGGGGTTGAGGATGGAAGGGAATTTGAAATGACCGTTCCGACATATCACATCAAGAAAAACGATTTGGTCATGGTCATCGCTGGAAAGGAAAAGGGGAAGAGCGGTCGAGTTTTGAAGGTTCTTCCCGAGAAAGAGAAGGTGCTTCTTGAAAAGATCAATTTCGTCAAGAGGCACTCTCGCCCCCACGGGAAACAGAAGCAGGGAGGGATTTTGGAAAAGGAAGCGCCCCTCCATCTTTCTAATGTGATGCTTCTCTGTGAGAAGTGCAACAAACCCATCCGAATCGGACACCGGATCACGGAAGACGGGAAGAAGGCGCGGTTTTGCCGAAAATGCGGCGAACTTTTGGATAAGTAGGTGATCGAATGGCGAAATTGAAAGACGTCTATCAGGAAAAAGTAGTCCTTGCGCTGATAAAGCGGTTCAACTACAAGAATCGGATGCAAGTCCCCAAGCTGGAGAAGATTGTAGTCAATATGGGATTGGGGGAAGCCATCCAGAACATAAAAATTCTCGACTCTGCGGCGCAGGAGCTGAGCCAGATCACAGGACAGAAGCCCGTCGTCACCAAGGCCAAGAAATCGATCGCCCAGTTCAAGTTAAGGACAGGGATGCCGATTGGATGTATGGTCACCCTTCGGAAAGAAAGGATGTACGAATTTTTCAATCGCTTGGTCAATGTCGCTCTCCCGAGGGTGAGGGACTTTAAGGGGATCTCCGGAAAGTCTTTCGATGGGAGGGGAAATTATGCGCTTGGAATACGTGAACAGCTGATCTTTCCAGAAATTCATTACGATAAAATAGACAAGGTAAAAGGGATGAACATTGTCATTGTGACCACAGCGAAGTCCGATGAAGAAGGTAAGGAACTGCTCAGGCTATTGGGGATGCCCTTCCGCAATTAAGCGCTAAGCGCATAGCAAATAGTCAGGAGGAAAAATTGGCGAAACTTTCGTTGATGAACAAGGCAAACAGGCGGCAGAAATTTAAGGTTCGAGCGTACCATCGGTGTCCCCTCTGCGGAAGACCAAGGGCCTATTATCGAAAATTTAACATGTGCCGGCTCTGTTTGAGGAAATATGCCTCCCGAGGCGAAATCCCCGGGATGATCAAATCCAGTTGGTGAAAGGTACGGGTTGCGTATGTCCATGACGGATCCAATAGCCGATATGTTTACACGAATTCGCAACGGGTCTAAAGCGAAATTCGAAAAGGTGGATATTCCTTCCTCAAAGACGAAACGAGAGATTGCGAAGATTTTGAAGCAGGAAGGGTTCATCAAGAACTTCAAAGTCGTCACGGATGACCACCAGCATGAGATGATCCGAATCTTTCTCAAGTATGACGCCAACCGAAAGGAAGTCGTTCACCTCCGACGGGTGAGCAAACCCGGACGGAGGGTCTATGTGGGAAAGGGAAACGTTCCTTCTGTCATGAGCGTGTTAGGATTCTCGATCCTGTCCACCTCAGAGGGAATCCTGACGGATAAATCTGCCCGGGAGGCCGACGTGGGCGGAGAAGTTTTGTGTTACGTCTGGTAACGTTAATAAGCACCAAATGACAAGCACCCAATGCCAAATAAATTCCAATGACCGAAATTCCAAAGATCAAACTATTTCTTTTGGTCATTTGGATTTCGCGTTTGGGATTTATTTGAGATTTGGAGTTTGGGATTTGGGATTTGAGGTATAGGATGTCTCGTATTGGAAGGATGCCCATTGCGATGCCGAAGGAAGTGAAGGTCGCGTGCGATCCGTCCAGAGTGGAGGTGACCGGACCCAAAGGGGCTCTTGCTCACCCACTCCCGCAAGGGATTTCGGTTTCTGTGGATGGGGGAAAGGTGGTCGTCCGCCGTGCGAATGACCAACGTACCTCCAGAGCCCTTCAAGGTTTGACGCGCAGCCTAATCGCCAATATGGTCACCGGAGTCACCCAGGGATTTGAAAAAAAGCTTGAGATCGTGGGAGTAGGTTTCCGGGCTGATCTTCAGGGAAATGCTCTTAGGCTTGCTCTGGGGTATTCGCATCCTATCGTCTTTCCTGTTCCTAAGGGAATCAAAGTGGAGATAGAAAAACAAACGCTCCTCACGGTGAGAGGGATTGACAGGCAGCAGGTAGGAATTGTCGCTGCCCAGCTTCGCTCGATCAAACCACCCGAACCATACAAGGGAAAAGGAATACGATACCTCGGCGAACGGATTCGCAAGAAGGTTGGCAAGACCAAAGCTTAATAAATGAACCTGTTCCGCGAGGCGGAGCGGGCCTGCCTGGGCGGTAGGCCCTGAACCTAACATGGTACAGGGTAGGCAGGGAGGAGAACCTTGAAAGACAAGAAGAAGTTGGCCAGATTGAAAAGGAAAAAGAGAGTGAGGAGCCACGTCGTCGGAACTTCCGAGCGCCCTCGCCTCAATGTCTTCCGAAGCTTGAAGCATATTTATGCTCAGGCCGTTGAGGATACGTCGGGGAAAACCCTCGTGAGCGCTTCCACGATGAGCCCGGAGCTGAAGGGAAGTTTTCGCTACCCGGGAAATTCAGAGGCTGCAAAGAAGGTTGGAGAACTGATTGCCAAGAAGTGCCTGGAGAAAGGGATTCGAAAAGTGGTGTTTGATCGAAGCGGATATCTCTATCATGGCAGGGTCAAGGCGTTGGCTGAGGCTGCCAGGGCGAGCGGTTTGACTTTTTAACGGAGGGAAAGACATTGCCAAGAATTGATCCCAGTGCATTGGAATTGACCGATCGGGTGGTTCATATCAACCGGGTAGCTAAAGTGGTGAAGGGCGGAAGACGATTCAGCTTCAGCGCTTTGGTCGTGGTTGGAGATGGAAACGGCCATGTGGGGAGCGGGCTGGGAAAAGCCAACGAAGTCCCGGAGGCCATCCGAAAGGGGATTGAGCATGCCAAGCGGAACTTGATCAAGGTTCCGATCGTCAACAAAACGATCCCTTACGAGGTAACCGGAAGATTCGGGGCCGCCAAGATCCTGCTCAAGCCAGCCTCCGAGGGAACGGGGGTCATTGCGGGTGCAGCTGTCAGGGCGATTGCTGAATCCGCAGGGATCCAAAACATTTTGACAAAATCTCTCGGATCAAACAACCCCTACAATCTGATCAAAGCGACCCTTCAGGCCGTCAATCAATTGAAGGCTCCCGAAGAGGTGGTTGAAAAAAGACATGAAGCCTCGACGGAAAACTAAGCAATCCGACATGAAGAAAACGATTACTGTCAAATGGATCCGGAGTGCGATCGGTCGCACGGAGGACCAGAAGAAGACGATACGTGGGCTCGGGTTTAAACGGCTTCATCAAACTCTTGCTTTACCCGACCGACCCGAAATCTGGGGGATGATTCATCACGTCAGTCATTTGGTAGAGGTGAAGGAATAATTCCAAGGGAGCGCGGATGAGATTAAACGAGTTGAGACCTCCGGAAGGAGCGAGGAAAAAGGAAAAACGAGTGGGGAGAGGCGTCGGGTCCGGTCATGGTAAAACTGCCTGTCGAGGGTCCAAGGGCCAGAATGCCCGCTCCGGGAGAGGAACGAAAGCGGGTTTTGAGGGAGGGCAGATGCCCATCCAACGTCGCCTTCCGAAGAGAGGGTTTCGTTCACCTTTCAAAAAACACTTTGCGATTGTCCATGTGGGAGACCTCAACCGCTTCGCGAAAGACACGGTGGTGGAACCCGAACTCTTGCTTCAATCCGGTCTTGTAAAAAGGGAAGGACCGGTAAAACTTCTATCGGACGGGGAACTTCAGCATCCTCTCGTTGTCCGTGTCCATCAAGCCAGCAAAGCTGCCCTTAAGAAAGTAGAGAGCGCCTCGGGGAGGGTGGAGGTCATCGGTTCATGATTTCAGGGGCTCAGAACATCTTTAAAATACCCGAGCTCAAAAGAAGGATCCTGTGGACCCTGGTCTTTTTAGCGATTTATCGCATTGGTGTCCACATCCCTACGCCCGGAATTAACGGAGATGCATTAGCCTCCTTCTTTGCCGCGCAAAGGGGGACGATCTTTGGCCTCATCGATATGTTTTCAGGAGGGGCCTTGGAGAGACTCTCCGTCTTTGCCCTGGGCATTATGCCTTACATCAGCGCCTCCATCATCCTTCAACTTCTCACCGTGGTTATTCCCTATCTGGCCCAGCTCCAGAAAGAAGGGGAGATCGGCAGAAAAAAGATCGTTCAATATACCCGTTACGGAACAGTGGTGCTCAGCATGATCCAGGGATTCGGGATCGCCGTCGGCCTGGAGAAGATGGCAGGGGCAGCAGGCGAGTCGGTGGTCATCGCCCCCGGATGGTCCTTCCGGATGATGACGGTCATCACCCTGACCGCAGGCACGGCCTTCATCATGTGGCTGGGCGAACAGATTACAGAGAGGGGAATCGGGAACGGTATCTCCCTGATTATCTTTGCGGGGATCGTCGCCAGAATGCCCAATGCCGTGGCCGGCACTTACGAACTTTATAGGGCGGGAACGCTGGATATCTTCACCGTATTGGGGTTGATCATCCTCATGATATTGGTGGTCGCTGTGATCATCTTTGTCGAAACCGGGCAAAGGAGGCTGCCCGTCCAGTACGCCAAGCGAATCGTAGGGAGAAGGGTCTATGGCGGCCAGAGCACCCATCTCCCCCTCAAATTGAACACGTCGGGCGTCATTCCTCCTATCTTCGCCTCCTCCATCCTGCTCTTTCCAGCGACGATTGCGGGCTTTGCTCCAAAGCAGTGGCTGGAAGTCCATCCTTGGGTGAATGCGGTCTTACAAAACTTGAGCCGGGGTGGGGTGGTCTACAATCTTCTCTATGTGGGGTTCATTTTCTTCTTCTGCTATTTTTATACGGCCGTGACCTTCAACCCAAACGATGTTGCAGACAACATGAAGAAATTTGGCGGGTATATCCCGGGCATCCGTCCTGGGCAGAAAACCGCAGAGTATATCGACAAGGTACTCACTCGGATCACTCTCGGAGGGGCGATTTATGTCTCGGCGATCTGTGTCTTGCCCACGATTCTCAGTCAAAAATTCCATGTCTCCTTCTATTTTGGGGGAACATCCCTTCTGATCGTAGTCGGCGTGGCTCTGGACACGGTCCAGCAGATTGAGGCTCATATGCTCTCCAGACACTATGAGGGATTGATGAGAAAAGGCAGATTGAGAGGGAGACGAGGAGGGTAGCCCAAAAACTATTGCAAACTGCAAATTGTAAAATGAAAATTGAAAATTTTGAAACAGAGAGTCAAAAACTTTCCGATTGGCAATGCTGAATTTGCATTTTGTATTAATCCATAAGGGGTAGGGGACACTGGATATGAATTTAATTCTATTAGGCGCTCCTGGGGCAGGAAAAGGGACTCAGGCCCAGAGGATTGTGGATCGGTATCACATCCCCCAGATCTCTACCGGCGATATTCTTAGGGCAGCCGTGAAGGAAGGCACCCCTTTAGGAATGAAGGCAAAGGGATTCATGGACCGAGGGCAACTCGTTCCGGATGAAATCGTCATCGGAACCATCGAGGAGCGCCTGAAGGCGAAGGATTGTGCCGCAGGTTTCATCCTCGACGGATTTCCAAGAACCATTCCTCAAGCCGAAGCGCTTCAGACGATCCTCACCAAGCTCGGAAAGAGGATCGACCACGTCGTTGACATTGATGTGCCCTCCGAAGAATTGGTGCGCCGGCTAACGGGGAGAAGGACTTGCAAAAACTGCGGGGCCATGTTTCACCTGGTTTTCCAACCGCCTAAGAAACAGGGCAGTTGCGATCGATGCGGGGGACCACTCTACCAACGTGCGGACGACAACGAAGAAACCATTCGAACGCGACTGAAGGAATATGAAAAGCAGACGGCCCCTCTCGTCGATTATTATCGCGGCAAAAAAATGCTTCGCTCAATTCAAGGAACGGGTGGCCCCGATCAAATTTTTGATCAAATCGCCCGGTTGTTAGATGCCCCGCCCATTTAAGGGGTGCGGAGGAAGAGGCTATGCCAAAGGAGGATGCGATCCAAGTGGAAGGCAAGGTCCTGGAAACCCTTCCCAATGCCATGTTCCGAGTAGAATTGGAAAACGGCCACAAGGTGCTGGCGCATATTTCCGGGAAGATGCGAATGCATTTCATCAAAATCCTCCCAGGAGACAAGGTGACAGTGGAGCTATCCCCGTATGATCTGTCACGGGGGAGAATTATTTTTCGGGAGAAATAATTAATCACCTCTCGCCCCCTTTAGCAAAGGGGGGATAGAGGGATTTGAGGGTAAAGACATTGAAGGTCAGGGCATCGGTCAAGAAAATCTGCGACAAGTGTAAAATTGTAAAACGCAAAGGGGTAATCCGGGTCATTTGTGAAAACCCCAAACACAAACAACGACAAGGATGACGGAGAGTAACCAAATTCCAAGCACCAATATCCAAATAATGACCAAATTTCAAAACGCTATGATTCGTTTTGGTGTTTGAACATTGAGTAATTGGAAATTATTTGGGATTTGTGATTTGGATATTGGAATTTAGCAAAGGGGTACATTATGGCACGTATTGCAGGAGTGGATCTTCCAAAGGATAAACGAGTGGAGATTGCCCTTACGTATATCTATGGAATTGGAAGGCCCTCATCCAATAAAATTCTCGAAAAGGCGAACATCCATAAGGATACGAAAGTGAATAAACTCACGGAGACGGAGGTGGTTCGCATTCGGGATATCATTGAGCAGGAATATAAAGTGGAGGGAGATCTGAGGCGGGATGTTGCCACCAACATTAAGCGGTTGATGGATATCGGCTCCTACCGAGGGCTTCGACATCGAAAATCGTTGCCCGTTCATGGTCAGAGGACTCATACCAATGCCAGGACTCGAAAGGGACCACGCCGGGCCATCATTGGAAAGAAAAAAGAGACAAAGGAATCGTTACGCTCGGCATAATCACGTTAATAAAATAAGGAGGCGCTATGCCCAAGGGGCAGGGAATAAAGAAAAAGAAGGTTAAGAAAAATATTCAGACTGGAATTGCTCACATCCAGGCGACGTTTAATAATACGATCATTACCATTACCGACCCAGAGGGAAATGTGGTTACTTGGTCCAGCGCCGGCACGCAAGGTTTCAAGGGCTCTCGGAAAAGCACACCGTTTGCCGCGCAAATGGCCGCTGAGGATGCTGCGAAAAAAGCCATGGAGCAGGGTGTTCGATCTATTGATGTCTATGTGAAGGGTCCTGGGGCGGGAAGGGAATCGGCGCTGCGATCACTTCAAGCGGCCGGTTTGAAGGTCCATGTCATTAAGGACGTGACACCTATCCCGCACAATGGATGTCGCCCTCCCAAGCGAAGGCGCGTCTAATAGAGGTGTATCATTCACCCCCTCACCCCTTCCCCTCTCCCCGCCGGGGAGAGGGGAAGGGTGAGGGGAGGTTAAAAAACAGGAGGATTGGCGTTGGCAAGATATACGAAAATTAATTGTCGGCTCTGTCGAAGGGAGAACCTCAAGCTCTTCCTCAAAGGAGAGAGGTGCTATACGGAAAAGTGTGCGTACGACCGGAGGAACTACCCTCCTGGACAGCATGGTCAGGATCGGAAAAAGTTCTCGGAGTATGGAACCCAGCTTCGAGAGAAACAGAAGGTGAAAAGAATGTATGGTATTATGGAAAACCAGTTCCGCAACATTTTTAAAGAGGCGGATCGACAAAAGGGGATTACCGGAGAGACCCTTCTCGCCCTTTTGGAAAGAAGATTAGACAACATCGTCTACCGGCTCGGCTTTGCCAATTCGAGAGACGAAGCGCGGCAGCTCGTTCGGCATAATCATTTTTTGGTGAACCAGTCCAAAGTAAACATTCCCTCCTATCTCGTGAAACCGGGGGATGTGGTTGAGCTTCGGGAAAAGAGCAAGAAAGTTGTCCGTATCTTGGAGGCTTTGGAAGGGGTGGCCCGACGGGGTGTGCCTCAATGGCTGGAGTTGGACAAAGATCAGATGAAGGGGAGCGTGAAGGGTCTGCCAGCCCGCGAGGAGATCACCCTGCCCATCCAAGAGAAGTTGATCGTCGAGTTGTACTCAAAGTAATTTGGAGGCGATATGCAGAAAAGTTGGAGAGACTTGATTCGACCCAAACGGTTGGAAGTGGAAAAAGAAACCCTGACCCCCCTTTACGGAAAGTTCACGGCAGAGCCCTTTGAAAGAGGTTTCGGCATTACGATTGGAAATTCGCTTCGACGGATTCTTCTCTCTTCGTTGCAAGGGGCGGCGATCACCTCGGTCAAAATTGACGGCGTGCTCCACGAATTTTCGGCCATCCCAGGAGCAAAAGAGGATATCACCGAAATCATCCTCAACCTCAAGGAAGTAAGGCTAAAACTCCACACCGAAGGGCCCAAGACGATTCGGGTGAAGGCGGAAGGTCCCAGAGTCCTGAAGGCGGGCGATATGATCACCGGCGATGCGGTGGAAATCCTCAACCCAGACCACTACCTTGCCACGCTTTCTCGAGATGGGAAACTTTCGATGGAGATGGTGGTGAAGGTTGGAAGAGGGTATGTCCCCGCAGAACGAAATAAGGAGGAGAACCAACCGATCGGGACGATTCCCATGGATGCCATCTTTTCTCCGATCAGAAAGGTGAATTATACCGTCACGAATGCCCGGGTAGGACAGATCACCGATTATGATAAATTGACCATGGAGGTCTGGACCGACGGGAGCTTAAACCCGGAAGAAGCGGTCGCGCATGCGGCCAAGATTTTGAAGGATCAACTCTCCATTTTTATCACCTTTGAAGAAGAGGAAGAAACGGAGGTTTCCTATTCCGAGGACGAGGAAGAAAAGGAGGCCGTTAATGAAAACCTCCTCCGGAGCGTGGATGAATTAGAGCTTTCCGTCCGGTCAGCTAACTGTCTGAAGCATGCGAATATCAGGTTGATTGGAGATCTGGTTCAAAAAACAGAGGCCGAAATCCTGGCCACCAAGAACTTTGGCCGAAAATCGCTCAACGAGATCAAAGAGATTCTGTCCGAGATGGGGCTTAGTTTGGGAATGAAATTGGATAATTGGCCTCCAAAGAAATCTGAAGAGGAAATGGAATCTGGAGCCGTTGGATAGGAGTAAGGAATGAGGCATCGTGTCGCAGGTAGAAAGTTAAGCCGCCACACTCGGCATCGGGAGCTGATGTTTCGGAATATGTTGGTCTCGTTGCTTCAATACGAACGGATCAAAACCACGTTGGCCAAAGGAAAAGAGCTCCGAGGCTGGGCAGACAGGATCATCAGTTTGGGAAAGCAGGGAACGCTTCATGCCAGAAGGCGAGCCTTTGCTCTCCTCCGGGATAAGGGGATGGTCAAGAGGCTTTTTGACGAAATCGCTCCGAAGTTCAAAGACCGGGAAGGTGGATATACCCGGATCTATAGGCTGGGATGGCGGCAGGGAGATGGGGCCCCTCTTTCGCTCGTTGAGCTCGCCACCTATGCGCCGCCCGAAGAGAAGAAGAAATCGGCGATCAAGAAAGCGAAAGAAGTGATTGAGAGGGTAACTCCCAGAAAGAAAGGAAAGGTAGAAAAAAAGGAGAAAGTAGAAAAGAAGGAAAAAGTAGAGAAGAAAGAAAAAGAGAAAGAGAAGGTAGAAGAGAAAAAAGAAAAGAAGGTCAAGAAGGTAGAGAAAGAAGCTCCCAAGGAAAAGAAGGAGACACCAAAGAAGAAAGCTCCGGCAGAAAAGAGTAAAGATAAGAGCAAATGAGAATTTTTCTCTGTGAACAAAAGGCCTCCTACCTGTGCTTGGGTATGGGGCCTTTTTTGTTTTGCATGCCCCCATGCGGCGCCATAATCTGTCATTCCGGGCCTGACCCGGAATCCAGTCTTTTTACCTTAATTCCCGCTACGGTTGGGATAAAATTATAAGCCGAATTTAATTATTGACTTCTCTCCTATTTGGGTCTAATAAATAGTGAAAAGTTGCGGGGTGTTTTGTTCTGGCAGAGTAAACCACGGTGGGTGCAAATAGTTGGTCCAATCCAAAACCCGTTCTAAAGCGAATGGGCTTCTGTTTTATTATTTAGGTTTCACGTTTACCATAATCCATAGTCTTTGGATTTTTTGCGGCACGAACCACGGACACCTTCTCAAAGCGAAAAAGAAAAATAGAAAACGTCAGAAAGGAAAACCCGGTCTCCAATTGCATCTTGATTTTCCTGCTGTATTTGGTATAGCATTTGTTCGGGACATTAGAATCGTGGCGTCTTGCGCCGAAGAAAAGTAAAGCGAATTGGTGATAGCGACCCCGTATTAATGGATCCAATTCAACTCGGCGAGTGCAATGTGTGGCAACTGTGACTTATAAAGAGATTCTGGGATCTTTAGCTCGGCTCTATATTGAGGATGCCCGCCCATGGCTGGTTGGGTTCAGTGGTGGCAAGGACAGCACGATGCTAGCATCACTGATTTTTGATGCCGTCCTGTCTATCCCTGCAGCGCAACG
>Ga0335081_10009026_pt1 | contig 16013 bp, 13 predicted proteins | sample Lox_Sample_35_FD_206713 | JGI IMG/M metagenome (GOLD analysis project Ga0335081, IMG submission 206713) | Soil microbial communities from Loxahatchee National Wildlife Refuge, Florida, United States - Lox_Sample_3.5 | ecosystem: Environmental > Terrestrial > Soil > Wetlands | place: USA... | reverse complement strand
TGAAATAATAATTCACTCCGACGGAGTTTTGCGTATTACCAAAGAAAGCCAGCATGGTGAAATTGGGGTTGGAGTTTTTAGCGGGCGTATACCATGCCTCCAGTGAAATTGCATTATAGGTGTTCAACGCTATTGAGTCTGCGGGCATTTCCATCCATTGCCCTTGAGCAGTAGCAAGAGCTCCGCCGTTGATAGCGGCGCCGCCTGCTAATGTACCGGTAAGATGGCCGACGTAATCATTGGCAGTTCCGTCATCGAATGTCCATGAGTGGGTGAGGTGTGCAGTGCCGGGAAGACCTTTCTGAAAAAGGAAAGCCACTTCTGACGAGTCGAGTGCTGTGTTATAAATGTTGAACTCATGAATCCTGCCGATCCACTGTGCGTCTCCGGTATAGCCGCTCTTGGCCAAGTAGGCAAAAGCCGTGCTGATTCTGCTGATGCTGTTATTGGTATCCAGTTTTGCGGCATTCGTCAAAATACCATCGATGTATAATTTGATTGAATCGTTCGTAAGCGTGCTGACCATATGATGCAATCTGCCGTCATCGTGTTCGGGACCGTTCACACCGGTTTCAGCCGACCAGGGTGTTGAAGTATTATTGCACGAAATAGCGGTACGGCTTACGCTATCCAATCTGGCCGCCGTCATGAAATAATAATTCACTCCGACGGAGTTTTGCGTATTACCAAAGAAAGCCAGCATGGTGAAATTGGGGTTGGAGTTTTTAGCGGGCGTATACCATGCCTCCAGTGAAATCGCACTATAGGTGTTCAACGCTATTGAGTCTGCAGGCATTTCCATCCATTGCCCCTGAGCAGAAGTAACAAGGGCTCCGCCTTGGATAGAAGCTCCGCCTACCAATGTGCCGGTAAGATGACCGACGTAATCATTGGCAGTTCCGTCATCAAATGTCCATGAGTGGGTGAGGTTTGCAGTCCCTGGATCGACTTGGGCAGTCGCAGTTGTACCTGCAATCAGCACCATAACAAAAAACAAAAAAGCGTTTCTCGTAACCATGTTGTTCCTCCTCGAATCTAACTGATCGATTAAGCGACATATCAAATTAATTGCCTTGAGACTGGAATGATGAACTGCATGAAAACACGTAGCTGGCATCGTAATAAACTTGTGCGCTTAACTGCGTCGCTGATGCCTCAATCTCAGCGGAATCTGTGCTTGCCGACCCACATTTATCCTTGTTACCCTTAAAATAGTCCGCAATGAAACTTGAAAGATTATACTGAATTACTTTAGCAGTAACGCTTTCTTTGTTGAAACGAAATTTCCGACTTTCAACTGGTACAAATATATTCCGCTCGATAGTCCTTCGGCATTCAGTGTTGCCTGATATTCTCCCACTTGACGGAAACCATCGTAGAGAACACTCACGAGCTGCCCGAGTATATTATACACCTTGAGACTCACCACACCTGCAACCGGCAACTGATAACTAATTGTCGTCGTTGGGTTGAAAGGATTAGGATAGTTCTGTCCAAGATCATAGGCACGCGGACCGTTGGAAATTTCTCCGGAGATACCGGTCGTTGTTGTTTCTCCGGTAAAATAGAATGACTGGAGCATAAATAACTTATCCGATCCCGATCCGTTAAAGAGCAAATAGACATCGTGATTACCCGAAACCGGGGATGATAGCTTTGCTGAAAAAGTCCTCAGCGTTGTCCAGGAACCTGTCCCCGAAATAGTGCACTCGCCAATCTTCCTGCTTGCGTCAATTGAATCAATGTATACTCCAACAGTGCCGCCGCTATTAGCGCTTGAAGCTACAACATCAATGGAATCGGCGCTCTTCCGATAGTCGTTATTTCCGAATTCTACTCCGGCATACAATGCCCAGTCATTATTATAGATGTTGTCAAGAACAGTTGTATCTGTATTTTGCACTGTCCTGCTCATTCCCAGTCTGTTTGCAGGACACTCGGCCAACAGTGGAGTATACGCATCACGGTAAATATAGAGATCAAACCAGCAGTTTTGAACGCCGCCTACATATAACCCTTGTCGTGTACCTGTAAATGTTGAAAAATCGGAATAAGAATCGATTGCGGATATATCAACGGGTTGCCCCACCTGCGCCCATTCGTTTCCGTCGTTGCTGAAATATCCGCTTACCTTATGATTTACGCGGACCAGTTTTAACCAGACTGTGTCTCCTATGCTGTTCACCGCCTCATATTGAGTATTGCCGAAACGGAATCGAATTGCTCTATCGCCGGTACTCGACAATGTACTAACAAGTCTCACATCCATAGTCTCATCGCCTCGCATGATCCACAATCCTGCTTCGTCAGATGTTGATGACGGAATGAAATCGAGTCTTGTCATTAACGAATAGTTGTGTTCGCCGTCATTTTTAATAACCGTATTTGGTATTGAATAACTTTTTGGAGATAGATTTAACCAACCGTGACGATCAGTCAGCGACGACGTAGCAACAGATGTTTGACCCAGAAAAGACCATTCAGGATTCAAGGTATCCGAATTAAAAAAATCAGAATGCGGGACCATCCAGGGAATACCGCTGCTCGGCAGAGCCGGTGCGGTAAATGAACTGTTAATCGGATAGTCGGCAACCGCATTCTCAGAGGCGTCATAATGAACCTGATTCAACAATCCCTGCCTTCCTTGTCCTATCCATTCTCCCTTTGCATAGAGTGGATGCATAACCCAGTACGTGCTGTCATCCAGTGTTACCACTGCTGATGCGTGATTGGGCGTGGTAAAGAGAGAACCGCTCACTTCTGGATTGCTCGTATTGAAAAAATTCACCGGCGTTGTCCAATACGATGAATCGGCAGTGAGGGAATCACTCCGCATTACATACTGTCCTCCGCCGAGATCTCGTGCAAAACAATAATAGTAATGTCCGTGATGTTTCCACATAACAGGCCCCTCTGCCCAACTGTATGGAAGCGAAGGAGAGGGATTTAACCAATCAAGGTTGTAGACAACACCTGTCGGCTGTCCATCATCGCCCAATTCCACGATGCCATTATTGGGTTGACCGTTTTTTACGACCAGATACCATTTGTTATTATCATCAATGAATACCGAGTTGTCGTAACCCAGGCCATACGGAAGGCTTGAAGGGTTGTTCATACGGACCGGCGTGGTCCAGGGACCTTCGGGTTTGGGAGCTTTTGTGAAACACATCGAAGAGCCACTCTTAAAAAAATCCCAATACTGGCCATTATGATAGACAATCTGACCTCCCCAACAGCCTCCTCCTGGCGCATCGCCATACTGCGACCACGAAGCGCTCACCGGTTGAGCTATGGCCTCCCAGTGAACCAGGTCGGTCGAATGATAAATAACCGGCGTCACATTGAATGAAGATCCTGTTGTATAGAAATCATTTCCTACTTGTGTCAATGTACAGTCAGGATGATCGCCCGGGATAACCGGGTTCATGTACGAGTTAAAGGAAGCTGATTGACCTAAGAGGTTTATGGTGAAGATCAACAAATAAAAAAATGATACGCTAAAGCGAATCATTTGTGTTTTCCTTTGATGACTGAATGATGAGGACTTTTGGTACCACTGATGGTGTGTAATCGCTTCTCAATAATTTAGGGTTTGGAACAGACAAAGCCTATGGAATTATTTCAGCGAGTAATGCCTTCTTTGTAGATAGATATTTTCCGGTTTCTATTTGATACAACGGTAATCCATACGATAAGCCTCTAGGCATCAGGTCTCAATGCATATTGACACGGCGATTTGACTTCGTTGACAGGAGTTCATACCTCCCTTGCAAGTACATCGCAATTCTCAAATGTTACCTCAAGTGTTTTGCTACAGCATAACGAGTTGAAATTGCCCTAGTCTGTCGCGAGGCTGGACAAATCAATTATAGTATCCTGTATCGGCAAGGTCAAGTGAAATGCAATCTCACGCACCGTGTCTCGGGGACCTGATGGACCATAGTATATCGAATCCGGCGTAACATAGGCAATCGTATCTTCCTGCTTCGCTGAGTAATAACTACCCAGTTGGTCCCCCTGCTCTTCCACAAGAGCGGGCGCCTTCTGATGAATTGCATCTGAGCTCGTGAAGACTACCAATGATGGGTGACATTCTCCGTATCGAAGCATAGCAGAATTGAATAGGTCATCTGTCTTGGGTTTGACTATCGTTGAAAGTAAACTGCGAGGTGTGTTTCGAGCACCGAGTTGTGAGATCGGCGGGACGAACCGCTTTGCATTCCAAACTCAGATAAAATGCGACAGTAAGAATTACCTGTGCGGCTGATTTTTCGACCCTGGCGAAGTGAATAGCTTTTATCGCTCTTGACTTCGAAAGCCAGCGCCAGCGAAATTGCACTCAGCGCTGAAATCGGCCATCCGGGAATTCTTGTTGAGTTTATCACTGCCTTCGCATTTTCGCACCCGCCGTATTCACAAGCAGGGTAGAGACGCTGGATACAGCGAACAACCGCATCATTACTCCGGCAACGATTCTGCTTAGCTGAAGCTGTCTTCAATCTGTGTGCACGGGTAACTCTTGGTCAACAAACGAATGACTTATTCAAATGGTAACGATGCCAATGTGTACAGATCGTGGCGCCACACCGGCCATGCGTGGCCGCCCGGATAATCATCGTACTCATACTTCACGTTCATCTCGTCGAATTTGCCTTCCATATTCTGGCATTTATCATGCGCACTGCCTTCCTTGCCTCCGATACCGGCCCAAACGAGACTGAGGTTCTTCTTGATCGTTTCGAGGTTCTACTCCATCGCTGCAGAATGCGCATCAGCAAAATCTTTTTGCACTGGCAATATCCGGCCAGAGTTGAAAATACCCAGGCACATGAAAAGGAAGAAGTCAGAAGGGAGAACTGGGAAGTTGGAAGGGCGAAGGACAAAGCAATTGCGGATTTCGCGCCTTCTACATCCCGCCGTCCCGAGCGACACCTAGCGATGTGTGCCGAAGCGGAAGTGAAGAATAGCGAGCAACTGGCCAGGGCTCTACCTCTCGTGCTCATTGTTTCTGGGGCGCATTGCCTGAGCACTGCTTCTTCACCTCTGCAAGCAGTCCATCCAAATCGGCCCGGTTGAGGTAACGGCCGCGAAAGCAAACGCCTTCTATTTGATCGACGTTCCGGATATCTTCAAGCGGGTTTGACCGCAGCAGGACGAACGACGCCGTTTTCCCTTCGGCGATTGATCCGAGGCGACCATCAACGCCAATGAACTTGGCCGGGACAATGGTTGCACTTCTCAGTATTTCCGCTGGTGAGATCCCTGCGTCTTGCCACAATTCCATTTCTTCGTGCACCGAGTAGCCCGCAATAACTCCCGGAGAAAGAAGATCCGTTCCAACCATGAGAGATATCCCACTCAGAGAGAGCTCTTTCACGACTTCTTCCATCGGCAGAAGCAGTTTCTGCACCATTGGATTTTCGGGCTGCCTCCCCCAGATCGCACTCCACATTCCTTTCATCTTGGGCGAGGTGTATTCCAACATTGGATAGTTGCCGGAGAATATCTCTTTGGAATGAGCTCCGTGTTTGAACGTGACGAGCGTCGGGCAGACGGCCATCCCCGTTGCACAGATTCTTTTCAGGGCCCCCCGGAGTTCATCTCTCTTTACCTCCTTCAATCTCAAAAAATATGGGGCATCGGTCCCCATCCCTTGCGTGCCCAGGTACAGGGAGTCGCCGAGAAGTTTTGCAACCACCTTGCCGAACCCGAACAGGTGCTCACAGCTTTTCAGCCCTGCCTTCGCGCCATCTTCGATGTAAACCGCTTCCGGCATATGGCCAACAGCTTTTATGCCTTGCTTTCCCGCTTCATCGACGATCGCGAGGAAGACCTCCTTCTTTAGTCCACTGTAGACCTTGATTTCATCCACGCCTGCGGCGACTTGTTTGCGTACCGCTTCCCTTCCCGCTTCAGGGGTTCCACATCCGATGGAAATTTGTGGAATGGTCGGAGGATCGCCGTCCAGGATCGATCCCGTCGTTATCATCTCGGGTCCGGGAATTTTTCCATCCTTCAGACCTTGGCGTAACGCAAGGGCCTGATCTGTAGCGTTGCCCATATCCCGCACGAAGAGGACGCCGTGCGCGATCATCATCGGCCCGTACACGGCAGGGTCATAGTAGTGGACGTGCGCATCGAACAGTCCGGGGATTACAAAGAGCCCCTTGCCGTCAACGATTGTCTGGTTCTGAAGCTTCTTTTCCTCCATCTTTGTCGTTATCTGCTCGATCAGGCCGTTTCGCACCTCTATGGAGGCATCATTCTGAATTGTTCCTCTCTCGACATCGACAATCGCAACGTGTGTTATGAGGTACTTTCCCGGTCCGGGAGGGTGTGTCTCTTGCGTGTAGAGACAAGGATGCATACAGAGAATAAACAGGACGAGAGTCAAATATCTGAAATGTTTCATAAGGCCTCCGTTGGGTTTGATAGCGTACACATGCTAATCTACGTTGGAAGAGTGCTCCTGACAAGAACGAAGGGATCGTTGAAAAGAAAATGGGATGGTTGGCAGACTCTTTGGCGCGGCAGAGATCGAGTCACGTCCTTCTTGTCCTTTCTTGAAACGGGAAAAGCTGCGCCGATGCCCGAGTCGGTAGTCCGCGCGGCTGCTTCGTCAGCATCAGTTCTGCTTATGCAGTCACACTGGTCCCGCAACATATTCCATTCCAGGGGCGTCATCGCTGCGTACTTTGAAATGCCGGTTTTCATAAAACGACCGTTTTCCCCGAGCACAAAACAGTTGAATGTCCCGAATGCCGTTGATCGTTGCTTTGGCGACAAGCCTCGCAAGTATCTCTGTTCCGATGCCATGATTTTGATACGATGGATCTGTGATGAGGTCATAGATCATCGCGTGCAGGACGCCATCAGAGACTATTCTGCCAAATCCGACGAGTGTGTCCGCATCATACGCGCTAACGGTGAACCAACTGTTTGAAATAGCCCTGATAAGCTCTTCTGGCGAGAGATTGTATTCCATGTTCCATCCCGTGGTATCGAACAATGCCACAAATTCTTCTTTTGAAGGGAGAGAATTTCGATATTCAATCGTCATAAACTATGTCGAGTTGTAAGTTTCATATCATTGGTAATACGGTAAACTGACGGGGCGATCTTGAACGGACGTAATGGTGGCCAGATCCAAGGGATCAGAAGGACGAACAAGGAGGCGGACGTCCATTGTTCAATGTTCTTTGTGCGCATTGGAATCGAAACAAAATCCTGACTTCGCAAGTGCTTACAGCTTGATCCAACAGCTTGGCCTATTTGATGCCTCCCGTCAGAAAAGGCTGCAGTTTTCGCCACAACTCGGGGCATCCGGGAGAGTTACATGAATTACTGTTGGCAAGAAAGACGTACCCAAACTTTTTCTCCCTGTTCATCAAAAAAGATGATGAAAAGCCCCAATTGTTTCCGCCGTGTGCCAGGTTCGCTCCGTAGATTGAAGGTATCCTTTCAAATCCAAGGCTCCATTCGGTAGCACCAGAATATTTTCTTTGGTGATCGTCATTAGGTAGTTGCACTTGTGCTTTAAGCATTTCGTCCATGTTTTGCTTGCTCAGCCCTTTGTCGTTCATGAGAGCAATCAAGAAGTGTGCATAGCTCAAGGCTTCGGTACATAAGCCTCCCGCCGAATTGAAATTTCTTATGAAGTCAATATCTTCGTGAATGTTGTTGCCATCGTACCCCCTTGCCAAATGTTTTGCCACATAGCCGTTCATGCCGAAATATGCATGCTGGAGGTTCAACGGCCCGCAGACTTCCTTCTGAAATACGCTATCAAGATTCGACAATGTAGTATGCGTGAGGTGTGCAATGACCTTCGCCAAATACATGTAGCCCTCACCGGAATATGAAAATCTAGTTCCGGGAGTAAATTCTATTGTTAGTTTGCCGGTATAATTCGGTCTCCAATTTGGAAAGCCTGTCTTGTGGCATAACACCATTCTTGCCGTAATCAGTTTATAGCGAGGATCATCTGCAATATCCGGGTAAGGCAAATACTTGTACAAAGGCGTATCTAAATCTAACAATCCCTTCTCTACCATCTTCATTACAAAGTAGGCGAATACGGGTTTAGAGATAGAAGCCGCCTGAAACAGGGTCTGATCATTCACCCTTTCCAAAGAGGAAGCATCGGCTATGCCGGCTATGCCGAAAGCCCGATGGTATACAACTTTTGCATTGTTGATGATCGCAATTGAGATACCCTTGACATTCAATGAATCCATTTGCGTCTTGAGGAATTCATCCATTGCCGCCGCGGTCATCTCTTCGCCGCTGAGAGTCTTGATCTTCTCCGCGATCCCTTTTGGCTGGCTTAATACTGTATTTGTGGCGAACGCAAGCACAACGAACAACACGCGGCAGCAGGCACGATAATTGGTTTTCACAGGAGTCTTCTTAAGAGAAGTTCAGTGAGTTATGGTGCAATTCAATCTTACGATATTCAACTCATTTCGATGCGGTGGAAGATGTAAAATCTTGTCAAACCTGATTTGTTTTATGGCATGGTGAACCTATCGGGGATATCAGAAAAGCAATTGCAGAAAATGAGAAAAGATTTGAGAGCTGCAACCGGAGGAATTCAATTCAATCAGATGCCTGACCTTTCCCTTTACCTCTGCTGAGTAAGTTGCCCCCTTCCCGTCAAGTACCGACCCGTCCCGCCATTCGTCGAACATCGCTTTTCAATTCTCTAACGATCTCATATCATCCAGTCGACGACAGTCGAACCAGTATAGGTGCAATCAGTATGAGTATTCAAAGCAAGCCCGTTTGGGGTGTATTGTTTTCTATCATTGCCACGGCGTTCTGTACGCACGTCGCTCTCAGTCAAGCCTCGAAGTGCATACTGGCTGGTGAGGTCGAAAATGATCAAGGTTCCCCCCTGGAATTTGTCAACGTTCAGATTAGAGGTACTACCGAAGGCGATATGACCGATAGCAAAGGGATATTTCGCATAACGACTTCGCTACGAGGGTCACTCGTCATGCATTTTTCACTCCTCGGCTACGATCCGACAGAGGAGGCGTTCGACCTCTCTCACAAGGATTCAGTGTTCGTGCGGGTTGTCCTCAGTGAAAAACTCATCGACCTCAGGGAAGTAGTAGTCACAGGGAGCGCCTATACCACGGGCGATGAGCTGAAAGGGACCACGCTACACTCATTGGATGTCGTGACGACGCCGGGCACCGCTGCCGATATCTTTCGGGCTGTGCAGACGTTTCCGGGAGTGATTGCAGTCGATGAAGGTTCAGGGTTGTTCGTCCGGGGCGGTGATGTAAGCGAGACCGTAATCTTACTCGATCAAGCGACTGTCACGCACCCGTACAAATTTGAATCGCCGACTGGCGGATATTTTGGCACTATCCCTCCGTTCCTCTTGAGCGGGACCTTTTTCTCAACCGGAGGTTTCTCGGCCCGGTACGGAGATGCTCTTTCGGGAGTGCTCGCGATGGAAAGTCTCAACCTCCCGAGACAACAAACGTGGAACATCGGCCTTGGTCTGGCCGCGGGCTCGGTTGGTGCCAGCATTCCGATTACAGATAATCTCGGATTCCGTGTGTCCGCAAACAAAAGTCTCACCGACCTGATGTTTCGTCTTAATGGCCTGGGGAACGAATTCACCCTGTCGCCGGCAGGTGAAGATGCCAACGTGAGCATCGTCTACGCCTATTCGAACACGGGACAGTTCAAACTGTTCAGCTTCTTCAATTCGGACCGACTTGGCGTTCGCATAGATGAGCCTTCGTTCGGAGGAGTCTACCAGTCGGAAGAAACAAGCTGGCTGGAGAACCTGCAGTGGCGCGATGCTCTGGGCAAGTGGTACGGCAAGACGAGTCTCTCCTACAATCGTTTTGGCACAACACAACAGCTCGGCAACCTGTCACTTCGGCCGTCAGACGGATCCTTCAAACTCAGGACAGACTTCGACCGGTACTTCTCTGATGACATTCACATTGGCGTGGGATCTGAAGCTGAACATTTGGTCGATAGAATTCTGGGCACAGCGCCGATGAATCCGCTGGTCCTCGACCCCAATGCGGATGTGTTTCATCTCGATGAGAAAGTAGGGTTAACACACGTCGGAGCGTATGCTGAACTTGAGATGCGACTCAATAAGCGTCTGGCGGGGAGCGCAGGGATCAGAACCGACTATCACAGCCTCGGATCAGAGGCGGTCCTTGATCCGAGGTTTTCACTGCGGTACGATTTTTCCAAAGGAACAGATGCGCGTGTCAGTTGGGGAATCTATCACCAGAATCCGCAGCCTATGTTGTTTAATTCCGAAAGCGGAAATCCGAACCTCTATTCTCAGCTCGCTCAACACATTGTTGCAACGATGGAGCACACAGAAAGTCTGTTGACGATCCGGCTGGAAGGATACTACAAGTCATATGACGATCTGATTGTTGAGAGCAAGCCAGAGAACTATGTGAACGGCGGGTATGGTTTCGCAAGGGGAGTTGACGTATTTATCAAGTACGGCGGCTTTCTGGAAACGCCTCTGAGCGGATGGATCTCGTACAGCTATTTACGCTCCGAGCGTCTGCAAGCGCGGGATCTCGCGGATCGCTACATCTATGAGTTTGCATCGTCCCCGTACGATATTACACACAACCTGACTGTCGTCGGAAAGCTCCAGATCATTCAGTTCTTCAGCGGTGGACTCACATTCCGCTTCGCCACTGGACGCCCAGCGACGCCGATTGTCGGAGCCATCGAGGAGGAGAACGGAGCATACTATGTCCCTATTGAGGGACCGGTCGGCTCTCAGCGGTACCCGGATTTCGCGAGGCTCGATGGTACATTGAGCTACTTTTTACCGTACGGCGGATCGAATTCCGCCACGTTTTATTTCGCGGTAGCCAATCTGCTGGATCGGCCTAATCCCGTTCTCTATGAATACTCTCTCGACTATTCTCAGCGCAAATTGCGAACGACGGACTACCGCAGGTCCATCTATTTTGGGGTTGCTCTGTCCATAGGATCGCTCGGAGGCGATTTTTGAATCCCGGAACAAAACAAAGGAGAAACCATGAATAAACATTGCATGCTTTTCGTTTTCGCCCTGGCACTTGGCTGCTTCAAGAGCAATGCCATTGCGCAAGACTCATCAGACAAAATCATTATTGATGCCAAGCACCTGATCACGGAGGGTCTTCATACGGCGGATGATCGACTCTTGCTCGAGGCGAGAGCAAGGCTTCTTCCGCTTGCACACGACGACCGGCTGTCCTCTCTGGCGTGGTACTATCTCGGATACATCGACTACAGGTTGGCCTCGATACATCCGGCTATGGACAAAGACAGCATCGTTGCGTACCTTGAACGTGGCATTGAGAGCTTCCAGGCGGCGACGGCCAAAGACAATAAATTCGCGGAAGCGTACGCCCTTCTTGCAAGTTGCTATGGCCAGAAAATCCGCTACTACCCCCTGGCAGGTATCACGCTCGGTCCGAAATCGGGTTCAGCACTCTCAACTGCCATGGCCCTCGAACCCGAGAATCCCCGTATAGTTCTTCTTAATGCACTGAGCCTATACTTTACGCCGGCGCTGTTTGGTGGAAGCAAGGAAGAAGGTCTGCAGGGATTTCGAAAAGCCGCGGCCTTGTTCGACCGTTGGAAGAGTCCAGACTCATTGCAACCCGATTGGGGATACGATGAAGCCTACACCTGGATCGGCTTTGCTTATCTCGATCAGCATGATACACTTGGCGCAAAGAAAGCATTTGAACGGGCACTTGAAATTAACCCGAAGAACGGATGGGTGAAATATGTTCTCCTACCTCGAGCGGACCGCGACCTCGAGGACAAAAAGAAGTGAGCTGAACGTGAAATGAAATCAGTACGTACAGTGCTTCGCTATTCCGGGGACATTGACCAATGACGATGGAGACTTTGCAGCCCGAACGCTTCCGTAAACCAAGAATGACACGGCGAGGAGTCTTGATCGCTGCGGCTTGTTGGGGAGTCTTTACGCTTGTCTCTGTCCTCGTGCTCAAGATCAATGTGCAGATTCCTTTTGTTTGGGCGCTCCAGGGACAGCTTATTCTCACTGTTCTCATGGCAGTGATGAGCGTCCCGTGCTGGGTCATCACAGTTCGGTGGATGGACTCCGTGCGCTGGATATTGAAACTCCTCGTGCACTTCATCCTCGCGCTCCTTTACGCCATCGCCATCTATGGATTCTGCTACGAGTCCCTCCGCCTTCTCGGATCCGATGGCGCGCGAGCCTTCGCTCAATCCAGAGAATGGATCCTTTTCTACTATGTAATGGTTTATGCTACTCAGTTTGCGATATTTCACGGGTTTGAGATCTTTAGCAGACTCCGGACCAAAGAACGGCAGGCTGCAGAATTGCTTGCGCTTGCGAGAGAGCAGGACCTGGCCATCCTGAAGTCGCAAGTCAATCCTCATTTCTTCTTCAACACCCTGAACATTATCAATGCTCTGGCATCAGAAAACCCAAAAGAAACACGTGAGGTCATCGCTCAGTTTGCGGATTTGATGCGATACGCCCTGGACTGTGCAAAAAGAGACTGGGTCTCCCTCCAGGAAGAACTGGATTGTGCAAAGACCTTTATCTCGATCGAAACAAGACGGTTCGACGATCGGCTCCAGATCAGCTATGAAGTCGACGAGAGTTTGCTTACCCTGATGGTCCCGCCGCTTATCCTGCAACCACTTGTGGAAAATGCCGTACGCCATGGTATAGAACCAAGCGAAGAAGGGGGCAAAATCGTGCTGCGCATAACAGGTGGAGACGGAGTCCTTTTGGTGAGTGTGAAAGATACGGGAGTTGGGTTCCAAGGGGCGTCATCGGAGGGAAATGGAATTGGCTTACACAACACCGACGCCCGACTCAGGAAACTGTACGGAGAACAGGCCGCGCTTTGGACCAAGAGTCCTCCGGAAGGCGGATTCGAAGTCGGCTTCTCGATTCCCTTAAAGCGGACCGAAGAGTGATCCATGAGAGCAATTATCGTCGACGATGAACGATTAGCACGACAGGTAATCAAGGAGTACCTGGCGGACTTTCCGGAGATTGTGGTCGCGGGGGAATGCAAGAATGGACGGCAGGCGGTCCGGATGATTAATGACGAACAACCGGACCTCGTCTTTCTCGATATTCGCATGCCGGGCATGGATGGATTCGAAGTGCTCGAACATCTCAAATCTGTCCCCCGCATTATCTTTTCGACTGCCTACAATGACTATGCTCTCAAGGCGTTCGAGGTGAGCGCGGTAGACTATCTGTTGAAGCCCTACGACGAAAAACGGTTCGCGAAGGCCGTCCGTCGCGTTCTGCAAGAGCGGAGCATGCGAACGGAGGAATTTGAACGAGTCGTTGGACTCCTCCAGGAAGTGCGACAGACCTCGAAGCATCCAACTCAAGTATTTGTCCGCGCGGCGAAGAGAATTGTTGCGGTCCAAACCAAGGATATCCTCTGGATAGAAGCAGAAGGTGACTATGCAAAGTTGCATAAGGCGGACGGATGGTTTCTCTGCAACCTCGGTGTCAACGCCCTTGAACAAAGACTCGACCCCTCAACGTTTGTGCGTGTCCACCGATCATCGATCGTGGCACGTCAGGCGGTAAAACAGCTTGTGAGCGATGGTGAGGGGGGGTATGTCGCGACGCTGCAGAACGGAGCATCGGTTCGAGTAAGCAGGGCTTACGCAAGAAAGGTCAAAGAGCTGATATGGTAAGCACAGTGCGAGGGCTAGAAAGGTAGCGGAATCAGCATTGGCGCTTAATTCAATGGATATTCACAAATAATCGTGAAAACAGCGTTTTTGCAACGCCAGTAGTTGGCGGACCCGATTGGGGGCCCCGAACAATTGCGGATTGCGAATTGCCGATTGTGGAATTGAAAGAACACCGCATTCGGCGATGGTCAATAGAAGATTGATGAAGAGCCGACTCAGAAATGTGTCGGCTTTTCTGTTGGTGCAACACAATCGAGCTCCATGTGAAGCGCTTCGATCATATGAAGAGGCCGCTTGAACGCACGGTTGCTCGAACAACACCAGCCTTATTCCACAATCAACATCCTGATGTGATTCTTGTTTTCGAGTTTCCGTAGTATTCCCGGCCTGGCTCTTTGTTCACAGACCTTGTCTCTTGAAAAGATGATCCTGCTTTGATGTCTTGGTTGGTCGATAAGTTCTAAATGTCCCTTCGACTTCACTTTTGTCTCCTTTTGTCTCAGCGCTGATAGAAGTGGACGTTTTCTGTCTCCTTTTGCAACTGGTCGATACGGTTTTCAGCCGTTCCCAGGACAAAGTAATTGGACAATAACACTGGCTTAGTCTCCACTTGATTCGACACTCTTGCATGCACAGGGTATCACGATCTGAAACCTTCTGCAACTGAGAGCGGTGCAGAAGGAGTAGATGCAGTGATTGGCCCAAAAACGATGGACCAGATCACAAAGCAAAGTGGGTTTCGAATCGATCCTGACGGATGATCCAACGCGTGCGATGAACATCCTTCAAAAATGTCCATGGCGTTGAAGAGAAGTTCTCTTAGGCGAAGCCTACCTGATGAAAAGCCCTCATAACAGTGGCAAGAGGCGCTAGCTTCAGGATATAGCGGTCATAAGAAAATGCCCTCTGTAAATCATGGGTTTCGTGTTTCAGGGGCACAGGATTTGCCAAAATCTTACAGTTCGTGGCTTGATAGAGTTGGCTGTTCCCCTTCTCTTCGTTCATCACGAAGCAACTTCGATCCGATGTCCGAGAGGCTCAATTGCAGACACTATCCTCAGATGAAGAGCGACATTTCGTTTCTGTATGATCCGTCCTACGTCGATCGTCACCTCGTGCTTGCGAATTGCGGCCTCGTGCAATTGCGTCTTGAGCGTGTGGAATGGGTTCTTGTCAATCAGAAGCACCCGGTACTTGGGGGATGAAGAAAATAACTTCGCAAGCCGAAGTGCCGCTGTGATTCCTCCGTAACCGGCTCCCACAACGACAATATTCTGACCTTCGGAACCCATAAGCGCTTCTTAATTTGGTCGTCGATCCGTCCCCTTGCTTGACCAATATCCGTTCTTTTCGGCGGGCCATCCACTAATGCGATATTGAATCTATAAGCCCTGTCTGCCGACGTTCGTTTTCCGAAAGAGCGGCTATTCGATTCGATACGTGCAATCACAATGGTTCATTTTACCACCCACCTTTACAAACTTATGAGTCGTCTCGACGCTTCCTCCAAAATCCACAGTAAGCATCAACAGGGCAGCAATAACAATAGACCATAGCACTATTCTTTTTTTCATTTTCTGACCCTTCCATTTTCATCAAGCCGTTTGCTCACCGATACAACACCATTCTTGTAGTCTGCAAGGTGCAACGCTTTTTGTTCCACTGGAGAGAGCGAGAGAACATACGATACCAAGGTCCAACGGTCACTATCGTTTGGAAAGGCATCAAGATAGTCTGGCATGGGTGTGCCGTTCAATCCACCTGACAGTGTTCGATAAATATCTTGAGGACTGTGGCCATTCTTGAATTCCCACTTGTACGTGAGATCGGTCGGCGCAATCGGGTTGTTCCACACATCCACCATTCCCGATGCCGATGGCCCATTGCCTATCGCAGTGTTTCCGTGACAATTCCAGCACCCTCCAACAGTGTAGAGCTCCTTTCCCCGTTGTACGAGTGAGCCGAGGTTTGAGGGTGTGGATGGAATATCAAGCATGGCAGGTTTTGTGCCATTTTTCCAACTCTCAAGGAACCGGTCTGAGAAAATAATGAGATAGCGTGCGACATCGTGTATTTGCTGGGGTGTGAGGAACTGTCTCCACCCTGGCATCGTCGTGTTGGGTACTCCGTGGCTTATCACGTTCTCAACATCATTAATCGTTGGTAATTCGCCGGTTTTCGTCGACCGGAATTTATATAAGCCTTGCCTGAAGTCTCTTGGTTTCACATCGAAACCAGCCGCGAGAAACCCTTTCCCATCGCCGAGCACGCCGTGACAGGGTGTGCAT
>Ga0335081_10009025_pt1 | contig 16014 bp, 15 predicted proteins | sample Lox_Sample_35_FD_206713 | JGI IMG/M metagenome (GOLD analysis project Ga0335081, IMG submission 206713) | Soil microbial communities from Loxahatchee National Wildlife Refuge, Florida, United States - Lox_Sample_3.5 | ecosystem: Environmental > Terrestrial > Soil > Wetlands | place: USA... | reverse complement strand
GGGGTCGCCGGGCCCGGCCGGTCCGCCCGCTCTCTCGCGCACCCGTAACCAAGAGAACAGATACTCGTTTGCGGCTGGTGACAGCTTCCTTACCGACACGTCGCCCGTGAGTTCAGCCGGACTGAAGGTTCTTCGCTGGGAACTCACGGCGTTGACGCCTGATAGCTCTGCAACTTCGCCGGGTTCGTGGGCGTGGTGCTGCCCGGCGTGTGGTGTGCTAGGTATCGCGGCGGAGCAGCACGACCGCGGTCACGGTGAGCAGGATGGCGGCAAGAACGATGAAGATGCCGGTCTCGATGCCCTGGAACGCCCAGTAGCGGCTGGCGGGCTGGTAGGTGAGGAAGCCCCTGAAATGGGCCAGGGCTTGCGCGCAGGAGGGCGCGACCTTGGTGGCGCCGTCGTTCAGCGGCGCGCAGGACGCCGGGAGATAGCCCATGGGGATGCCGAAGGCCGCGGGCCCGTCCGGCTGCGGGACCGGATGGCTGTTCGGGTCGAGGACGCCCTGCGCGAGCTGCCAGTAGGATCCGGGTGGCGTGTGGCCGGCGGTCACCTTGTAGAACGCGGTGATCGCGCTCATGTAGTGCGGGCGCAGCCACAGCGCGATCACCGCGCGCACCGCGATGAACCCGGCTAGCGTGGCGGCCATGGCCGGCAGGGTCCGGCGCAGCAGCGCGCCGGCCGCGATGCCCAGCGCCATCGCGAACAGCGAGTAGGCCACCGGGACGAGGTTCATGATGTCGAACCTGCCGGGATTGAACTGGTCGAGGTGCAGGGCGTTGTCCGGCCCGGACCACCAGGTCACCAGGGCGGAGATGACGCCGCCCCAGACCGCCGCGGCGAGCAGCATCCAGCCGGTCTTGACCGCGAGCCAGCGCCTGCGGGTGACGCTTTGCACCCAGGCGAACTGGGTGGTGCCGGCTTCGAGTTCGGCGGCCAGCAGCGGGGCGGCCCAGAACAATCCGGCGAGGGCCGGCGCGCCCAGTGTCGCGATGACCAGGAAGCCTACCGCGTGGTTGCCGAGGAACAACCCGCCTTGGTCACTGCAGCTGTGGGTCGCGGTGCACGCGACCAGCGCGGAATGCCACTGCGAGGCCATCTGCAGGCCGGTGATCAGCAGCAGTACGGCGAACGCGGCGAGGATGCCGGCGCCGGTGAGGAGCTGGATGCGGTGCTGGCGCCAGGTGAGCCAGGTCATTGGTCTTCTCCAACCGTGGTCAGGTGGGCGATCGCCGGCGGGGCGTCTTGGCCCATGTAGCCGAGCACCATCTCCTCCAGCCCGACGTCGGCGCTCTCCCACGCGGGGTCGATGACCGGGGCGTTCCCGCGGACCAGCAGCGTGGTCTGGCGCGCGGTGCGCACGGCCTGCACGATGGTGCGGGTCTTCTCGATCGCCGTGGTGGCCTTGCGCGGGCCGACCAGGATCTGGTGCTCGGCCAGCAGCGCGTCGATGTCGCCGCACAGCTGGACCCGGGAGGAGGCCAGCAAGACGAGGTGGTCGGCGACCCGTTCCAGGTCGGCGACCAGGTGCGAGGACAGCACGACGGTCAGGCCGCCGTCGGCGACCGCGGCGGCCAGCATGGCGAGGAAGTTCCGCCGGGCGAGCGGGTCCAGCGCGGCCACCGGCTCGTCCAGCAGCAGCAGCCTGGGCCGCTTGGCCAGGGTCAGCGCCAGCGCGACCTGGGCCCGCTGGCCGCCGGACAGCTTGCCGACGGCCCGGTCCAGCGGGATGTTCAGCGACCGCAGCCGGTCCCGGACGGACCCGGCGTCCCAGCGGGGATTGAGGTGCGCGCCGATGCCGATGTGGTCCTCGGCGGTGAACCGCCGGTAGAGCGGGATCTCCTGGGCCAGGAAGCCGATTCCGGCCAGGAACGCCGGGTCCTGGCGGGGCCTGCCGCCGAGCACCGTCATCTGGCCCGCGGTCGGCCTGGCCAGCCCGGCCAGCAGGCGCAGCAGCGTGGTCTTGCCGGCGCCGTTCGGGCCGATCAGCGCGCAGATCCGCCCGTCGGGGACGGTGAGGGCGCAGTCGCTCAGGGCGGTGACCCGGCCGTACCGCTTGGCCAGCCCGCAGGCCTGGATGACAGCAGTCATGCGATCTCCTCCTCGGCAGCCGCGTGCAGCGTGACACGCAGCAGCGACTCGATCGACTCATCGTCAAGGCCGGCCTCGCGGGCCTGCCGCACCCACCGGGCCAGGCTGCGGCCCAGTCGCGAGACGGTGCCGGGCGGCGGCCCGGGCGGGCGCTTGAGCACGAACGTGCCGTGGCCGGGCCGGGCTTCGACCAGGCCCTCGCGTTCCAGGTCGCGGTAGGCCTTGAGCACCGTGTTCGGGTTGACGGCCGTGGCCGCGACCACCTCCCGCACCGCGGGCAGCCTGTCGCCCGCGTCCAGCAGGCCCATCCGCAGTGCCTGCCGGACCTGCTGGACGATCTGCAGGTACGGCGGGACCACCGAGCGGCCGTCAATCCGGAAGCTGATCACGTCGCAACCCCTCTAATGTCTTAAGCTCCTAAGACATTAGAACGCTGCGTCCCGGCTGTCAACAGGGGCTGCACGGCTGGTATGCATCCGGCGAACCGGGCCGTGGCAGGCCTGGCGGCAGGCTCTCCCCGGCAGCCCCGGCGGGCCGGCCGTCCAGGAGGTCGCAGGCGATGAGCGTGTACTTGCTGGCGGCCGTGTGGGACAGGCCGAAGACCAGGGCCAGGTGCAGCGGGTCCGCGCGGGCGGTCAGCGCTTCGTGGAGCACCCGGTCGCGGCGGATCCGCTCGATGCTGATGCCGTGCCGCTGCAGGTTCCAGGTGAGGAAGCTCCTGCTGACGGGCCCGGACCCGAGGGCGGTCTTGCCGGAGATCAGGACGTGCCGGTTGGGGGTGCGCGGCCAGGTGGCGCGGCGGTGGTCCAGCCAGGCCCGCAGTGCCCGGTGGGTGAGCTCGCCAAGCCGCTGGCGGTGCCCGCCGATGGTGATGCGCCGGTTGGGCAGGTCCAGATCATCCAGGGTCAGATCGCGGATTGCGGCCCAGCGGGCGGCGTGGACCGCGGCCAGGGCGACGATCAGCCGCTGCGCGGGCCTGACGGCGGCCTGCTCGACAGCCCGGATCTCGGCGCCGGTTATCGGCAGCAGGCTGCCACCGGGGTCGGCGGCTTTCAATCGCGCGGCGGGGTTAGCGAAGACCAGGCCGCGCTTCTTGGCGGACCGGAACAGCGAGCGCACCGCCGTAGTCGTGGTGCGGAGCTGGTGGCCGCGCAACGGATCCAGCACGGCCTTGATGTCGTCGGCGGTGACCTCGCGGAGGTGGCCGTGGTCCGCTGCCCAGCGCTCTATGAGCGGCTGGACGGCGGTGAAGTAGACGTAGATGCTGGCGTGCGACCGCGGCCGGGCCCGGGCGTCGCCGTCGAGCAGCACCAGCAGCCAGGCCCGGACGGCGCCGGCGAAACCCTGGGGCAGTTCGCCAGCGCGGCGCTCGATCCAGGACCGGACCGCGGGGATGGTGTCGTCGTCCAGCAGGTCAAGCCCGGCCAGGACCTCGGTGACCCGCAGGGAGGAGGTATGGCGGCCCGTGCTCGCACGGATCTCGGTGAGCGTGACGCGTTCGCCGGCCGGGCGGCCGTCGAGCAGCATCGTCAGCCCGTCCAGGGCGCACCGGAGGGTGGATGGTGACCAGCCGTGGGCCTGGCCGAGCTGCCTGGCCCGGTCGGCGGCCGCGCGCAGCGCCAGGTCGGCTGATTCCAGCGCCGGGTGACGCCACCGCGGCGGCGGTGCGGCGCCTTTCTTGCGCCGGTAGTACGAGGCGAGCGCACTGCAGTTGCTGGTGCAGTAGACCCGGTCGCGGCGGCTTCCCGCGGGGATCGGGATACCGCAGTGCGCGCAGTTCACCGGGGCGGCAGTGACCTGCCCCCGCGCGGCCTGGGAGCGACGGGGCGGGCCTCGGCCACGGCACGGGGCTGCTCACCGCCAGCCGACTCGGGCTGCGGCACTGTCTCGGGTTCGGGCAGCAGCAATTCCTCCACCCCGCAGCCGAGCACGGCGCAGATGACATCCAGTTCGTCGAGCCTGACGGTGTTCGGCTGGCCAGACCACAGCCCGGACATCTTCCCGGCGCTGATCACCATGCCGCGCTCGGCGAGCCGCCGCTGCAGCTCGCTGGCCTTCCAGATGCCGCGGTTAGCCGCGGCCAGCCGGAGGTTCCATTTCATCGGTCCAGTCCTTTCCACCGGTCGGCGGCGCGCTGCTGCCCGGCCACCCAGGCGTCCTCGACGTGAGTGCCGTGAACGTGGATGTACCTGGCCGTGGTCCCAGTCCAGGAATGACCAAGTAGCTCCTGGATGGCGAACAAGCTCATCCCGCCCCGGTAGAGCTGGGAGGCACAGTAGTGCCGCAGCACATGGGGCGTCAGCTTGCCCGACCAGGCCGGCAGGTGGCGCTCGGCGGCCTCGGCCAGCGACCGGCGGAACACATCCGCGGTCACCCGCGCGCACGAGCCGTCCCGGCACTTACGCTCCGACGGGAACAGCGGCGCGCCGGGCCGGGCATGATCGGCATCGAACTGGCCCCACACGTCCTCAACGAACCAGCGCAGGTTGCGGTCCGCGCCGTTGATCAGCGGCACCAGCCGCGGTTTCGGCCCCCGCCGCCGCGAGCCCTTCCCGTGCCGGACGTTCAGCTTGCCGAACCGGCCCAGCTCCCACCGCACGTCGGCCAGGTCCAGCAGGCAGGCCTCGTTGACCCGCAGGCCGACGTCGGCCGCCAGCCGGGCGGCGGCGTAGTTGCGGGCGGCCGGAGCGAACTTGCGGCAGGTCGCCAGCTCCCCGCGCCAGCCGGCGAACAGCTGCTCGATCTCCTCCTCGGCCGGCGGCACCCGCAGCTGCGGATCGACCGAGGCCCGCGGCCGGTTCATCTCATCCAGCGGGCACTCGGCCACCCGGCCGGTCAGGTTATAGATCTCGATCTTGTGCCGCAGCTCCAGGAACTGGAAGTACACCGTCAGCGCGGCCGCCCGGCCGGTACGCGTCGACGGCCTCGCATCGCGCAGCACCTTGCCGAAGTACGCATCGGCGTCCGCCGGCTGCATCTCCCACAGTGGCCGGCCGAACCAGTCCCGGATCAGCTCCAGGTGGCCGGTGTCGTTGCGGATCGTGCTGTCGGCCAGCCCGGCCGAGGCCCGCGCCAGCACGAACCCGGCCAGCACGTCGGTCTCGAAATCGGCGAGCTCTTCCGCGCTCGCCGGCACCCGATGCTCACGCAGGTCACGCACCAGCGCCAGAGCCACCCCCGTAACCCCCTTGACTTCACCCGAGACGACAAGTCATCAGCTTGAGCGAGATCATCTCATGGAGACTGAAGGAAGATCAGAACGACTCGCCGGCAACCGGCCAACTACACAAGTCCTGGTCCAGGCCCGGCCCGATCGGGGGTTGGCAGGCAGCACGGGCAAGCTCGCGAACTCGGGGACTGTTGCTCACCCCATACCCATGCGGCGGACTCATCGTGTTCGCCGGCCTGGCCGTCAGCCGCAGGACCAAACAGGTGACAGGCTGGTCGTGGCTCAATGAGCCATCAGGACCAGGACGAACGAGCACGGTCAACCAGATTAGGGACATAAGCGTCATAGCACTGTCTGATCGGAGCAGGGAACACGCCCGGATGGCCTGGACCTGAGGAGAGGGAGAGCAGATGGGCTGATACGAGGTTTCCTGCGCGAACTGGCTGAGGGCGGCAGGGGGCCAGATCGCCGCCATCGCCGCCATCGCCGTGGTCGCCTTGACTGCCGGGGCCGTGTTCACGTCGGCGGCCTCAGCAGCCGCCGGAACCACCATCTACTCGTCGTCAGGGTCGGGCTACCGGCTCTCCGGGCGGTGGTTCGACTACATCGAAACCGAGGTTCAGCTCCCGACCAACGCCGAGTGCGCCCAGTTGCACAGGGTCGTCCACCCTGGCGCCTTCTCGGTGTCGGTCGGGCTTGGCAACCCGAACCCGAGCGTGCGGCTCATCATCTCTGACATCCCCACCAGCACTCGTTGCGGACGCTACACCGCCGAACTGGACAATGCCGGCACGGTCACCCCAGGTCCCTTCGCGATGTCTCCTGGCGACAGAATCCTGATGTGGGTCGTCTATGCCCCGAGCAGCCCGCTAATCGGCGGGCAGCACTCGGTCAGCGGGCATCTGCTTAACCTGACCCGGGGAGATGGGTCGACGATCGCCGACCTGGCCAACACCACGTACACCACTGCTCAGGTCATTGGCGGCTTCGGGTCATTCACCGCGCCGTCCAGCCAGTTCCGGGCGTTTGAGTTCACCGATTCTGCCGCTGAGACCTACACCGGTCACAAGGGCACGCTTACCGGCCCGTGGACGACCAGCCAGGTCGTGATGACCAGCAACGGGCGGAGCAGCGGCACAGTCAAGGCCAGTAGCCCGGTCCTGTGGAACGGCGGCCGCAACTTCGGCACGTGGGTGCGGTGACCAGCATCATCCCGGCCGGGCCCCCTCCGGCGATCACCGATGCCTCCGGTGATTGGTGCCGATGCATGGTCGCGATCAGGTTGCCCTGGCTGACGTCAGGTGCTCGTGAGGATGACAAGCTGCTGGGTCGCCCGGGTCATTGCGACATAGCGGTCGACCACTCCTTCGATGCCCTGGCCGAATGCCTCGGGGTCGATGAGCACGACCAGGTCGAACTCGAGCCCCTTGGCCAGTTCCGGGGTCAGTGACCGGACCCGGGACGTCGCCCGGAACGCGGGATCGCCGATGACGCAGGCGATCCCCTCAGCGTGCTCGACGAGCCATGCGCCGAGGATCGCGCCCAGATCCGAAACAGGTCCGTACACGACAGGGACACCGGTGCTGCGGATCGAGGCCGGCACGTTGGCGTCCGGGAGCACCGCCCGGATGACCGGCTCGGCCTCCGCCATGACCTCTTCCGGCGTCCGGTAGTTGATGCTCAGGGTGGCCAGGCTGACCTGGTCGAACCCGATCCGCTCGAGCCGTTCCCGCCACGACTCGGTGAACCCGTGCCTGGCCTGGGCCCGGTCCCCGGCGATGGTGACGCTCCGGGACGGGCAGCGGAGCAGCAGCATCTGCCACTCCGCGTCGGTCAGTTCCTGGGCCTCGTCGACGATGATGTGCGCGAACGGGCCGGCGAGCGGGTCCGGGTCGGTGCCTGGCAGTGCGGCCTGATCGACCAGGGCGTCGGCGAAGTCCTCGCCGCGCAGCATCGTCACCAGGCCGACGCCGTATTCGTCGTCATCGACCTGGAGCAGATCCTTGATGACCGTGGCCATCTGCTCGCGTCCGGCCGCGGCCGCCGCCTCGAGCTGGCGCTGACGCCGGGACGCCTCTGGGTCGCCCAGCCGCTGCCGGGCCGCGTCCAGGAGCGGCAGGTCTGACACCGTCCAGGCCCGGGCATCCCGGCGCTGCAGCCGCCGGACCTCATCGGGGGCGAGCCACGAAGCGCACTTGCGCAGGTAGGCGGGTACCGACCATAGGTCCCCGACCAGGTCAGCGGCGTCGAGCAGCGGCCACGCCCGGTTCAAGGTCGTGATCAGCTCCCGGTTCTGCCGCAGCGACTTGCGGAACGCCTCCGCCGGGACGTCGCCGTCGCAGGAGTCCATCAGGATCGTGACCAGCTCATCCAGTATCTGGACGCGCGCCTCGTTGTGCGGGGTACCAGGCTCTAGCGCGCCGAACGCCTCGGCCCAGTCGCCGGCGCTCAGCCAGATGTCCGACCACTCGGTCTCGACCGTCATCCCCTTCGCGGGCGGCTGCTCATAGAACCTGACGGCCGCCTCGATCGCCTTCACCATGTCCGCCGACGACTTCAGCCGGGCTACGCCCGGGTCGGTCTCCGTCGTGGCTGCGGCTCCCTCGGGGACGAGGTCCCGCAGAGTACAGGTCTGCACGCCCTCCTCTCCGAGGCTGGGCAGCACGTCACAGACGTAGGCCAGGTAGGGCTGGTGCGGGCCGACGAACAGGACGCCGCCCCGGCGGTGACCGAGGCGAGGATCGGAGTAGAGGAGATAGGCGGTGCGGTGCAGCGCGACGACGGTCTTCCCGGTACCCGGGCCGCCGTCGACGACCAGGGCGCCGCGGGATCCCGCACGGATGATGGCGTCCTGGTCGGCCGCGATGGTGCCGAGCACGTCCCGCATCCGGTCCGACCGGTCGCTGCCCAGGCTGGCGATGAAAGCGGACTGGTCGTCGAGCGCGGCGTGGCCTTCCAGCCCGTCCGCGGTGAACACCTCGTCCCAGTAGTCGCTGATCCGGCCGCGGGTCCAGCGGTACCTGCGGCGGCTGGCCAGGCCCATCGGGTTGGCGTGGGTCGCTCCGAAGAACGGCTCAGCCGCGGGGGAGCGCCAGTCGATCAGCAGCCGGCGACCCGTGCTGTCCCTGAGGCCAAGTCGTCCGATGTACACGGGCTCGGGGTTATCGGCGCTGACCATGCGTCCGAGGCACAGGTCCAGGCCGAAGCGGCGCAGGGCGCGCAGCCGAGCGGTCAGCCGGTGGATCTCCACGTCCCGGTCCAGCGCTTTCTGGCCTATGCCGCCGGGCGCCTTGCGCTCGGCATCGAGGCGAGCGGACAAGCCGGCGATCGACTGCTCCAGGCTCTGCGCGATAGCCGCGAAGTGCTGCTCGTCGTCGGCGATCAGCGCCGGGCCGGACTTGGCGGCCAGGCGCTCGGGAAGGTCGAACGCGCTGGAAGTCAGGAGTTCCACGTCATCAGCTCCGATCTACGGAGACGGCACGATGGTCCGCTGGCAGCTCGCGTACACGCAGCGGGTGCCGGTTTCCCGGCTACCGGCCGGACCGCGGGTCCCGCCAGCGACTCGACGCCCCTGGCCGGCCCGCACGCTGGCAGCAGCACACGCATTGCGCGACCCCGTTTTCCGTAGGTTTCTGGCCCCGGCCAGCGATTATGCGGCATTACCCGGGTCTTGCCGCAAGCCCCCGGGTGCGCTATAGATTGAAAGTGGAGAGGACTGGATATTTCTCCTCCCTCTGGCGCCCGCACCGGACGCAGCCTTCCCGCGAAGCGGCGGCGCGCCGCACAGGTGACCCTCTGCGCCGGATGGTACGGCGGCGCCTGATGAACCCGAGACTGCCATGTCTTTGGCAGCCGCGGCGCGGCAGCCCAGGCTGACAGGCCGCGAGCGGCGTGCGGCTGGGCCCCGGCCGGCAACCGAGGCTGGGGAACCCGGGGCGGTAGCGCTTGTGCCGTCAGCCGGCACCTCGGACACAGGCATAGATAACAGCAAGAAGCGGAGGGGGACAGGCCACCGGTCGGGCGAGTAGCCCGAGATCCAGGCTGAACCAAGCAGCCAGAGGCGCGCGCCAGAGGGCATGATGGCTGTCGCGGCGACATGCGAAATGACGAGATGGCTGTCAAACGACGAGATGGCTGAACCAAGCAGCCAGAGGCGCGCGCCAGAGGGCATGATGGCTGTCGCGGCGACATGCGAAATGACGAGATGGCTGTCACGAGATGACTGTCAAACGACATGTCAGCGCCGATAATTTACATTATGTAAAGTAAGACGTCGAGCCTTTGCGGTTGGTATCTGCCCTGCCCTGCTGTCATTCGCCAGTTGACATGAGCCACTTGCCATCATCCTGAGCCACGCACAGGTTCCTGCCGCCGACGCTGGCCCTGTCTCACCTGACTCAGCCTGATCAGGTCTGGGGTCATCTGCTCGGCGTCGCCTGCTCCGCCCGGCCGCGCGGGAACTGCCCGGTGCGGCGCGGAACTTCAGCGGCAGCCCGAACCCAGCCGGGTCGGCCCGCGCTTACCGGTAACCAGTTCCTGCTCGTCCTCGGGCAGGGTCGAGTGGCCGGCGAGCTCGTCCAGGTCCATCAGCACCGCCACGCTTCCCCGCCATCCGCGGGCCGCGCCCCGCCCGGTACCGGGATGGCCGGAAGCGGCTTGACAACTCGATAGTTAACGGCTATCCATATAGATAACCGTTATAAAGGAGAGAGGCCCGTGCAGCAGGAAGTGGTGCTGGCGCTGCTGGCCAAGGAGCCGTCGCACGGCTACCAGCTGCGTGCCCGGCTGCGGCAGGCGCTCGGCCCGCTCGGCGACGCGATGAACGCCGGGCAGGTCTACGTCACGCTGACCCGGCTGGAGAAGGCCGGCCTGGTGACATCCGAGCCGTCGCCGGGCCTGCCGGACCGCCCGGACCGCAAGGTGTACGAGCTGACCCCGACCGGGCAGCAGCGGGTCACCGACTGGCTGGCCGAGGTGGGCTGGCCCGGCCCGGCGCCGGCGGAATTCCACCTCAAGCTGGTCGCGGCCGCGTCAGCGCGGCTCGCCGACCCGCTGACGATCGTGGACGTGCAGCGCCGTGAGTTGTTCCGCCGGCTGCGTGACGCGCAGCGGGCGGCGATGGACGAGCCGGACGGCTCGGACGCGGGACTGCTGCTCGAGGGCCTCGTGCTGCGGCTGCAGGCGGACCTGCGCTGGCTGGAGGCATGTGAACGGCACTGGACCGGACGGAAGGAACCACGCTGATGAGCGAGACCGCCGACACAGTTGTGCTGCGAACCCGCGAGCTGCGCAAGACCTACGGCAGCCAGGCCGCGCTCGTGCGCGCGGTGGACGGGATCGAACTGGACGTCGCCAGCGGGGAGACGGTCGCCGTCATGGGGCCGAGCGGCTGCGGGAAGTCCACCCTGCTGCACTTGCTGGGCGGCCTGGACCGGCCCACCGGCGGAGAGATCTGGCTGGCGGGGCGCCGGGTCGACCGGATGAGCGAGAAGGCACTGGCCCGGATGCGCCGGGACGCCGTCGGTTTCGTGTTCCAGGCCTTCCACCTGATGGACGAGCTGACCGCGGTCGAGAACGTCGAGCTGCCCGCGCTGCTGGACGGCCGCCCGCCGCGGGCGGCCCGGCGGCGGGCCGCCGGGCTGCTGGAACGGGTCGGGCTCGCTGACCGGGCCGGCTTCCTGCCCGCTGCGCTGTCCGGGGGCCAGCGCCAGCGGGTGGCCATCGCCCGGGCGCTGGCCAACGAGCCGCTGGTGGTGCTGGCCGACGAGCCCACCGGCAACCTCGACAGCGCCGCGACCGTGGAGGTGCTGCGGCTGTTCGAGGACCTGCACGTGGCCGGGCAGACGCTGGTCATCGTCACCCACGACTCGCGGATCGCGGCCACCGCGGACCGGATGATCTCCATGCGCGACGGGGCGTTCATCGACGAGACCAGGCTGACCGGCGGCACCAGCGGGAATCTCGCCGGCCTCGCCGGGCTGGAGGGCTGAGATCGATGGGAAAGGTCCTGCTGATCTGCCGCCTGGCGGCACGTGACCTGCGGCGCCGCCCTGCCCAGGCCTGCCTGCTGCTGCTCGTGATCATGGCCGCCACTGCCACGCTCACCCTCGGGCTGGCCTTGCGCGGGGTGGCCAGCCAGCCGTATGAGCGGACCCGGGCGGCGACGAACGGGCCGGACGTGGTGGCCACGATCGGCACGTCCGGGCAGCAGCTCTCCGCACAGGTCAGGGCGCTGCTCGGCACTCCCGGCGTCACCGGCCACGGCGGCCCGTATCCGGTCGCATCCGCGGTCGTGCGGGCAGGCAGCAGGACCGCGGTGGCCGTGGCGGAAGGGCGTGACCCGGTGCCCGCACCGGTCGACCAGCCCGCGCTGACACAGGGCCGCTGGGTGCGCCCGGGCGGCGTGGTGATCGAGCGCGCGTTCGCGGATGCCCTCGGGGTGAGCGCAGGTGACCGGATAACGCTGAATGGCCGGCCATTCAGCGTTGCCGGGATCGCGGTCACCGCCGCCAGCCCGCCGTACCCGGACTTCTGCGAGGCCGGCTGCTACTTCTCGGTGGGAAACGCGCCAGGCGCGGTTACCAACCCCCCCTCCGGCCTCGGCCTGATCTGGCTCACCCAGGCCGATGCCCGCGCCCTGGCCACCGGGCCGCTGGCCTACGTGCTGAACCTCACGCTGGCGAACCCGGCCGGCGCCCAGGCGCTCGCGACCAGATATGACAACGCGCGCGCGCACACTGACAAGCCGGTCCTGACGTCCTGGCAGGATCTCCGCGCCGCGGACGCCTTCATGGCGCAAGACGCGCAGCGGATCCTGATGGCCGGCAGCTGGGTGCTCGGCGTCCTCGCGGTGGCCACCGTCGCGGTGCTTGTCGCGGGGCGGATGGCCGAACGCACCCGGCGGGTGGGACTGCTCAAGGCGGTCGGCGGCACGCCGGGACTGGTCGCGGCCGTGCTGCTGGCCGAGAACCTGGTCCTGGCGCTGGCCGCGGCGGGAGCCGGGCTGGGCGCTGGATGGCTGGCCGCCCCGCTGCTCACCAGCCCCGGCGCCGGCCTGGCCGGCACCCCGGGCGCGCCGTCGCTCACCCTGCCAGACGCCGGGCTGGTGGTGGCCGTCGCGCTCGCGGTGGCGCTGGCGGCGACCCTCGTCCCGGCCATCCGCGCCGCCCGGACCAGTACGGTCAGCGCGCTGGCCGACGCGGCTCGCGCGCCCCGGCGCAGGGCATGGGTGACCGCGGCGTCGGCGTGGCTGCCGGTGCCGCTGCTGCTCGGGACGCGGCTGGCCGCTCGCCGGCCCCGCCGCGCAGCGCTCGGCGCGGCCAGCATCGCGGTCACGGTCACCGGGATCGTCGCCGTGCTGGCCTACCACGCCCACGCCGGCCAGCAAAGCGACGCCGGGTCCGGCGGGCTGCCCAATCCGCTGCTCGGCCACGATCAGCAGATCCTGTTCGTGGTCACCGCGGTGCTGGGCGCCCTGGCTGGGCTGAACGCGATCGTCACCGCCTGGGCCACGGTGCTCGACGCCCGGCATTCATCGGCGCTGGCGCGCGCGCTCGGCGCGACCCCGCAGCAGGTCAGCGCCGGGATCTCAGTGGCGCAGGTGCTCCCCGCGCTGCCCGGTGCCGTGGCGGGGATCCCGCTGGGCATCGGGCTGTTCGCGGTCGCGAGCAGCGACGGGGGGTGACCGTCCCGCCGGCCTGGTGGCTGGCGGCCGCGGTGCTGGGGACACTGGTCGCCGTCGCGGCGCTCACCGCCGTCCCGGCCTGGGCCGGCACCCGCCGGCCGGCGGCCGAGATCCTGCAAGCCGAGACGGCCTGATCGCGACATCGCATCGAACGCAGACCCGGGCCCTGCCCTGATGCGGATCCGGCCACGATCGCGGTCAAAGATCACACGCTCGGTCACACGGCGAGCGTGTATCGATCTGCCTACCGGACGTGGAGGTGTGAGTGACATGCGAGTCATCGAGGTCGAGACCGGCCGCCGCGTTGAACTGGAGGTGGCGGATGGCTGCTTCCGCGACGTCGCGGAAGCCGGCACCGCCGGGGAGGCCGACGGCTGGGTCCTGCCCGGCCTGGTCGATGTCCATAACCATCTGTCGGGGACGCCATCGCTGCCGGGGCCGATTCCATCGAGCACGGCTGGGCCATCACCGACGATCACTTCGCCGCCATGCGCATGGCCGGGACGGCCTGGGTGCCGACCCTGCCCGAAGGCGGATCGCGCCCCGTCTGTGCCTTCGCCGCGTCGATGGGCATCCCCGCAGACACCCTGGAGTGGGTACGCGGTGCCGTCGATGCGCAGCCCGCCGCCGCCCGCGCGCACGCGGCCGGGGTGGCGGTGCTCGCCGGGACCGACGCCGGCCAGGGGCCGCACGGCAGGATCATCGAGCAAGTCGAGCTGCTCGCGGCAGGAGGCATCCCCCCGCGTGACGCGATCGGTGCCGCGTCATGGACCGCTCGCCGCTACCTCGGCTTGCCCGGCATCCAGGCCGGCGCCCCGGCCGACTTCGTCCGCTATGACCGCGACCCGGCCGGCGACCTTGGCGTCCTGCGTCATCCGGCCGAGATCGTCCTCGGCGGCCAGGTCCTGCAGAGGAGCGCCAGCCCGGCCCGATCAGGATGAGACACTGAGCTATGGCGCCTCGCAGCGTCCACCTGCTCGGCACGCCGTGCATCACCCCCGGCGGCGAGCTCACCCCGGCCCGGAAGCGACTGGAGCGCTCGCGCCAGCTCATCGCCGAACGCGCCTGGGCCGGGCTCAGCGCCGCCCCCCTCTCACTGCTGGGGCACATCGCGGTCCTCGAAGAGGACCCCGGCCGGGCCGCAGACCTCCTCGACACCGCGTTCGAGAGCGCGTGCCAGGCCGGGGACCCGTGCTGGGAGACGTGGTCGGCCCACGGCCTGGCCCGGCTCGCTTCCGCAGGCGGGGACACCGGCACCGCGCTCACCGGCTACGCCGACACCATCCACCGCAGCAGCCCGCAGCGCGGCGGGCACCTGTGGTCCCGCGTCTGGGCGCTCGTCGACGCTGCCGCCGCCGCCCGGGCCGCGGGCGACGAACGCGCCGGCGCCTGGTACCGCGAAGCACTGGAGACGGCCCAGCGCACTGGGATGAGCGACCACCTCGCGGCACTCTTGAGCACGCGGCCGTGACCGGAGCCGCCGTGCCCGGCCAGGCCCCTTAAGGGCCGCACAGTCACTACGGGAGAGCCGATGGCCCCGGACGACCCATACCTCGCTCTCGAGCTCGCCGGGACCGCGGCGTTCGCCGTCTCCGGCGGGGCCGTCGCCATCCGCGCCGGGATGGACTGGCTGGGCGTCACCGTCCTCGCCATCGTCACCGCGGTCGGCGGCGGCACGGTGCGGGACCTGCTCCTGGGCAGGCTCCCCGTCGGCTGGATCCAGGACCCGTGGCCGGTATGGGTGGCGCTCGGGACCGCGGTTCTGGTGATCGCGGAGGCGTACTGGCATCCCCGCAAGGCACCCGACTCCCACCGCGTCGTCCTCATCGCCGACGCCGCCGGGCTCGCCGTCTTCACCGTCACGGGCACCCTGCTGGCCCTGAGGGCTGGTATCACCGGACCCGTTGCCGTCCTCCTGGGAGTGATCACCGGCACGGGCGGCGGGGTTGCCCGTGACGTCCTGGCCCGGCAGCGGCCCCTTGTGCTGGTCGGCCAGATCTACGCGCTCACCGCGGCCGCGGGCGCGATCGTCCTGGTGGCGCTGACCGACGCTCGCGCCCCGGCGGAAGCCGCCCGCTGGACCGCTATCGCCGTTGCTCTCGTCCTGCGCTTGCTGGCGATCCGCTACTCCTGGTCGCTCCCCCGTCTCCCGTCCAAGCCCGCGTCAGGTCAGCCCGGGGCAGGCGCTCAAGACGTGGATGCCGGTTCCGGCCCCGCTTCACGCCCCCGGCCGGGAGCGTGACGGGCCTGACGCGCGGAAGGCACCGGGACGGAGCGGGGTGCCGAGCACCTGGCTGACCAGGGTGCGGTGGGCGTGGTGGAGGGTGCGGACGGCCGCGCGCGTGAGGCCGGGCTTGACGGGCGGGCGGCCGCCCCGCGGGCGCCCCGGCTTGGTCGGGATCCAGAGATGGCCCGGGTCGCTGCCCTCGAGCTCGGCGATGATCTCCGCCCGGGCGGCGAGCCACCGGGTCAGGATCTGCACGGTCGCGTCGCCGAGCGGGCAGGATGCGTCGGCGAGCTCGACGCGCGCCTCGGCGTCCAGGTGCAGGGCGCTGACCTTGAGCCGGGCCAGTTCGGGGACGCCCCGGCCGGTGTCGGCGACGAGCGCGGCGACGGCCGCGGTGCGCAGCGATGTCGCGGCGTTGGCGTGGACGGGCCTGCGGACCGTCAGGTCGTGCAGGAGGCGCCCGGTGTCGGCGGGAGTCAGGTAGAAGCCGCTGGCGGGCGCCTGGCTGTCAAGGCGGCCGGGCAGGCAGAGGAATTCGGCGAAGGCGTTGTAGGAGTCGATGCGCACCCGCATCGAGTTGGTGTAGGCGGCGGCCCCGGGACCGCGCAGGGTGTTGCGGGTGCGGGTCTTGCCAGCCCCCGCGTCGGAGAGCCACGCGGCGGCGCGCGCGCAGTCCATGAGCTCGCCGACCACGATATCGATGGTCCCGGCTGCCTGCTCGGCGTGCTGCAGGTACTCGTCGAGGAAGTGCCTGCGGATCCGCCGGGTGGTGATGGCGAGCTGGCGGCTGGCCAGATGACGGATGAAGTCGTCAATGGCGTCGCGGGCGGGCCTGCGGTCCCCCGT
>Ga0335081_10009024_pt1 | contig 16015 bp, 16 predicted proteins | sample Lox_Sample_35_FD_206713 | JGI IMG/M metagenome (GOLD analysis project Ga0335081, IMG submission 206713) | Soil microbial communities from Loxahatchee National Wildlife Refuge, Florida, United States - Lox_Sample_3.5 | ecosystem: Environmental > Terrestrial > Soil > Wetlands | place: USA... | reverse complement strand
TGCGCACATTTGCGTGTAACACTTCGCATTTTCGGGAGGCGAACGATGTCCATGCTCCGGGAAGTTCGCGAACAACTGCTGGCAGGCGACGCAGAGTTCCGACACCTCGCAGAAGAACATTCCCGCTACGAAGCGCAACTCGAGCAAATCGTCAAGAGTCCCTACCTGAGTTCCGAAGATATCCTCCTCGAAGCCAAACTGAAAAAGCAGAAGCTGCGCGTTAAGGATGAGATGGAAAGATTGGTCGCGCAGCGAAGCAAGTCCGCACACGCCTACTAATTGGCCGGTTCGCGGCGATAATCTGTCGTAGAATCGATAAGTACGGTTGTGCGCTCATGACGCACAAGCTTATGGCGAGGAATGGTCAAAGACGGTTACAGGTTTGTCCTTCCACTTCTGTGCGCGGGGATTGGGGCTGCGGCCCTGGGGTGGAGAGTTGCCGCCATCTTGCTCCTGGCGCTGTGCGCCGGGGCAGCCTTCTTCTTTCGGGATCCGGAGCGAACTCCTCCCAATGACCGTGGAGTGGTGGTTTCGCCGGCGGATGGCCGGGTCATGGAGGTTACCGAGGAAGCCATGGAAGGCCGCGCCGGGCGGCGAATCAGCATCTTCCTATCGATCCTGGATGTGCACATAAACCGGTCACCCATGGCGGGACGGGTGGGAAGAGTGGAATACCGGCGGGGGCGCTTTTACAATGCCATGCGGTCGCGAGCGTCGGTGGACAACGAGCAGAACGTCATACGTTTGCAAACCGAGCGAGGTGAAATCGTGTTCAAACAGATTGCCGGGGCCATCGCGCGACGGGTGGTCTGCTGGAAGCACCCGGGGGACGAAGTAAAGCTGGGAGAACGAATCGGGCTCATCCGTTTTGGGTCGCGCATGGATGTATGGCTTCCGCAGGAAGTTGAGATCGTGGCGCGGCCCGGAGAGCATGTAGCCGGCGGGGTGAGCGTGTTGGCGCGATGGCGATGAGAGAACCAGACCAGCAGGAGTTCGGGTTTGTCGATCAGCGTAGCCAGCGGTTGAGGCGCGGCGTCTACCTCCTTCCCAGCGCATTCACCGTGGGCAATCTGCTGTGCGGATTTTACGCCGTGCTGGCAACGGTGAAGGGCGAGATCGTAGACCTGGACTATGCGGCGCGGGCGATCGGATTTGCTATCCTTTTCGACGCTTTCGATGGGTTTGTGGCGCGGGCTACGCGCACCAACACCGAGTTTGGCAAGCAATTCGACTCCTTGGCCGACATGGTGAGCTTTGGCATTGCGCCCGCGATCCTGGCGTATACCTGGGGCGTGCGCACGATCGCGCAGAGCGATATCCCGGAAGCGCGGCATATTTACGATTTGGCGTGGGTGGTCAGTTTAGCTTTCGCTCTTTGCTGTGCCTGGAGGCTGGCGCGCTTCAACGTGCAAGGCATGGCCCCCGCCGGCGGGCTGAAGTATTTTGTGGGAATGCCTTGTCCAGCGGCGGCCGGAATGGTCGCCGCAGTAGTGCATGCATGGAAGGTACCGATCGGGGATTGGCGCTGGTCGGCGGCATGGTTGATTCTCGTGCTGCTGCTGGCGGCGCTTATGGTAAGCACGATTCGTTTTGTCAGCTTCAAATCAATTCCTTGGGGAAAGCGGCAGCATTCGCTGATTATTGTTGCCGTGGGGCTCTTGGTGTGGTCGATCGTGGTCTACTCGGAGATCGTTCTGCTGCTGATTGCCGCCACTTACACATTCGCGGGCTTAACCATCCATCTCGTGCGGCTGGTGCGCCATCGGCTTGTCTCCCGCACCGCCTGAGCAATGCCATTTCCTGAGCACTCGTTGCGCGTGGCCATCGCCGGAGCCACATCGCTGCGCGGCAAAGACCTGAAATATTGGCTGGAAGAGGGTGGCTTCCCCGCGGGCGAGATCAAACTCGTGGACGAAGAGCTGGCCGCAGGCACGCTCACCGAAGTTTCCGGAGAGCCGGCCGTCGTGCAACCCATCGACGAAAGCAGTTTGGAGGGATTGCGATTCGTGTTTTTTACGGGCTCGGCAGGTTTTGCCGCGAAATATGGTCCCATGGCGGACCGGGCCGGCGCCGCGGTGATCGATATGACGGGAGGCCTTTGGGCCGGCGACCACGCACGACCTTGGATACCAGCGTTGGACTCTTTGATTTCCCCGCCGGCAGGGGCCAGCTTGCCGAACGACCACTATCATACGTGGGTCGCGCCCTCGACCCCGGCGATCGTTGCATGTTCGCTGGCCGCGGCTTTTGCCGAACTCTCGCCGGTGCGGTTGGCGATCACGTTCTTTCAGCCTGTTTCCGAGCGCGGCGAAGCGGGAATCACTGAACTCGAAGGCCAGACCATCAAGCTGCTTTCCTTTCAACCGATTCCGCAGCAGGTATTCGATACTCAGGTGGCGTTTAACCTTACCGCGCGCTGGGGCGCGGAGAGCGCGGAGCGGCTTTCCAGCGCCCGCATGGCCATTGCGCGAGAGGTGCAACGATACCTAGGAGACCGCATCTCATTACCTGGGTTGACGCTGGCGCAGGCGCCGGTCTTCTACGGCCACGCATTTTCGGCTTGGGCTGAGTTCAAGGAGCGCCAAACCGAAGAAGCGCTGACGGAAAGGCTGAAAAGCGCAGGATTCAAAGTGTACGGGGCGGATGATGCGAGTCCTTCGAACCTGGCGGCCGCGGGAGAGACGCAGCCGATGATCACCCGGCCTGAGCGCGACGACAATGTTGCACACGGATATTGGCTGTGGGGCGCCGCGGACAATTTTCGACTGGCCAGCGTAAATGCCACGCGTATCGCGGAGAGGCTTCTTGCGTCTTGAGAAGGCATTGTTCCCAGTGGCGATGGCGGCGGCCCTGGCTTGCTGCTTGACGGCAAGCGGCTGCGGCTACCGTGTGGTTGGGCGCACGAATACTCTTCCTGCGGAAGCGCAAACGATCGCCATACCCGCGTTTATCAACCAAACGACAACGTTTCGAATCGAGCAGATCTTGACGCAGTCGGTGGTGCACGAGTTCATCGCTCGAACGAAGTATCGAGTGGTTCCCGAAGAGGGTGGCGCCGATCTCGTTTTGCATGGGCAGGTGACCGGTCTCGGCGCCGGCGCGGTGGGGTTTGATCCCGTTTCCGGCGTCACCACCACTGTGTTGGTGACCGTGACGGCGAGGGTGCAGTTGCTGGACCGCACGGGAAAGACCTTGTACCAGAACAATAACCTGGTTTTTCGGGAGCCCTACCAGATATCGGAGAATCCCAACTCATTTTTCCAGGAAGAAGGTCCGGCACTGGGCCGCATGTCGAGGGACTTTGCAGACCAGGTTGTGTCGGACATTCTGGAGAACTTCTGATGCCCACAATCGCCGCGGAATCGCTGGTCGCGCAGCTCAAGAAACGGAAGGGGGGTCTCTCCCTGCTGACCCTGGGTAAGGACATCTATTTGCGCGACGCCTTTCGAAAGCAGGCCATTGAAACATCGATCGACCCGGCGACGCGGGACTGGGCGCTGTCTCGCTTTTCAGCGGACGAGGGCGGATTGGGGAATGCTCTGGCGCAGGCGCGCACAGTTCCCATGCTTGCCCAGCGTCAAGTAGTGATTGTCAGCGAAATTGAAGCTCTCGAACAGACGCCCGATGAGAAGCGGGACGCGGAGACGAAGAGTCTCGCGGATTATTTGGCGGACCCCGCTCCATTTACCGTGTTGGTTCTGGAAGCCGGGCAACTGGATCAGCGGACCAAGTTTGCGAAGACGATTATGGAAGGCGCTCTGGTTGTCGCGGCGGAGCTTCCGGAAGACCCTCAAGAGCGGTCACGGGTGGCCGCCGGGCTGGCCATGCAGATGGCACGCGAGCTGAATTCGTCAATCGATAACGCTGCGGCGGAAGAGTTGGCGGAGCTTTGCAATTGCGATCTGGGTGCCATGCGAACGGAGATCGATAAGTTGGCCACTTATGCGGGTACGGGCCGGGCCATCCAGAGAGCGGATATCGAGGCGTTGGTGGTCTCGGAACGGAAGTACTCGGTTTGGGAGCTGGCTGAAGTCCTGGCGATGCGGCAGCGCACGCGCGCGTTCCAGTTCTTGACGAACGTGCTGGATCAGGGAGAAGCGGCGCCGGCGCTGATTGGCACGATGGCCTGGATGTTTCGAAAACTGATCGAGGTGCAGGGCTTGAGCGCGCATATGTCCTCTTATGAAGTTGCGGGGCGGCTGCAAATGCGAGCGGCGACGGCGGGAATGGCGATGCAATACGCCAAGAAAATACCGCGGCGCCAGCTGGTACAGGGCTTGCGGACACTTTATGACGCAGACAGCCGGTTAAAAGGGGGCGCGAAAGACGACCGGGCAGTGATGGAGTTCGTCGTGGCGCAACTTACGGCGGCTCCAGCAACGGCACCTGGGGCGGGATCTACAGAACGGCGAGAAGCTTCGCGACGGTAATCGGCCAGCAGGACTCTTCTAGGCGCGCGGTTGCGCTTGGGCTTGCAGCGCGTTGCAGGCCAGCGCAAGACGGGATTTGTAGCGATTAGCGGTATTCTTGGCGAGGACGCCTTTGGCAACGGCACGGTCAATGGAGGCAACGGTCGTCGAGAGCAGCTTGCCTGCCGCAGCTCCATCGCCGGCATTGATCGCACCGCGCAGCGATTTGATCATGGAACGAACGCGAGTGCGGTTCGCGCGGTTCACCGCCGAACGCGTGAGCGATTGCGCGGCGCGCTTCAGAACGGACTTTTTGCGTTTCTTAACTTTTGTAGCTGCTCCCTGAGCCATCCACTGCTCCTTTTCGAGATGCGAAGCGTTTACGGTATCCGACGACTGAAGCTTTGTCAAACGCGCAAGGTTGCGCTTGCCTCGCCGGCGCTTGCGTTTTTGGCGCTGCTTCTCGTTTGCGGCGCCGTTCTTACACCGGATGCTGCGGCCGCGGAAAAAGTCGAGCAGCTCTCGCCGCAGGGATACGTCAACGATTTCGCGGGAGTAGTCGATACAGGTTGGCAGCAGAAGATTACCGCCCTTTGCCAGGAGTTGGACGAAAAAGCGGACGCACAGCTCGCCATCGTGACCATCCACACGCTCGAAGGCGACAGCGCGCAGGACTTCGCCAACCGCCTCTTCCAAAAATGGGGCGTGGGGCCGAAGGGCAAAGACCGCGGCGTGATGGTGCTGCTGGCGGTGGACGATCATCAATATTGGACCGAAGTTGGATACGGGCTCGAAGAGATTCTGCCGGACGGAAAAGTGGGCGGCTTCGGGCGCGACATGCGTCCTCTCTTGCGCCAGAGCCAATATGGCGCGGCGCTCTTCCAGATCGCGTCACAAATCGCCTCGACCATTGCCGCGGATCGCGGCGTCAGGCTCAGCCAGGGCGCGCCTGGGGCATCGCAGCAGCCCGAATCGCCGGAACCTGATTTCCACGGAATTTTTCCGATAGCGCTGAATTTACTGATCCTGCTGCTGTTTTTTGGCGGCTGGAGGCTTTTGGCTTTTCTTCTGGCGTGGGCGGGTTTAACCAGGCATCGAAACCGAGGAGGCTATCGAGGCGGCGGCTGGTGGATGGGGCCCACGGGAGGATGGGGAGGGTACGGCGGGGGAAGTTCGGGAGGCGGCTTCGGAGGGTTCGGCGGAGGAGCCTCCGGAGGAGGCGGCGCCGGAGGGGGTTGGTAGAGCGAAGCGATGGACAAAGAGAAGGAAGTGAATGAGATCGTGAAGCTCTTGAAAGATGCCGCGGGCGAAAACCTGCGCGCGGTGGTTTTGTACGGTTCCGGCGTGGGGGACGAATTTCGAGAAAATTCGGGCCTCAACATTTTGTGCCTTCTGCAGCGGTTGACCGGCGGGGTTCTGGAGAGCATCCGCCCGGCGGCGTTGCGCTGGTTGCGCAGGGGGCATCCGGCGCCTCTCGTTTTCACGCTCGAGGAACTGCGAAACTCTGCGGACGTGTTTGCCATCGAACTGCTGGATATGAAGGCGCGGCATCGAATGCTGGAAGGGGAGGATTTTCTGGCCGGCCTGGAGGTGCCCATGGCTCAACATCGGCTGCAGGTAGAGCGGGAACTGCGCACGAACATCATTCGCCTGCGGCAATCGTTTTTGCGCTGCCGGGGCTTGCGTTCGGAGCTTTTGGACCTGATGATCGCGTCGGCTTCGTCCTTTGGTACGCTTTTCCGGCATGCCTTGATGGCCATAGGCCAGGACGCAGCGAAATCCAATCGCGCCGCAGCCGATCAACTGGGCAGGCTGCTCTCCATGGATCCAGCGGCATTTCATCAGGTCATGGACCTTCGCGAAGGAAAGAGCGCGGCCGGAGAGATGAATGTGGAGAAGATATTCGAGGCATATCTGGACCTAGTTACGAAGACGGCGGAAGAGATCGATCGCCGCTTGGCCGTTTCGTGACGGCCGGCCTGGGGGCCTTGTGATTTTGTGTGAGTCGCATATCCTGAAATCGAAGCCGGCAGAGGCAAGTGGGCTGGTTTTGCATCGGAAGAGGCGCGCATGAAGAGAGCATGGACCGCGTTAGTCTTGCTGGGAGTTTTGGCGGCGGCGATCGGACTGATGTACGTGGGCAGGCGCAATCAGATGGTGGCGAAGAGCCAGGCGGTGGCGGCGGCGTGGTCGCAAGTGGACGTGGTGTTGCAGCGGCGCGCCGATTTGATCCCCAATCTGGTGGAGACGGTGAAGGGATACGCGGCGCAGGAGCAGACCGTCTTTGGAGACATTGCCAAGGCGCGCTCGACGCTGCTCAGCGCGCAAACTCCCGCTGAGCGTATCGCCGCGAATGCGCAGCTGGAGGGCTCTCTGGGGCGGCTGCTGGCCATCGCGGAGAATTATCCGCAGCTGAAGTCGAACGAGAATTTCCTGCGCTTGCAGGACGAGCTGGCCGGCAGCGAAAACCGGATCGCGGTGGAACGCCGCCGGTACAATGAGACGTTGCAGGACTACAACACCTATATCCAGTTCTTTCCCAACGACATTTTCGCGCGATGGGCAGGCTTTCAGCCGAACAATGCCTATTTCGTCGCCACGGAGGCTGGGCGGGAAGTGCCGAAAGTGGAGTTCCCAGGGCCAGCGACGAAATGAAGACGGGCGCGGCGTGTCGAGTGCACACTGTAAATAAAGGAGTTGCGCGAGCCTTGTGGCGCCGTTCTTGACCCCTTATAGCCGTTCAGCTAGGCTAAATCGAGAGGGGCGTCCATCGATTCGGAGGAGAACTCATAACTGCGGAGCATCTGAAGTGTAGATGGCCGCAAAGAATATGCGACGCACAGTACAGATTGCCGGGCAAGTAGAAAACCTCTTTGGCACTCTGGACGAAAATCTGAAACTGCTTGAGTCGGCGCTCCACGTCACGACTTTCTTCCACAACGACCGGCTTACCGTAGAAGGCGACGCCGCGCATGTTGATCGCGCCGTTCACATCCTCGAACAATATAACGACCTAGTCCGTGAGGGCCGCCGGATGGACAACGGCGCGGTGAAAGCTCTTCTACACGTAGCCACGGAAGACCCTCAGACCAGTTTGCGCCATATCCTCGAGCCGGGACAGCCGGCGCGGCCGCGGATGTTCGGCAAGAAATCCATTACGCCCAAGAGTGCGAATCAGCGGCGGTACATGGAGGATATCGAGCATCACGATATGGTTTTCGCGGTGGGCCCGGGAGGCACGGGCAAGACGTACCTGGCCGTGGCCATGGCCGTATCGGCTCTGCTGGCGAAGCAAGTGAACCGCATCATCCTGGCGCGGCCTGCGGTGGAAGCCGGCGAACGCCTCGGTTTTCTCCCCGGCACTCTGCAGCAAAAAATCGACCCCTACATGCGGCCGCTGTACGACGCGCTTTACGATCTGCTGGACACGGACAAGCTGGAAAGGTTTCTGGACAAAGGGATCATCGAAGTGGCTCCCCTGGCCTTCATGCGCGGGCGGACGCTGAACGATTCGTTCGTGATTCTGGATGAAGCGCAGAACACGACCAGCGAGCAGATGAAGATGTTTCTGACCCGCCTGGGCTTCAACTCGAAGGCGGTGATTACGGGCGACATCACGCAGATCGATTTGCCTTCCGGACGGCGCTCGGGCCTGATCGAGGCCATCGACGTGGTGGGAAAGATCGAGGGGATCGCCTTCGTCCACTTCAACGAACGCGACGTGGTGCGTCATAACCTGGTGCAGCAGATTATCAAGGCTTATGACGAATTCGCGGCCACGCCACAAGCAGGGCGTTCGGCGACTATCAACAGTCCGGCCGGAAATCCTAATCCCGCAACTTCCGAAGTAAAGCGATAGCCCGGTTCGGCAGGAATGATTGTGAACCATCAGCGCCGCATGCGATTGGCCTTGCAGCCGTTATCCAAATTCGCCGAGCGTGTGCGACGCGAATTGGGCTTTCCCGACGAGAGTGTCACGATCTGTTTCGTCAGCGATCCGGCGATGGCCCGCATGAACCGGAAATTCCGAAATAAGGCAGGACCCACGGATGTACTGTCGTTTCCCGCCCGGCGCCGGCGGGTTAGCCGAGTGCAGCCGCTTCGCGACGCGAAAACATGGCGCGCGAACGAGTACGTGGGCGATATTGTCATTTCGCCGGAAACGGCGCGGCGCTACGCGCACAAGCATTCGCGGCGGCTGGCGGCCGAACTGCGCGTGCTGATTCTGCACGGGATGATTCACCTGGCCGGTTATGACCACGAAGCCGATGGCGGCGAGATGATGCGTTTGGAGCGCCGGCTCCGGCGCAGACTGGGCCTGCGCTGATATGCCAATCCTCGGCTACACGCTGGGTGTATTCGGACTGTCCATCATTCTGGCGATCTTTTCTCTCCTGGACCGTATCTACCGGCAATTAGGACGGGTTTCCACCGGGACGCTGCGGGAGCACATCGAGATTTTTGAGGCTGAGATTGAGCCGCGGTTCACATTGGATCGCCGGCGGGCGGCGTTGGGTTTCGCGATCCTGGCGAACCTGGCGCTCGTTGCGGTGGCCGTAGAAACGGCGCGGGGCGTGCTTTTGCTGGTTCCCGCGGTGTGGCAGGCTGTGGTGCAGTTGATCGTCTATCTCGTGGTGGAAGTGCTCGTGTGCGTGCATTTCATTCCGGAAGTATTGATCGTCCGGACAAACGCGCGGTGGCTTAAGCCGCTGGTTCCGGCTTTGGAGGCGGCCCTCCTCATGATTTGGCCGTTGCGAGCCTCGCTGGAATTGGCGATCTCCGTGGCGCGCATTTCCGAGGAAGAACTGCCACCCGGGACGCAAACAAAACAAGAGGGCATCGAAGCGTTTGTGGAGGCCGCACAGGAAGGCGGCATGCTCGAGAGCGATAAAGCACAACTGATCGAGCAGGTGGTGGAGTTCAGCGATAAGAGAGTTCTGGAAGTGATGACGCCGCGGCCAGACATCGTGGCGATTCCCGCCAACGCCACCATCGAGCAGATGAGAAGGCTGCTGGTGGAGACGAAATTCTCACGGCTGGTGGTCTATCAAGAGACGCTTGACGACGTAGTGGGCATCGCGCACGTTGAGGACGTGCTGCAGATTCCGGAAAGCGAAGCGAAGCACCGTACGGTGCGGGAGTTGGCTCGCCCGGCGCTCTTTGTGCCGGAGACAAAGCTTGGATCCGACCTGCTCAAGGAGATGCGGCGGCGCAATCAGCAGATGGCCATCGTCATCGATGAACATGGGCTGGTGGCCGGCGTGGTGACGGTCGAGGACTTGGTGGAGGAGATCGTAGGCGAGAGGGGCAGCCAAGATACCCATGTGGCGCCGGATATCGTGCATGAGGGGGATGGAAGCGTGGTCCTGCGGGGAAGTGTTTCCGTCGCGAAACTGCAAGAGCTGTTCGGGATCGAATTCGCGGACTCCGACCGGGCGGCGATCACCGTGGCCGGGCTGCTCAACCACATCGCGGGCCACGTGCCGCGCGCGGGCGAGCGGCTGGACTACGAAGGGTTGCACTTCGAGGTAGTGGAAGCGAATCAGCGGAAGGTTCTGCGCTTGCGGGTGCGTCCGCGAATTTTGGCTGCGCCGGTGACGTAGGCTCGTCAGCTCACCAGCCGGGCGAGTGCGAACGCGGCGGCCGCGGCAATCCCACCGGTCACCACGGTTTGAAAAGCGCCCTTCCAGGGCGAAATTCCCGTGAAACGGCTCTTCACAAATCCAAAAACTCCCAGCGCGAGTATGGTGATCACCACGGAGAACCGCAGAGCGGAGATCACGTTGGAGAGGGCCATATAAGGAGCGAGCGGTATCAGGCCGCCGACGACATAAGACGCGGCTATGGTTACCGCGCTGCGGTTTGCGCGCCCCGGATCGGGAGCCTCGAGACCGAGTTCGAAGCGCATCATGAAGTCGACCCAATGGTTCTGATTTGCGCAGATCGCTTGGACAACAGGCGCCATCTGCGCGTCGCTCAGTCCGTATTCGCGAAAAACCTTGGCCACCTCTTCGGTTTCGACTTCGGGAAGTTCCACCGTTTCGCGTATTTCGCGCTCGCGTTCGGAGGCATAGTGTTCGGCATCCGTTTGTGCCGCCAGGTAGCCGCCTAAGCCCATGGCAATCGATCCCGCCGCGATTTCCGCGAGTCCCGCGGTAACGACCAGGCGTGTGGCGTTGGCGCTGGCGGCGAGGGCACCGGAGATGCCGGCGGCAAGGGCAAAGGGAACGGTAAGGCCGTCGGCCATACCAATCACGACGTCCCGGACGGTGGCGCTCGCGGTGAAATGCGACTCCACATGCGCGGCTGCGGGCATGGATTCTCCTTTTACTGAATAAAGACGCTGAGTTTATCACGCCTGAGCGGGGCGGCCCGGCGGCGGCGTGCCGAGGCGGTCTCCGCGATGTAACATGGGTATCGAGGATTTCTCGTGCAAAAGGCATTTCGTTCCGGATTCGTTGCAGTGGTCGGCAAACCGAATGCTGGGAAATCAACGCTGGTAAACCGTCTGGTGGGGCAAAAGGTGGCGATCGTCACTTCACGGCCACAGACGACACGAAATCGCATTCTGGGAATTGTGAACCGGCCGGATGCGCAGGTGGTGTTGATCGACACACCTGGGATCCATAAGGCCACTACCGTGCTCGGAAAGCAGATGATGGCGGAGGTGAATCAGGCGCTCGAAGGCATCGATCAACTGGTTGTGGTGGCCGACGCCTGCGCTGGATTGACGAGGGAGGATCGCCTGGCTTTTGAACACGCACGGCAGTTTCGCGGACCTGTGTTTCTCTTGCTCAACAAAATCGACCGGATGCCGAAACCGGCGCTACTGCCGTTGATGGAGGCTTGCGCAAAGGAGTTGCCGTGGACGGAAATCGTTCCGATTTCTGCGCTCACGGGCGACGGAGTGGAGATCGCGCTGAAGCGGCTGATCGCGCATCTGCCCGAGGGCGAACCTTATTTTCCCAAAGACCAGGTCACCGACCAGCCGGAACGATTTTTGGCTGCCGAAATCGTTCGCGAAAAAGCGATGAGCAGCACGAAGCAAGAGGTTCCACACGCAGTGGCCGTGCGCATCGAGGCGTTTGAAGAAAGCCAGAAACTGGTGCGCATTCGCGCCATTATTTCCGTCGAACGAGAAGGGCAGAAGGGAATACTGATCGGCAGCGGCGGCGAACGCCTGAAGGCGATCGGCACGGCGGCGCGCCAGGAGCTCGAGGAGATTCTCGGCGCCAAGGTTTTTCTGGAAGTGCGCGTGAAGGTGGATCCGGACTGGCGTCAGGATACGCACAGCGTGCAGCAACTGGACTGGCGTCGCCAGATCGAGCGGCTGGGAAGCGAATAGAAGTCACTCTTCGGCGGAAATCCCAAGCGACTTCATTTTGCGATACAGGTGGCTGCGCTCTAGGCCCAGGGCGGAGGCCGTTCGCGTCATATTCCATTGATTCTCGCTGAGCTTGCGCAAAATGAATTCACGCTCGTAGGCGCTGCGCGCCTCCTGTAAAGTCGCATTGGGACGGGAGGAGATCGCCGGAAGATCGCGGAAGAACTCCGGAGGCAGATGTAGGGGCTCGATGCGGGAGTGAGGGCAAGTGATCATGAGCCGTTCGATCAGATTGCGGAGCTCGCGCACGTTTCCGGGCCAAGTGTAGCGGGCGAGCACGGCCAGGGCCGCGTCGCTGATGTCCTTGGATTTGCGGCCATAAGCCGCGGCGAATTCGTTAAGGAAATGGCGGGCGAGGCTGGGAACGTCTTCGATGCGCTCGCGCAAAGCGGGCACCGTAAAGGGAATCACGTTGAGACGGTAAAAAAGGTCTTCGCGAAACAGGCCTTTGGCGATTTGTTCCTCGAGTTTTTTGTTGGTTGCAGCGATCACGCGGACATTGACCACGGTGGGGTGATTGGATCCCACGCGCTCGAGGCGCTGCTCTTCCAGCACGCGAAGCACCTTGGCTTGGGTGCGCAAACTCATGTCGCCGATTTCATCCAGGAAAAGCGTGCCGTTATCGGCTTTTTGAAACTTTCCGATCTTGTCGTCGCTGGCGCCGGTGAAGCTGCCCTTAACGTGGCCGAATAGCTCGGATTCGATCAGTTCCTCGGGAATGGCCGCGCAATTTACCTCGACGAAGGGTTCACGGCTGCGCAGGCTCGCCGCATGGAGGGCGCGTGCTACGAGCTCCTTGCCGGTGCCGCTCTCCCCATAGATCAGAACGCGGCCGTTGGTGGGCGCTGCCAGCGCAATCTGTTGGCGCAGAGCCTTCATGGGAACGCTTTCGCCGAGGACCTGATAACGCTGGCCGAGTTCCTCGCGAAGCTGACGATTTTCCGATTCCAAACGGAGGAACTCGAAGGCCCTCTTCACGGACTGGGTGGTTTTCTCCAGGGAGAGGGGCTTTTCGACGAAGTCGAAGGCTCCCAGTTTAGTGGCGCGAACCGCCGTCTCGATATTGCCATGTCCTGAGATCATGACGACCATGGGGAAGTGTCCGACCTGGCGCATGCGCTCGAGCGTTTCGAGCCCATCCATTTTGGGCAGCCAGACATCGAGGAGGACCAGGTCCGTCTGCTTGCTGGCCAGGCGCTCCAGACATTCCTCTCCGGAACTGACTGCTTCGACCACGTACCCCTCTTCACGGAGGATGGAGGAGAGAGAGTCGCGTATTCCGGCTTCGTCGTCGACGATTAAGATGGACTGTGACATAGGTTCATAGTAGAGCTGACGGATTGAAGAAACGGCAGGATGGTCACTCCTTTAGGCTCCCTGTTATTCCCAACGAATACGAGTTCTGCGGCAGCAAGATCGGAGTGCTGAGGCATATCCCTAGGTGTCCGCGGCAAGGGTTGCCGGCATGGGGTCTACGGCGGGCAATTCGATGACAAATCGCGCACCCGTGGGGACATTGTCTTCCGCGCGAATGATCCCATGATGCTCGGCAATGACACGGCTGGCGATGGCCAAACCGAGACCGGTACCGCGGTCCTTAGTCGAAAAGTGGGGAAGAAAAAGTTTGTCCTTGTCCTCGGGAGAGATTCCGCAGCCGGTATCCGTGATCGTGATTTCCACCGAGTCGTGCGCGGATTGGAAGCTTGTCGTAAGAACCAGGTTGCGGACGGTCGATCCTTCCATGGCCTCGGCTGCGTTATCGATGAGATTCACGATCACGCGGCGCAGCAATTCCGAATCCGCTTTTACCAGAGGCACCCGCTCGCCGAGATTCATATGAATCCGGACATCTTCGAGCCGGCCGCGAAAGACGTCCAGCGCGCCGAGCACGACAGCATTGGGGTCGGTCGGAACCAGGCGGGCGATGGGGAAGCGGGCAAACCTCGAAAATTCGTTGACCAGGGCCTCCAGGGTTCCGACCTCGCGCCCGATTAGAGCGGCGCATTCGCCGACCAGGCGGACAAGTTCGGGCGCGCCGCAATCGCCATTATGGCGGCTAATATAGCGGGAAAGGCGTTCGGCGGAGAGCTGAATGGGCGTGAGCGGGTTCTTGATCTCGTGGGCGATGCGCTGAGCAACCTCCTGCCATGCGGCGGCCTTCTGAGCCCGCAAAAGTTCCGTCAAGTCGTCGACCACAACCAGGTAGCCTGCACTGCTGCGCCGGCCGCCCAGGGGGCTAACGGTGACGGCCGCGTGTACGACGCGGCCTTTCATGCGGAACTCCAGTTCCGTAGAGGCAGTGCCCATACGCAGTGATCGACGGATGAGTTGTTGCACATCCCGAGCGGCGTCGTTTCCTGCGAGCGCGATCAAGTGGGGCGCTTCCAGGGCATTCTCACCAAAGATCTCCCGAGCGGCCCGATTCATACGCGTGATGTGGCCGTTGGCGTCCAGGGCGAGAACGCCGGTGGGGATGTTTTCGAGGACCGTTTCGATAAGAGTGCGGCGATTATCGAGTTCCTGGACAGCTTGCTGGAGGTTCTGCGTGAATTCGTCGATGCGCCGATGGCTATCGGCCAATTGCGCAGTCATCCGGTTGAAGGACCGAACCAGGGTTCCCAGTTCGTCCTGAGCCCTGACGTTTACCTGGGTATCCAGGTGCCCGGCCGCGATTTCGCCGGTGGCCTCGGCCAAGGCCTGGATCGGCACGGTAACTTGCTTCGCCAGGTATAGAGCCGCCCAGGTGGCGGCGAAGAGCAGCAGAACGGTAAAAAGGGAAAGCGTTAGAAGGATTTGCCGTTTGAACGTGCGAATGCGCTGGTTTTCGATGGAGTAGGCGGCTGTCTGGGCCTGGACATTGTTGTATCTGGCGAGGAAGTCGGCCGGTAAGCGGCGCGCCACAAACAGGAAACCTAAACCAAGAGGGGCACGGGCGGCAAGGAACGAACCGGAGCGCGAGTTCCAGACTTCGCCACCATTCGGCAGCACCATCTCAAACCGGAGCGCAGGATCGACAACGAAGGGCAAATTCAAGGGATCGCCAATCCCCAGCGGAATTCCGGAGGAATCGACCGCCCAGATGCCTTCCGCCCCCTGGTTGGCCGCAAAACGTGCAGCTGGGTTCAGAGCCGAGGAGAGGCTGGCTGAGTCAGAATCGGATACCGAAGCCGCAGCGCGGTTTGCCAGCGCCTGAAGGCGCGAATATTCCAGTCGATTGACTTCCCCGAGAAGGGCGGTTGCCTGCGAATTGGCCGTCTCCAGTTCTTGCGGGAACCAGCGGTTCAGGGTTCGATTCATGAGGGCGTAGCTGATGAAGAATAAGAAGACCAACGGCAGCAGGGACACAGCCATGGCGCCTACAACCATCTTGGTTTTGAAGCGGGAGCCAAGTTCTTCGGCGCGACGCTCAGCCCAGAGGCGTATCAGTGTCCGCCCCAGGATGAGTCCAAAAACCAAGAGAGCTGCGACGATGAAGGTATTTAGGGCGTACAGAGCAATGAGTTCATCCCACCCGTGGGGTTCGAACGGAACGCGCAGGGAACCGAGCGTGATAATGGCGGCAAGGAGCAGGGTGATGGCAATGCCGCTTAAGACGAGAAACAGCCGCGAATTTCGAGGGGACTCGCTCATGGGAACAGCCTCTTCGAGCTGTTAGCGCCTGGCTCGGGAAGCGCTGGATTACCCGGCCCTGAGCAAGATATCTATCGGGGAGCATGCAAGTCAAGCGGCCATTGTGTCTGAATTGCCACACTTATGGCAGATTATCGCTATTAGCGCTTTCAATACGATAAAGAAAACGGTCCCTGCTAGTTCCAGTACGTTCTGTTAATTTCAAATTTGCGGCGTCTGGGGCTCTGAGGGTCGTGCTATGTCGTCCCGGCTTGGCGAAATCCTAGTCAAAGAAAACCTGATTACTGCCGATCAGCTGAAGCAGGCCATGACTCATCAGCGGCAGAATGGGGGTCGGCTGGGGACTGCGCTGATGAAGCTAGGGTTCGTCAGCGACGATGAAATAACCGAAGTCCTTTCCCGTCAATATGGCGTTCCGTCCATCAATTTGAAGTATTACGAAGTCGATCCCGCCGTCATAAAACTGATCCCCCAAGACACCGCGGTGCGATACCAGATCGTGCCGCTCTCCCGCGTGGGATCGACGCTGACCATCGCGATGATCGATCCGACGAACGTGTTCGCGATGGACGATATCAAGTTCATGACCGGC
>Ga0335081_10009023_pt1 | contig 16015 bp, 14 predicted proteins | sample Lox_Sample_35_FD_206713 | JGI IMG/M metagenome (GOLD analysis project Ga0335081, IMG submission 206713) | Soil microbial communities from Loxahatchee National Wildlife Refuge, Florida, United States - Lox_Sample_3.5 | ecosystem: Environmental > Terrestrial > Soil > Wetlands | place: USA... | reverse complement strand
TACATCCTGGAGCCCCTGGGATACGCCATCGGCAATCTCTTTCCAGCCGACTACGAGAGTTTTGATCCGGCCGGTACGCCTGCGGCCGAGGTCCGCTACGTGCCCTCCAGGCACTTCATTGTGAAGTCGGCCATTTTTTCGGGCAATCGCAACCCCTACCACGACGATATCAGCGGCGTGAATTTCAAATTCAAGGACAGCCCGGTCATCGCCGCAGAGGCCGACTACCTTGTGGCCCCGACGCCTTCGTCAGTCAACAAAACCTATCCGGGTACGTACCGGTTCGGCGCAACCACCAATCCCGGGCCGTTCGCCAACATCGTCACCGGGCAGAGGAGCAGCGGCAACTACCTGCTGTATTTCATGGCGAACCAGAGAGTGTACCGGCCCGAGGCCGGCAGCGACCGTGGGCTCGATGTGAATTTCGCCTTCGACTGGACTCCCGACGACATCACCAGAAACTACTCGCAGATTACGGGCGGCGTCCGTTACCACGGGCTCATCCCTGGCCGGGCGAAAGACACCCTGGCGGTCGGCGTGGTCTACAGCCGCATCAGCGGCGTGGTGAATCGCGCCCTCTCGCAGGCGGGGCTGTTGCCGTACGGCTCGGAGAAAGCAGTGGAGGTGAACTACTCGCTGCACACCCGGTGGTTCTCGTGCCAACCGGTTTTTCAATACTACTTCGACACGGGCGCGAATCCTTATTCCCGTAATAACACGGTCTGTGGATTCCGCACTACTTTCACCCTGTAAAGGAGGGTGCCATGAAGGAGCGTAAGCAAGTCGTAGCGAGGGAGCCTCATACCGCCGAGGAGGAGAAAGAGAATTGAGTCAGCCGGCGTGAACGCCGGCTGACATCTTTTCTGGCCGGGGCCAACCGGCCCGACCACGGCGTTACTTTGAGAGCAGAGGCGTTTGTCATGACCGACTATGGCTCTTCGCTTCGGGATCACGTGACACTCCGCTGTCGTTCGATCGACCGCATTTTTCTTCAGGCCTACGTTCCAAAGTTGCAGACCGTGGGCCTGGTATGCACTTTCCTGCGGTGGCAACGGAAGTTCAAGATCCCTTCATCAGCGGCTTTTGGCAAGATTGGCGAGGAGTATGTGAAAGCGGTCTACCGCTTTGCGGAGGCTCACCAGATTCCCGTCGTGCATTTCAAGAAGCGCCAGAACAAGGAGGAAGTGGCTCGTCCATATTTGGAAGCGGCGGCGCAGCCAGGCAGGAGTGCCTGCGCCACACGGGCTATTGAGCGCCGGCATTCCAGGAGGCGAGCTTTTTTCTCGAGAAGGGCTGCGCGTAGGCTGCAGGCACGCTGTGCGCCGTTGCGGCGGCCGCCCGGCGGTAGAACTCGGCCGCTCGCGCGCGGTCGCCGAGTGCTTCATAGGTCTGGGCGAGCAGGCATTCGATGAACGGATCCTCTGTCGATGCGCGGTTCAGGGCCTGCAGGGCCGCGGCATAGTCTTGCGCATAGAAAGCGACGTAGCCTTCGAGGTAGGGAAAGAAGAGCTCCTGATCGGGAATGCGGCCGCGATCCAGAATCTCTTTGGCCTTCGCCATCTGCTTTCGCGCGTCGGCTGCCTTGCCGCGACGGATGGCGAGGCGCGCTTTGGCGTGCTCCAGCCGGAAATCCCAGAGATCGCTTCTCGCCGGAGGGAGGTTCGGCTGCTCGAATCCCGTGTCGTGCCCCCGCTGGTACCATTCGGACGCGCGGTCGAAATTGCCTGCATCGAGACACAGGCGGGCGAGTTCATCGGCCACATCGCCGGCGTTCGGAAAATCGTTGGTTTCGCGGTAGAACTCGAACGCGCGCTTCTCCAGCTTTTCGGCATTGGCGCAATCTCCAGCGAAGCCGTATCCGATGGCCATGGCACGCTCGGCCAGCGCTCGTTCCAGCGGCGCGCGAGCCGCCTTGATCGCAGCCGAGAAATACGGCTGGGCGTCCACGTAACGGCCCATGAGGTCGAGGGCGACTGCCGCGCCATTATTGGCCGGCACGGATTTCGGATTGATTGCGAGGTCCGCCTGAAAAGCTTTGAGCGCTTCTTCGAAGCGGCCCGCGTTGATCAACTGCCCGCCGGCGGGCTGCCAGCCTTCGAGCGCGGCGGCGCCAAGAATCGCCGTGAGACGTGCAATCCTGTGCATGTGATGCGATTCTATCCGATATGACACGCCGGCAAATGCTCTCGGCGGTTGGCTTGGGGCTTGGCGGTTCACGCTTCGCGCTTCCGCAACAATATCGCGGCATGGCGTCTCGGGGCATCACGCCGGCGCCGCGCGGGAAGCCTTCCGGACTGCCATTCCCTGCGAAGTTCGTCAATGTCGCCGCGCAGGCGGGGTTGCGCGCCCCCGTCATTTACGGCAACGAAGGGCACGTAGACTACATTCTCGATGCGATGGGATGCGGGGTGGCGTTCCTGGATTACGACAACGACGGGTGGCTGGATGTGGTGACCCTGACCGGACGGCGCCGCCAGGGGCGAACGCCGGACGACGCGACTATTCGGCTGTATCGCAACAATCGCGACGGCAGTTTCCGCGACGTGACGGCCGGCTCGGGCCTCGGCCGGAGCGTCTGGGCGGCCGGCATCACGGTGGGCGATTACGACAACGACGGCTTCGACGACCTGTTCATCACCTGTTGGGGCCAGAACCTTCTGTTTCACAACAACGGAGACGGCACATTCACGGACGTGACCGAGAAAGCGGGACTGATCCATGCAGGTACGCGTTACGGCACCGGCTGCACGTGGGTGGATTACGATCGCGACGGCAAGTTGGACCTCTTCGTCAACCACTACGTAGTCTTCGAACCGGACAAAGTCCCGATTCGCGGCACGAACGAGACCTGCAATCGCGGCGGCGTGCCCGTGTTTTGCGGACCTGGCGGGCTGCCGCAGGAGCGCTGCCGCCTCTACCACAACAACGGGGACGGCACCTTCACCGACGTGAGCGAGCGGGCGGGCATCCTGGGGGTGACGTCGAACTATCCGTTGACCGCGGTGGCAGCCGACTTCGATGGTGACGGCTGGCCCGACATTTACGTGGCGTGCGACACCACGCCGAGCCTGCTGTTTCGCAACAACCGCGACGGCACGTTCACCGAACGGGGCCTGGAGAGCGGCGTCGCTCTGAACGAAGACGGGCGCGAGCAGGGCGGCATGGGATTGGGGATCGGCGATTTCGATACCGACGGTTACCTGGATATTTTCAAAACGCATTTCAGCTCCGACACCCACGTGCTGTATAAGAACAACGGCAACGGGTCGTTTCGCGACGTGACGACGAGGGCCGGGCTGAGGGTGGAGACACGGTTTGTGGGCTGGGGCGCGGCGATTCTGGATTTCGACAACGACGGTCTCCCCGATATCTTCTTCACCACGGGCATGGTCTATCCGGAGGTGGAGGCGGCGGATCCGGGCGCGCCCTACAAGACGCCAAGCGTGATTTTCCGCAATCTCGGGGGCGGAAAGTTCGAGGAACTTCTCGATCTTGCCGGGCCCGCGCTGAACGAGCTGCACTCCAGCCGGGGCGCCGCCTTCGGAGATTTCGACAACGATGGCGACGTGGACGTCCTGATCATGAATATGAATGAGCCGCCTTCGCTTTTCCGCAACGATGTGAGCGGAACGAATCACTGGTTGAAGGTATTGCTCACGGGCGTCGAGTCGAATCGCAGCGCGATCGGCGCCCAGGTGGTCGTCTCATACGGCGGGCGCAGGCAGGTGCAGGCGGTGCTGGCGCAATCGTCTTATCTTTCCGCAAACGATCGCCGTCTGCATTTTGGCCTGGGTGCGGAGGAGTCCGTGAGTCTCGAGATCCGCTGGCCGAGCGGAAAGCGGGAGCAGATCGCGGATGTCGCGGCCAACCAACTGGTGGTGATTCGCGAAGGCTCCGGCATCGTCCGGCGCGAATCGCCAGAATCAATGCGGTACACTGGGCGGCGATGAGTTTCCGGGCCGTGGATGAGCCGGACGTGGCGCGGGCACTCGGGCACTCGTGCCTGCCGCGCCCCGACTCATCGGGGCGCTTGTCGGGCGTGTACAGTGCCGGTGGCGGCAAAGGGGTGTTCGAGGCTGCCGCGACGGAACTCGGACCGACGCGCGGTCGCCGGCTGGCCGGCAGAAAGCGTCCCCATGGGTGGGTACGCGGCAGGCCAAAGTGCCTGCGCCACGTCATCCTCGCGATTTGCGTTCTTTTGGCGGCACCATTGGTTCAGGGCGCCGCGGCGAATGGCTACGTGGATGCGGCCGTCTGCGGCAAGTGCCACGCGGCCAAGGCCCGGACTTTCGCCCAGACAGGCATGGGCCGGTCGTTCTACCGAATGGCTCCGGAGCGGGCAAGGGAGGATTTCCAGGCCGGCCTTCCCTTTTATCACGAGCCGTCCGACACCTATTTCAACGTGTTCGAGCGTGGCGGCAAATACTTCCAGCGCCGATGGCAGAAGGGCTTCGACGGCCGGGAAACCAACGTAGAAGAGAAGCAGATCGATTTCGTCCTGGGCTCGGGGAACCATGCGCGTACCTACCTGCACCTGACGCCGCGCGGGACGCTCCAACAGTTGCCGCTGGGGTGGTACTCCGAGAAGGGCGGGTATTGGGGGATGAATCCGGGCTACGACAAAGCCGATTATGGCGGGTCCACTCGGGTCATCCACTACGAGTGCATGTTCTGCCACAACGGGTATCCGCGCATTCCGGGGGGACATGAGGAGGCGGGAGCGGAGGCCCAGTACCTCGAGCCGCTGCCCGCGGGGATCGATTGCCAGCGGTGCCACGGACCCGGCCAGCAGCACGTGGAGACCGCGCAGAGAGCGGGTGCGACGCCCGAACAGATTCGCGCGGCCATCGTGAATCCCTCGCGCCTGAGCCCGGAACGCGAGATGGAGGTGTGCCTGCAGTGCCACCTCGAAACTACCAGCCGGCTACTGCCGCATTCCCTGCAGCGCTTCGACCGCGGCCCCTTCTCGTACATCCCGGGCCAAGCCTTGGCGGACTTCCGCCTGTCGTTCGACAGGGCGCAGGGAAAGAACTCGGATCTGGAGGTGGCGCATGCGGGTTACCGGCTGCGGGAAGCGCAATGTTTCCTGCAGAGCGCCGGAAAGCTGCGTTGCACGACTTGCCACGATCCGCACGATATTCCGCGCGGCGAGAGCGCTGCCGCGCATTACAACTCCGTTTGCCGGAAATGTCATCAAGTCTCCGCGCAGACCCGGACCGAGCACGGCGCCGGTGCGAACTGCGTGGCGTGCCACATGCCCCGGCGCCGAACCGACGATGCGGTCCACATCGTGATGACGGACCACAAGATTGTTCGCATGAAGCCGGCGGGAGACTTGCTGGCCGAGAAGGCGGAGGTCCATGAGTCCACGGAGACGTCGTATCGCGGTGAAGTGGTGGCGTACTACCCGGCGAAGCCGGCGCCGACCGGCAGCGACCCGCTGTACCTCGCGCTGGCCCAGATTACGGATCGAAGCAACCTCAACGCGGGACTCAGCCGCCTGGCGGCGCTGATCGATCGCGTCCATCCCGCTCAGGCAGGCTTCTATTCGGGGCTGGGCGAAGGGTACCGCGCCGCGGGCAACCACACCAAAGCGATCGCCGCCCTGGAGGAGGCGGGGCGGCGCGCGCCAAGCTCGGAGATCATTCAGCTCGAGCTGGGAAATACGCTGATGGAAATGAAACAGTGGGCGAGAGCCGAAACTGCGTTTCGATCTGCCGTCAAGCTCAGGCCGGATGACGCAGCGGCATGGGGATTCCTTGGCTGGGTGCTTTGGCAGCAGGACAAAACCGCAGAGGCACGGAAGGATCTCGAAAGAGCCATCGCGCTCGACCCGGATGCCGCCGCGATACACAATTACCTGGCTTCGCTTCTGATGGGGACCCGGGATATGCCGGGCGCCGAGAAGGAGTTCCGTGCGGCGCTGGCAATTGACCCCGGAGTCGCGGAGTGGCGGGCGAACCTGGCCATGATCGTCGCGATCCGCGGGGAATTGGCGGAGGCCCGCTATCAGTTCGACCGGAGCATCCGGCAGGATCCTGCCTCGGTGCCGGCGCGCCTGAACTACGCGCGAATGCTCGCCAACGCCAACGATCTCGACGGAGCCGAACAGCAGGCGAAGGCGGCGCTGGCGGTGGATCCGAAGCTGGGGCCGGTGCACGAATTGTTGGGTTCGGTGCTCTCGGCGAAAGGCGATGCGGTGGGGGCCGCGCGCGAACTCAATACTGCCCTGAGTCTCAATCCGAAGTCGGGACGCGCTCACTACGAACTGGGAGTTCTGTTGGGGCAGTCGGGCAACGCACCGGGCGCGGTGGAGCACTTCCGGGCAGCGGCGTTAGATCCCGATCCGAGTATCAGGGCCGCCGCGAATGAGATGCTCCGGAGGATGGGGCAGCGATAAGAGGCTGGACTCAATTCAGTGACCAAACGGGCGCCGAGATGAGTCCCGGCGCGGCAGCCTCGAAAACCGTTCGCCGCCAGCGACACAGTACACGCCCGCGCCACATCGCCGGCACGGGTTTTCCTGAATTCCGGTGGGCCGGCGGGGCCCATGGGTACAGGCAGGAATGCCTGCGCCACGTTTCGTTTGACAATCGTTGAAACAACTCCGTATGATAGCTTTCGTAATCGTAAATCGGAATCGAAATTCGTGGGCCAACGAACGTCATCCGCGGATCGGGATCTTTACTCGGGCCTGATTCGCCTTCATGTCTTACACCACGCGGTGGAAGGTCCTGTTTTCGGATTGGGGATGATCGAGGAATTGGCGCGCCACGGATACCGGATCAGTCCCGGCAGCCTCTATCCGCTCCTTCAGGGCCTCGAGAAGAAAGGCTATCTGCGATCGACGGAACAGCGAAACGGCAAATCACTCCGGCGAGTGTACCGCGCGACGCCGCAGGGCCGGAAGGCGCTGGCGGCGGCAAAGAGTAAGGTCCGGGAGTTGTTTCATGAACTGGTAGAGGGCGATTAGCGCAAGGTGAAGCATGCGTCTGGTTTTAGCGGCCCTCAGCCGGCCGATCACGGTGGTCGTCGCGCTGGCGGCAATCGCACTCTGCGCACTGCTGGCAGTGCAACGAATGCCCGTCGACATTTTCCCGCGGGTCGGGGAGCCCGCGATTTACGTGGCTCAGCCGTATGGAGGAATGGACCCGGCCCAGATGGAGGGCTACCTCACTTATTACTACGAGTATCACTTCCTCTACATCACCGGAATCAATCGCGTAGAAAGCAAGAGCATTCAAGGCGCGGCTCTCATGAAACTGGTATTTCATGAGGGCACCGATATGGCCCAGGCGATGGCGGAGACCGTCGGGTACGTCAATCGCGCGCGCTCATTTATGCCGCCCGGAACGGTGCCGCCGTTCATCACGCGCTTCGATGCCGGCAGCGTCGCGGTCGGTCAACTGGTTTTCAGCAGCGCAGCCCACACGCAGGGCGAACTGCAGGACTTTGCCCTCAATCGCGTCCGGCCGCTATTCGCCACCCTGCCGGGTGTCTCCGCGCCGCCGCCATTCGGAGGCAACCAGAGGACGATCGTCATCACGCTCGATCCCGACAAGCTGCAGCAGTATCAGATCTCGCCCCAGGAGGCCATCGCGGCGGTCAGCAAGGCGACGCTGGTGATGCCGTCGGGCAACATGTGGACCGGGCAGATCAACCGGATTGCCAGGACAAATGCGGCGCTCGGCGGAAACCTCTCCGAGTTGTTGAGCGCGCCGATACGTCCAGTCTCCGGAACCACCATCTACCTGCGGGACATCGGGACGATCGACAACGGCACCGACATCATCACGGCTTACGCGCATGTGAACGGAAAGCGCACGGTGTATATCCCGGTGACGAAGCGGGCGGATGCCTCGACGCTCGCGGTCATCCACGCGGTCCAAGCAGCGATTCCCGATTTCAAGAAGGTCGTGCCGGATGATGTCGATGTGAGCTTGCAGTTCGACCAGTCGCCGTTTGTGACGAACTCGCTGCGGGGACTGATCACCGAGGGTCTGCTCGGCTCGGCGCTGACGGGCCTGATGGTGCTCCTGTTCTTGCGCGATTGGCGGAGCGCCATCATCGTGATCCTGAACATCCCGTTCGCGCTGCTGGGCGCGGTGATTCTGCTTTGGCTGACCGGGCAAACGATCAACATCATGACGCTGGGGGGCCTGGCCCTGGCGGTAGGGGTCCTGGTGGATGAGGCGACGGTGGAGATCGAGAACATCCATACGCAGATGCTTCCGGGAGTATCGCGGGCGCGTGCCGTGGTGGAGGCGTGCAGCCGAACCGCGATCGCCCGGTTGTTGTCCATGGTTTGCATTCTGGCCGTGTTTGTCCCTTCGTTCTTCATGGTCGGGGTAAGCCGGCAACTCTTCGTTCCGTTGTCGCTGGCAGTTGCCTTTTCGATGATTGCGTCCTACCTGCTGTCCAGCAGCCTGGTGCCGGTATTCTCGACCTGGCTGATGCGCGAAGCGCATCGCGGCGAGGAGCACGAGGGACTCTTCGGACGGCTTCGCTCGTTTTACGACCATTACCTGAGGCTCGTTCTGCGATTTCGCTGGCCGTTGGTTCTGGTCTACCTGGCGGGCGCGTTTGGGATCCTCTACCTGCTGCTACCACGCATGGGGACGGAGCTGTTTCCGGATGCCAACGCGCCCCTTCTGCGGGTTCGCCTGCGAGCGCCCGCCGGCACGCGGATCGAAGAGACGGAACGCATCGTACTTCGCGCCCTGCAGTTCATTCAGCACGATGCCGGGGATCACAACGTGGAAATCACCAGCGATTTCATGGGGGTTGTGCCGTCCAGCTATCCTGTCGATCTGATCCATCTGTTTACCAGCGGACCGCAGGAAGCGATCATCCAGGTGGCCGTCAGACCCGATACCCCTCGGGGGGAAGCGCTGCGAGAGCGCATCCGAAACGACCTAAGACGGGAACTGCCGAACTGCCAGGTCTCCTTTGAGCCGGCGGATATCGTTTCGCAGGTCATGAGCTTTGGCTCGCCGACTCCCATCGAAGTGGCGGTACAGGGGCCGAGCCTGGCCGATGACTACGGCTTTGCGCAGAAGATCCAGGCCCACCTGGCGAAGCTTGGTTTCGTTCGCGACCTGCAGTTCGCCCAGGAGTACAATTACCCGACGCTCGATATCAACATCAACCGCGAGCGGGCGGGCCAGTTCGGGTTGACGATGGCGGACGTGGTGCGGTCGGTGGTGCCGGCGACATCCTCATCGCGATTCACCGAGCCGAACTACTGGCGCGATCCGAACTCGGGAAACGCTTTCCAGATCCAGGTAGAGCTGCCGCAGAACCGGATTCAGAGTGTTGATGAACTGGGGACGCTGCCAGTGATGCCGGCCGGACGCGCGGAACCGCAACTCGACAACATCGCCACGCTGAAGCCGGGGACCATGCCGGGGCTGATTGAACGCTACAACGGACAACACATTGTCAGCCTGACCGCGAATCTTCACGGGATCACACTGGGAGAAGCGGCCCCGGAGCTCCAACAGGCATTATCCGCGGTGGGCAGCCCGCCGCGAGGAGCCAAAGTCGTCATGAAAGGCGAGATTCCGCCTTTGGAGCAGACCATCTCGGGGCTGCGGGTCGGGCTGCTGCTTGCGGTGGTCGTGATCTTCCTGTTGCTCTCCGCCAACTTCCAGTCGATGCGACTGGCGCTCGCCGTAGTCCTGACGGTTCCGGCGGTGCTGTGCGGGGTACTGCTGATGCTGTTGATCACTCATACGACGCTCAACATTCAATCGTTCATGGGCGCGATTATGGCGATCGGGATCGCAGTGGCGAACTCGATTCTGCTGGTGACGTTTGCCGAGCGCTTCCGGCACGAGAACCGGGCGCTGTTGGATGCGACGCGCGACGGAGCATCGAGCCGGCTGCGAGCGATCCTGATGACCGCTGCCGCGATGATCTGCGGCATGGTCCCGATGGCGATCGGCCTGGGGGAAGGAGGGTCTCAGTACGCGCCGCTGGGGCGGGCGGTGATTGGGGGGCTGGTGTTATCGACATTTGCGACGTTGACGATCCTGCCGTCGATCTACGCAATTCTGCAGGGCCGGGCGTCGCTTGCCTCTCCCTCATTGAACCCGATGGACCCGGCGAGCCGATACTATGAAGCGCAATAGAGCGATTCTCATTCCCGTGTATTTTTTGGGACTGGCCGTTCACTCCGGCCGGGCGCAGACGGGAGACCTGGCGCCAGTAGTCGCCAGGCCCATATCGCGAACGGTGGACTTGCCAGGCGAGTTTCTCCCATTTTTGTCCGTTTCGCTGCATGCGAAGGTGCCGGGTTACGTGGAGCGCGTTCTGGTGGACCGCGGCAGCGTCGTCAAGCAAGGGGATCGGCTGGTTGTCCTGAGCGCGCCCGAAATGGCGGCGCGGATTGCCGAAGCCGAGTCCAAAGTGCAAGCCGCGGAGGCTGACCGGCTGCAGGCCGAGGCTCAGGTGGCGGCGGCCGAGAGCACGTATGACCGGATGAAGCAGGCTGCCGAAACGCCCGGGGCCGTGGCCGGAAACGAATTGATCCAGGCCGAGAAGCAGGTGGAGGCCGCCAAGGCCCTGTGGAACTCGCGCCAACAGGCCGGCAGGGGCGCGGAAGCCGGTGTCAGATCGCTTCAGGACCTGGAGGCTTATCTCACGATTTCGGCGCCGTTCGAAGGGGTGGTAACCGACCGGATGGTGCACCCGGGTGCGCTGGTTGGGCCGGGCAACGACGTCCCGCTCCTGGTTGTGCAACAGGTCTCGCATCTTCGACTGGTAGTGCCGGTGCCGGAAGAGGATGTCAGCGGAATCGTCACGGGGGCCGCCGTCCCATTCCAGGTTCCTGCCTGGCCGGAGCGGACCTATTCGGGAACGGTGGCCCGCATCGCGCGCGCGCTGGATCCAAAGACGCGAACCATGCCGGTGGAACTCGACGTCCTGAATCGGGATGGCTCACTGGCTCCCGGAATGTTTCCGACGGTGAAGTGGCCGGTACGCCGCGCGCGCGCGGCCCTTTTCGTGCCGAAGACCAGCGTGGTCAGCACGACGGAGCGGACCTTCGTAATCCGGGATCAGGGCGGCCGCGCGGAATGGGTCGATGTGAAGAAAGGCGTGGCGGAAGGAGATCTTGTGGAAGTACTGGGGAGCCTGAAAGCCGGTGAGCAGGTGGTCCAGAGGGCGACCGATGAAATCCGCGAAGGTACCCCACTTCAAGCCGCATCGAGAAGGATCCCGTAAGCCTCCGAGCGGTTTTCCGGAATCCAGTCCAATTTCAGCTCGTACATACCTTCGAGGCCAGTCCTATCCTGCACGGGCTGACGGATGAAACGCGACAACAACATGGCCAGAGTAGACATGGGCACCCGATTGGAATGAATCGAGCCCAGGATGTAGCGGTTACCCGGCCCGTCGGTGCCGTCCCTGGCTTCGGTAATCTTCAGCCCCCTGGGACTTACGACCAGGCCAGAAACGAAAGCTTCTTCGGTTCGTGGTGTAGCGCGAGTTGGAACCGCTCCGTGAGAAGTGCCTGCAACATCACGCGAAGCTGCGCTGTGGGTGTGTCGGGAGCGGCTTTGGCGTCGATATTAAAACGCACGGCGCGCGATTTGATCCAGCCCGGGCCGGAAATCTGGCAGTCGTTGTTGACGTTGAACGCAAAGCGCAGGCATTCGCTGAAGGTCGCATTGGCCAGTTGTACCTCACCGTGAACGGCGCTGCCGGGATTGGCCCGGTAGTCGCCTGGGCAAACGCTACGGCCTTGACCGATGCGACTTCGAACGTGGGCGCCGGGGATTGGGAAAAGCCGAGTATTGCCGAGAAGCAAACCGAGAGCGGCAGAAGGCGACTCCATGACTATGCTAAAAATAGCGATGCTAGGAAAATAGCAATGGGCTACCGCGTGCCGCCGGGCACGCCGCGCTGCTTGCGCGTGAGGATCTCACGCACGGCATAGATGCGGCGATCCTGGCTCTCGAAATAGGTCCGCATCATGATTTCGCCCATCAGGCCGGTGCTGAACATCATCATGCCGCCGAGCAGCAGCAAGGCGCCGGCGATCATCAGCGGCCCGTGGGCCATGACGATCTCGAATCCCAGCAGCTTCTTAATGGCGAGGTAGATCATGATGCCGCCGCCACAGGTAGTGGCCACCAGCCCCACGGTACCGAAGAAGTGCATCGGACGGGTGAAGTATTTCAGGAGAAATTTGATGGTGAGGATATCGAAGAGCACGCGGAAGGTGCGGCCGATCCCGTAGTGAGAACCTCCGGAGGTGCGCGGTGTGTTGCGGATGGGGACTTCCACGATGCGCGCCCCGTAGAAACTCGCCAGGGCGGGGATGAAGCGATGCAGCTCGCCGTAGAGGTTGACGTCTTTCAAGACCTCCGAGCGGTAAGCCTTGAATGTCGTTCCGAAATCGCGCAGTGCCACGCCCGAAGCTTTGGCCATCATCCAATTGGCGATGCGGGAAGGGATCTTGCGGAGAAGCGCATTATCGACGCGATGTTGGCGCCAGCCGCTGGCGATATCGTAGCCCTCGTCGATCTTCTGCAGCAGGGCGGGGATATCCTCGGGGGCATGTTGCAGATCGCCGTCCATCGCGATGATGACGTCGCCCTTGGATTCGTGAAAGCCCGCGGAGAGGGCGGCGGTCTGCCCGAAGTTGCGGCGCAGCCGGATGACTTTGAGGTGGCCGTCGGTTTCTACAAGGTTGGCGAGCAGTTCGAAGCTGCGATCGGTCGATGCGTCATCCACGAAGAGGATCTCATAGGGCCGCTTCACCTGCTCGAGGACCACGGTCAGGCGGTCGTAGAGCGGGAGGATCGAATGCTCCTCATTGTGAATCGGGATGACAATCGACAACATGGATGTGGAATTATCAGTGTAGCATCATGGATCGTGTTCCTTTCCAGGCAACTACCGCAGCCGCCGCGTACGACCACATACACTCGCTCCCGGTGGCGGTTCTCCTCGACAACGTGCGCAGCCTCTACAACGTAGGCGCGTTTTTCCGCACCGCCGACGCCGCCGGTGTGGAGCGCCTGCACCTTTGCGGAATCACGGGCCGGCCTCCGAAGCGGGCCATCGGCAAGACCGCGTTGGGCGCCGAAGAATCGGTTGCCTGGGACCACACCTGGGAACCGGTGCCGCTGTTGCATTCGGTTCGCGAGCGCGGATATGAAATCGCGGCGGTCGAGACGACGGTGCATGCGGTGGACTTGTTCGACTGGGCGCCGCGCTTTCCGGTCTGCGTGATTTTCGGTCACGAAGTGGACGGCATTCGCGCGGAAGTCTCGGCGCTCTCCGACACCCACGTGCGCATTCCCATGCTCGGCACGAAGCACTCGCTGAACGTGGCCACCGCCGGCGGAATCGTGATCTACGAGCTTCTACGAAAATACCGGGCCTTGGCGCCTGCGCTACGATAGAACTTGGCCCAGCCACTACCCCGCCTGCGACTGAATCTGGATTTCACGCCGTCTCCGGCGCCCGAGCATCCGGGGCTGTTCATCCGCGATCCGTTTCGTTTTTCCGAAAGGCTGCTGATTATTCCTCCCATGCTGGTGGAGTGCCTGCAGTGCTTCGACGGGCAGCATACGGATCTCGACCTGCGGGCTGCGCTGGTGCGGCTGACGGGCGACTTCGAAGTGGGACAACTCCAGCAGCACCTGATCGATACGCTCAGCGAAGCGGGGTTTCTCGAAGATGAGCGGTTCGCGCGGATGGAACAGGAGAGCCGGCGCGATTTTCGCGAAGCGGCGGTACGGCAACCGGCGCACGCGGGGTCGGCGTATCCGGCAGAATCCGGCGAACTGCGCGAAACCATGACGGAGTACATGTCCGGCGAGATACCGCTGCCTGCTGCCGACGGCAACCTGCTGGGAATTGCCGCGCCGCACGTCAGCCCGTCGGGCGGCTGGCAGTCGTATCGTGCCGCCTATCGGATGCTCGGCCCCGAGCATCACGACCGCACCTTCGTCATTCTGGGGACTTCCCACTATGGCGCGCCCGAGAGGTTCGGCCTCACACGCAAGAATTTCCTGACGCCGTTCGGCGAGGCGATGACCGACCAGCGTTTAGTGGACTGGCTGGCCGCCCGCGCCCCAGGCTCCATCGAGATGGAGGATTACTGCCACTCCTTCGAGCACACGGTGGAATTCCAGGTGGTTTTTCTACAGCAGGTGCTGGGGCCCAGTGTGCGGATCCTGCCGATCTTGTGCGGAGCGTTCGTGCACAGTCTTTTCGGCGGCGGCAGCCCGGAGCAGAATGACGGCGTGAGAGCGTTCCTGGAGGCGCTGGGCGAGTTGCACGATCGCGAGTCCGGTCGCTTGTTCTGGGTTCTCGGGGTGGACATGGCGCACATGGGAATCCGTTACGGAGACCAGTTCCAGGCGGAGGCGAACAGCGGCGAGATGGTGGCGGTGAGCGCCAGGGACGAGGCCCGCATCGCGCGGATCAAGGCGTCGGACGCGGCGGGATTCTGGGAGCTGGTACGCGAGAATCGGGACGATTTGAAATGGTGCGGCTCGTCGCCGTTCTACACGTTTTTGAAGGCCGTGCCACGGGCGCGCGGAGAGCTGCTGAATTACGAGCAATGGAACATCGATGAGCAGAGCGTGGTGAGCTTTGCGGGGATGGCGTTTTCGAAGTAGATCTGGCGCGGGCGCCTCTGTCAGGCACGACTGTCCGCGCCACGTCTACTGATTCTGCTTTTTCTCCGGGGTTGAGGGGTCGCCCAGTTTTTCGCCCGGACGAAGCAGCGTGGGAGGCTTTCTGGCAGGAGGCTTGGATGAGTCGGTGGCCTTCGCCTCGGCGGCCTTCTGGTCGTCAGCCTTCTTTCCTTCGCGCTCGGCCGGCGTCATGGCCTCCTCCACCGCCTTCTTCTCGCGGGCTTCCTTGGCTTCCACATCCTGGGTCCGCTTGCCCAGGTCGCCCTGCGCCAGTTCCAGGCTGTCGGTGGTGGTCTCGATCGCGGTCTTGAGCACGAAATCGTATCGCGCCAGGTCTTTGGGATTGCTGTCCTGGGCCTTCTGCAGGATGGGGAGCGCCTCCTTTTCGACCTTCTCGACCGCGCTCAAACCGGCGTGCATATCGACCTTTTTCGATAATGCGGAGTCCGTCACATCGTCGATCGCGTCGATGATCCTGGCGTAATCGTCGAGCGCGTCATGGATCAACAGGGAACGGCCGGCTTTGTCCTTGGCAAGAAGGCTTTTCACCAAGTCCACGCGCTGGCGTGCAAACTTGGCGTAGAGCGCCACGCGGGCGTTCGGCTCCTGTGCTTCCTTGATCTGGTCGATTTCGTCGGCGGTCAAAAAGTCGCGCTGCGCGGCTAAAGGCGCCGCCAGCAGTAAGCAGCAAACCAGGGTCTTCATTTGTGCTTGCCCTCCATGATTCCGAGCAGCAGGTCGTCATGCACCTGCTGCACCCGGGCCTTCACTTTGTCGAGCATCGGACGGTCATCGAATCCCATCGAGTCCTGAAACGATTGCAGCTTGCGGACCAGATCGCGGGTTTCCATTTCCGCCCTCTTGAACCACTTGGAGCTCTTGCGCGGATCCTTGCCGGTCTGTCTGAGGGACGTATCGGCCAGGTCCACCGATTCCATAATTTCGGCGATGGCGGCTTCGGTCTGGGGGTTGTCGCCCTTGTCGTAGGCGGAGCGGGCTGCCTGGTATGCGGCCATGGCGTTGTCCATGGCGAGTTGGGAGCGCTTCTCGAGATTGGGCTCGGCTTGGGCGCGTTTCAGGTCGGCGCCGAGAGAACCAGCCCACACCAGGCCCATCGCCACCGCGGGCAGCAGCCACCTTGTTCGCATCACCGCTTCTCCAGCTCCGTTTTGAGGATCCTCGCCCGCTGCCGCGCTTGAAATTCCTGGTCCGGGAACTTTCCTTCGCTGATGGAAAGAAAATGCTGATAGGCTTCCAGCGCCGGCTTCAACTGTCTGAGCTTGTCCAGAATGATCGCACGAAAGAACCAGTTTCCGGGGGTGTCGTCGCCGAGTTCGTGGGCCTTGGCGAAGGCTTCA
>Ga0335081_10009022_pt1 | contig 16018 bp, 11 predicted proteins | sample Lox_Sample_35_FD_206713 | JGI IMG/M metagenome (GOLD analysis project Ga0335081, IMG submission 206713) | Soil microbial communities from Loxahatchee National Wildlife Refuge, Florida, United States - Lox_Sample_3.5 | ecosystem: Environmental > Terrestrial > Soil > Wetlands | place: USA... | reverse complement strand
CGCTCGAAGTAATCGCTTCCGGCAAACGTGCGGGTGTTCGCGTTGCTCTTTGTCGGCTGATGGTGGGTCGCGATCGCGAAGCAAAAGGCCTTCGCCCTCACGACGGAAACGCGAACGAGATCGTTCCCCGCCTGGTGATGAATCGCCTTGAGGGATTTGAGTCCGGCGTCCCAGGCCGCGACGATCTCCTCGGGCGCCATCATGCTGGCGGCGCCCCCGGCCCGGGATGACATGTCAAAGAGAAGGCGCGGCGCAAAACCGCCCTACACCAGCGTCCAATCCCGGTTGTCGGTGCCAACGAAATGCGGGTTGATGGTTTCAAGGGTCCGCACCCGATCGATCAAGGTCTGCCGTTCGTTGGCCATGGCCGCCCGCTGGCTGGGGACGCCCCTCCCTCACAGCCGCTTGGTAAGGTAAATGCTTCCCCCCGCCGAAGAGTAGTTCCCCGCACCGTCGTTGAACCTTCGGTCCCACTCGGGCAACGGCAGGCGTTCCAGCAGATTCCTCGCCTCGCCCAGCTTAACGTTGACCAGGCAATTCAGCCAAAAGGTAATCGCGAAGCTCGAATTGTACATCAGTAATGCCCGCAGCAGATAGGCTTCATTCCAGAAGACGCCATTGAGCACCGTCTCTCGCTCATACTGGAAGGGGTACCGAATATCATGAAAATGGATGCAAACGCCCGGCGCCAGGACGGGCAGCACCTCGAACAGGATGGTGCAGAGGTCGCTGCCGGCTTTGATGACGTGGGACGAGTCGATGAAGAGCAGGTCGTTGGCCCGCAGCGCAGTGAAAATCCCCCGGTCAACCTCCTGCACGGGCCGCTCCAAAATCCGCACCTTCAGGAAATCCTCCGCCAGCAGGTTGCGCCGCAGGTTCCCGCAGTCCGGGTCGATGAACGTGAATTCCACCGCACCGCCCAAATGCAGCTCACTCGTATCGAGCATGCAGGCCGACGAATTGCCCGACCCGATCTCGATGATCCGCCGGGGGCGCAGCCGCCTAATCATGTAGTGCAGGATCGGAGCGTCATCGTACGAAAAGCTGTTGTTCTCGATGTTGAATCGCCTTCGTCTCTCCGGCGAATAAAACGGGGGCGTCTCCGCCATCGCCGCAAATTCCCTGAGCAACCGGATCTGCCCGGCGAGGTTGAGCCCGATCCCATGGAGCTCGGCGGATTTGGCGAAGATCGCGGGGGCTCTCTCGGTGACTTCCGCCAGGGAAGGCACGACGCTGTAGAAGTGGCCCGGGGGAAAGCTTTCCGGGATCGAGGGATGCGGCCACCGCCCCACCCTCACTACATCGTAACCGAATCTTCGCACAATCCGGCGAACCGATTGCCGCAGCGCCGTCATGATGGTGGATTCTGCCGGTGCTCCATTTTGTGTTCCCCAACGTCGCGATCTCATCCGCGACGCCGGGGGCGCGGCTTTCGACCGCGGGGCGATTATAGCCAGAAAATCTGACCGGTCAATTTGCCTGCCCCTGTATTCAGGCCTCCGGCCGCCGTCATCCGCCAAGATCCGCCGGCCAGCCTCGCCGTCCCCGGAAATCGCTCCCGCTCGCCTTCGTGGCGCGCAGCCTTCAACGGGAGCCCGCCGCCGGCGCGGCACCCGCTCGCATTTCCCGGCGCCAACACAACCGGCGAAGTCGACCTTCAGGATTAACCGCTGAGGTTGGTCGCGCCCGCCGGACCATGCTCCCGGCTGCCCCTGCCCCCATTGCCCAGCAGCCATTCCTCCGCTTCGCGAACCGACGGAAACACCGTCACGGGGATGCCGCGGTTGACCGCGACCGTCTCGGCAAACTTCATCAGATCCCCCTCGGCGTTGACGTCGACGTAGGCCACCGCTTCGAAGAATCCCTGCGCCCGGCTGCTTTCCTCCGCCGCGATCTGGAACACATCCATCGTGCCCAGGCGCGGCCCTTCGAGCCGCTCTTCAACCAGCACCCGAAAACAGCGCCGGGCGGTGCAGGCGCGGCGGATTCCCTCGAGGTAGCGCTTCACGGTTTCCGGATTGTTCAATCCGGTGACGATCGCGTGGAGATAGGTCGGCTTTGGGCTGATCGTGAGTTTGTACGGCATGGGCGCCTCCCGAGCGCGGGACCGGGTCAGCAGCCCCGGCCGATTGTGGTCCTGGCGGAGGGGTTTCTCGGGCACCTGGCGAGATTAGGGCACGCCAGCCACGGGGGAGCAATGCCCGAATTCCCCAATCCCAGCGTCTTTGCCCATCGACGGATTGGCCGCAACGGTACGGCGGCTTCCGCTGCGACTCAGTTCGTCTTGGCCACGCCGTTCGAAATCCAGACGACCATTTCTCCGGGACCGCGATTCGCCCACGCGAAATAGGGGATCGCCGTGAAATCCTGCTCGGTCCGCGTCTCCCTGCCCTGGCCGTCATGGCCCAGCGCCACCGCCCGGCCGTTGATGACCGCGACTCCATTCAGCAAGTCGGGCTTGAACTCGGACGTCAGCGGCGCGTCGTCCCGCAGCACCAGGTTGCGCACGTGCCCTTCCGGATTGTCCGGCCACTCGGCGCAATACACGAGCGGGCCGCGTTCCAAGGCCACCCGGCCGCGGTCGGCCGCCACCGCCGCGTTCGCCACCACGCGACGCACCGGCATGGGCAGGGAAACCTCGATGACATCGCCGTGCTTCCACTCGCGGTCGAGGCGGACATAGCCGCGCTGGAGCGTCAGCCCTACGGCCGCACCGTTAACCTTCAGCACCGCGGGCTCCGCCGCCTTGTCCTGGTAACGGTAGAGATCGCCCGGCACCGGTTCCTCGTGCGCCCAGCCGGGAATGCGCACGTTGATCGTGAAGCGCGCGCGCTGATCGGGGCTCACCGTGATCCGCACGGCGCCGTCCCACGGGTAGCGGGTGTCCTGCACCAGGTTCACCGTCCGGCCGCAGTCCAGTTTGATCTCGGCGGTGCCGCCCACGAAAAGGTTGATGTACAGCGCGTCGCCCGCCTGCGCATAAACGTAGCCCGGAACGGAAGCGAGGAAGCGCGTGATGTTGCCCGGGCAGCAGGCGCACCCGAACCAGGGGCTCCGCTGGTAACCGCCCTCCGATTCGAGCGGGTTGGGATAGAAGAACGATTTGCCGTCGAGCGAGACCCCCGAGATGAGACCGTTGTAGAGCGTCCGCTCGAGCACATCGGCGTATCGGGCGTCACCGTGGAGCAAGAACAGCCGCTGATTCCAGAAATCATTGCCCACGGCGGCGCAGGTTTCGTTGTAGGCGGTCAGGTTGGGCAATTCGTAATTGGCCCCAAAGGCTTCGCCCTCGGGGCGGGCACCGATGCCGCCGGTGACATAGAGCTTCATTGTCACGACATTTTCCCAGATCCGGTCGATTGCCTCCACGTAGGCCGTGTCGCCGGTGAGCGCCGCCACGTCGGCCATGCCGGCATACATGTAGGTGGCGCGCACGGCGTGCCCGACCGCCTCCGTCTGGTCCACGACCCGCAGGTGCGCCTGGCCGTAGTCGCCGCCGCCCGGTCCGCGTGCGTCCAGAAAGAACTTGGCCAGCTTGAGATAACGTGCGTCGCCCGTGACCCGGTAGAGCTTGACCAGACCCATCTCGACAATTTGATGCCCCGGCCATACGCTCCGCCGGCCCGGCCCGAAGGTTCGGTCCAGCAGATCGGCGCTCTTGAGCGCCACGTGGAGCAGCGGCCGCTTGCCGGTCGCCTGGTAGTGCGCCGCCGCGGCTTCGTAGAGGTGGCCGAGGTTGTACAGTTCATGACTCAGCTTCTCCTCGTTCTCCCAGCGGTGTTCGCCCGCCCACTTGTGCGGATGGACGGGATCGATGGTGCGCGTGGTGTAAAGGTAGCCGTCCCGCTCCTGGGCCGCGGCGATCTTGGCAATTAAGCCATCCACGTAGGCGTCCAGCCTGGGATCGGGACGAACGCTTAGGGCGTAGGCGGCGCCCTCGATCACCTTGTAGAGGTCCGTGTCGTCAAAGGGAAAACCAGGCGGTGTCTTGTCCTTGACTTCCTCCCCCCGCAGCACGGCCGCCGCGCGCTCGAAGTTGTAGAGGCGCCCGGTCTCCTCGCACTTCTGAAAGGCGAACGGAATCGTCACCGTCCGGTTGATCTCGATGCGCGGCGCCCAGAAGACGTCGTTGAAATGCACCGCGGTGAACGGCACCGGCTTGACCGGGTAGTCCCGTGGTGGGTGCGGCGCTTCGGCCGCCGGGTTGTCCGCCCGGAGGCAGGCGGCCAATCCCAAGAGAACGCCGGCGATTGTCCCCCATCCCGCCGGCCCGATGCGCCGCGCCACGAGCTTGTTCATGGCTCCGAGCACAAGCAGATCGGCTGCGAAGACAAGACTCCGCTGCCGGCCCGGCCGTCATTCGCCTTGCCCGCCGCGGCGACAGGCGCATAACCGTTGCCCTCCGGCATGAACATCCAACCGACCAAGCCCGCGTTTCTGCGCCTGTGCGAGCAGGGCAACGTCGTGCCGGTTTACGCCGACCTCATGGCCGATTTCGAGACGCCCGTCTCCGCCTATGCCAAGCTCAAGGCCGCCGGCCCCGCCTACCTCCTGGAGTCCATCGAGGGAGGCGAGTACGTTTCCCGGTATAGCTTCATCGGCTGCCGGCCGCGCCGGGTCTTCGCCTGCTACGCGCAGACCACCGAGATCCGCGAGCCCGGCCGCCCTCAGCGGCGCGTCCCGACCCCGCACGATCCCCTCAAGCTCATCGAGGAGGAAATTGCCGGCTACCGCCCCGTGCCCGTCGCGGGCATGCCGCGCTTCATGGGTGGCGCCGTCGGCTATCTCGGCTACGAATATATCCATCGCGTCGAGCCGACCGTGCCCGAGGCGGCGCGCGACGAACTCGGCCTGCCCCTCGTCTATTTCATGCTGTCGGACACGCTCCTGATGTTCGACCGCGCGAAACAGACGCTCCGCCTCTGCGTCAACGCTCACGTGCGCCCGCCCGCGGGCGGTCGCGCCTCAAAGCGGACGGGGCCCGGCGCCGCGTATGACGCCGCCGTGGCGGAACTGCACCACCTCCACGACCTGCTCAGCGAGTCGCGCGAACTGGCGCCGTCCGCCTTGGTCGAACCGGCGCGGATTGACGTGCCGCCGTCCAACTTCACGCGGGCAGCCTTTGAAAAAATGGTCGACGACGCCAAGGAGTACATCCGCGCCGGCGACATTATCCAGGTCGTGCTGGCGCAGCGCTTCGCCCGGGAGTTCAAGAAGACGCCGCTCGATCTCTACCGGGCGTTGCGCACGGTCAATCCCTCGCCCTACATGTTTCTGCTCGACACGGGCGACTTCGCGCTCGTCGGCGCCTCGCCTGAGGTGCACGTGCGGGCGACGGACGGCCGCGTCGAAATCCGCCCGATCGCCGGCACCCGCCGCCGTGGCGACAGCGTCACCGAGGACCTCGCGCTCGAAAAGGAACTCCTCACGGACGACAAGGAGCGCGCCGAACACCTGATGCTGGTCGACCTCGCCCGCAACGATATCGGCCGCGTCTGCCGCTACGGCACCGTCACCGTTCCCGAGTTCATGGTGGTGGAACGTTACTCGCACGTCATGCACATCGTGTCGCAGGTGGAGGGCCGGATGGCTCCCGACAAGACCGCGTTCGATCTCATGCGCGCCACCTTTCCCGCCGGCACGGTCAGCGGCGCCCCGAAGATTCGTGCCATGCAGATCATCGCCGAACAGGAGCAGCTTCAGCGCAGTTTCTACGCCGGTGCGCTCGGCTATTTCAGCTACGACGGCAATCTCGATTCCTGCATCACGCTGCGCACCGCCCTGCTCAAGGACGGCAAGGTGTACATCCAGGCGGGCGGAGGCATCGTCGCCGACTCCGTGCCCGCCGCGGAGTACCAGGAGAGCGTCAACAAGGCCTCGGCGCTGCTGAAAGCTGTGGCTATCGCCGCGGCGCTCTGAGCGTGGCGCCCGCGGCTGGAGGGACGCGTTCCCGCGCGTCCTCTCAGGGCGCAATGCCATTCCTATCGCCTGTCATTGCGACAAGTCCTGCCCGGCGGGACGACGGCGCAATCCCGCTGAATCCTTAGAGGCCGGCCTTGCGGACCCGCCAGGCGGACGACGCTGATGAGCCGCGACGACTCTCGTCATCCCTTGAATGACAAAGAGCGCCTGCCTCCGCACCCTTTGTCAGCTATTTGATGACCGTCCGGCGGCGGGCTCCGGCTCGCAAGGATCGGACGTAACAGCTGCGTTACTCATCCGGCGTTGGCTTCGCCCGCCGGCTGCCGTTTCGTGCGCACGTGTGCCGGTGCGGCCGTTTCCACGTGGCCGGGACGCTTCGTCCCAAACGCGCCGATTCGGCACCATTTCCGCATGAAACCGAGCCGAATTCACGCCCGCCCGCCCGCCAGCACAGTGGACTCTCCAAGCCACCCCCCAAGACCTAGAGTGGAATACATTAAGCTACAGCATACCGGAGAGCCGTGCGATTAGCCCGCTTCATACTTGATGTAAGTTTGTCTCCAACGACTTGTTTAACCGTCTAATCATTGAAATAGATCCCATCTATGGCACCGTACCACAGATACAGTCCGAAGCCGGTTGCCGTTGCTGCCGGTGAATCGGCCCGCGCCCAAGTTGATGACCTGGCGCCACCCGCCCCGACGATGGATGCGCCGCCCTCGTTTCTCGAGCGGCCTGAGAGCCCCCCGGTGGAACCTGATCCCCTTGAGCGCAGTGGCCTGCAACTCTACCTTCAAGAGATCGCCAAGACTCCGTTGCTGACAATCGCGGAGGAGATCGGGCTGGCCCGCCGCATCCGGCGCGGCGACCGGGCGGCCCGCAATCACATGATCAAGGCCAATCTACGCCTGGTCGTGAAGATCGCTCACGACTACAAGGATTTTGGCCTCCCGCTGCTCGATCTCATCAGCGAGGGCAACATTGGCCTCATCAAGGCCGTCGAGCGCTTTGACCCACGCAAGGGCGGCAAGCTCAGCACCTATGCCGCCTGGTGGATCAAACAATCGATCAAGCGCGCCCTCGCCAACCAATCGAAAACCATCCGCCTGCCCGTCCATCTCGTCGACAAGATCTCCAAGATGCGCCGGACCGCCATGGCCCTCGCCGAGGAGTTCGGCCGCGAGCCGACAGACGAAGAGGTGGCGATGGAGCTCGGCATTCCGGTGAACAAGGTCGCCCACCTCAAATCGGTCAGCATCCGCCCGACCTCCCTCGACGCCCCCATCGGCGAAGATGGCGATTCCGCCACATTCGGCGAGATCGTGGGCGATGAAAACGCCGCCAGCCCGTACGAGAACGTCCGGGAGCACAATCTTCGATCAGACCTCAACCGCATGATCAATTCGCTCGACCGGCGGGAAGCCGACATCCTCCGGATGCGTTTTGGACTCGACGGCCACGACGAGCTGACCCTCGAGGAGGTGGGCAAGAAGTTCAAGGTGACGCGCGAGCGCGTCCGCCAGCTGCAGAACCTCGCCCTGCAGAAGATCCGCAAGCTCATGGCCAAGAATGAGGCCCAGCGGACCGTCGAGGAGATTGAGCAGGACGAGCGTCTGCGCAAGCGCATGGAGGTCCTGCGCGAGTTCTTCGAAAGCAAAGCAATGAAGCGAGCCGGGAAGAACTGACGCACAGCCTCCTCGGACTCAAGCCGGCAGCTTCCTGCCGGCTTTTTTTGTCGGTGAAGGTCCGGCCCGAACGCCGCCGGCGGGCTGCCGGCTCGACAGCCGCGGCGGAAGCCCGCACATTCCGCGCACACTCATCGCGATGATGTCGCAAAACCTCCGCCTGCGTTTCGTCGTGACAGTCCTGACCGCCGCCGGTCTTGCCCGCGCGGCCACGTTCGACGAGGCGCAGGCACTCTACCGGACGAAGCGCTACGCCGAAGCTCGGGTGGTCTTCGAACAGGTCGCTGCCGCCGAACCGGGCAACGCCGAGGCGGCCTATCATCTTGGCGAGCTTGCGCTCATGCGCAACGACGAGGCGGAGGCCATCAAATGGTTCGAAAAGGCGGTGGCCCTGATGCCGCGGTCGGCGTCGTATGTTCAGGCGTTGGGCGACGCCTATGGTCTGGCCGCGCAGAAGGCCGGCCTGTTCTCGAAACCCGGCCTCGCCCGGAAATGCCGCCTCGCCTACGAAAAGGCCGTCGCGCTCGAGCCCGACAATATCAGCGCCCGATATGCCCTTTTCACGTTCTACCGGCAGGCGCCGGCCATCGCCGGCGGCGGATTGGACAAGGCGCGGGCACAGGCTGTGGAGATCCGAAAGCGTGATCCGGTCCGCGGCACCATCGCGCTCGCCGAAATCAGCGTCATTGAGAAGAAGTACGACGACGCCTTTGACGCTCTCGCCGCCCTGCGCCGCAGTCATCCGGAGTGCTGGGATGCCGCGTATCAGGTGGGCCGGACTGCGGCGATGAGCGGGCAGCGGCTCGACGACGGCGCAGCCGCCCTGAAGGCGTACCTGGCCCACACACCGGACGAAGACCAAGCTCCGCTCTGGGCCGCGCACTGGCGGCTCGGACAGATCCTTGAGAAGAAGGGCGACGCGCCCGCCGCTCGAACCGAGTACGAGGCCGCGCTCAAACTCAATCCGACCCAACCGCAGCTTCTCGAGGCCATGCAGCGGGTGAAATAGGACGCGGCCCCGGACGCAAGGCAGCCGAGCGGGGTTGGCCACGTTGCGCGGTTCTTCAGACCGCGCGTCGCCCCCAAGCCGCCGAAACTCCGCGCCAACTCAGACCGGCAGGAGCCTGCGGGCACCCCGCCCGCATCTTGCGCGCCGCCTTGCCGGAGCGCGGTTCGATGGCATCTTTCCGTCATGTCGGATAACGCGGTCACCGCCCGGCGCGTCGCTCACCCTCCCGCCGACCGCCCGGTCCTCATCTACGACGGTACGTGTACCTTCTGCCTCCGCTGGATCGAACGGTGGCGGGCGGCGGCGGGCGGCCGGCTGGACCTTGTCCCGGCGCAAACTGCGGCGGGTCACCTTCCAGAGATTCCAGCAGCCGATTTCGACCGCGCCGTGCAGTGGATCGACACCTCCGGGCTCGTTTCTTCCGCGGCGGGCGCCTTTTTTCGCGCGCGCGCCCTTGCGCTGCGTCGCACTTGGCTGCTGGCCGCGTACGAGCGCGTTCCTGGCTTTGCGCCGGCCGCCGAGGCTGTCTATCGATTTGTGGCCAATCACCGCCCCCTGCTCTCCTGGCTGACGCGGATCCTGTGGGGCGCCGATGTGTGCCGGCCCACCTTCGGCCTCAGTACGTGGGTCTTTCTCCGGTTGCTCGGCGCCGTCCACCTGGTCGCCTTCGCCTCGTTTTGGTCCCAGCTCAACGGCCTGATCGGCCCGGACGGCCTCCTGCCGGCCCAGCGGTATTTCGACGCGCTGCGCGCCCCGCTTGGCGCGGCGCGCTACTGGGAGTTGCCCACGCTCTGCTGGCTGTTTGGCGGCAGCTGGTTTCTCCACGTCCTGTGCGGTGCCGGCGTGGCGCTGGCGGCGGCCCTCATCGCCGGGTGGGCGCCCGCCGTCTGTCTGGGGCTGTTGTGGGCGGACTACCTGTCGCTCAGCGCCGCCGGCCAGGTCTTCCTCAACTATCAATGGGACGCGCTGCTGCTGGAAACAACGCTGCTCTCCCTCTTCCTCGCCCCCTGGTCCTGGCGCACCTGGCGGGTGCAGGCGGACCCGCGGCGCCTGTCCCGCTGGCTGCTATGGTGGCTGTTCGCGCGACTCATGTTGCTCTCGGGTGCCGTCAAGCTCCTCAGTGGGGATCCAACGTGGCGCAACCTCACTGCGCTTTCTTACCACTTCGAAACGCAGCCGCTGCCAACCTGGATCGGCTGGTACGCCCACCAGTTCCCCGCCTGGGCCAAGCAGGCGTCATGCGGCATCATGTTCGCGATCGAGCTGAGCGCCCCTTTGCTGCTCGTGCTGCCGCGGCGGGCGCGCCACCTCGGCGCAGCGCTGCAACTCGGCCTGCAGGCGCTCATCGCGCTCACCGGCAACTACACGTTCTTCAACCTCCTGGCGGCGGCGCTGGCCTTGTTGTTCATCGATGATGCATTTTGGCGGAATCGGTGGAAGCGGATCGGCCGGCCCCGGCCCGAGCGCGGCGCCGGCGCTGCCGCCCGCTTGGTCCGCTGGTGCCCCCGCCCATTGCTCGTCCCCGCCGCCGCGACCGCCTTCGGCCTGACGGGGATCGTCACACTCGCGACGCTGTTTCCGGCCCAGCGCGCGCTCCAGGCCGCGACCGCCCTGCCCGACGCCCTCTCGCCCCTCCGCAGCTTCAACCGCTACGGATTGTTCGCGGTCATGACCCGGGAACGACCTGAGATCGTCATTGAGGGAAGCAACGATGGTCGCTCCTGGCTGCCCTACGAATTCAAGGCCAAGCCTGGCGATTTGCGGCGCCGGCCCGGTTTCGTGGCTCCCCTTCAGCCGCGGCTCGACTGGCAGCTCTGGTTCGCTGCCCTCGAGAGTCCCGCCGAGAATCCGTGGGTGACACGCCTCTGCGTGCGCCTGCTGCAGGGCTCGCGGCCAGTCCTGGCCCTTTTCGCCTCCAATCCGTTTCCCGACCGGCCGCCCCGGGAGGTCCGCGCCGTGCTGTACGAGTATCGCTTCACCAACCGCGCCACCCGCGCCGCCAGCGGATGCTGGTGGGACCGCACGCCGGTCGATTTCTACGTTCCCCCCATCTCGCTGCGCTGAACGCATTTTTCTCGCCCCCTCGCCGGCTCTGCCTCTCGCTTGCCGGCATGGCCGCGGCCAAAGAGCAATTTCTTCGTCTGCTGGGTGAAAGCGTCGCAGCGCACCGCCTGGTCAAACTCACGCTTGGGGGGTACCACGGGCCAGACGCCACGCTTCGCAACCTGCACGTGCGCCCCGTCGCGCTGCGCGCAGGACCGCATTTGTCGTTCGTCTGGCGGCACGCCAGCCGCGACATCACGGCGAACCATCCGCCCGCCGCGGCGCTCGAGCTGCTTGCGCCGCTCATTGGCGGCGATTTTGGCACCGCGCACCTGTTTACGACGATCCAGGATGCCCAGCTCGAATTCGCGGCGGACGGATCCGCCCGGCTCAAGCTTCGGGCCCACGAACCCGTCGCGCCCCCGTCGGAAGCGCACGACCGCCCGAAACAGCATCTCATCGGGGCCCGCAACCCTTGGTTGCACGAGCTCGGCGTGACCACCGCCGCCGGCGCGCCGCGCGAGGGCATGGCGGCGAAGTTCAAACAAATCAACCGTTTCACCGAACTGCTGGCACCGCTGCTGGAGGATGCGCCCCTGCCGGCCGACCGGCCGGTCGAGGTCGCCGACATGGGCTGCGGCAAAGGCTATCTGACGTTTGCCGTGTGGCAGCATTTCCACGATCACGCGCGGCAAAAAGCGCACGTCCGGGGCATCGAACAGCGCACCGATCTCGTCGAGTTGTGCAACCGCGTCGCCCGCCAGTGCGGGTGCGGCGGTCTCGAGTTTGCCGCCGGCTCGATCGCGGCCACGCCCTTGGGTCCACTCGACGTGCTCATCGCCTTGCACGCGTGTGACACCGCCACCGATGACGCCGTCGCCCAGGGCGTCGCCGCCGGCGCCGGCCTCATTGTGGTTGCGCCGTGCTGCCACAAGGAGGTCCGCCCGCAGCTTGCCGGCCCGGCCGAGCTCCGGCCGGTGCTGCGCCACGGGATCTTTCACGAGCGCCAGGCGGAGTTCCTGACGGACGCCCTGCGCACCCTGCTGCTCGAATGGGCGGGCTACGACACCCGCGCGTTCGAATTTATCTCCACTGAACACACCGCCAAGAACCTCATGATCGCCGCGGTGCGCCGCCCCCAAGCGGCCGACCGGGATGCGGCCGCCCTGCGCGTGCGCGCGCTCGCCGCCGCCTACGGGGTGCGCACCCAGCGTCTCGCCGCCCGCCTCGGCTTTCCCCTCGCGCCGTGACTCGAACCCCTGGGCAACCTTGTCATCTTGTGGCCGCCGTCCTCCGCGGCGCGGGCCGCAGCGAGCGTGAAGGAGTTTGTAACATATTACGTTACAAACCCCTCTTCCGGCCAACGCCGTGACCTGGACCGACATCGATTGGGCGGCGCTGGATCGGCTGCGCGGGCGATTTCTGCGCGGTGCCGCGGGCCACGAAGCCTACTGGACGTCGCCGGGCGACCTGGCGAACTATGATTTCACCTTTGGCGAACGCATCGGGTGGAAATGGGACGCCGTCTTTCGCGAGCTCGACCTCCGGGGCTGGAAACCTTCATGCGCAGCCATGTTTGACCGTGAACATCCCTCCGCGTCGGTCGATCGGAGCGGCCCGGCGGTCCTAGACTGGGGTTGCGGCAGCGGCGTGGCGGGACGCCGCGTGGTGCGCTGGCTCGGCGCCGACCGTGTGGCGGTTCTGCGGGTCTGGGATCGCTCCGCCCTCGCCGCCGGCTTCGCGGCCGGCGCCGCGCACGCCTGCTTTCCCGGGCTAACTGTCGAACAGCTGACGCCCGGCTTCTTCGCGGGCAACGAACCCATCGGCGTGCTGGTGATTAGCCACGTCCTCAACGAACTGCCGGCCGGGGATCTGCGGGCGTTGCGCGGATTGGCCTCGCGTGCCAGCGTCATCCTCTGGGTCGAGCCCGGAACGCCCGAGGTGAGCCGGGCGCTGATCGAGATCCGGGAGCAGCTTCGCGGGCGTTATCGCCTGATCGCGCCCTGCACTCACCAAGCGGAGTGCGGCCTGCTCGCGTCCGCCCACGCCCGTCATTGGTGCCATCACTTCGCGGCGCCGCCTCCGGCGATCTTTGCCGATTCGAACTGGGTGAAATTCGGCCAGCGGGCCGGCATCGACCTGCGGAGCCTGCCCTACAGTTTTCTCGCGCTGGAGCGCACGGCGCGGGGCCCGGCGCCGGCGGGCGCCGCCGATCTGGCACGCGTCATCGGCGAACCCCGTGTGTACAAAGGATTCGCCAAAGTGCTGAGCTGCGACGCCGCCGGTGTCCGCGAGCTCACCCTGCAAAAGCGCGACGCACCCGAGCTTCTGCGGGAACTCAGGCGCCCCGCCAATCCTCTCGTCGTTCACTGGACACGCGAGGGCGACAAGGTGGTTGGCGGCGAGCTGCTGCCCGGCGTCAGGGGCCACGGCAGCAATTGGGTTGAGCGTCGCGCTTGACTCGCCGGGCGTCGTTGGGAACATCCAAGCCCTTCCTGATCCGACCTTATGAGCCAGCAATACAACAAAGTGATCAAACGCCGCCGTCACCTCGCCTATCAGAAACGCCGCAAGGCGCGGGCCCGGCAGGCCAAGGCGGCCAAGACCTGATGGTCAGCGTCTTCGACGAGCCGCGGCGCCGCGCCGCGGCTCTCTTTTTTTCCGGTCCCGACGCGGCGAAGTCCTCCGATGATCAAAGTCAGCCTCATTTCCCTCGGTTGCGCCAAGAACCTCGTCGACAGCGAGATCATGGTCGGCCACCTGCACCAAGCCGGCATGCAGGTCGTGCCCGACGCCGCGGCGGCTGATGTCGTGATCGTCAATACCTGTTCGTTCATTGACTCGTCGAAGGAGGAGTCGATCGGCCACATTCTCACGGCGCATGAACAGCGCGGCCTGCGCAAGCGCCGGCAGGCGCAGAAACTGATTGTCGCCGGCTGCATGGCGCAGCGCTTTGCGCGCGAACTGCCCGGCGCGCTGCCCGAGGTCGACGCCTTCATCGGCCTCGACCAGATCACCCGCGTCGCGCCCATCATCGAGGGCCTCTTCCTCCGGGACGGCGGGTCGACGGACGTGCCGGTGAATTTCGTCACGCCGCGCTCCACGTACGTGCCCGACTACGACACGCCCCGCTTCCGCCTCACGCCGCGTCACTACGCGTACGTGAAGATCGCCGAGGGCTGCAATCATCCCTGCACGTTCTGCATCATCCCGCAGATCCGCGGCCGGCACCGCAGCCGCACGGTGGCGAGCGTGGTGACCGAGGCGCGTGCCTTGGTGGCCGAAGGCGTGCGGGAGCTGAACCTCATCTCGCAGGATACGACATTCTTTGGCATGGACACCTGGGCGGAGCGGCCCGGCCCGCGCTCCCCCGCCGAGTCGGCACGGGGCGCGGCGCTGACCACGCTGCTGCGCCAGCTCCAGGCGATCGAGGGCGACTTCTGGATCCGCCTGCTTTACACCCACCCGGCCCACTGGAGCGACGAGCTCATCCGCACCATCGCCGAATGCCCGAAGGTCGCCCGCTACGTGGATATGCCGCTCCAGCATATCAGCGACCGCATGCTCGATCGGATGCAGCGGGAGACGAACGCAGCTTTCATCCGCGATCTCATCGGCCGCATCCGGGCCGGCATCCCGGGCATTGCGCTGCGCACCACCTTCATCGTCGGCTTTCCGGGTGAGACTGAATCGGACGTGGATGCGCTGTGTGAATTCATCCGCGCGACACGGTTCGAACGCCTCGGCGTGTTCCGCTACTCGCGGGAAGAAGGGACGCGGGCCGCCAAGCTGCCCGGCCAAGTTCCGGCGAAAGAAAAGGAGCGGCGCTGGCGCCGGGTCATGGCGCTGCAGAAGGACATCGCGGCCGGTATCAGCCGCCGGCAGGTCGGCCGCACCCTCCGCGTACTGGTCGAGGAGCCGGGGGTGGCGCGGAGTGAGGCCGACGCCCCGGACATCGACGGCCGGGTCTACGTCTCCCGTTTCCTACCGGTGGGCGAGTTCGCCGACGTCGCCATCAAAGGTCATCACGAGTACGACCTGCTGGCCCTGCCGCCCGGCGAGCGCCCGGTCGAATATAAGGTTGCGCGCCAGGCGCAATGACATCTGCCCGGCGCGGGCCAGGACCCAATGCGCGGGCAGAACGCAAATCGACACGAGCCGCGACACTGCGAACGACTGGGGCCGCCGATGAAAAGCGACTTATTTCCGGCCTTCAAAGAGTGGGAGGTGATTGTTGCAGCACTCGGCTCCGGCGCGCAGACGCTCATCCTGCGCAAAGGTGGTATCGTCGAGGACGAGGGCGGCTTCCGTCCCAAGGCGGGACGATTCTGGCTTTTTCCGACCACCTTCCACGGCCAACGCACCCGGCTCAAACCCGCCGCCTTTGCGCGGGCGCCGATGCCGGCCGTCGCGCTCCATGGCGACATCACCCTGCGCTATGCGGCCGAGACGGTCTGCAGTTCATTTCTGACCGATTGGAGCGTGGTGGTCCGGCTCGACCCCTATCACCTCTGGACCGAGGCCACGATTCGCGAGCGCTATGACCGGGCCCGGCCCCCGGGCGTGCATGCGATGATCGTGCGCGTGCACCGGTTGCGCACTCCGCTCGCGTTCCCCCGGACCGCGGCGATGCGCGGCTGTCGGTCGTGGATCGAACTGCCCTACGATCCCGCCGACCTTCCGTCGGAACCGGTGCTGACCGAAGCCGCGTTTGCTGCGCGCCGGGAGGAATTCCGGGCGATTTGGTGAACCGGTGGCTTCGCGCGCGCCGGACGGCGGGATCGCTCACATCGCCGACATCTGGCTGGCGCTCGCGAGCACGTCCGCGGATGGCACGATCACAAGGCCGCGGGACGCACCGTCGACCAGGTAGCGAACGCAGATGCCCAGCACATGCCCTTGGGTGTCGAAAACCGGGCAGCCCAAGACATCCCCCAACGAGTCCGTGCTGAACAGCAGCATCCGCCGCGGCCGTTCAATGATACCCGTGACCGTGGAGGGCCGGATGACGGGAGTCCGCTGCAATGCCTCCGACAGCCGCGACAAGTGGTAATAACTTCCAAGCAGCATGGCCGCCTCCGGCGCCTCGCCCAAGTTGACACAGGTGAACGTACGCCCCCCGCTCAGCGGATGCTCCGGCCCGAGGAACGCCAGATCGCGGGTCGCATCCCGCCACACCACCCGGGCCGGCACCTCCGTGCCATCGGCCAGCTGCAGCCTCACGTCTTTCAATTCCGACGACTCCAGATCCACCGGCATCGCCGGTGGCGCCAGTTGCGGCCGCACCGCGTCAAAGAGGAACTTCGGTTCGATCGCACTGAGCGAGGTGACGGTCAACCCGTCCGAGGCGAGCACCGTG
>Ga0335081_10009021_pt1 | contig 16019 bp, 17 predicted proteins | sample Lox_Sample_35_FD_206713 | JGI IMG/M metagenome (GOLD analysis project Ga0335081, IMG submission 206713) | Soil microbial communities from Loxahatchee National Wildlife Refuge, Florida, United States - Lox_Sample_3.5 | ecosystem: Environmental > Terrestrial > Soil > Wetlands | place: USA... | reverse complement strand
GAAGACCGGGAGAACTACGCCGATCTTGCGGCCGCAACCTTCGCCAGCCATGGCTGTGAAATCAAGCGATTGAAATGCCGCAACGAGCGCGAGGTCATGAACCTGGCTTGCCTGGTGGGGCGGGAGGCGATGCCGCAGTTTGAAGCCGATGTCTTCGAGGTCGCCAAGCAGTTCGATAACAACTTCGCCCTCGACTACAACGGGCCGTGGGCGCCGCACAACTTCGCGAACGTCGATCTTGAACTTTAGCGATCGAGGGAGGACGCAATGTTCGTCGTCGATGACCTCCTGATGGCCCCAGCCCATGGTTTGCTCTGGATCTTCCGCGAGATTCATCAGGCGGCCCAGGAGGAAATGGTTACAGATGCCGAATCCATTACCGCGGACCTCAGCGCGCTTTACATGCGGCTGGAGACCGGAAAGATCACCGAGGAAGAATTCGAAGCGGAAGAGAAGCGGCTGCTCGAACGTCTGGACAAGATACAACAGCGCGGCCAGGCAATTGGATAGGAACAGCGGGGAGCGGCGCGGAGGCCATAGGCTGTGAACGGAAGCGTGGAGGAGGTGGAGGAGTACGTCACACCCACGAGCGATCGGGGGACTCCAGGTTTCTTATGCCCGCGGAACCTGCAACTGCTCATCTTCGGCGGCAAAGGCGGTGTGGGAAAAACCACCTGTGCGGCGGCCGCAGGGCTGCGCTTGGCGGCGCGAATGCCGCAGTCGTCGTTGTTGCTGGTTTCGACCGATCCAGCCCACTCTCTTGCCGATAGTCTGGCCGATCTGGCTCCGCCGGCCAATCTGAGGGTCCTGGAACTCAATCCGCAAGAATACCTGGCCGATTTCAAGTATAGGCACGGCGACCAACTGCGCCAGATCGCATCCCGAGGGACCTTTCTTGAGGATGAAGAGATCAAGCGCTTTCTGGATCTTTCTTTACCTGGCCTCGATGAAATGATGGCTTTCCTGGAAATATCGGCGTGGGTGGAAAGGGGCGCCTACGACTGCATCGTGGTCGATACCGCTCCTAGCGGCCATACCCTGCGACTGCTCGCGATGCCGCAGTTCCTGCGGAAATGGGTGAGCATGCTGGAGACGCTCCTGGCCAAGCACCGCTATATGAAGTTAACCTTTGCCCGTTCCTGCGAGCGCGACGATCTGGACGACTTTCTGGATGAATTGACCCAATCCACGATGCGGATGGAAGGCGTGCTTCAGGATTCCAGCCGCTGTAGCTTCGTTCCCGTGATGCTGGCCGAAGAAATGAGCCTGCGCGAAACCGTCGCCATCGTGAGAGAGGCGGACCGGCTTAAGCTTCCCATTCGCGAGATCGTCGTCAACAAGCTGTATCCCGATAGTCAGTGTCCGGTTTGCCGCGAGGAATACTACCTTCAGAGTTGTGAGCTCATAGATCTGTTTCGTAACTCCGGCTTGACCCGCTTTGCGCTCTGGGGAATCCCGCTGCACGCCGAGGAAGTTCGAGGGCAAGTTGCATTGCAGTCCTTTTGGCAGGAAGCCAGGCGGCTTCGCGAGCCTCCTGCGGCAGTTCCGCAACCCAAGCGATCGCTCGCGATCCAGGTGACGGCCGGCATTCCGTCCCCTCCACCGGGAACTACTCTGCTTATCTTTGCGGGCAAGGGCGGTGTGGGAAAGACCACGTTGGCATGCGCTACCGCCCTGGGTTTGGCTAAGCGCGCGTCGGACCAAAGGGTGCTGCTGGTTTCTACCGGGCCGACCCACTCGCTGTCCAACTGTCTGGAGATGCCTATCGACTCCCAGCCGCAATGCGTGCTCCCCGGCGTCACCGCTGTGGAGATCGATGCCGAGGCGGAATTCGAGGCTTTGAAACGACAGTACGCGGGCGATATTGAGAGCTTCCTCGAAACCCTCTCTGGCAATGTTGACCTGGCATTCGATGGCGACGTGCTGGAGCGATTTCTCGATCTTTCTCCGCCGGGGCTAGACGAGGTGATGGGCCTGACGCGGGTCATGGCCCTTCTCGCCTCCGGCAAATTCGACCGGTTGGTCCTGGATACGGCGGCAACGGGGCACCTGATCAGGCTCCTGGAGCTGCCAGAAATCATCGACCAATGGCTTAAGGCGTTCTTCGATCTATTTCTAAAGTATCAATCGATCTTCCGGCTGACGGAGTTTTCTCGCGAGCTGGTGAGCATGTCGAAGAACCTCAAGAAGCTGCGGCAGTTGCTGAATAATCCGGCGCAATGTGCGCTGTATGCGGTAAGTATTCCTACCGATATGGCCTTTGAGGAGACCTGCGACTTGCTCGCCGCCTGCGGACGTTTAGGCATCAGCGTACCCGGAGTATTCCTCAACCTGATGACGCCTGCGAGCGATTGCCGCCTGTGTGCGGCCATGAACCGGCGGGAATCGCTGATCTATGAGAAGCTCCGGCAGAATTTTTCCGGCGACATTAGCGTGCTCTACCGCCGCGGCGAGATCCGAGGTCTCCGCGGGCTGGAACAGATGGGAGAGGCTCTCTATGGACCCGAGCTTGTCGATGCGGAGGCCGCCTGTGCCGACTGATACCAAGACGACAGCAAGCCTCGCCGTGGCTCCCCGGCTAACCGTCGGTGACGCCCAGCGGCCATCGCTGTGCGACGTGCTCGACCGCGTCCTCAACAAAGGAGCGGTCATCGATGGAGAAGCGACCATCTCGGTGGCAGGGATTGATCTGGTTTACCTCGGATTGAGGCTGCTGCTGACGTCTGTTGAGACGGCCCGCCAGGGCTCTGAGTTCGGGCCGCTAACCAATACTAGGGAGGAACAGTCGGCATGGCATCCCCAGACATGGCGCGCCTAGACGGGGAAGGTCTGGGGTTTTGCGCCCCAGTAATGAGCGGCGGAACCACTTCGCTCGCATGCGACACGGGCGAGAGCTTGCGCAGCCGGTCGGGCCGATTGAACTTCGATGTCAACGGCGCCAAGAATGGCCTCGGGCAACTGGTGTTGACCCTGGTGAAGCTGCTGCACGAAGTTCTGGAGCGCCAAGCTATTCGCCGCGTGGATGCCGGCTCGCTGACCGAGCAGCAGACCGAAAGGCTCGGTCTGGCGCTCATGCAGCAGGCCCAGGAAATCGAACGGCTGCGTAAAGAATTCGGCCTGGAAGAAGAGGACCTCAACCTCGATCTCGGCCCGCTGGGAAGGCTTCTATAAGGAAACATTATGTTACAACAGCAAGGGTTATCACATGCAGTCCAGTCTTCTACCTTGGCGGACGTTCTCGAGCGCGTCCTGGACAAGGGAATCGTTATCGCCGGCGATATTAGGGTAAAGCTAGTTGACATCGAGCTGCTCTCCATTCAGATCCGCCTGGTTGTCTGCTCCGTCGACAAAGCCAAAGAAATGGGTATGGATTGGTGGGTGAACAATCCTATATTTCGTCAGGACAAGCGGCAGGAGATCGCGCCAGCCTCTCTTGCCGGTCTCGAAGAGAGAATGGCTACACTGGAAGACACTCTGCGCAAGGCGGTAGCACACACCAGTTGAGCTGACAACGGCCGTGACGGGCCCATTTGTCCATGCGAATCGGTGCGCTGCTGCCAGGCTCACACGCACTGGTGATCGGGGTCACTGCGTGGCTGTGCAGAAAATGGCATAACCCTTTGCATCATGCGTGAGGGTGCGCCAAGCCTGATCCTGAAGGCATCCGAGGATCTAAACGCCTGTCTTGTCCTGATAGGGAAGAAGGAGCATCTTCGCGCCGCCGACATTCTGTTTCGCGAGGACGGCGACAATGCCGGTGTCTTCGTGGTGGTCGGTGGAACGGTGTGCATGAGCGTGAAAGGCCTGCCCGGACTGGATCGGCTCTTTGGGAGCGGGTCGGTGCTGGGCTTGCCATCCAGCTTTACCGGACGGCCTTACACGTTGACCGCGACCGCGATTACCGAAGCTGACGTGGTGCACGTCACGCAAGAAGACTTTCTACATCTGATGCTGGAGCGGCCGGACCTGTGCCGCGAAGCCACAGAGATACTGGGCCGGGAAATGACCTTCATCCAGTCGGCGCTGATGGAGCGCCGAAGGCAGACAGATGCGCGAGAAACTATGGCGGTGATCTAGCGGTCGCGTAGCGCCGCTTTCATACACTCCCACCACCGAACGATGGATAGCGAGGGAGATATGGTCTATCTAAAGAGCCTTGTCGCCGGAACGGTTGCCGTAGCCATGGCTGCTGCCCTGTCGCCCATCCTAATGGGCTTGTATTTCTACGTTGTTTACAGGCCAGGGGCCAATGAGGCGATCGGCTGGGACCCGACTTCCTTTGCGAAACAGCCACCGATTTGGGTCCTAAGCGCGCTGGTATTCATGGCCGGATTTGTCTGGGAATTTCGCCGGGCACATGCGAAGTAGCCGACTACCTCCTCGCCGCCTTCGCGCTCACGCAGGGCCGGCAAGCCGGGCGTCCGCGGCCGGTCGTCGGTCATGGCTGAACGGGTCGTCTACGCGTCCTCACTTGGTCTAGTGATTTAGATCACAGAGTTCCGGGTTGCCGCACAGTATGGTAGCAACGCCCTGAGCTTCGCGGCGATAAGCGATCCGGGGGGTGGGGGATCTCTGTTTGTTGTCCACGCGTGGCGGCTACGGCTACCGTCTGACTGCTCCCGGCCAACGGCTGGAGAAGTACGAATTCCTCACGCTTGAGCCGCGTGCCGGTGAGGTGGTAGTTGAGGTTGCCGGCTGCGGCGTCTGCCACACCGATGTTGGTTTCGCCTTCGACGGCGTACCCACGCGCGCCTCTCCTCCACTCACGCTCGGACATGAAATCTCGGGTTGCGTCGTGGCGGCGGGCGCGGGCGCAACGGGGTGGGAAGGCCGCGACATAGTCGTTCCCGCTGTGATCCCTTGCGGGGAATGCGCTGCGTGCCGAGCCGGCCAGTCTACGATTTGCCGGCAGCAGTTCATGCCTGGCAACGATGGCGATGGCGGCTTTGCGACCCACGTCCGCGTTCCTGCCCGCGGCCTTTGCGCAGTCCCCGCGAAGCTGCCGCCGGGCATCAGCCTCGATCTGCTATCGGTGGTGGCCGACGCGGTCACTACGCCCTTCGAGGCGATTCGGCGGTCTGGCTTAGGGGCGGATGACGTGGCGGTGTTTGTTGGCGTGGGAGGGGTGGGCGGATTCGGCGTCCAAATCGCTGCTGCCCTGGGCGCTGCGGTTGTAGCCATTGACGTTGACCCAGCCAGGCTCGCACTGGCGGCCCAGCATGGCGCTTCGCTGACGCTGGATGCCGGTTCCATGAACGAGAAGGAAGTGAAGTCCGCGGTGCGGTCCTTTGTTAAACAATCTGGGCGCAAGGGCATCGGGCTGAAAATCTTCGAGACCAGTGGCACGCCGGCAGGCCAAACCACCGCTTTCGGGCTGCTCGATCACGGGGGTTACCTGGCTGTGGTAGGGTTCACGCCCAAGAAGGTGGAGTTGCGGCTTTCCAATCTTATGGCGTTCGATGCGACGGCGCGTGGCAACTGGGGGTGTCCGCCAGAACAATATCCCGCTGCGCTCGCGCTGGTGCTGGATGGCAAGGTTGTTCTGGAGCCTTATGTGGAGCGGCATTCACTGGACGAGGCACCTGCTCTGCTGGAGGCGGTGGCCCGCCATGAAATTCGCAAGCGCGTGATCCTGGTCCCGGACCACGCGGGCCCACAGTAGCAGTAAAGGAGACATGATCGTGCACGATCACAATCTAGTGGAGTCGTTTCCCACACGTTCCATCCTGGTCGAGCAGCGAGCGGTGAAGGACCGGTCGGGCGCGCCGGTTGAAGGGCTGCACAACGTCTGGATCACGCTAAACAATCCCTCCGAGCTCAACGCTTACACCACCGACATGATCAAAGAGATCATTCTGGCGCTGCGGGCCGCCAGCAACGACCGCGCGGCGGTGGCTGTAGTCGTGACGGGCGCCGGCACGCGCGCTTTCTGTGCGGGCGGAAACACGCGCGAGTACGCGGAAGTTTATGCTGGCAATCCCGGCGAGTACCGCCAGTACATGCGGCTGTTCAACGACATGGTGACGGCCGTCTTGCAATGCGACAAGCCGGTGATTTGCCGGGTGAACGGGATGCGAGTGGGCGGTGGCCAGGAGGTGGGCATGGCGTGCGATTTCTCCGTGGCCAGCGACCTCGCCGTTTTCAGCCAAGCTGGCCCGCGGCACGGGTCGGCGCCAGATGGAGGATCGACCGATTTCCTGCCAGTGTTTGTGGGCATGGAGCGTGCCATGTTCAGCGGCACGCTATGTCAGCAGTGGAGCGCGCACCGCTTCTACTGGCTTGGAGGCCTCACGCAGATTGTCCCGGCGCTGAAGGTGGACGGGCAGTGGACGCCCAACCCTCTGGTGGTGACCGATCTCGTTCTCGATGAATACGGGCGGCTGTTGATCGGCGAAGCGAAAACGGGGGCAGAGCGCGAACAAGGGAAAGCGCTGTTGGCCAAGGGATCTGTGGATTTGACGCTGCTTGATGAAGCCGTGGATACGCTATGCACGCAACTGCTCTACACCATGCCCGATTGCCTCATCAAGACCATTGAGAGCCTGCGCAAACACAAGCTGGAGCACTGGGACCGCAACCGCGAAACCAATCGTGCCTGGTTGTCGCTGAACATGATGACCGAAGCGCGCGCCGGTTTTCGAGCCTTCCATTACGGCAGCAAGGAGCAGCGCGAGGTGGACTTTGTGTTGCTGCGGCGGCGACTCGCGCAAGGGGTGCCGTGGAGCGACGAGCTGATCGAGGAGATTGCCCCGTGGACGACGCAAGCTGCGGGCGCGGGCAAACAAAGATGAGGCTGGAGTGAACCCGGAACTCGCCAAGTTGATCGAGCGCGCGCAGAAGTTAAGTGATGACTTCGAGCTGACGGCGGTGCGCGCCTGGAAGGAAGCTGGCTCAGGGCGCAAGGCCATTGGCCACATGCCTATCTATGTTCCGCGCGAGTTGATCCATGCCGCCGGGATGTTGCCGGTCGGCATTGTGGGCGCAGGCGAGCGATTGGAGATCATCCGCGGCGATGCGTATTTCCAGAGCTACATCTGCCATATTCCGCGCAGCACCATCGAACTCGCTCTCAGCCGGCGGCTGGATGTGCTGGACGGGATGTTGTTCCCCTCCATCTGCGATGTGATCCGCAACTTGTCGGGCATGTGGACCATGCTGTTTCCGGAGCGCTACGTCCGCTACATCGACTTGCCGCAGAATTTTGAGCCTGGGGCAGGGGGTGTTTACTGGCGCCGCGAATTGGAGACCCTGCGCGACGACTTTGGCCGCCTGAGTGGCTGTCCGATTGAAGACGCGGCTTTGCGGCACAGCATCGCCGTCTACAACGAAAATCGCTCCACCATTCGCGAACTCTATCGCGCGCGCAGCCGTCGGCCTTGGGTCTGCCCGACCTCGGAGGTGTATTTGCTGTTGCGAGCGGGAAACGTCCTTCCGCCCGAAGATCACACTGCGCTGTTGCAGGAGTACTTGCGGCTCGCGCCATTGGAAAACGACCGCCGCGATCGCGACCAGAGTCGAGTGGTACTGGTGGGCACCTTCTGCGAGCAGCCGCCACTAGGTCTGCTGCTTACCCTGGAACGCGCCGGATGCTGGGTGGTGGACGACGACCTGCTGCTGGGGCTGAGATGGATCATGGGGGAGATCCCGTGTGACGGCGATCCACTACAAGCTCTGGTCGAGGCCTTCCTCACGCAGAGCGCCGAGACGGCAGCACGCTACCTGCCCGATGGGCAACACGGAGGTGCGCTCGTGGAGTCCGTCCGGCGTAATCGCGCAGAGGGCGTCATATTCTGCGCGCCGAGTTTCTGCGATCCTGCCCTGCTGGAGCAACCCATGCTCATCACCCGGCTCGACCGCGAAGGCATTCCCCACACCCAGTTCAAGTACTCGGAAGACACCGGCCAGTTTGCCGTCATCCGGGAGCAGGCGGGCACATTCTCAGACTCCATCCGCTTGTGGAGCCAGGCATGACTGCTGCATCCCCCAGCCCGCGCGTCCCCGCTGAAGGCGCCAAGGAACGCAGCATGCTCCTGCAAAAGCAGATGATCGCCGGCCATTACTCTGCGCTTTCGCGTGCCCCACAGGAAGGCCGCAAGGTCGTTTACACTTTTGTTCCCGGCAATCTCACCGAGTTGTTGCGCTCGTTCGATCTGCTTCCCGTGCTTCCAGAAATCAACGCACTTCAGTCGGGCATGAGGAGGCTGTCCGGCGACTACATCGCGGAAGCGGAGAAGCACGGGCACAGTGAAGACGTCTGCACCTACGTGAAGTGCGACATCGGAATGCTGAAGAAAGGCAACATCGGCCCCACTGGCGAAAGGCTGCCCCCGCCGGACTTGCTGCTGCTTTCCTATACCGGCTGCTTCACCTTCATGAAGTGGTTCGAGTTGCTGCGCCAGGAATATGACTGCCCGGTGGCCATGCTCCATGTTCCGTACCAAGCGGAAGGCCGCATCCTGCCCCATCACGTCGAGTACATCGTCCAGCAGTTGCGCACCGAGGTGATTCCCAAACTTGAGCAAGTAAGCGGCCTTCGCTACGACGAAGACCGTCTGCGGGAATCGCTGCGCCTTTCGGCAAAGGCAGAAGACGATCTGGTCTGGGTGTTGGAATCGGCCAAGCATGTACCATCGCCCATCGACGCTTATTTCGGTGGCGTGTACTACATCGGGCCGATGTTTACCGCATTTCGCGGCACCGCTGAAGGCGTGTCGTACTACCGCGCCCTGCGCGAAGAGGTGGGGGCTCGTCTGCGCGAAGGCTTAGGTCCGCTGACCCCAGAGGGATCGCCGGAGAAAGAACGCTATCGCCTGGTCATGGAAGGTCCACCGAATTGGACCAGCTTCCGCGAGTTCTGGAAGATGTTCTACGACGAAGGCGCGGTGGTAGTGGCCAGCAGCTATACCAAGGTTGGAGGGCTGTACGACGGCGGCTTTCGTCACGATCCCCAACGCCCATGGGAGACGCTGGCGGAGTACTGCCTGGGCTGTTACACGAATCTCGGACTTCCCACGCGCCTCGCACTGCTGGAGCGCTACATTCGCGAGTACCGCGCCGACGGCTTTATGGTCAACAGCATCAAGAGCTGCAATTCCTTTAGCGTGGGCCAGCTCCTGATACTCCGCCAACTAGAGCAAAGGACAGGCGTTCCCGGCGGCTTCATCGAGAGCGATCTGGTGGACCCACGTTACTTCTCGGCCGCGAACATCAAGAACCGGATCGAGAGCTATTTGCAGATGCTTGAACAAAGGCGCAGTGGCGTGAACGCATGAGTGCTCTACGGACCTATGTCGGCATCGACCTCGGCTCTACAACCACCAAGGCAGTTGTCCTCAATGACCTCGGCGAGGTGATTGGCCGCGGCATCACCAACAGCCGCAGCAATTACGACGTGGCCTGCCAGGTGGTGCGGGAGGAGGCCCTGGTCCGCACCCGTTTCACGCTCACTCGGCGGGCGATCGCCGGCGATCCAATCCTCACCCAGGTCGAGAAGGCTTTCCTTTCCTCGCTGGAGCGAAACTTCCGGCTTCGGCAGCATCTCGATCAACTCGCGCGATTGCGGGACGCACTGCTGCGCGCCGCCGACGGACCCCGCCACAGCGCTCAGCGCACCGAACTGAACGCCACAGTCGAGCGGATCGTGGATGGAATGGTCGAGCGGACCGGAGTCCACTTCAGCGAACTGGCGCTGCGCAAGAGCGATTTCTTCCGCGACCTCGCGACCGCCGATTACATGCAACTGGCGGAGCAGCACAGCGACCCGCGCGGAATTACCTTCGAGATGCTATGCGGGTTGTTCGACGCTGCCATCCTCGTGGTGGAGAACGCGACTACTCACAGTAGCTTCGCAATACAGTTGCGGGGAGCGTTGGAGCCTACGCTGGCATCCGCGAATTCGGCCGTGCAGGAAAAATCTTCGCGACTGCGCGAGGTGGTAGAGGCCACCTGCCGCGCGGAGATCGTGGAGGCGGGGACGGTGGGCACAGGATATGGCCGCCAGCGGTTGCCGTTTCCCAAGGAGCAGATTCGCAGCGAAATCCTTTGTCACGGACTGGGCGCTCATGCCATGTTTGCCGGCACCCGGACGGTGCTGGACATCGGGGGGCAGGATACTAAGGCGATCCAAGTAGATGGCTACGGATTGGTGGTCAGCTTCCAGATGAATGACCGCTGCGCTGCCGGTTGTGGGCGCTACCTGGGCTACATCGCCGACGAAATGAATTTGGGATTACACGAGCTGGGGCCACTGGCCCAGCAGAGCCAATGCCGGGTCAAGATCAATAGCACGTGCACGGTCTTCGCGGGCGCTGAGTTGCGGGAGCGCCTCTCGCTCGGCCAGCGGCGCGAGGACATCCTGGCGGGGCTGCATCGGGCCATCATCTTGCGCGCGATGTCGCTGCTGGCGCGCTCCGGCGGTGTCAGCGACGAGTTTACGTTCACTGGCGGCGTGGCCCGCAATCCGGCGGCGGTGAGTGCTCTGCGCGAGTTGGTGCAGGAGAACTATGGCGATCGGACGCTGAACATTTCTGCTGATTCGATTTACACCGGCGCTCTGGGCGCGGCTTTGTTTGCCCGGCGTACCGCTCAGGCTAACGCATGACAACTGCCACCATTCCGTCGCAAACTCGATCCGCGGAAGAGCGGATTACCGCCGGCGTCGATGTGGGCTCCAGTGCAGTAAAGATCGCTGTGCTGCTGACGACCGGCGATAAGACTGAAATTCTTGCGCTGCTCACCGAACGCATACGCCGCCGCGAGTTGCGCAAGGTAGTGAACGACAGATACCAGGAAGCACTCTCTGCGGCCGGCGTAGCTGCGGAAGACGTTTGCTATGTGGCCAGCACCGGCGAAGGTGAGTTGGTGGATTTTCGTCGCGGACACTTCTACGGCATGACCACCCACGCTCGTGGAGCGATCTTCCTCATGCCGGAAGTCCGCGCCGTTCTTGATGTCGGCGCCTTGCACGCGCGCGCCATGCGCATTGACGAGCGTAGCCGCGTACTCAACTACCGTATGACCGGCCAGTGCGCCTCTGGCTCCGGCCAGTTTTTGGAGAATGTTGCGCGCTACCTGGGCATTGCCTTGGAGGACGTCGGGCCTCTGTCTTGCCGCGCCAGCAATCCGCAAGTAGTCAGCAGCATCTGCGCGGTGCTCGCCGAGACCGATGTAATCAACATGGTCAGCCGGGGAATCACCACGCCCGACATTCTCAAAGGCATTCATCTTTCCATGGCTGGCCGCTACACCAAGCTGCTGCGCTCAATTGATGTACATGGCCAGGTGGCAATCACAGGTGGTCTTTCAGCGGACACCGGGCTGGCGCAGGCTTTGCAAGAAAAGTCGGGGGAGGATGGCCTGGACCTGGAAATTCGCACCCACCCCAACTCCATCTACGCCGGCGCGCTGGGAGCAGCTTTGTGGGGAGCATATCGTCATCGCATGCTGGCCCGACACGCGGAGGTGTCGGCATGACCGGCATCAACGAATTGGCGGGCAAGACTGCGGTTGTCACCGGCGGCTCGGGGGGAATCGGCAGCGCCATCATTCGGAGTTTGCACGAAGCCGGTGCGGTAGCGACTTCTCTCGACCTCTCGCCACCGCCGGACAAGGACATCCCCTGGCTGCATTGCGACGTGCGCAGCGACGATTCCGTAGGCTCCGCCGTGCAGCAGTTCCATAAGCAGAATGGGCGACTTGATCTGGTGATTCACGCCGCCGGAATTTCCCGCGAGGCGGTCGTCTGGAAGCTTGCAGTCGAGGATTGGGACATGATCCAGGCAGTCAATCTGCGCGGCGCCTTTTTGCTGTTGCGGCATACGATTCCCCTGATGCGTCAGGGACTGGGTGGCCGCGTGGTGTTGATTGGATCCATCAACGGATCGCGCGGCAAGTTTGGCGCCTCGGCCTACTCGGCAAGCAAGGCGGGACTGCTTGGCCTGGCGAAGAGCGTCGCCCGCGAAACTGGCCGCTTTGGAATTCTGGTGAACGTGATCGAGCCTGGCTGGGTACGCACGCCGCTAACAGAAGCATTGCCGGGAGCCATCCGCCAAGCCGCGGAGGCGGAAAGCGTGCTGGGCAGCCTGCTGGACGCTTCCGATGTTGCCGCCGCGGTGCTATTTTTGTGCGGTCCAGGCGCCAGACGCATTACTGGCCAGATTCTGCGCGTGGACGCGGGCCAATTCCTGGGTGGCGGCGCGTAGAAAGAATTGGGAGGATTCCATGGCGACAGACAGCATGGAAGAAACGGGCGTGTTGGAGACCGATGCGGTGCTGGTCCGCGCTATGCGCAGCGATGATCTGAATGCCGTGGTAGCGATTGATGCTGCGGCCAGCGGACGCCGCCGTCCGCGCTACTTTGAGCTGATGCTACAGCGGGCCATAAACCAGGCGGCCCTACAGATCTCCCTGGTGGCGGAAGTGGACAGCCGAGTTGTGGGCTTCGTCATCGGCTCGCTCTACTATGGAGAATACGGCGTCGCGGAGCCCTCGGCTTCCATTGACGCGATTTCGGTCGATCCCGGAATGCGGGGGAAGAACGTCGGCAAAGCGCTGATGCGACAGTTACGCCTTAATCTTGGGGCGCTGCGCATTGCTACATTGAGGACCGAAGTTTCCTGGGACAATTTCGGCCTCTTGGGATTCTTCCGGAGTCAAGGGTTCAAGCCCTCCCGCAGGATCTGCCTGGAGTGCGCGCTGGATCCAACGCGGCCCGAAGATTCCCCTGGTGATTAGAGGAGCCACGCATTTGATCCACAAAGTGAGACTTGCCATGAAGAAAAAGAAACACGCCCGAAAGACCACGACATCTGCTGAACAAGACACAAAGTCGCACCGCACGCTGCGCTGTTCCCGCTGTGGCCGGCCAGCCGCGGAGAACGACAAATTTTGTGCCGAATGCGGGCAATTCCTGCGCGATGCCTATCTCGACCACAGGCTCCTGCTGGCGCTGGTGGAGGAAAGGGAGGGCCACAGCCGCGAAGCGCGTCAGCAACTGGAGCACCTGTTGCAAGCCGACCCGGACAATGTGCTTGCCAATCACATGCTAGGCACCTTCTACTTCCATCAAGGCACGCTCGACCTGGCGATCGAGCGCTATCAGCGGACCGTGGCCGCCGCTCCCACGTTTGTCTTGGCGCACTACGATCTGGGCGTTGCCTGGTATCACCGAGGGAATATGCCGGAGGCCGTCCGCGCCTTTCGTCGCTGCCTGGAGCTTGACCCCAACTACAACGCGGCACACTATCGGCTGGCCGTGTCTTTGTTTCACGCCGGCCAACTGGAGGAGGCCTCGAACCATTTCAAGCAGTCCATTGCCCTCACGCCTGAGTATTTGATGGCGCATTACCACATTGGCGTGATTCACGAGCGGCGGTGCGAAATGGAAGCCGCCGAGCGCGAGTTTCGCCGCAGCCTGGATGAGGCCGTAGGAGAAGTGAGTAGCCTGTTCCATCTCGCCATCATTCAGCGCAACAAGGGGGACGAGAGAGGCGCGAACGAGCTTCTCCGGCGGGCCCATGAGTTCGGCCGGGCCCAAAGCATCACCTCCTGACAGGGGAGGACACCATGAACCCAGGCGACGAAAGCACACTCATCCACGATTGGGCGCAGGCCGGCCCGCGAAGAGCGCGTTATCCGCGTCATGTAATGCTCGACGACGAGACGCTGCGCGATGGCCTGCAAAGTCCCTCCGTCACCGATCCTTCGCTGGATACAAAAGTCGAGCTGCTCCACCTGATGGAAAGCCTGGGCATCGAGTCGGCGGATGTCGGATTGCCGGGCGCGGGCGCGCACCAGCGCGAGGCTGTCCTGCGCCTCTGCCGCGAGATTTCCGAGCAGCGGCTGCGCATCCGGGCCAACTGCGCCGCTCGCACCCTGATGGTGGACATCCAACCCATCGCGGAGGTCACGCAACTGACCGGTGTGCCGATTGAAGCCTGCGTCTTCATTGGCAGCAGCCCCATCCGCCAGTACGCCGAAGAGTGGGAGCTATCGGACATTGTGCGGCACACGCGGGAGGCCATTCGCTTCGCCGTTCGTGAGGGGCTGGAGGTGATGTACGTTACGGAAGACACGGTCCGCGCTTCACCCGAGCACCTGCGCGTCCTCCTGACGGCAGCGATCGAAATGGGAGCCAAACGCCTTTGCCTGTGCGACACCTGCGGCGCGGCGGTCCCGCAAGGGGTTTGGAACCTGGTCACCTGGGTGAAAGCGTTGGTCGAAGAATTGGGCACCGACGCCGGTATCGACTGGCACGGCCACCGTGACCGCGGTTTAGACCTGGCCAACAGTCTGGCGGCGATCGAAGCTGGGGCTACGCGGGTCCACGGCACCGCGCTTGGCATCGGGGAACGCGTCGGCAACACCCCAATCGAGCAACTCCTGGTCAACCTCAAACTCCTGGGCATACGCGACGACGACCTCTCGCGCTTGCCGGATTACGTGCAACTGGTTTCGTCGGCTACCGGAGTTCCCCTGCCAATAAATATGCCCATTGTCGGACGCGATGCCTTTCGCACGGCCACCGGTGTTCATGCCTCCGCCGTGATCAAGGCCCAGAAGAAAGGCGATGCATGGCTGGCCGACCGGGTCTATTCGGGTGTGCCGGCTTCATGGATTGGCCGGACGCAGGAAATCGAAGTAGGTCCCATGTCCGGCGCCTCCAACGTTGTCTGCTATCTCAGCGAGCGAGGTTTGCCAAGCACACCCGAAGTCGTGAAGTCCATACTGGATATGGCAAAACGCTCCAGCCGCGTGCTTGCAGAGTCGGAGATACTAGACGCGCTGCGTGGCCTGAATGTATAGGCTTGTATCGTGTGTGCTCGTCGGACTGAATGCGCCACAAAAAACTAAAGCCCCCGATTTTCTTGGAGGCTCAGAAAAAGAACGCGCTGCTGATTGCCCCCGTTACATGAACGTACCTTCCCCCGCACCTTGCCACATAAACGTGGCCGGTGTCGGGCAGCAATCGGTGTGGGGTCTGCGCATCATTCGCTAAACTCAGCTATCACTGTGGCATGATTCGGTGAATCAGTCAATAGCCAAGAAGGTAGATGATGTTACGAGGTGGAGGCTGAAAAATAATCCGTTCCTCAGCAATAATTTGTGTCAGACCACGTTTTCAGGTCTCAAACAAGATCCTCCTAGAGCAGATCCAATTCATCAAACAAAGAAAGACGCACCCTACTTCTCATATGGTCCCACGCAAATTTCATCGGCACTGGGTTCTTGAAAACCAGGTGGCCCTCTAACTGGACGCTTGCAGCCATTCCTAGTGCTCGTGACACGGTCGTCATGTGTTCAGCCAATATTTCGAGGCGATCCAGATGTCTCCTTAAGTGATCAGGCTTGCCGTCTGTACGAATTTCGCCCCGAAAATCGGCGAGTTGCTCAGCGACTTCCCCGATGCTCTTATGAAATTGAAGGTCTTTGCATTCCATTACGAGAATCCGCCCAGAGCGAGTATTCCAAGCAAGCACATCAATGTCGCCGTAATCTCGGTCAAAGGATCGACCAAGAATCTTGGTCACCTTAACTTCATGGTCAGCCTGCCAGCCGAGTTCGCGCATTTTGGCCGCCACTGTCAAGTTGAACTTGCTGCGCTGCACATTGTTCGCGCATCCGATCCATTTACACATCTCGAGTGATCTGACCTGCAACGGAGGGATCTCCCCCCGGTAGAACCACCGCATCATGGCGTGTAGACCCTCACCAATGATTCCTGGGGCCAAAACTAATGTTGGGTCTTGGACGTCATCAAGTTCAATGATCGGCCTTCGCAAGACTGATAGACGCCGACGAAAGCGCCATGGAAACCAATCCTTTTCCTTAAATTCAGAACCTACGGTTCGCCACTCTGGCCGCGGTGCCAAGATCAATGTTCCCAAGGATTCGCAAGCCTCTGCCAGCGATATTCCCGAAGACTCCGCTAGCATTCTTGCCACTGCAGATCGCGGCAGATTGAATATCAGCTGATTTGATTCCAAGCCAAAGTTCTCGAGCCGGTCCAAGAACGCTCGGGT